>Ga0209415_10019449_pt1 | contig 10632 bp, 11 predicted proteins | sample PeaSoiSIISIP2007_FD_187696 | JGI IMG/M metagenome (GOLD analysis project Ga0209415, IMG submission 187696) | Peat soil microbial communities from Weissenstadt, Germany - SII-SIP-2007 (SPAdes) (version 2) | ecosystem: Environmental > Terrestrial > Soil > Wetlands > Peat | place: Germany... | reverse complement strand
GATCTACACCCGAAAACTGATCTTCGCGGGGCGTTCATGCGTTCTGGCCTCGATGGTCGACGTCACCGCGCAGCGGCGGGCCGAAGCGCGAATCGCGCACATGGCCCATCATGACTCGCTCACCTCGCTCGCCAACAGGGTTCTGTTCGGCGCGCGCCTGGAGGAGGCGCTGACGAAAATCCTCGAGGCGAAGAACAACGTCGCCGTGCACAGCATAGACCTCGATTATTTCAAACGGGTCAACGACACTCTCGGCCACGCCGTCGGCGACGACGTCCTGCGCACGGTCGCCGCCCGGCTGCGCGCCGTCGCGCGGGGAAGCGACGTCATCGCGCGGCTGGGGGGCGATGAATTCGCCGTGATCCAGGCCAACGTTGATCGCCCGGAAGAGGCGAGCGCGCTGGCGCAGAGACTGATCGAAAGTCTGAGCGCGCCCTACAGGATCAACGGACATTTGCTGGTCATCGGCGCGAGCATCGGCATTGCGCTTGCTCCCGTCGATGGATTGGATCCGGCGGCCCTCATCAAGAATTCGGACATCGCGCTCTACGAGGCCAAGAAGAACGGGCGCGGCGGCTATCATTTCTTCAAGCCCGAAATGGACGCCAGACTGCAAGCGCGCAGGGCCTCGGAAGTCGATCTGCGCCAGGCTTTTCAAAATCGCGACTTCGAAGTTCACTACCAGCCGATCATCGAAATTGGCTCGGGGGCCATCGCCGGCTGCGAGGCGCTGCTGCGCTGGCGGCACGCGGAGCGCGGCGCCGTGCCGCCGAGCGATTTCATCCCGCTGGCGGAGGAAATCGGTCTTATCGTTCCGATCGGCGAATGGGTTCTGAACGAGGCGTGCCAGGAGGCGACCCGCTGGCGGGCCGACGTCACCGTCGCCGTCAACCTGTCGCCGGTGCAATTTCGCGACGCGGGGCTGGTGGGGGCGGTCAAAGCGGCGCTGGCCGCCTCGGGGCTCGATCCGAAACGATTGGAGCTCGAAATAACCGAGTCGGTTCTCCTGGAAGAGACGGAAGCCAATCTCGAAACGCTTGGACGGCTGCAGGCGCTCGGCGTTTCCATTTCGCTCGACGATTTCGGGACTGGCTATTCGAGTTTGAGTTATCTGCGGACCTTTCACTTCGACAAGATCAAGATCGACCGGTCGTTCGTCGCCGACATCGCGCTCAACGCGCCGTGCCTAGCCATCGTGCGCGCGGTGATCAGCCTGGGCGCCAGCCTTGGCGTCAAGACCGTCGCCGAGGGCGTCGAGACGCAGGACCAGCTCGCGGGCCTGCAAAGAGAAGGATGCTCGCAGGTCCAGGGCTATCTTTTCAGCGCGGCGGTTCCCGGGGCGATCTTTCGCAACATGGTTCCGCCAAGACCGGAGAATGTCGACGTCGCCGCCTAGCCGCGGGCGCGTCGAGCCATCGCCGGTTGCGCCGCCGTCAGGGCCCCTGCTCGTGCGAAACGGCGCAGTCGCTCTCCGTGCGCTGTGGGTTGTCCTTGGCGCGACCCCGCCGCGGCGCCTCGGGACTGACGGTCAGCGCGCCTTTGGCGCTCATGCGCACGCTCGCGCCGCCGATGTTGGCGCGCAACGCCTTGTTCTGCGCGCGCGCCTGCCGCAAAGCCTGCGCCAGGGCTTCGATTTGCTCGAGGCGGATTTGGCGCGGCTCCTTGCCGGCAACGCGCGCAATCTCGCCCGTCAGCAGGCGCTGCGCGATCTCCAGCGGTTCGTCGAGCAGCGCCTTGGCGTTGCGCGTCGGTTGCGGGCTCGTCCAGCCCAGGCGCGCCGCCGCCGCCTTCGCCTGGGCGGCGACGGCCTCCTCCATCCGCGCGGCGCGGCGCGACAGCCGCGCAATTTCATCGACGCCGAGGCCCTCGGCCGCCAGCAGGTCGGTCAGGCGACGCAGATGCGTCCGCTTGAAGCGAGGGTCCTCGTTCGACGGATCGCGCGAAAAAGCCTCGCCGCACGCCTCGCAATAGGCGATCAGCTCGGCCTTGCGCAAACCGAGCAGCGGGCGCGCCAGCGTCACACGCCCCAGCGCGGCGGCGCTCTCCATGCCGCGCAAGCCGGCGATGCCGGAGCCGCGAAGCAGGCGAAAGATCACTGTCTCGGCTTGGTCGTCGGCGTGGTGCGCGGTGACGAGAAAGTCCGCGCCGATTTCCTGCGCGCAGGCGCCGAGCAATCGGTAGCGCGCCTCACGCGCGCGCTCCTGAATCCGGCTGCGCGGCTTGGGCCCTCGCCACTCGATCAGATGGTGGACCAAGCCAAGCCGGCGCGCCAGCGCGCCGACCGCCTCGGCTTCCGCGCGAGAACCGGCGCGCATCGCGTGATCGACGGTCGCGACCTCGACCCTCGGGCGGCCCGCTTGTTTCGCCCAGCGCGCCGCCATCAGCAGCAACGCCGTCGAATCCGGACCGCCGGAAACGGCGAGAAGGAGGCCCTTGGCCTGCGCCAGCGGCGCAAACAACACGTCGATCCGCGCGGGAGAAATCGCCCCGCGGACCTCCGGCGCGCCCTTGCTCAACAATGGTCCTTTTGAATCTCGCGCTCGACGCCCTTCTTTACGGCGGCCGAGGCGTTTGGATAGCGGCGGCCGACTTCCCCGAAGGTCGCGCAAGCCTGATCGTTGTTGCCGAGCAAGGCGAGCGATTGGCCCAGGCGCAGCATGCCCTCCGGCGCGCGCGCGGACTTGGCGTAATCGGTCGACACCTTGAGATATTGTTCGGCCGCCTCGCGCGGGCGCGAACGCTGCAAAAACGTCTCGCCCAGATAAAAAATCGCGTCGGGCGCCAGGCGGTTGTTGGCGTTCCGGCTAAGGAAGGCGCGCAATTGCTGCTCCGCCTGGTCATATTGGCCGACGCGAAAGGCTTCCAAAGCCGCATTGAACTGTTCGCGCGGGTCGTCGGGCGGACCGCCGATCCCGGCGATGACGGTCGGCCCCTGGGCGCTGGCGTCAAGCGGGCCGGCGGGCGGCGGCTGGCCGGCGCCGTTGCGCGATAAATCCAACGGCGCGCTGACGGCGGGGGGCGCATTGGCCAGCGGGGCGCTCGGCGGCGTCGTCCCCATCGGGCGCGGGGCGCCCACGGCGTTGGGATCGGCGGAAGCATCGAAAGCGTCGGATCGCTTGGCCGGCTTGGTCGGCGGCGCTTCGGCGATCACGCCCGCGCCGGCCCCCGCGCCGCGCCCGCCATTGAGCCGAAACTCCACGTCTTCCTGGAAGCGCTTCAACTGCTCTTCCAGCCTGTGCTGCTGGTTCTGCAAATCCTCGATCGCGCCGTTGGCGGCGCGCAACTGGTTTTCGAGCCTGTCGATGCGCACGACCAGCGCGCCCGCGTCGCCGCCCTGGTCTGCGGGCTCGCCTGGAACATCGGCTGGCGGCAGAGCGCCGGATTGCGCCATCCGCACGGCGGGGGCGCGCGGGCCCGTCAGGTCGTCGGCGCGCAGGCCCGGCGCGCCGATAACCATGAGGGCCGCCGCCATCAGAGCGGCGCGTCGCAGCGAAACGGATGATCTCAAACCCTCAGCCCCCGATGGATTGCGCGCCCGGCGTGGCCCGGCGGCCGCCGACGCAGGTATCATACAGCGTCGCTTCGGCCAATAATGGGGCGAACCTGCGGCCAAGCGGCGGCGGAGCGCCGCCGACGGCCAAGACGCTTACGCCTCAGCCGCGAATCAAGCGCCGATCCGCCGGCGCGTCGAGGCGTTGAAGCCTCAGCCGCGCTGATTTTGCCGAATCGGGCAAAATCGGTCGCGGCCTCGAGTCGGGCAGGGCCGCCTGGTGTCACGAAGTCGGAGCGCCGGCGAGCACCGTGACGGCGCGGCGGTTCTGCGACCAGCAGGAAATGTCGTTGCACACCGCGACAGGCCGCTCCTTGCCGTAACTGATCGTCTTGATGCGCGAAGCCGACACGCCTTTGGCGATCAGGAAGTCCTTGGCCGCCTCGGCGCGGCGCGCGCCGAGCGCGAAGTTATATTCGCGCGTGCCGCGCTCGTCCGCGTGCCCCTCGATGGTGAAGGCATAGCGGCCGTATTGGTTGAGCCAGGCGGCCTGCTTGTCGAGGGTCGCTTGCGCCGTCTCCGTCAACTCGGTCGAATCCGTCTCGAAGAACACGCGATCGCCGACGTTGCTGGCAAAATCCTGGTAGCCGCCAGGGGCCGCGCCGGCGTTGGCGCCGTCCAAGCCTTCCGCGTTGTTCTTGGCGCAGGCGCCAAGCGCAAGGCCAAACAACACGGCCGCCCCGAATTTGAACGCGCGCGCGCTCGTCAAACCCTGCATAGCGAAACTCCTGACAACAACGCCGCCCCGCGCTGACCCTTAGGGGCGAACGGTTAAGGGAAGGTTCTGTCAACCTTGCCGGTCTCTTGCCGCGGTGCATCGAATTCGCGCCAAAGCCGCCGGATGGTTAATCGAACCTTGATGGCGGCAATGGGGCGGGGGGCGCTCGAACGGGAGACGACGGCGGCCGTTCACCAATCCGCCATACTCGCCCCGCATGATTGATGAGAGGGAGTCCCGATGGACAAGCGAGCGCCGCCAAGACCGTTGATGCTGCTGCTCGCCGCGGCGTTTCTCTTCGAATCCTGGTTCTGGCAGGGTTGCATCGCGCTGGGACGGCGAATCGTCGCGCTGATCCCCTGGGCGGCGCTCAAGGCGCATATCGCGGCGGCGGTTGCGATATTGCCGGCGCCGGTCGTTCTGGTCATTTTCCTGATCCCGGTCGCCATCATCGAACCGATGCAGACGGTGTGCGTCTATCTGATCGCGCGAGGCCATCTGTTGCTGGGGATCCTCGGTTTCGTCGCGCTGAAATTTTTCGGCCTGGGTCTGATCGCCGTGATGTTCGATCTGACGCGCGAAAAGCTTCTGTCGATGGCGTGGTTCGCCTGGGTCTATGCGAAATTCGTCGCCTTCCACGCTTTCGCCCATGACCTCATCGCGCCTTACAAGGCGGCGGTCGCCAAAGAAATGCGCGGCTTGCGCGATTGGGCGCGCGCCGCCTGGGTCAGGCTTCGCGCGCGCGCGATCGTCAGCGACGGCTGATTGTTTATCGCGCCGCGAGCCGCGCGCGCGGATGCGCGGCGCGATAGGCTTCCATCAGGCGGGCGCTGTCGACGGCGGTGTAGATCTGCGTCGTTGAAAGCGAGGAATGGCCCAGCAATTCCTGGATCGTGCGCAGATCGCCGCCGCGCCCGAGCAGATGGGTGGCGAAGGAATGGCGCAAGGCGTGCGGCGTCGCGCTGTCCGGCAGGCCGAGCGCGCCGCGCAGACGCTCGACCGTCAACTGGATGATGCGGGGCGAAAGCGGGCCGCCTTTGGCGCCGACGAACAGCGGCCCCTCAGGCTTCAGCGCATAGGGGCAAAGGCGGAGATAATTCTCCACTTCCGCGCGCACCGGCGCGATGACCGGCGCGCTGCGCGTCTTGCGGCCCTTGCCGACGATCGTCACGCTTTCGACGGCGCCGATCGGCGCGTCCCGCCGGCGGATCGACAAGGCTTCGGCGATGCGCAGGCCCGCGCCATAAAGCAGAGTGAGAACCGCGGCGTCGCGCGCCAGGATCCAGGGATCGCGCGCTTCGCCGTCGCGCGATTGCGGATTGGTCATCGCTTTGGCGTCGGCCACGCCGAGCGGCTTAGGCAGGCTGCGCGCGATGCGCGGCGCGCGGATCGCCGAAAAAGCCGAAGCGCGGCCGGCGCCTTCGCGCTCAAGGCAGCGCGCCAGCGACCGCAGGGAGGCCAACGCGCGCAACAGCGAGCGGCCCTCGACCCCGTCGGCTCGCCGGCGCGCCAGAAAGGCGCGCAGATCGGCCGGCGCGAGGCCGACGAAATCGGCGACCGTCGGCGGCGCTTCGAACCTTTCCGTCAGAAAGGCGAGGAATTGCCGGACGTCGCGGCCGTAGGCGTCGAGCGAATGGGGCGAAAGCCGCCGCTCGAGGCCGAGATGGCGCAGCCACGCGAAAACCCTCGCGCGCAAATCCGGCGCGGCGGGAAGAACGGCGAGGAAAGCTTCGGCGTCGTCGGTCGTCGGCATTGGCGCAGAATGCGCCGGCACGCTTAACCGAGCGTTGCGGCTCAAATTGACGCCACCATGGATGCGCATTATAATACGCATCATCGGTCGGGAGCGGGCATTGGAAACGAACACCCGAAGGATAATCGCCCGGCTGGAGCGCGAGAACTGGTCCAAGGTTGGCGGCGGGAATTACGACAAGTTCACGAATTCGGCGCGCCAAGTCGTGTTGATCATCGTGCCGCGAAATCGAACCTTTTCGCCGGGCGTGGCGCGCGACATCGCCAAGAAGGCCGGCTGGATCTGAAAGGAGGATGCGGTGGCTGACTATGTCGGAATCATCGACGAAAGCGGCGGGACCTGGGGCGTGCGCATTCCTGACTTATCCGGCTGCTATGGAGCCGGCGCCAGCGCCGAAGACGCCATTCGCGATGTGGCCTCGGCCGCGCGCGAATGGATCGAGCATCAGACCGGCGGCGCCAGGACGCTGCCGAAAGTCCGCACGACCGCCGACATTCTGGCGGCGGGTGAAATCGACATCGCGGGGGGCGAAGCGGCGGTGATCATTCCCGTCCTGATTGACGATGGACGCACGGTGCGCGCGAACCTCACCTTCGACGCCGGGCTCTTGCGCGCGATCGACGCGGCGGCGAGTCAACGGGGATTGACGCGCTCGGCGTTTCTGGCCAGCGCCGCGCGGGAGAAAATTGAAGCGCGGCGGTGAATGGCGCAGTATTGTTCGGCGCAGCGCAGCGCGGACGTCGCACAAAGCGCTTGTCGTCTCAGGCGGCGGCGATTCTCGGCGATGATCGGCAAATTCATTGCAGGCGAAGCGAATCGCCGGAAGCCGCCATCATCATAGCCGCAGCGACAACGATCGCGACCACTCATCGCAACCCCAGAGCCCCGTCGCCCGACCGATGTCCTTCCTCCACACGCCCTACGCCTCCGGCAAGCCGCCGTTCGCCATCGGACTTGCGCCCCTCGATCCGGCGCGCTGGATCGAGCAGGACGCGCACTTGGCCGATCAGCTGGCGCTGAAGGAGGCCATTCTCGCGCGAGAAGGTGCCGCCGCTTTCGGCGCGCTCGCGGGCGCGGAGGCGGGGCAGGCGGAGGCGCTGGAGCTGCTCGCCGCGCACCTGCCGGCCCGCTTTCCCCAGACATACCGGCGCGAGGGGAGCGCCCTTCGCGTGCTGCCCGGCGATCGTCTCGTCGCGTTCGGCGGCGAGCCGGCCCTGCTGACCGCTTCGCGCCTGGTGCAGGAAGACCTCTTGCTGATGCGCCGCTGCGAAGGAGGCTGGCGGCTCGTCGCCGGCTCCTTATGCTTTCCTTCGACCTGGGTGCTGGCTGAGAAACTCGGCCGCGACATGGACGCCATTCATGGCCCGGTGCCGGGCTACGCCGGCAAAATGGCGGGAACGATCGCGCGCATCTTCGACAATCTCAAAGTCGAGCAGCCGGTCGAACGCTTGAACTGGTCGATCTACGGCGACGCGCGGCTGCGCTACGCGCAGTCGAAGCAGGAACCGATGGAGCGATTTCCGCCGGGCCGGGCGGTGTCCGAGCGCGCCCATATCAGGGTCGAGCGCCAGACGCTACGCCGCCTGCCGCGCAGCGGCGACATCCTGTTCACGGTGCGCGTGCACGTCGACCCGGTTTCCGCCTTGTCGCGCGATGCGCGCGGTCGCGAACTGGCGCGCGCGCTGCACGATCAGCTAGCGGCGCTGAGCCCGGCGCAGCTCGCCTATAAGGGCCTTGTCGAAGCGCGCGAGCGGCTGCTCGCCGCCCTCCTCGCATTGGCCGAAACGCCCGGTCAGTAGTGAGGGTCGGCGGCTTCGGCCCTGATCGGCATCGGCTCCGCCCCGGCGATGAACGCGACGCCCATCGCGCCGTCGTGCCGCCAGATCCGGCGTGCGCGATGCCGGCTGTCGTCGCCGGAAAAGCTGCTGATCAGCACATCGAATTCCGAGGGAACGATGGAGAGGTCGTCCGCCTCGATCCGGGCGCCCAGCCGCGAAATATTTCGCACGACCGCTTCGAGCGAAGAATAGCCGCCATTGAACACGAAACGCGCGTTAAGGTAGCAGCGGCGCCGTTCCGCGGCGCGCGGTTTAAACTCGGCCATGCTACGGTCCCCACCTTGGTTGAGAACCTCAATTTGAAACGATACGCCCGCCCGGCGCCGTCGGCAACGGTTATCGCGCGGCGTGGTGAACGCGCGGCGCCGCGAGGAGGTCTCGATAAAGTCCAAATGGCGCCTATAGAAGCGGCGCGAACATGGAATCTCTTTGATGCAGGACGACGAAGCCAATCGATTTTCCGCGCGCGCGTCCCGCTATGCGCGCCTCGGCGCCAATGCGGGCGCTCTCGCCGCGCGGATGGCGTCCAACCGGGTCATCGGCGCGCGCGGGGGGGACGCCCTCGCCCTGGCCCGCGCGCTTGGTTCGCTCAAGGGGCCGCTGATGAAGGTTGCGCAGATGATGGCGACCATTCCCGAGGCGTTGCCGGCCGATTACGCCGAGGAGTTGATAAAGCTTCAGTCGCAGGCGCCGCCGATGGGCGCGGCCTTCGTCAAACGGCGCATGCAGGCCGAACTCGGCGTCGACTGGCGGCGACGCTTTTCCGAGTTCGACCTGTCCCCGGCCGCCGCCGCCTCGCTGGGCCAGGTGCACCGCGCGAGGAGTCTCGAGGGCGAGCGGCTCGCCTGCAAACTGCAATATCCCGATATGGCTTCGGCGGTGGAGGCCGATCTCGTCCAGCTCGACCTGCTGTTCTCCATCCATCGCCGAATGGGTCCGGCGATCGACACGCGCGAGATCGCGCGCGAGATCGGCGCGCGCATTCGCGAAGAGCTTGATTATTTCCGCGAGGCCCGGCTCGCCCGGCTCTATCGCAACATGCTCGCCAGCCGGCCGCTGGTGCGCGTGCCGCGCATTTTCGACGCGCTGTCGACGCGGCGCTTGCTGACGATGCAATGGCTGGACGGCGACAGCCTGACGGATTTTCAAGATGCGCCGGCCGAGTCGCGCAATAGAATCGCAATGGCCTTGTTCGACGCCTGGTGGCTGCCGTTCTCGCAGTTTGGCGTCATTCACGGCGATCCGCACCTCGGCAACTACACGGTCGTCAGTTCGGGCCAGGGCGACAGCCGGCGGGTCGAGGCGGTCAACCTGTTCGACTACGGCTGCGTGCGCATATTTCCCGCCGGCTTCGTCGGCGGCGTCGTGGAGCTTTACGAGGGCCTCAAGCAAGGCGACGAGGCGCGGGTGGTACACGCTTACGAAATATGGGGCTTCACCAAGCTGTCGCGCGAAACGATCGCGGCGCTGAATATCTGGGCGCGCTTCATCTACGGGCCGTTGGTCGACGACCGCGTGCGCAGCATCGCCGACGGCGTCAAGCCGGGCGAATATGGCCGTCGCGAGGCCTTCGCGGTGGCGCGCGCCCTCAGGGCGCAGGGGCCGCTCAAGGTGCCGCGCGAATTCGTCTTCATGGACCGCGCCGCGATCGGCCTTGGCGCCGCCTTCCTGCGGCTTCGCGCCGAGCTCAACTTCCATCGCCTGTTCGAAGCGGCGATCGAGGGATTCAAGATCGACGCGGTCGCCAAGCGGCAGAGGGAGGCGCTCGAAGCGGTGGGGCTGGATGCGGGGGAGGAAGCGACGCAGAACGAGCGACGCGCCGCGGCCCTCAAAGCTTGAACAGGATCGGCACGCGCGGCGCGATCACATAGTTCAGCTGGACGAGCACGATAAAGCCGATGCCCAGCGGAATGCTGATGAATCCTAGAGCCGCGCCCAAAGCGTAGAGCGCCTGCGCGACGATGACGCGCCGCCGGAACGCGCGCGAAAAATGCTCCGGCGCGTCCGGCTTGATGAGCCCGGCGCGATCGGCATAGATCACGCCGGCCATGACGCTGACGCCGCACAGCACGATATTGAACCAATAGATCAGGAACGCCGTCTTGTAGGTGATGAATTCCGCGAGCAGCCGCGTCGAGAACGGAAGAGCCGTCACGCAGGCCAGGAACAGAAAGTGCAGCCAACTCAGGTCGCGATCCGCATGCGACAGATGATTGAGATGGGTCTGCTGCCCAACCCAGAAAATGCCCAACGTCATGAGGCTGAGGAGCCAGGTGACGATGCGCGGCGCGAGCGCGGCGAGGCCGGCCCAGAGCTCGGCCTCCAAATGAATGTCGAGCTTGTCGGGAATGTGAATTTCGAGAACCAGCACGGTCATCGCAAACGCGAAGATGCCGTCGCTGAGCGCGGCGATGCGGCCGAGGTCTTGCGCGGCGATGCGGTTGTAGACGGTCATGGCGCGAGTTTCAGCGCAGTGGGTTGCGCGCGTCAACGGGCGCTTGGCGCCGCCCGTGCGTCCGTCCTACCCGACGCGCTCCGCCGCTGCGCCCCGCTCGCGCATCAATTGCGCGATATGGCCGCGCAATGCGCCGACGCCCTCGCCGGTGCGCGCCGAGGTGAAAAATGTTCCGGGGTAGGCGGCGGGATGGGCGCGCAGCGCCTGGAGCGTCGCTTCTATCCGCGCCGGCTGGTCGGCCGGCTTGACCTCGTCGCGCTTGGTCAGGACGATGGCGAAGGAGACGGCGGAGGCATCGAGCAGCTTCATCGTCTCGAT
>Ga0209415_10019448_pt1 | contig 10632 bp, 6 predicted proteins | sample PeaSoiSIISIP2007_FD_187696 | JGI IMG/M metagenome (GOLD analysis project Ga0209415, IMG submission 187696) | Peat soil microbial communities from Weissenstadt, Germany - SII-SIP-2007 (SPAdes) (version 2) | ecosystem: Environmental > Terrestrial > Soil > Wetlands > Peat | place: Germany... | reverse complement strand
CGATGAGATGCGCGGGCTGCGCCAATCTCAGCTTCATCATCGGCAACAGGCTGTGGCCGCCCGCGAGCAGCTTGGCGTCATCGCCGAATCGGCCGAGCAGGCTCAACGCGTCCTTAACCGAGGAGGCGCGATGGTATTCGAATGGGGCCGGAAACATGGCTCATCCCTTCTTGGCGGCGTTAATCGCCTGCCATAGCCGCTCGGGTTTGAGCGGCATGTCGAGGTTCTTGATTCCAAGCGGTTTCAGCGCGTCCATCACGGCGTTGACGACACACGGCGTCGAGCCGATCGTGCCGGCTTCGCCCACGCCTTTTACGCCGAGCGAGTTGACGGGCGACGGCGTCACGGTGCTCGCCAGTTCGTAGTGGGGCAGCATCTGTGCCTTGGGCACCGCGTAATCCATCAATGACGCGGTGATGAGCTGGCCGTTCTCGTCGTAAACCACCTCTTCGTAGAGCGCCTGGCCGATGCCTTGCGCGATGCCGCCGTGAATTTGGCCCTCGACCAGCAGCGGGCTGATGATCTTGCCGCAATCGTCGACCGCGACGTAGCGCAGGAATTTTACGACGCCGGTGGCGGGGTCTACCTCGACCACGGCGACGTGGGTGCCGAACGGGAAAGTGCATCCCGACGGCTCGAAGAAGGCGCTGGCGTCGAGCCCCGGCTCTACTCCGGGGATGGGCTGCTTATAGCCGTAGGCCGCGTCGACGACTTGCTGCAACGGGATCGATTTGCTCGGATCGGTAGCGAGCGCGATCGTGCGCTGGGTAAAGGTCAACTGATCGGGCGGCACTTCCATCATGGTCGAGGCGATCTTGCGCATCTTCTCCTGGAGCTTGCCCACCGCCATCATCACCGCCATTCCACCCACCGTTGTCCCGCGGCTGCCGAAGGTGCCGATACCGTACTGAACCAGCGCGGTATCGCCGTGCACGACATTGATGTCATCGATATCGACGCCGAGCTCATCGGCCACCATCTGCGCAAAGGTGGTTTCCTGACCCTGGCCGTGCGGCGAGATCCCGGTCAGTACGGTGACCTTTGCGTCAGGCTCGATTCGAATCGTGGCGCTTTCCCATCCGCCGCCTTTGAGCGCGGGCGGCAGCAGAGCGGAAGGACCGATACCGCAGATCTCGACGTACGACGAGATCCCGATTCCGATATAGCGGCCCTGCTTGAGCGCTTGCCCCTGTTCGGCGCGCATCTTCTTGTAATCGATCAGATCCAGCGCCTTGTTCAGCGCCTGTTCGTAGTCGCCCGAGTCGTAGAGCAGGCCTGTCGCTGTCATGTGCGGGAAGGCGTCTTTGCTGATGAAGTTCTTGCGTCTGACGTCGGCCGGGTCGAGGCCGAGCTCGCCGGCCACCATGTCGATCGCGCGCTCGGCGATGAAGCAGGCCTCCGGGCGGCCGGCTCCGCGATAGGCGTCGGTCGCCATCTTGTTGGTGAAGGCCATCTGCTGCTCGAAGGCGATCGCCGGTATCCGGTAGCATCCGCTCATCATCAGCGCGGAGAAGCCCGGTATCATCGGGGTGAAGATTTGCAGGTAGGCGCCCATGTCGCAGATGAACTTCGCCTTGATGCCGAGGATGGTGCCGTCCTTTTTTACCGGCACTTCGAGGTAAACGATCTGGTCGCGGCCGTGGGTGGTGGCGGCCAAATTCTCGCGCCGCCCCTCGATCCATTTGACCGGCCGATTGAGCGTCATCGCGAGATACCCTATCAGCGCCTCCTCCGCGTAAACGTTGAGTTTGCATCCGAAGCCGCCGCCTACCTCGGGAGCGATTACGCGAATCCGGTTCTCCCCCAACTTCAGCATCGGCGCCAGTTGCGAGCGCAGCAGATGTGGGATTTGGGTCGAAGTCCAGATCGTGAGCTGCTTCGTGCCGGCGTTCCAATTGCCCACGACCCCGCGCGGCTCCAGCGGTATCGGCGCCACGCGCTGGTTTACGAGCCGGAACTTGACGACCCGGTCGGCCTGTCGCGTCGCGTCCTCGAACGCGGGCGAAGGCACTTCCATCCGGCCGGTCAGATTGGTGCCGAACTCGTCATGGATTACAGTCGCGCCGGCCTCGAGAGCCTTCTCGGGATCGACGACGGCGTCCAGCGGGTCGAAGTCGGCGTTGATTAGATCGAGAGCGTCGCGAGCAATGTAAGGGCTGGTGGCAATCGCTACCGCGACCGGTTCACCGACGAAGCGGACCTTACCTTGGGCCAGGACCGGATGAAACGGAATGTGTTCGGCGGGAGCCACGCACGGCAGCGAACCGATCTTGCCTCTCAGATCCTCGCCGCTGAGCACGCATACCACACCTTTCAGTTCACGCGCCGCACTGAGGTCGATCGACTTGATCTTCGCGTGAGCGTGGGAGCTGCGCAGGATCGCCGCGGTTAGCATCCCCGGCAACCGCACGTCGTCGACATAGGTTGCGGTGCCGGAAATCAGCCTCGGGTCCTCGCGCCGCTTGACCCGCGCTCCGACGAATTTTGGAATGACAGCCATCAGAAGTCTCTCCTTCTCGCCCAGGCCGCGTGCGATTCAAACCCTCGCCCGAGCCGAAGCTTTTGCCGCGCGGCCGGGTACTATCGATCAGGCTGGCTTGCCGGCCGCCGCCATCTTGTTCGCCGCGTATTGGACCGCCTTGACGATATTCTGGTAACCGGTGCAGCGGCAGAGATTGCCTTCCAGGGCGTGCCTGATCTCCGTTTCGCTGGGATTGGGATTGCGGCTCAGCAGGTCGGCTGCGGTCATGATCATGCCGGGGGTGCAGTAGCCGCACTGAAGGCCGTGCTCTTCCCAGAACCCTTCCTGGATCGGATGAAGCACTCCCTCGGTGGCTAATCCTTCGATCGTGGTGACCTTGGTTTCGTTGGCCTGAACCGCGAGCATCGTGCACGATTTGACCGCGCGCCCGTCGAGCAGCACTGTGCAGGCGCCGCACAGCGAGGTCTCGCAGCCAACGTGCGTGCCGGTCAGCCCGGCGACGTCGCGCAGATAATGAACCAGCAGCAATCGAGGCTCAACGTCGTCGTCGCGGCGTTGGCCGTTGACGGTCAGACTCACGCGCATGGCGTTCTCCCTGCGTTGTCGGTACGGAGATAGGCTCCCTTACTTAGCAAATCGCTTCGGCGATGGCCAAGGAGGCCGTGCTGTGTGCGACTAATCGCGGTTGCGGACACGCTGATTGTGGTTAACTTAACAAAGTCATGTTTTTGGGCGGGACTCAAGGATAAAGCGGATGAATCTTAATCGTTTCACCGAGAAAGCTCAGGAGGCGCTCGGTCGCGCGCAATCGGCGGCGGTCAGCCGCCAGAACCAGGGCGTCGATGTCGAGCATCTGCTGAACGCATTGCTGGAGGACGAGCAGGGCCTGGCCGCCTCGGTCTTGAAGCTCGCCGGGGTCGACCGCGCCGCGGTTGCTCAGAAGCTTCAGGCTGAGCTGGATAAAATCCCTCGCGTCAGCGGCAGCGGCGCGGATGCCGGACAGGCCTATGTCACCCAGCGTCTGGGCAGGGTCCTGGCGCACGCCGAGCAGGAAGCGGGCAAGCTCAAGGACGATTACGTTTCGATCGAGCACATTCTGCTCGCGATCCTGGACGAGCCGGGCGCCGCTTCGCGAATCTTGCGCGAGGCGGGACTGACCCACGACCGCCTGATGGACGCGCTCAAGAAGGTGCGGGGGAGTCAGCGGGTGACCTCGCCCAATCCCGAGACCACATACCAGGCGCTCGAGCGCTACGGCCGCGATCTGACCCAACTGGCGTCCGCCGGCAAGCTTGACCCGGTGATCGGACGCGACGACGAGATTCGCCGCGTGATCCAGGTGCTGTCGCGCCGGACCAAGAACAACCCGGTCCTGATCGGCGAGCCGGGAGTCGGCAAGACCGCGATCGTCGAAGGCCTGGCGCAGCGTATCGTGCGCGGTGACGTGCCCGAAGGGCTAAAGAAGCGCCGGGTGGTGGCGCTCGACATGGGAGCGCTGGTCGCCGGCGCCAAATTCCGCGGCGAATTCGAGGAACGCCTCAAGGCGGTGCTGAAGGAGGTCCAGGAGGCGGGGGGCGAGATAATTCTCTTCATCGACGAACTGCACACGGTGGTCGGCGCCGGCGCGGCCGAGGGCGCGATGGACGCCTCGAACCTGCTCAAGCCGATGCTGGCGCGGGGCGAACTGCACTGTATCGGCGCGACCACGCTGGACGAATATCGCAAGCATATCGAAAAAGACGCCGCCCTCGAACGCCGCTTTCAGCCGGTGAGGGTCGAGGAGCCGAGCGTCGAGGATACCATCTCGATACTGCGCGGGTTGAAGGAACGCTACGAGGTCCATCACGGTGTCCGGATCAAGGACGCCGCGCTGGTCACCGCCGCGGTGCTCTCCAAGCGCTACATCTCCGACCGTTTCCTGCCCGATAAAGCGATCGACTTGATCGACGAAGCGGCGGCGAAGCTGCGTACTGAAAAAGAATCGCTGCCGGTCGAGCTCGACGAGGTCAACCGCAGAATCATGCAACTGGAGATCGAGCGCGCGGCGTTAAAGCGCGAGACCGACCCGGCCTCGCGCGAGCGGCTGGAGCGCATCGAGAAGGAGCTGGCCGAGGTTCGCGAGCGGCACGACGCATTGCAAGCGCGATGGGAAGAGGAAAGGGCAGGCCTGGAGGGCATCTCCAAGGTCAAGGCCGAGATCGAGCAGACTAAGCTCGCGATCGAAAAGGCCCGGCGCGATTACGATCTGAACAAGCTCGCCGAACTTCAGTACGGCAAGCTCGCCGCGCTGGAGAAACAGCTCGCGGCCGAAGAAGCCCGCCTGGTCAGCAAGGCCGGCGGCGGGGAGCGCCTGATCAAGGAAGAGGTTGACGAGGACGATATCGCCGAGGTCGTCGCGCGCTGGACCGGGATTCCGGTGTCGCGCCTGCTGGAAGGCGAGGTGCAGAAGCTCGCTCACCTCGAAGAGCAGCTCCACAAACGCGTGATCGGCCAGGACGAGGCGGTCTCGGCGGTGGCGGACGCGGTAGTTCGCGCCCGCGCCGGCCTCAAGGATCCCAACCGTCCGATCGGGTCATTCATTTTCTTGGGCCCGACCGGCGTCGGTAAGACCGAACTCGCCAGGGCACTGGCCGAGTTCCTGTTCGACAACGAAGCGGCGATGATCCGAATCGATATGTCCGAGTACACCGAGAAGCACACGGTGTCGCGTTTGGTCGGGGCGCCGCCAGGATATGTCGGTTACGAAGAGGGCGGCCAGCTGACCGAGGCGGTCCGCCGCAAGCCCTACTCGGTGGTGCTGTTCGACGAGATCGAGAAGGCCCACCCCGAGGTCTTCAACATCCTGCTGCAACTGCTCGACGACGGCCGCCTGACCGACGGCCACGGCCGCACGGTGGACTTCAAGAACACGGTAGTGATCATGACCTCCAATATCGCGGGGGATGTCATACTGTCTTTCAAGGGGAAGGATTACGAGCGGATGAAGCAGCAGGCGCTGGATATCCTGCAGCGGAGCTTCCGGCCCGAGTTCCTCAACCGGGTCGACGAGATTGTGGTGTTCCATCCGCTGACTCGCGAGCAACTGCGCGAAATCGTCGACATCCAGTTGCGCAAGCTGCGCGAGCGGCTGAGCGAGCGCAAGATCGAGCTCGAACTTACCGACCAGGCGCGCGATTACTTCGCCGAGCGCGGCTACGACCCGGTTTACGGCGCGCGTCCGCTGCGCCGGCTGATCCAGCGCGAGTTGGAAAGCGCGATTGCCCGCAAACTAATTTCCGGTGAGATCCGTGACGGCTCGCGCGTCGTGGTCGATCTCGGGCCACAAGGTCTGGAGCTCCACAGCACGGTATTGGCCTCCGCCGCCTGACCGGCAAAATAAGTTTCACAGTGCGATGGGCGGCACGGCCTCAAAGACCGTGCCGCTTTCATCTTGGGACGAGCCGGAAACACGGCTTCGCGGCGCCCGGCCGCTCGATTAAGGCTCCGGCTCGGCTGCGATCGCGTCCGTGGCCGAGACCGAAGAGAACTCCGGTGACCGCTGCCTCTGGACAGTGAAAAAGAGCGCCGCAATCGTCAGCACTATCGCCAGGCACTCCAGCCGGTTGAAGCGTTCGTGCTCGAAGAGCGCGCCCAGCACGACCGCTACCACAGGATTGGTGTAGGCGTGGCTGGTGAAGACCGCCGGCCGCGTATGCCGCAATAGGAAGCTGTAGGCGCTGAATCCAATCAGCGAAGAAAAAATCGACAGATACGCGAACGCGAGCATGGATTGCGGAGCGGGGATGTGGTTCAGGCGCTCGCCCACCGCAAACCCCAACACCGTCAGCATCAGGCCCCCGGATATCATCATCGCCGCGCTTCCCATCAGCCCGACCGGTAATGACACGCGGCGGCTGGCGATCGAGCCGAACGCCCATCCCATCGCCGAAATCATCAGCGCGACCGCGCCGATCGGCGAGGCCGACAGGTCGGTCTCGAGGTTGAGCAGCACCACGCCAAGAAACCCGAGACCCAAGCCGATCCATTCTGTCCGTGTGGGCCAGCGCTCCCAAAAAGCGGCGAACAGCACGGCCCACAACGGTGCGGTCGCGAACCCCATCGCTGCCAGGCCCGAGGTCACCCACTGCTCGGCAAACACCAAGCCGCCATTGGCGGTCACGACCAGAAAGACGCCCACTCCGGCCGCGGCCAGCCACTCATGGCGCCGCGGAGATTCGGCGCCGCGCAGCCACATGAAAGCGTAGAGCGCGCATCCCGCGAACCAGTAGCGCAATCCCGACATCAGAAACGGCGGGAAGTCCTCGATCGCAATCCTGATCGCGAGGAAGGCTGAGCCCCAGATGACGTAGATCGTCGCCAGCGCGATTCCGAGGGCGAGCGTCGAGGCGGCCTCGGGTGTCACTGAGTTCGGTCTGGCCAGCGCGGCTGGGCCGGCAGACGTCGATTCGAGCAGGGCTTCGAGCGGCTTTTGCACCGTTTAGGATACCCCGGTCATTATATCCGTTGTCATCAAAGGTTCACGCCGCTCCGCTTGCTTTCCAACTGTTGCTTCCCCCATCTAGGATCGATCGGGCTGTGCAAGTCGAAGATGCCTCGATTCTTGACGCGGTTAACGCGCTCGCGAGAGCCGTGTAACCTTGTTAGGAAACAAACGTCTACATCTATCATGAGCGACTGAGATGCGAAGCCCGATGACAACTGTAGTGATCGCCTTGGTGGCGCTCCTGATCGCGACGCTGGTGGGCGATACTCGCGCCGAGCAGGCTTTGACGGTCGAGCAGGTGGTCGCGCTCGCGCTCGAAGCGAATCCGCAGGTCCGCGCCGCAAGGGCGCGCTGGTACTCGGCCGGCCATTCGATCAATCAGAATTACGCGCCCGCCGATCCGATCTTAAGTTACGGCAACTTCGATAGTCCCACCGACGGCATCGATCACGCTTCTTCGCACTCATTGCAAGTCAGCCAGGCGCTCCAGTTTCCGGGCAAGGCCCTGTTGCAAGCCGAGAGTGCGAAGCGTACCGCCGCTATTGCCCGGCTCACCTACGAAGCCGCATTGCGCGACATCCGGGCCCAAGCGGAGACTGGCTACTACCAGATCCTGCTCGACGGCGCGCTCGCCGATCTAACCGCCGAGAACGTCGCCAGCCTGCGCCGGGTGTTGGAAGTGACCGAGGTCGCCTATTCGTCGAGCAGCGTCACGCAGGCTGACTTTATCGGCGCCGAGTTCGAGCTCGCGGCGGCCGAGCAGCAGGAGCGCCAGTTCCGGACCGCCGAAGCCAATGACGAGACCGCGCTCAATCAGCTTTTGAACCGCTCGCCCAATCAGCCGCTGCCCTTGGACCGGCGGCTCGAGTTCAGCCCACTCGAGGCGCGGCTCGATACCCTGGTCGATCAGGCCACCCGGCTGCGCCAGGAGATCCTGCAAGCCGCATTGGCCGAGCGTAATTCCGCGACCGCCCTGACCTTGGCCAAACTCGAATACGCCCCCGACTATAGCGTGACCTACATCTTCAACCACTACTTGATATCTTCGGCCGCGCCGGCTCCCAATATCACGCAGACCCACGGGTTCTCGATTGCATTCAACGCCCCGTTGTTTTTCTGGCTGAAGCAGAACGAAGACGTCACACGCGCCGGCTATGATTTGGAGGCCGCGCGCGAAGACTTGAGTTCGATCAAGAATCAGACCGCCGCGCAGGTCACGACGCTATATCGCCAAGCGCAACTTTCCTACAGCACCGCCGTGCTGTACCGGAACTCGCTGATCCCGCTCGCGCGGCAATGGTTCGAGGTCGCGCTGGTTGGCTATCAGGGAAGCAAGATCGACTTCGTCACCCTGGCGACCACGCTTCGCCAGAGCAACGATGCGCGAGTGGTCTACCTTCAGGCGGCCAATCAGTTCCTGGCCCAGCGGATCGCGCTAGAGCAGGCGATCGGGGGGCCGATACCCAGATGAGACGAGTCAAGCTCATCGGCCCGGCCATCTTCGCTTTGCTGGCGGTGATCGCTGCGGGGTGCGAGAGTTCCCCGGACACCCATGCCTCGGTCGAGACCAGTGTCGCGGTGCCGCAGCTTGTGCGCCAAAGCGATGGCATCGAACTGATGAAGCTTCGGCCCTCGGACCTGCCGGGGATGACGCTGGCGACCGTCAAAGAGGTTCAATTGCCCGGCGTGCTGGAGACCAGCGGCCAGGTGACGTTCGACGACCGGCGCGTTGCCAAGATCATCTCGCGGGTCGCCGGGCGGATCGAAAACGGATGGGTATCGCAGTGGGACTACGTCCGGCGAGGCGAGCGAATCCTCGCGCTTTACAGCCCCGATTACATGACGGCGGAGGCCGAATACCTGCAGGCGCTGGCTACTTCGAGGCTGAGCGCCACGTCGGGGCTACCCGATGAAGTCAGACTCGCAAAAGCGCTGCAGGCAGCGGCCAAACGCAAGCTCGAACTGCTCGGGCTGGAGCAGCAGGACATCGAGGCGATCAAGACGCCCGGTCCGACGTTCGTGATGCGCGCGCCGATCAGCGGCACGGTGGTCGAGAAGCTGGCGCTGCGCGGCTCTCAGGTCAACCCCGGCGACGTGCTGTTTTCGCTCGGTACGCTCGACCAGGTATGGATAACCGCCGACATCTATGAAGACGACCTGGCGCGCATTCGGGTCGGCCAGCAACTCGAAGCGGTGACGACCGCGTTTCCGGATCAAGTCTTCAAGGGAACGGTCAGCCGCATCAGCCCCAGCATCGATCCCGCGACCCACACGCTGCAACTGCGATGCGAAGTGCGCAATCCCGGCGCCAAGCTCAAACCCCAGATGCTGGCGCGGGTGCGAATCGTTACCAATCCCGGCTCCGCGCTGGTCGTGCCGCAAGAATCGTTGGTGTTCGACACCGACGGCTACTACGCCTTTGTTCAAGTCACCGCGGATCAGCTAGATCGGCGCCGCGTGACGATTTCCTCATGGAACGAGCAAGGCTATGCGCGCGTGCTCGGCGGGCTCAGAACTGGGGAGCGAGTCGTGCAGGGCGAATCGATTCAGGTGAACGCGCTCTGGCATCAGGCGCACGGCGAAGGTTCGTAGGCGGCCATGATCAGCGCTTTGATGGAGCTCGCGCTAAGCCAGCGCGTGGTGGTGATCGGTATCGCCCTGGTCTTGGCCCTTGCCGGCAGCTATTGCTTTCACGAACTCGACATCGAGGCCTATCCCGACCCGGTGCAGCCGATGGTCGAGGTCCTGACGCTGCCCAGCGGCTTGAGCGCCGAAGAGGTCGAGAAGCTGGTTACGGTCCCGCTCGAAGTGGGGCTGTCGGGGATGCTCAATCTCGAATCGATGCGCTCGATCTCGCTATTCGGTCTGTCTGACATCCGCTGCTACTTTTCGTGGGACAGCGACTACGAGCAGGACCGCGTTCAGACCATCAACCGGCTGGGCTTCATCACCTTGCCGCAAGGCGTCTCGCCTGGCATCTCGCCCGAGAATCCGATCGGTGAGATCTATCGCTATACCGTCGAGAGCCCCGACCACGACCTGACCCGGCAAAAGGAAATCGAGGACTGGGTGCTTGAAAAGCAGCTCAGGACCGTGTCCGGCGTGATCGACGTCTCCGGTTTCGGCGGTTTGACCAAGGAATACCACGTCGATGTCGACCCGCAGAAGCTGAACTACTATCAGGTACCTCTGGCTACCCTGATCGGCGCGATCGCCAATTCCAACACCAACGTCGGCGGCAACTATCTCGAAGTCGGTGAACAGGCCTTCAACGTTCGCGGCATCGGTTTCATCCGCTCGCTCGACGACATCCGCAATATCGTGCTTTCGGCCAACAAGTTGACTCCGCTCAAGGTGAGCAATGTCGCGGACGTCGGTGTCGGATATGCGCCGCGCCTGGGAATAGTTGGCATGAGCGACGGTCGGGGAGACCGCGACGAGGTGGTGACCGGCATCGTCCTGATGCGCAAGTACGGCGACACTCTCAAGACGCTCAAAGGGGTGGAAGCCAAAGTTCAAAGTCTCAACACCTCCGGAATCCTGCCCAAGGACTACAAAGTAGTTCCGTATTACGATCGCACCGCGCTGGTCGAGACCACGCTGCATACGGTGATGGAGAATTTGTCGATCGGAATGCTGCTGGTTTTCGCGGTGCTGATTTTCTTCC
>Ga0209415_10019447_pt1 | contig 10633 bp, 8 predicted proteins | sample PeaSoiSIISIP2007_FD_187696 | JGI IMG/M metagenome (GOLD analysis project Ga0209415, IMG submission 187696) | Peat soil microbial communities from Weissenstadt, Germany - SII-SIP-2007 (SPAdes) (version 2) | ecosystem: Environmental > Terrestrial > Soil > Wetlands > Peat | place: Germany... | reverse complement strand
CCTTGTGGGAAGTAATTTAGAATCAATGAGAGTCGGGGCGTAGCGCAGCCTGGTAGCGCACCTGCCTTGGGCGCAGGATAAGCCATTCTAAAGATTCCATTCCGTACTTTGGTTTCTCTTGTTTTCAACAATTTGGGGAATCTGCTTTTCGTTCAAAGCGAACCCTAGTGGCCTCAATCTTTCTCATCAGTGCACGGTTTGTGCACGGTAGAGCACCTGCTCAAGTTTTTGATCGGCGGGCGAAGCGTAAAATTCCACGCTGGAGTGCGCGCTGGACCAGAGCACAGCCACACTTCATCCACACCTCTGGGGAATACGTGTCCCCCTGATGCGTCCGACGAATTCGCTTACGCATTCTTCGAACAACTGATTAAGAGACACGCCAGTCCTTTACCTGAATTGTCACCCAACTAACACGCAACCAATAACTTACAAAAGTCTTGCGCGCACAGAGAACCACTTCCAAATGCTTGAAACGTTGGCCATGTTTAGCAACTTACAGCCACAATTACAGACACACCTACTATCAACCGGCTTGGTTGCTGTTCGTTTCAGAAGAATCACCATCGAAAAGAAATATTGCGATATTGTTAAAGTCATCAGCCCGAACCTTGTGGCCAAAGTTGCGGTCAAAGGGGCAAGCCGCTGCCGGGCTTTGTGTTGGGAGACCGACGCCGATGTAATTCTGGAGCGAGGCAAAGCACGGTAAGGATATCCAGAGCGAACACAAGGATTACTCCCGATGCCCTTGCTCAGCGCTTCTCGCAGGATTGGGATCCAGCCCGCGGTAGCCCGAGGCACATGCCACTCTCCTGCGGCTACGAGTTCACTCCAGCGAACTCAAAAGCGCCGGTTGCGGTACAGCGAAGGATCCACCCCAAGGGCCATCGCTTCCACATTCAAGTCAATATCCAGGAAATCGCGGACCGCCTTTGCCGAGCCCGTTGGGTCGCTCACCACCTTCCGGTATCCCGCACGGAAAACAGGGATGTCGATTCTGTGCTCGAGCCACGCGATGACTTGTCTCATGTGATCTCGGAACGCGGAGTTCAGTAATGCGGGATCCACGGACTCGAATGCTCCGCGGTGCTTCAGCATTTCATCCTGCGACGCGAGCACCTCGGACAATGGGCGCTCCATGAAAATCAGCTTGTAAGACCTGCCTTTCGGCACCGAAAGAAGAAGCTGAGAAATAACTTTCACGGCTTTCCCCTCGGCTTCGTCGATGCGATGCGGTTGCTTGGGCAGGAGTTTGATCGGTTCCCATTCGCAGTAGCCGCGGGGATTGTCGATGTCCGCCAGGAGCGATCTATTACACTCGGGACCACTGCCTACCTTTCTGACTGGTTACGGTGGATTCGGGAGTTGTGTGACGCCCCGTTTCACCGCCTTCGCAACCTTTCTGATCGAGCAGGGACTGCTGTTTGCGGTTCCTGCTCTCCGCGGAGGCTCAGAGCTCGGTGAAGAATGGCACCAAGCTGGCAAACGCGAGAACCGTCAAAACTCCTTTGATGACTTTATATCCGCCGCCGAATGGCTGCTGCTGCAAGAGTATTCCGCCCGCAACACCATTGCTATCGGCGGCGGCTCTAACGCCGGCCTGCTAGTCGGCGCCGCCATCACCCAGCGCCCAGATCTTTTCCGCGCCGCCATCTGCCTGGGGCCTCTGCTCGATATGACGAGGTATCACCTCTTCGATTTCGCAGCGGGATGGGCAGAGGAATATGGTTCACCCGAAGATGAGCGGGATCTCCACTCCCTGCTCACCTACTCGCCCTACCACCGTGTGCAAGACGGCGCGAACTATCCCGCTGTCCTGCTCATCTCGGGTGACGCGGACACGCGTTGCAATCCGATGCACGCGCGGAAAATGGCGGCACGCCTTCAGGCGGCAAATCGCTCAGAAAATCCGACCCTGCTCGATTACAAACCAGACTGGGGCCACACGCCGGTTCAGCCGCTTTCCGCCAAGATCGACGCTCTCACCGACAGACTCGCCTTCATCTGTCACGAACTCGGAATCCATCTCGGGCACAGGAGGGTTTCGTGATGCTGTTTATTCGCGCGTTGTTGACATTATTTGCCTATGACGTTCTGAGTACCTTCTGTCGCTTCGAGACCATTTATTCGATGGTCAAAGACTGGAAGGTTGCCAGCGCGGTTTCTGGTCAAGACGCAATCAACCGTGTTTGCCAGGCGGTCAACTATGCCTGCATCTGGTACCCGAAACAGGCGCTTTGCCTTCAGCGCTCCTTCGTCACTACGTATTTGCTCAGGAAGAACGGTGTCGCCGCACACATGGTCCTAGGCGCGCAGAAACTTCCCTTCAAGGCCCATGCGTGGGTCGAAGTCGACGGGCAGGCAATCAACGAGCGATCCAACGTCCAGGCGACCTACGCAGTTTGGGATCGCTGCTAACCAAGGAGATCGGCATGAGTGTGCAAGCGGGCATCTGGAACTTCGACGGCCGGCCGGTCGACCGGCAATTGCTGGAGAACCTCAGCGACTCCTTGAGGCAGCAAGGTCCAGACGGGGAGACGCGCTACGTGGGCGGCTCGGTAGCATTGCTCTATCGTCCTTTCCATACTACGGAGGAATCGCGCCGGGAGAAGCAGCCCTATTTCTCCCGCCGAGGTTTTGTCCTTACCTGGGACGGCCGACTCGACAACCGCGAGGAGCTTAGTGCCGAGTTTCGCAGCTATCTCGATGCCGATCCGACCGACGTCGGTATCGTCGCTGCCGCCTTCGACCGCTGGGATACCGATTGTTTCCGCCGCATCGTTGGCGATTGGGCAGTCTCCATCTGGAAACCGGAACAGCGTGAACTCCTGTTCGCCGCCGACTACATTGCCATCCGGCACATCTTTTACTACGTTAAGAACGATCAAATTTGGTGGTCAACGGATCTCAGTCCTTTGGTCCTTCTCTCGGGCGATAAATTCCACATCAATGACGACTACATCGCGGGATACTTCGCTCATGATCCCGATGCGCACCTGACTCCCTATCGCGAGATTCGCGAAGTTCCGCCAGGACAATTCGTGCGCGTTCGAAACCGCAGCGTTTCGACGGAACGATTCTGGCGATTCAGCCCCAAGTCGCGAATTCGCTACAAGACTGATGCTGAATACGAAGAGCATTTCCGCCATCTGTTCCGGCAATCAGTGCGGCGCAGGTTGCGTTCAGACTCACCGATCCTCGCTGAACTCAGTGGCGGACTCGACTCCTCTTCGATCGTTTGCATGGCCGATGACATCCTTGTCAACGAAGGAAAGCATCTGCAACGTCTCGACACGATCTCTTATTACGACGACACCGAACCGAATGGAGATGACTCGATTTACTTCCCGAAGATCGAGCAGAAGCGCGGAAGAGTCGGCATCCACGTTGACGGCAGCAAGGTCGGGAGTTCTCTGGCTTCGCTTCAATTCTCCGAGTTCTGCCCTCTGCCTGGGGCTCTCGGCGCGGGACGGAAACTTGGAGACGAGCGTGCTGATGTTGTACGCCACGGCGGCTACCGAGCGGTTCTGTCGGGCATTGGCGGCGACGAGTTCCTGGGAGGAGTTCCCGATCCTCGCGCGCGTCTGGCCGACCTCATCGTGCAGTTTAAGCTCGTCAGCCTCGTCAAACAGCTCACGGCTTGGAGCCTGATCAAACGGAGACCTTGGATTCACCTTCTGTGGCAGTCGGCAATCGATGTGCTGCCTGCTTCCCTGGGCCAATATGTGGTCAAGGAGGCTAAGGTCGAATCATGGATTCGGAAAGACTTTGCCAAACGCACCAGACTGGCGGTCCGACAGTTGGATGTCGACGAGCACTTCGGCTTCTGGTTACCCACCCGCCGCTCCTGCATTGGCGGCGTCTTGCTGATGGCCAGTAAATTAGCCAAGTATACGCCGCCGGTACCTGCGATCGAGGAGGCTCGCTATCCCTACCTCGATCAGAATCTGATTGAGTTCATTCTTTCCATACCCGCCAGTCAGCTATTGCGCCCCGGTGAGAGACGTTCGCTCATGCGGCGGTCGCTGGCCGGCATCGTGCCTCAGGAGATCCTGTCGCGTCGCACGAAGCAGGTCGGAGCGCGCACCCCGATTCTGGTTCTCGAAAAGCACTGGGATGAGCTTCAAAGCGCTTATGAGACATCCTTGAGTTCGAGCCTCGGGTACATACATGCGGATCGATTCCTGAGGGTGATTTCTGACGCCCGCGCGGGGAAAACTGTTCCGCTCGTGCGGGTTCTCCGGGCGATATCGCTGGAATATTGGCTATGTGACTTGGCTACACGCGGACTGCTCGACACTCCAGTAGCCTCCTCGTCATGGGCGAAACAACGTGAACTGCAGCTGTCTGCGTAGCCACGGCCAGCAACGATCTTCCGTACCCAGCATGATCGGGACGGAAAATTCCAACAAAGGAGCAACACAATGAACTACAGCAAACCAGAAGTCAACACTCTCGGCAAGGCAAAGGCAGTAATCGAGAGCCTCGGAAAAAATCATCCGCCAGTGATCGACGGAGGCCCGAACCAATTCAAGAGCCCCGCCTATGATCTGGATGAGTAACGTTCACAGGCGCCAATCGTGGTCAGCGTTGGCGTCTTTGCCTTCCCGGCTGCTGCAAGCAGCCGGGAAGCGTTAGTGTACACCCACGTGGTGAATGCAGTCAGATCGCGGTGACTTCACGATGAGATCGGGCCGGAAAAAGAGCAACCGACCGCAAGAAACTGTTCCAGAAAAGGAGGAGACCATGACTTACACGAAACTGGAAGTAGCCGTACTCGGACAGGATCAGTCCGAGTGATCGAATTCCTTCACTTGAAGCTCCCGGAGGTTCTCTACGACGGGCCTCTGTTGCATGTTATGCTTAGTCCCGCTTTACGACGTTGACGAGTAGGATTAGGGCGTACCGGCACCGCTGGAAGCCGTGCTTCTTCCCATAACCATTGTCCAAACCAGTTCTAGCACGAGGAGGCAGGAAAAACATGAATCAGGCGATCAAGTACCGTAAACCCGTTATCGTCGATCTGGGCAGCGTGATGGAAGTCATCCGCGGGACACACATCAAAGGCCACAGAGGGATCATCGAAACCTCTCATTGGCGCATCATTCCAGCCTATGATCTGGATGACTAGATAACGTTCTCGGGCGGCACTACCGACTGGCCGCATTGGGAACTGCTTTTGCGCCCAGAGTGCGGAGATTGTGCCAGCGTTTGTATTGTTCGGCCTTGGCCGGATCAGGATCCTCCTCACCCTGGAGCCAAAAGCAGAACCAGTCCACATTGCCCTGCTGCGAAATCATGCGGTCCCAGGGTTTCTCCAACACGTGCACCCCCTCCGACATATAGACCATCTCTACCGGCTTGCCAAGCCGGGTCAGGCCGACAAACCAATGCCAATCCAACAGCAACGAGTCTGGTCCCAGGGGCTGAATCCGAAGCGGTGTGTCGATCTTATCCATCAGAAACGCAGGCGACACCTTGAGCCATTTGAGCAAGCCCTTGCCAAAGGGAGGAGCCCCGTTCACCCGATCAAAGTCGTCGGCCCACATTTGGGAAAAGTTCGAATACACCATGTACTGGAAATAGCTGTAGTCGACGCCATCGGCAACGGCAGCCGCGGCAAAGTGATGTTTGGAGTGAATAAGCGTGTAGGTCACGTACCAATAGGTCCGGCTGAAGCCGATGATTCCGATGCGATCTCGATCAATCAGCCCTTTGTGATCCAGAAGATCAATGGCGGCGTCATAGATCGCCATGGCCGCCGGAACTTCCTTCGGCGTCTCAGCTAGATGCCCGCCGGGATCGGGGACCTGCAAAACGAAGAATCCTTTAGCCGCGAGCTCCTGGGCAGCAAAGGCGGTTGTCCAGGGACCATCGATCCAAAATCGGTCAGGATCCCATGCGTGGGTCTGTATGACGAGAGGATATTTCTTGCCCGCAACATAGTCCAGGGGCCAATACAGCCCGGCCTTAACTTCCTGGTGGCGAGAGGTTTTCCAAGCAATTTCCTCGACTCTTGCCAAAGAGAGGCCCTGTAACTGGGGGTTCAAGTCCATCAGTAACGACTTTTGGCCAGCGCCAGGAGCGATGGCGAAGATTCGCGGAGGTTGGTTCATGTTTTCATCGAGAACGATATCCGGCAGGGGGGGCGCTGCGTTTTCTTGTGCTTGCGGAATGTTGGATCGGGACCAAGTTTCATGGTCATTGCTCTTCCAGAAGTAGGCCTTCGGGGTAGGTTTTCCGTTGAGGCTATCAATCCGCCCGACATCACACATGACGTCGTTGGTCTTGGCATCCCAGTCTAGAAGCCGCAAGTCCTCGTCGCTTATCTTGACGAACTGGCGGCTGGAAATTCTAACTTCCACCAGGAAGGTATGGGTCTTTCTCAGAGCGCGTTCAGCCGCATCGTCGATATTCAGCGGCAAATGCATATCCGACACAACCACCGACTGGCTATCGGGCGACCAAGCCACCTCGGACCCACCAAGTGGTGGAATTGGGGCATCGAGCAAGAGCCGACTCGCACCTGTAGTTGCATCAATCAGCTCGTACTGGAAGATCGTAGTTCTCGCTCCCGGCGCGGAAGGACGCCTCGATACATTCAAGAATTGGTCGTCATATTTGGTCCATGTGCCGGGAACCTTAATAGCTTCCGTCTGGAGGACAAGATGCAGCCCATCCGGCGAAAACGACATCTCGTTGTCCAACACGCGGCCCTCGGTCATTATCCTGGTTTCCGCTTCACCTCCGGGTTGTTTTATGAACAGAGTGTGATCGTCGTATTCTGCTCTTTCTTGTTTCCCTGCAATTAGATCCGACAATAACTCGCTGGTGATGTTAATGCCATTGCGTGCGGTGTCCTCGTTTACGAAAGACAACTCGGGGGTTTCGGCGGCAAAGACGAGTTCGCCACCCTTCGCCCCGACAACGAAAGAGCTTACATTGGTGGCGTGGTCGGTAAGTTTCTTCAACTCCTTCGAGCTGCACTTGAGCGAATAGAGCTGGGTGGTTGAGCCTGGATTCTCGCCCAGAAACAGGATGGTATCGTTATCGTCCAGCCAGATCACATTCTGGATGGCTGGCCGGTTCGAAGACGAGGTCATGGAAAGCAGCACGCGGGGATTGGGCGAGTGAAAAATCTCGTCGGTTTCGAACAGAATTAAAGAATACTCGTTTGTATTGGTCTCAAGATTCCCTTTTCGCAAGACCACGACGAACCGCTTTCCGTCCGGCGAGAACTTGGCTACCATGCCTTTGGAGGGGGCTCCATCGTTATATTGCGGATCGCCCAGACGCGTCATCCGAATGGAATCCGCCACGGTCACGGGCCGCTTCCCTATGGCGCTCTCTGACTTCGCTTGGTTTGTGCGCACGATAGCTGCTGACTCTTCGGCGTGACGGACGCAGAACCCATAAGTCGAGCAAACCATCAGGAGCAAGATGCTGGCCCGCGGAAGACTGGGCGGCCTGCGCAGCCTCGACTTTGTGGGTTGGTTGCGTTCTTCCCGGCACAGTTGACTGGTGTACGACATCGCAAGGTCCTTTTCGGTATTCAGAAGAACGTTCAGAAGAATAACTTCAGTGCGAACTGCAGCGACCGCGGACCGCCGAATTGGTAGAGAGGATCGAACCCGCCGTTCCCAAGAGTGCCCTGCCCCGCAAGACTCTGTCCTAGCATCGCGGTAGATAGGCCAAACGTTGAGCTCACTTCGCCCGGGATGCCGAAATATCCGAGGTTGCCAGCCGGAGGTCCGAAGTTCGGATGGTTCAGAAGATTGAACATCTCCGTGCGGAATTGTAGTTTCACCGATTCACGGATGGGAAAGTCCCGATGGACAGCAAAATCCCATTGGGCAGCGCCGAAGCCTCGGAGGCCGTTCCGCGGCAGGTCGCCTTGAGACAAAGGATAGCCGCTGGCGGGGTCCAGTGCAGGAAGCGCGAATGCGGCTGCGTTGAACGCTTTGCCGCCCGGATAACCCGGTCCGTACAAATAGAAGGGCTGGCCCGGGACGACGTCCGGCCTCGTATCCGTTAAGAAGCCGCTCGCGAGCCCCAATAATTGATAGTTAACGTCAACCGGAGGAGCAGACCGAGCCTGGACGACATTGTCGACTGACCACCCCCGCAGCATTACATTCGTAAGAGCATTGTTGGCATGGACGGGCACATCGTAGGTCAATCCCATTGCGAAGGCGTTTCGAATATCGAAGTCTGACGCCCCGCGGTTTACGTTCGCATTGACCTGAGATAACAAATTAGAAAAATTGCCGAAGGAGCCAGCCGAGGCAGTGTCAATCGAGTGCGACCATGTATAGGAAGCAAGCGCCTGGAGACCGTGGGACATCTGACGATGGAACTGCAGCTGAAGTGCGTCGTAATCTGAGGTGCTCGCGTTCGTTACAACAAGAGCGACGCAATAATTAGGATAACAACTGAAAGTCGGTGGCGGGCCTTCGAAATCTGCTGGTTGAAGGAGCCGTCTGCCGGCGGAGCCAATGTAGGACGCGGTCAAGGTTTGTTCTTTCCCCAGAGACTGCTCAATCGCCGCATTCCATTGCAGCGTATACGGCAACCGAAGATTTGGATCAAATGCGTAGAGAGGATTGCTGTAACTGGCAGAGTTAGGGGGTGTGATTGGGAGAGGGTTTTGTAAATTGCCTACCAGAGGAAAGCCGTCCCCGTAGAGGTATGCCGTCGACCCAAACGGATAGGATCCTGTCTGCGCAACGTTCCCAGCTTCGGATGTCGCTAGATCATAAAAGACCCCGAATCCACCGCGAAGCACGGTCTGCCACTGCGGGTTCTGCGAGACCTGATAGGCCAATCCGATGCGAGGTGCAACATTACCGTAGGTCGTCTTATACGGCGGCGTGCCCGCCGGAGCCAAAGCAAGAGTCGCCAGATCGTTGAGATTGAAGCCCACCGCCGCAGCGAAGCCGGGACCTGTAAGCGATCTTGGCGTAAAGTCGGTGTCCCACCTAACCCCATAGGTCAGGGTTAGACGGGGGACAATGTGCCACGTATCCTGGGCGAAAACGCCGAGATTGCGAAATAATAAGGTCGAGGGAAGGATAGAAGACACTTCGACTGGAGATGAGTTCCCCGCTTCGGCGGACGCTACGTTTGAGAAGTAGGCCACCTGACTGTAGGCGACGGGACGAAGCTCAGGCGACAGGCGCCGAAAATCGATACCGAACTTTATACTGTGTGGGCCTCTTTGCAAGGACACGCTGTCCACAAAATTGAGTTGCCGCTGACGATTGTTGGCGTTTGCTCCCGCGCCGAGGCCAGGATAGTTCCCAAGCGTGCCGATCTGGAAGCCAAACTGCCCATTTTGATTCGTAAAAGGACTCGGGAATGGCAGCGCCCCGAGTGGCACCGCACCACCGAAATTGTCCAAATAAGACGAGCTGGAAGAAGCTGTAGTGCTGTAGTTAAACCGGAAGTCATTGGCTGCGAGCGTGGATATCGCCCAGGTCACTCCTACTGTGCCCGTTTGGGTGGTGATTCGGGTTGGCGAGACGCTACTTAGCGCCCCGCTCGATCCACGCTGACTTAGTTCTGAAGGAGAATAATCATACCGGCCAAAAACATTCAGCTTGTCGCCCAGCTTGTGATCGATCCGAAGACTGTAAGCGTTGAGCGTGGCAGGATTGGAAAAGCTGGCGTTGAAAGCGGCATACCCTTGCGCCTCTTCCCCGGAGGGCGGACAAGTGGGATCAGTTGTGGGGTCACACGGAATAAAGACTTCCGGACTGGTGGGATTTGGCAGCGGAAAGGCATTCAGATACGGCTGCAGCACCGGTATGGCATTCTGCCGGGAGTTTGTGGTGCCCCCCGGCGTGAAACTGGCGTCGGGGACATACGAAAGCACAGTCTGGGGCAGACGGAGGCGCAGCCCCTCATAGGAAAAGAAAAAGAAAGTCTTATCCTTAAGAATCGGCCCGCCTAAAGTTCCGCCAAAATCATTCTGTCGCTCCTTCGCTTTAGGAAGCGGCGGGTTGTTGTTGTAGCCGTTGAACCAGTTATTGGCGTCGAGCGCGTCGTTTCTCAGGTAGTCAAACACGGTGCCATGAAATTGATTCGTCCCTGAGCGGGTGACGATGGAAATCTGCCCGCCCGGTGTCCGACCAAACTCCGGCGCAAAGGTAGAAGTCTGAATACGAAACTCCTGCATGGCGTCAACCGAGACCAGGCTGTTCGTACCCCCCAAGACGCTCGTCGAACCAAGCGCACCTCCCAGCCCGTTACTGTAACTTGATGACGTTGCGCCAATGCCGATATTGGCGCTCACGCCGTCGACCATCCAGTAATTCGAACTTGCTCGCTGCCCGTTGACGCTGAACTGGCCCGTGTCGGACCCATTATTCGCGGTCAGGACCACTCCGGGAGTCAGTTGAATCAGGGTCTGAAAGCTCCTGCCATTCAGTGGTAAGTTTTCTGCGAACTGACGGTCCATAACCGTGCTTACTGTGGCATCAGTTGTATTCACTTGCTGGGCACTGGCTTCTACGGTCACGCTCTCTGCTACTGATCCGACTTGAAGGCGGAAGTTTTGCTCGATGTGATCCTGGACATTGAGTGTCAGGCCGGTCACGTTCACTTTCCTGAATCCAGCCGCATCGACTTCCAT
>Ga0209415_10019446_pt1 | contig 10633 bp, 8 predicted proteins | sample PeaSoiSIISIP2007_FD_187696 | JGI IMG/M metagenome (GOLD analysis project Ga0209415, IMG submission 187696) | Peat soil microbial communities from Weissenstadt, Germany - SII-SIP-2007 (SPAdes) (version 2) | ecosystem: Environmental > Terrestrial > Soil > Wetlands > Peat | place: Germany... | reverse complement strand
ACGTCCTCGGCGATGATCAGCAGCGGGCGCCCGGCCTTGGCGATCGACTCGAGGACCGGCAGCAGCTCGCGGATGTTGGAGATCTTCTTCTCGTACAGCAGGATCAGCGGCTTCTCGAGCTCCACCGTCTGGTTCGCCTGGTTGTTGATGAAGTACGGCGACAGGTAGCCGCGATCGAACTGCATGCCCTCGACGACGTCGAGTTCATTGTTGAGGCCCGAGCCCTCCTCGACCGTGATCACGCCTTCCTTGCCAACCTTCTCCATCGCCTCGGCGATCGTGCCGCCGATGCTCTCGTCGGAGTTCGCCGAGATCGTTCCCACCTGGGCAATCGCCTTGGTGTCCTTGCAGGGCTTGGAGAGCCTCTTGAGCTCCTCGACGACCGTGACGACCGCCTGGTCGATGCCGCGCTTGAGGTCCATCGGGTTGACGCCGGCGGCGACGGCCTTCAGGCCTTCGCGAACGATCGCCTGGGCGAGAACGGTCGCGGTGGTCGTGCCGTCGCCGGCCTCATCGGAGGTCGCGCTCGCGACTTCCTTGACCATCTGCGCGCCCATGTTCTCGAACTTGTCCTTGAGCTCGATTTCCTTCGCGACGCTGACGCCGTCCTTGGTGACGGTCGGGGCGCCGAAGCTCTTCTCGAGCACTGCATTGCGCCCCTTGGGGCCCAGCGTCACCTTGACGGCGTTCGCCAGGATGTTGATGCCGCGGACCATCCGGGTCCGGGCGTCGTCGCTGAATCTGACTTCTTTCGCTGCCATTGCTTTAGTCCTCTGAATTCGTGTGGGGTGACGGTAGGCTTACTTGCCTTCGATGATGGCCATGATGTCTTCCTCGCGCATCACGAGGACGTCTTCGCCATCGACCTTCACTTCCGTGCCGCTGTACTTGCCGAACAGCACCTTGTCGCCGACCTTGACGTCGAGGGGACGGATGTCGCCGCCCTCGAGGATCTTGCCTTTGCCGACGGCGATCACGCGGCCTTTGATCGGCTTCTCGGTCGCGGTGTCCGGGATCACGATTCCGCCCGGTGATTTGCGCTCGTCTTCCTCGCGCTTGACCATCACGCGGTCGTGCAGGGGGCGAATTTTTGTCGACATCGTTGTGCTCCTCCGGGAGACGGTTGGAAATCGGCAGACCCGCCGGGGGTCTGGGGGCGCGGGAGGGGCTGTTAGCACTCCTCCCAAGCGGCTGCTAACTATAGCGCGGAAGTTTTACATTTCAAGCGGTATCGATGCTGATAACCGTGACGGATCGGCCGTGACACGTTTCAGGACCGCGGTTATGCTTCGCAGCCGCTAATCAGCGGTGAAATGCTGTTAAGGGCTTGTATTTTTTAGATTTTCCCCAATATAGTTTCGGGTTGTGCAGGTGATTGCGAATGCGCGCCCGGCGGTTCGGCGGCAGCGCCGAGGCCCGGCGGCTCCACAGGGCCCTTCCCTCCTGGAGCCGATCAGGGCACACGGCACAACATGGGCCGGATTCGGGCAGCTTGAGTGTGTGAACTGCGAGCCCGAAGTACGCTCTATTGAACGCTGGCGAGGGCCAGCTCGACGAGGCCTCTGACGTGCTGTTCCTGATCAACACCGCCGCTGTGGGTCTTGCCGCATGACGGTCCGATTCCATCGCGCGTGCGCCGGGGCGTTGCTGCTCGCCGTCTCGCTCGGCGCAATCGCGGCTGCGCCGGCTCAGGTGGCCAAGGAGGAGGAGTTCCTGCCGCCCGAGCAGGCCTTCGAGTATGCGGTGCTGGCCGATGCGCACGCGCTCGTCGTCTCCTACAACATCCGCAGCGGCTACTACCTCTATCGAAAGCGCATCGGCTTTTCGACCACGACGCCCGGCGTCACGCTCGGTGCGACTGAGTATCCCAAGGGCCTGTCGCATAGCGACGAGTACTTCGGGGAACAGGAGATCTACCGGGGCGCCGCGGCGTTTCGCGTGCCCTACACCGTGACCGGAAGCCTGCCGGCGGCGATCAGCCTCACGCTCAAACTGCAGGGCTGCGCCGATGCGGGGCTCTGCTATCCGCCGCAGGTCTGGACGACCAGCGTGCCGTTGCACGCCGCGACCGACGCGGCTGTGGGCGGTGCCGCGGGCGCTCACGGGCTGCTCGCGCGGCTCACCGGCGGGGCAAGTGGCGCGGCCGACGACTTCCTGCCGCCGGAGCAGGCGTTCAAGATCAGCGTCGAGCCCGAAGGCGGCAGCGCACTGCGCCTGCGCTGGGTCATCGCCGACGGCTACTACCTCTACAAGAGCCGGGTCAAGGTGAGCGGCGAGAGCGCCCTCGCCCAGCTTGGCGCGCCGCAGCTGCCGCCGGGTCTGCCGCATTCCGACGACTACTTCGGTGCGCAGGAGATCTACCGGCAGCAATTCGAGGCGATCGTGCCGTACGCACGGGCCGGTGCCGCCGGCGGCACGCTCGCGCTCAAGGTCGTCTATCAGGGCTGTGCCGATGCAGGCCTGTGCTACCCGCCGCAGACCCAAGTGTTCTCGCTCAACCTGCCGTCCGCGAGCGCCGGCGGTCCCGCGGGCCCCATAGTCTCCGACCAGGACCGGCTCGCGCAGCTGATCGGCTCGGGGAATCTCCTGCTGGTCGTCGCCTCCTTCTTCGGCTTTGGTCTCGTGCTCGCCTTCACCCCCTGCGTCCTGCCGATGGTGCCGATCCTGTCGGGGATCATCGCCGGTGATGGCGCGAAGGTGACGCCGGCGCGCGGCTTCGCCCTCTCGCTCGCCTATGTGCTCGGCATGGCGCTGACCTACACCGTCGCCGGTGGCGCTTTTGCACTCGCCGGCCGGCAGGCGCAGGCGTTTTTCCAGCAGACGTGGATCATCGGCCTGTTCGCCGCGATGTTCGTGCTGCTCGCCGGGGCCATGTTCGGCCTCTTCGAGCTGCAGATGCCTTCGGCGCTGCAGACCCGGTTCGCGACCGCGAGCAACCGCGTTCGCGGCGGCAAGTTCATCTCGACCGCCGTCATGGGCGCGCTGTCATCTCTGGTCGTCACCGCCTGCGTCGCCCCGCCGCTCGTCGCGGCGCTCGCGGTGATCGGCCAGGCCGGAAATGTCCCGCGCGGCGCGCTCGCGCTGTTCGCGCTGTCGATTGGCATGGGCACGCCGCTGCTCGTCGTGGGCGCCTCGGCGGGCACGCTGCTGCCGAAAGCCGGTCCGTGGATGGAGACGGTCAAGGCGGTGTTCGGCGTCGTGTTCCTCGGGGTTGCAGCGTGGATGCTGGATCGCGTGCTGCCGGGACGAATCACGATGCTGCTGTGGGCAGCGGTCGCATTCGCCGCGGTGTGGGTGCTGCTCCGGGTCGGGCTGCGCAGTGGACGACGCACGCTGCCGCGCTGGGCGGCGGGCGCGGCGCTCGGGCTTTACGGCGCGGTCCTCGTCACTGGCGCGGCCGGCGGCGGAACCGATCCGTTGCGCCCGTTTGCAGGCACCGGCCTGTTTGGCGCCCGCAAAGGCGCCGATTCGCTGCCGTTTCGACCAATATCCGGCATCGCCGATCTCAACCAGCAGCTGCGTGCTGCCGGCGCCGCGGGCAAACGCACGATGGTCGACTTCTATGCCGACTGGTGCGTGTCGTGCAAGGAGATGGAGGCGCGAACGTTTCGTGATCCGGCGGTGCGCGCCGCCCTCGCGGGCTACGTGCTGCTGAAGGCGGACGTCACCGGCAATACACTCGATGACCAGGCGCTGCTCAAGCGTTTCGGCATCTTCGGCCCGCCGACGACGGCGTTTTTCACGCGCGACGGCCACGAGCACACCGACTTTAGGCTGGTCGGCTTCGTGCCCGAGGCTCCGTTTCGGGCACATCTCGGGCGGTTCGAGTCGGCCCAGTGATGTCGCGTCCGCTGTCGCTGACGCTCGCCGGCCTTGCGGCGCTCGGCGCGGCCGTGGTTGCGGCGTTCGTCCATGAGCGCTTGCATCCTCCGGCAACCCCGTTCCTCACGCCGGTTGCGGTGCCGATGGCGGGGGCACCGGCCGCAGGGGCCGACACGACGCAGTCGGCAGCGCCGGTCATACCGGTGAACCGGCCGCTGTTCACGCTCCAGGGCCTCGACGGCAAGAGCCATTCGATTGCCGAATGGGACGGCAAGGCGCTGCTGGTCAATTTCTGGGCGACCTGGTGCGCCCCGTGCCGGCGCGAGATTCCGCTGCTCAACAGACTCCGAAAGGAATATGCAGCGAACGGCTTCGAAATCGTCGGCATCGCCGTCGATTTCGCTGACGACGTCAAGGCCTACGCAAGCCATTTCCCGATCGATTACCCGGTGCTGGTCGGCGAGCAGGAGGGACTCGAAGCCGCCCGCGCGTTTGGCGTCGAGACGGCGGTGTTTCCGTTCACCGCATTCACCGACGCCCGCGGCCGGATCGTGACGATCCACCTCGGCGAGCTGCACGAGCCCGACGCCCGGGCGATCCTTGAGGTCGTCCGCCGGATCGATGCGGGAGCCCTGACCCCGCTGCAGGCGAGGGACGCGATCCGCACAGCCCTTGCCGCCATGCCGCCGGCACCGGCGGGGCCCTGACTGCCAGCGAACTTAAGTACGGAAGGGCTCGTATCGCTGCGAGTTCGCTGCAAATCGGGGCCGTTCGGCCAAGATTTAGGGTCCCGGACCGGATTCCGGGTACACTCCCCGCCCTCGACCGGGCAAAGGGGAGCCTATGGCGCGGATCCTGGTCCTCAATGGCCCAAACCTCAACCTGTTGGGGACGCGGGAGCCCGGCCTTTACGGGTCGGACAGCCTCGCCACGATCGTCGAACGCCTTGAGCGCCTCGCGGCAGGCCGCGGCGCATCGGTCGTCGCCTTCCAGTCGAACGCCGAGCACGAGCTGATCGAGAAGGTGCAGGGCGCTAAAGCCGCGCAGGTCGATGCGATCGTGCTCAACGCCGGCGCCTTATCGCACACGAGCGTCGCGCTTCGCGACGCACTCGCCGGCGCCGCAATCCCTTTCTATGAGGTCCACATCTCGAACGTCTACGCCCGCGAGCCGTTCCGTCACCACTCGCACCTGTCGGCGATCGCCGCCGGGGTCATCGTCGGCTGCGGCCCGATCGGTTACGAGCTGGCGCTGGAGGCGGCCCTGCGACGCCTCGCACCGGGCCGCTGATCGTCCCAGAGGAGCTTCGATGGACATCCGCAAGGTCAAGAAGCTGATCGAGCTCCTCGAGGAGTCCGGCGTCGCCGAGATCGAAATCAAGGAGGGAGAGGAGTCGGTGCGGATCAGCCGCCACGGGTCTGCCGCCGTCACTACCTACGTCCAGGCCGCCGCCGCCACTCCGGCCGGCACGGCGCCGGCAGCTCCTGCGGCTGCGGCCACCTCTGCCGCGACGCGGACGACGCGCGACGCCGAGGAAGCCGACGCCGCCGTCCGCGCCGAAAGCACCGTGACCGCTCCGATGGTCGGGACTTTCTATGCCTCGCCGGCGCCCGGCGCCAAGGCGTTCGTCGAGATCGGCAGCGAGGTCAAGGTCGGACAGACGCTGTGCATCATCGAGGCCATGAAGATGATGAACCAGATCGAGTCCGACAAGGCGGGCAAGGTCGGGGCAGTGTTGGTCAAGAACGGCGACCCCGTGGAGTTCGGCCAGCCGCTGTTCGTGATCGAGTAGCCGGCGCGCATGCTCGACAAAGTCCTGATCGCCAATCGCGGCGAGATCGCGCTTCGCATCCTGCGCGCCTGCCGTGAGCTCGGCATCAAGACCGTCGCGGTCCACTCGACGGCCGACAACAATCTCAAGCACGTGTTGCTGGCCGATGAGACCGTGTGCATCGGCCCGCCGCAGTCGAAGGACAGCTACCTGAACATGCCGGCGCTGATCGCCGCGGCCGAGGTCACGGACTCGATGGCGATCCACCCGGGCTACGGGTTCCTGGCGGAGAACGCGGACTTCGCCGAGCGCGTCGAGAAATCCGGGTTCGTCTTCGTCGGCCCAAAGCCCGAGACAATCCGGCTGATGGGCGACAAGGTCTCGGCGATCCGCACGATGAAAGACGCAGGAGTGCCGTGCGTGCCCGGCTCCGGCGAGCCGTTGGGAGCGGAGGCCGACGACAATCGCCGCATTGCCCGCACGATCGGCTACCCGGTGATCATCAAGGCATCGGGCGGCGGTGGCGGCCGAGGGATGCGCGCCGTGCACTCCGAAGCGGCGTTGCTGAATGCCATCAACGTGACCAAGGCCGAGGCGCTCGCGGCGTTCGGCAACGACCAGGTCTACATGGAGAAATTCCTGGAGCGGCCGCGGCACATCGAATTCCAGGTCGTTGCCGACAGCCACGGCAACATCGTCGTGCTCGGCGAACGCGATTGCTCGCTGCAGCGCCGCCACCAGAAGATCGTCGAGGAGGCCCCGGCGCCCGGGATCACGCCCAAGCAGCGCGCGGCGATGATCGAGAGCATCACCTCGGCGCTCAAGCGCGTCGGCTATCGCGGCGCCGGCACGCTCGAGTTCCTCTACGAGGACGGGCGCTTCTACTTCATCGAGGTGAACACGCGCATCCAGGTCGAGCACCCGGTGACCGAAATGATCACGGGAATCGACCTCGTGAAGCTGCAGCTGCGGATCGCGGCCGGCGAGCACCTGCCGTTCCGCCAGCAGGATGTCGAGATTCGCGGCCATGCGATCGAGTGCCGGATCAACGCCGAGGACCCCAAGACCTTCGTGCCGAGCCCTGGTCCGGTGCGGTTGTGGCATCCGCCCGGAGGCCCGGGCATCCGGGTCGACAGCCACCTGTACAGCGGCTACACCGTGCCGCCGTTCTATGACTCGCTGGTCGCGAAGATCATCGCCCACGGCGAAGACCGCGATACAGCCATCGCGAGGATGCGCAATGCGCTCTCGGAGATGGTCATCGAGGGCATCAAGACCAATGCGCCCTTGCACCAGGAGATCTTCGGCCACGGTGCGTTTCGCCAGGGCGGTCTCGACATCCACTATCTCGAGCGCCGCCTCGGCCTCAAGTGACCCCGGACGGGCCTCGGCCGCCGCCGGCCGGAGTTGAGCGCGGCACGGAAGAACCGCGCGACATCGCCGCGGCCGCGCTGCAAAATCCGCGGATGCCGTTCCTCCAGATTCACCTGACGCTCGGTGATCTCGACCCCGACCGGGCCGAGCGGGCCTGCATCGCGGCCGGCGCAGTCGCGGTGACGCTGAGCGACGCTGGCGATACGCCGATCCTCGAGCCTGCGCCGGGAGCGACGCCGTTGTGGCCGAGCGTCGCGCTGGCGGCCCTGTATGACGTGCGCACCGATCCACTGGCACTCACTGCAACGCTTCGCGCCGAGCTCGACCGTCCGGCGCTCACCGTCACGTCCGAGGTCCTCGACGACCGCCCCTGGGAACGCGAGTGGCTTCGGGACTTCAAACCGATGTGCTTCGGTCGCCGGTTGTGGATCTGCCCCGGCGGACAGCCCCCGCCCGCCGACGCCACCACCGGCACGGATCCGGCGATCGTGTGGCTGGATCCGGGGCTCGCATTCGGTACCGGCACTCATGCAACGACCTCGCTGTGCCTCGAATGGCTCGAGGGCGCGGATCTTGCCGGCTGTCGCGTGCTCGACGTCGGCAGTGGTTCCGGCGTGCTCGCGATCGCGGCATTGCGTCTTGGCGCAGCCAGCGCCGTCGCGCTCGACATCGACCCGCAGGCCCTGATCGCGACCGCCGAGAACGCCGCGCGGAACGGCCTCGACGGGCAACTCGAGGTGCGGCCGGCCGCAGCCGCCTGGGGCGGCGCCTACGATGTGGTGCTGGCGAATATCCTTGCGGAGCCCCTGGTGGAACTCGCGCCGCGGTTCGCGGCGGTGATGCGGCCCGGCGGACGGCTGATGCTGTCGGGGCTGTTGTCCGCGCAGGTGCCTGCGGTGGCGGGCGCCTGCACGCCGTGGTTTGATATCGAACCCCCGCGTGAGCGCGAGGGATGGGCCGGCCTCGCCGGCCGGCGTCGCTGAGGCAGCCGCGTGTACACACAGTGTCCGGACTGCGGCACGGTGTTCCGGGTCACCGCCGCCGTGCTGCGCGCCGCGCAAGGCCATGTGCGGTGTGGTGTCTGCGATGCCAACTTCGACGCGATCCAGTTCCTGAGCGACACCGTCGGGGGCGAACCGGCACAGACGCCCGCGCCGGCCCCGCTGCCATCGTCGGGACCGACCGCCTCCGCTCCGGCCTGGCTGGCGGCGGCGCCATCTGCGGAGGCAACGGGCGCGCCGGTTCCGCCACAGCCGCCTGTCGAGCCGCCACTGTCACCGCGAAGTGGCATTGCGACGGGCACGCCGCCCGCGATGGACGAGGACCGCGCGCTCGCCGAGATTGCGGCCGCGCTCGCACGCGAGGCGCAGGCGAGCCACGGGTTTGTGGCGGACGGCGCCGGCGCGCCCGATGACAGCAACGTGCTCGAACCTGCCGACGTCGAGGACATCCTGCTCGACGCGGAGGGCACGGCCGGCGAGATACCCGATTCGGCGCTCGAGTTCAACCTGCCGCCAGGCGAATGGGATCGGGTGTTCGTCGTCGACACCGAATCGAGTGCAATCACGCCGCTCGACATTGACTTCGAGATGCTCGCGAACGCTGCAGAAGGCGCCGCGCCCGGAACGATCGCCGAGGCGGCGTTCGCCGGGGCGTTCGAACCGCTGGCCGACACCGCACCCGAAGCACCCCCGCACACCCCACCCGAACCGTCCGAAAGCCGGGCGGCCGCAGTCGCGGCAGATGCCGCCGCAGAGCCGGCCGCGCAGCTGGTGCCCGACGTCGCGACGAAGGTCGCAGATGAATCGCCCGCACAGTTTGCGCCGGAAGTCCCGGTAGAGGTCGCCGCCGGGCTGCCTGCTGATGTCGCGCCGGAAGTCCCGGCAGGCGGCGCAGTCGAACCGCCCGCGGCGCTCGCGCCCGAGGTGCCGGCGGAGGCCATGCCTGGACAGCCGGCGGAACCGGTCGCCGAAATCGCGGTGGACTCCCTGGCCGAGCCGCCGGCTGCGGTAGCGATCGGCGGCGCTGAACGTCCGTTCGATGAGGATTCGTTGTCACGGACCGATGAATCCGCCGCTCTCGTGGCCCAGTGGTCGGAGGACGGCGCGCTCGAGGAAGCAGCGGCCGATCCGGCGCCGATCCCGAGGCTCGTCCCAACGCTGCTCCCGACCCAGGCGCGCGAGCCCGCGCCGACCGCGACCGAGGCGTCGGCCGCGGCGCCGGGCGACGATGCGGACGATGAGACCGGGGATCAGACGCTGGCCGAGCTGATGGGCAAGGCCCCCTCGGCGGCGATCGAGCCGCAGCCACGCCGGACGATGGTCGCGTTCGCCTCCGTCTCGGCGCTGCTTGCGCTCACGCTCGGCGCCCAGCTCGTGCATCACTTTCGCGAGCCCCTCGCAGGCGCCCCGCTGGTGGGCCGGCCGCTGGCGGTACTGTATGCGCGCCTCGGCACGCCGATCGAGCCGCGCTGGGACCTCAGCGCGTACGACATCAAACAGTGGGGCGCCGCTGCCGACAACGCCCCCGGTGCATTGCGGCTGCGCGCAAGCGTCATCAACCGCGCACCGCGCAGCCAGCCGTATCCCCTGCTGCGCGTGACGCTCGAGGACCGCTTCGGCGGCAAGGTCGCCCGCCGCGAGTTCACACCGGCCGAGTACCTGCCGGGGCGTACCGCACCCAGCCAGCTTCTGGCGCCCGGTGCGCGCGCCGATGCGGACCTCAGCTTCGCCGATCCCGGGAGTCAGGCGGTGGGATTCGAGCTCGACGTGTGCCTGCCACGCGGCGGCGCGCTCGCCTGCGGCGGCGAGCAGAAGACTGCGGAGGGTGGCTGATGCAGCTCGGCTGCCACCGGCTCGCTTCCCCGCTGGCGCTCGCGCCGATGGCCGGCGTCACCGACCGGCCGTTCCGGATGCTGTGCCGGCGGCTGGGCGCTGGCATCGCGGCCTCGGAGATGGTGACCTGCGACGTCCGGCTCTGGCAGACGCCCAAGTCACGCCGCCGGCTCGAGCACGCCGGTGAGCCCGCACCACGCGTCGTGCAGATTGCCGGCGGCGATGCCGCGATGATGGCCGATGCGGCGCGCCAGAACGCCGCCGCCGGCGCGCAGATCATCGACATCAACATGGGCTGTCCGGCCAAGAAGGTCTGCAACAAGGCGGCCGGCTCGGCGCTGCTGCGCGACGTGGGCCTGGTCGCATCGATACTCGAGGCGGTCGTCAAGTCGGTCGACGTGCCGGTCACGCTCAAGATGCGCACCGGCTGGGATGCGGAAAACCGCAACGGAGTCGCGATTGCGCGCATCGCCGAGTCCGCAGGGGTCGCGGCGCTCGCCGTCCACGGCCGGACGCGTGCCGACCACTATCAGGGAGCGGCGGAGTACCAGACGATCCGCGCCATCAAGGAAGCGGTGCGGATTCCGGTTTTTGCGAATGGCGACATCAACTCCGGCGCGAAAGCACGCGCAGTACTCGAGGAGACCGGGGCCGATGGCCTGATGATCGGCCGCGCTGCACAAGGCCGGCCGTGGATCTTCCGCGAGATACGGCATTTTCTCGACACCGGCCGCGTACTGCCGGCGCCGGCGCTCTCCGAGGTCCGTGATATCATGCTTGCGCACTTGGAACAGCTGTACGCCTTCTACGGCGAGCACGCAGGTGTACGAGT
>Ga0209415_10019445_pt1 | contig 10633 bp, 11 predicted proteins | sample PeaSoiSIISIP2007_FD_187696 | JGI IMG/M metagenome (GOLD analysis project Ga0209415, IMG submission 187696) | Peat soil microbial communities from Weissenstadt, Germany - SII-SIP-2007 (SPAdes) (version 2) | ecosystem: Environmental > Terrestrial > Soil > Wetlands > Peat | place: Germany... | reverse complement strand
GACCGTGGCGATCGACCGCTACCTCGAGACGATCTTCGGCATCGCGGCCGAGGACCAGCCGGTGCGGCCGACCCGGATCGCGCACTGGCTCGGGGTGAAGGCACCAACCGTCAGCATCGCGCTCCGCCGGCTGCGGGCCGGCGGCTGGGTCCACACCGAGATGGACCGCCGGGTCACCCTGACCCCTGCCGGTCGGGACGCTGCCGAGGCCATCGTGCGCCGCCACCGGCTGGCGGAGTGCTGGCTCACCGACGTCCTCGGCCTGGATTGGGCGACCGCCCACCTGGAGGCGAACCGGCTGGCGCCGTCCTTCTCGGACACGGTGCTCGCCCGGCTCGACCGGGCCCTCGACCGGCCGGACATCTGCCCGCACGGCCATGCCATCCCGGGGCGGTCCGCGCCCTACGGGACGGTGGTCGCACTGGCCGACCTCCCGCCCGGAGCCACCGCAACGGTGCGGCGAATCTCCGAGATCATCGAGCACGAGTCCTTCCAACTGCTCCGCGATCTCGCCGCCGCGGGAGTGCGCACCGGCGTCGAGGTTACTGTCGACGACGACGGTCGCCCGGGGGGGGTGAGCCTGAGCGTGGGCGACCGGCGCCACGCGCTCACCGTCGATCCGGCGGCCGCGCGTCTGATCTGGGTCGAGGTCGCGAGCCCCCCACCGCCCGCGTCGGCGGCGGGAGTCGCGCTGGCGCGCCCCTGACCACCGCAGCCGCCCGGTGGCGGCGGGTCGCGGTCAGGATTGGCCCGAACATCACGACCCCGGGTGCTGGAAACCCCACCCGCGAGTGGGACGCGAGACATCTGCGGAAAGGGGCCGTTGGGCTCTGGTGCGCTGGAACGGCAGGGGGCACCCTGAGATGCCAAGGAGGATCGGTCTGATGCGCACCGCGATCGTGTACGAAGGCACACACGGCAGCAGCGCGGCCGTCGCCCGGATCATCGCCGCTGAGGCCGCGGTCCACGGCCCGGTCATCGTCGGCGAGGTGCACGAGATCCCGCTCACCGAGCTGGAGGGCGTCGAGTTCCTGGTGGTGGGAGGTCCGACCCACCGCTGGGAGGACTGGTCCGACGTCACCCGGACCCCGACCTCGGCCCATGTCCTCCGCGAGTACCACCTCATCCCCGACGGGGTGCGCAACTGGCTGGACCACCTCCCGCCCCGACCCAGCTTCTGTGCCGCGACCTTCGACACCCGTGAGCCGGGCCTCCGGGTGCTGACCGGGACCGCGGCCCTCGCCCTCTACCGCGCCCTCCGGCGCCGCGGCTGCCACCTGGTCACCCGGCCGGCCAGCTTCCTGGTCAAACCCGGCGAGGTCTCGGAGCTGATGGACGGAGAGCGGGAGCGGGTGAGCGCCTGGGCGGTACAGGTCTTCCGTCGGGCGGAGCACCACCACCCGGTCCACATCGGCTGAGTCGGGGCGACACGGGCCTCCGACCTCGGTAACCGCCGCGGGGCAGGCCTGGCGCCCGGACCTGCTCTGCCGGCCGATACTAGACAGGACGAGACGTCTTGTCTAGTATCGTCTCCATGCCTGGGAGCAAGCCCCCGCAGCGAGCCGGTGCTCCCTCCGCCGAGACCGTCCGCGAGCACATCCTGCGCACCGCCCGGGGCCGGCTCCGCTCGGGCGCGCTCCCACCCCTCGGTTCGCTGGCCCGGGAGGCGGGCGTCTCCCGCGCCACCCTGTACCGCCTCGTCGCCTCGCGGGCCGAGCTCCTCCGAATCCTGGAGGTCGACCCCGACCCCAGCGCCCGGGAGCGCATCCTGGCTGAGGGGGCGGCGCTGATCGGCGAGCACGGCCTGTCGGGGCTCTCCATGGACGAGCTGGCGGTGCGGTCCGGCATCTCCCGGGCAAGTCTCTACCGCCTCTTCCCCGGCAAGGCGGCGGTCTTCCGTGAGGTGGTGCGCGCCCGCGCCCCCTTCATCCCGGTGGCCCGCGCCCTCGCCGAGCACGCCGGGGAGCCGCCGGAGGCGGTGATGCCCGCGCTCGCCCGGGCGGCCCTGACCAGCGCGAAGGGTCAGGCGGGGCTGCTCCGGACCCTGCTGTTCGAGGTCTCCGGCCCCGGGGCCGACGCCGAGCTGGCGCGCGAGCTCGCCGTCGCCGACACCATCGCGCCGCTCGCCGCCTACGTGGCCGGGCAGATGGCGGAGGGGCGGCTGCGGCGGATGGATCCGCTGCTCGCCCTGCTCGCCTTCGTGGGGCCGCTGGTCATGCACCTCCTCACCCGCGACGCCATGGGTCGCGCCCTGGGGCTCGACGCCCCGCTCGAGGTGGTGGCCGACGCGCTGGCGGCAACCTGGCTGCGGGCGATGGCCCCGGAGGCGCGGCCGTGAACGCCACCGCCACCGCCGTGCGCGTCGAGGGGCTGGCCAAGTCCTTCGGCCCCGTGCTGGCCCTCGACGGCGCATCCCTGAGCGTCGGCACCGGGGAGATCTACGGCCTGCTGGGGCCCAACGGCGCGGGCAAGACCACCCTCATCCGTTCGCTGGTGGGACTGGTCACGGCCGACCGGGGCAGCGTCGAGGTGCTGGGCCGGCGCCTGCCGGACCGCGCCGTGCTGGCCGAGATCGGCTACATGCCCCAGTCCCCAGCCCTCTACGCCGACCTCACGGTGGAGGAGAACGTCCGCTTCTTCGCCGCCATCCACGGTCTTGAGGGAGGCCGAGCGCGGCCTCAGATCGCCGAGGCGCTGCAGTTGGTCGACCTCTTCGCGAGGCGGCGGTCGGTGGTGGCGACCCTGAGCGGGGGGATGCGGCAGCGGGTCTCCCTGGCCTGCTCTCTGGTCCACCGGCCGCGCCTGCTCCTCCTCGACGAGCCCACCGTCGGCGTGGACCCCCAGCTCCGGGCGGAGCTCTGGCAGCGCTTCGCCGAGATGTCGGGGCAGGGGGTCACCATCGTCGTCTCCAGCCACGTGATGGACGAGGCCGAGCGCTGCCGGCGGCTTGGCCTGCTGCGCTTCGGACGCCTGCTGGCCGAGGGCACCGCCGACGAGCTGCGCGGGCTGGCCGGGGTCACCCGGCTCGAGGACGCCTTCCTCGCCCTCTCGGAGCGCGGTCGGTGAGCCTGCTGCGCACCGCCGCCATCGCCCGCCGGATCCTCCAGGGCTTCCGCCACGACCGACGGACGCTGGTGCTCCTCTTCGTGGCGCCGGTGGTCATCCTCGGCCTCTTCTACTTCCTCATCCGCGGCGGCTCCGGAGTCCCCGCGGTGGATGTCGTCAACCTCGACCAGGGAGAGCTCGGGACCGTCCTGGCCTCCCATCTCCAGGCATCGACCCAGATCGCGGTCAGCATGACCGGCCTGGATCAGGCGCGGAGCGACCTGGCCTCAGATCGGGTCGCCGCCTACATCCTTCTCCCGCCCAACCTCACCGCCAGCGCCTCCGGCGGCGGGCTGGCCGAGCCGGAGGTGCACCTCGAGGGGACCCAGCCCGGCCTCACCCAGCCGGTCCTGGCGGCGCTCGACCAATCCGAGGCCAGCCTGCTGGGAAGCATCGGCGCCCAGAGCGGCGCCCGCCTGCCCACCATCCGGCCCCGCCTCACCTACCTCCACGGCGGCGCGGGGCTGGACACCCTGGACTACTTCGGAGGCGCCTTCGTAGGGTTGGTGGTCTTCTTCCTGGTGTTCGTGGTCACCATCATCGCCTTCCTCCGCGAGCGCAGCCAGGGCACGCTGGAGCGGCTCATGGCCAGCCCGCTGCGGCGCTCTGAGATCGTGGCCGGCTACATGGCGGGATTCACGGTGGTGGCGGCGATCCAGGCGGTTGAGGTCGCCCTCTTCACCCTCTACGCGCTCCACGTCCACAACCAGGGCAGCGTCGTCCTGGTGGTGCTGATGACCCTGCTGCTCGCCCTGGTCGCCGTCAACCTCGGGATCTTCCTCAGCATGTTCGCGACCACCGAGTTCCAGGCCGTGCAGTTCATCCCCCTGGCGATCGTGCCTCAGGTGCTGCTGAGCGGGATCGTCTTCCCGGTGAGCACCGAGCCGGGATGGCTCCAGGCGGTGTCGGAGCTGCTGCCCCTCACCTACGGCGTGGACGGCCTCCGCGACGTGATGCTGAAGGGCAACGGGCTGACGTCAGGGGCGCTCCTGCTCGACATCGGGGTGGTGGCGGCCTTCGCCGTCGCCCTGGTGGTGGCGGCGACGGCGACGCTCCGGAGGGGCGTCTCCTGAGGCGCCTCAGTGCTCCGTGAGCCGGGAAGCGCAGGGGCCGACACCGAGATCAGCGAGCATGAGTGGATGAAGCGGGTCCACCGCCTATCGGCGCAAGCTCCACGCCGGATCTTCGGGGATCGCGCCGAAGGCCCGGCCGCTCAGGAAGGCCGGCTCGACGGCCACCACCCGCGCCACCTCGCCGTCCAGGAACGGCAGGTCATTGGCCAGCAGGCCACGGGCCGCAGCCTGCAGGGGCGGATCGGTGACCTCGGACGCCACTCCCTGGACCAGGACGCTCCAACCCCAGGCGCCGCAGGGATCCCACCGGTCGGCCTCGAAGGCCACGACCGAACGGCGCATCGCGGCGGTGAGCTTGGTGCCCGGAGCCGTGCGGAAGACCACCGTCTCCCCGATCACGGCGTACCTCACCGGCAGGATGACCGGCAGCGCCTGCACGCTGACTCCCACGCGTCCGAGGCCGGCGGTGGCCAGGAGATCGAGGCAGCGAGCGCGCGAAAGCTCACGCAGAGGAGAGACGTGGTCGACCATCAGCGACTAGCATCGACATCCGCCGCCCGTCAGGGATAGGGGCAGTGGCCTCAGTGATCCTGGGTCTTTCGGCCCTATTCCTGCCGAGAAGTGGGGGCCGATCGGCCCTTTGCACCTGGGTCGTGAGCCCGCTGCGGTGACCACCTCTGGACCCTGGCGGCGCGCCCGTCGTGGATCGACGATGCGTCCATGGCACACCTGGTGCGCAGCCTCGACAACGTGGCCTGGGTCCTCCTCACCGCCCTGCTGGTGATCGTCGCGGTGGCCCTGCTCGGCTTCCTCTTCCTGGCGGCGATCTGAGCCCAGCCTCGGGCGGGGTCAGTGCTGACCCAGGCGCCGGCCGGTGACCTCCTGGATGGTGATCCGGACCCAGCGCTCGGGCGACCTGGCCGCCCAGGAGCGGAGAGGGCCGCGCCGAAGGGCATCGATCTCGCCGGGATCGGTGACCACTCGCGCCGGGCCGCGGACCACCACGCTCCAGCCGGAGCGCTCCAGCGGGTGGCTGTCGTCGACCTCGAAGACCACCTCAGAGCCCTCGGCCACCGCGCTCAGCGTCGTCCCCTCGGTCGTGCAGAAGACCACGGCCTCCTCGTCCGCCAGGTAGTTGACGGGCAGCACCATCGGCCGGCCATCCAGAACGAAGCCGAGCCGGCCGACGAAGGAGTGGTACTGCAGGAACTCGAGACACTCCTTGCGGCTGAGGTTGTGGAGGGGTCTCTGGCTGGTTGTCATCGGGTCCTCCTGATGCATGGCTCCGGCCGTGCCGACACCATACCGAGAATGCGGCCCTTGCGGCGGCTGTGCCGATGCCATCCGGTCGGGACCATGCGGCGGAGAGCCGGGACCATGCTGCCCGGAGCCGGCGCGATGCCGCCCGGGGCCGCCGCGGGCCATCGAGGGCACGTCGGGGGCCCTCCGGCGGCGGACGGGGGGACGTTCAGGCCTCCCGCCCCCGGTCGTTGGCCCCTCCACCCGCATCGCGCCCCTAGACTTCGCGTGATGCCCGCGGTCGACCGGTCCTCTCGCCTGCTCGACGCTGTCGTCGCGCTCTCCGCCGATCTGAGCCTCCCCAACGTGCTGAGGCGGATCGTGGAGGCCGCGGCGGAGGTGAGTGGGGCACGTTACGGCGCTCTCGGGGTGATCGACCCGGAGCAGGCCGGCCTGGAGGGCGGACTGGTCGAGTTCGTCACCACCGGCATCGACGCGGAGGCGATCCGGGCCATCGGGGACCTCCCCCACGGCCGGGGGATCCTGGGCCTGCTGATCACCGACCCGAAGCCGCGGCGCATCGCCGACATCGGAGCTCACCCGGCGTCGTCCGGCTTCCCCCCGCATCACCCGCCGATGCGGTCGTTCCTCGGGGTGCCCATCCGAGTCCGCGACGAGGTCTTCGGCAACCTCTACCTCACCGAGAAGCAGGGCGCCGCGGAGTTCTCCGAGGCCGACGAGGAGCTGGTGGTGGCGCTCGCCGGGGCTGCCGGGGTGGCGATCGAGAACGCCCGGCTCCACCAGCGCCTCGAGCAGGTGGCCGTGCTCGGCGAGCGGGAGCGGATCGCCCGCGACCTGCACGACACGGTGATCCAGCGGCTCTTCGCCACCGGGCTGGGCCTCCAGGGCCTGGTCGGCCGGATCGAGGGGGCCGACCTCCAGGAGCGCCTCCAGCAGGCCATCGACGAGCTCGACGAGACCATCCGGGAGATCCGGATCAGCATCTTCGACCTGGAGGCCCGCGCCGTCGCCAAGGACGGCCTGCGCGCCCGGGTTCTGGCCCTGGCGAGCGAGGTCACGCCCACCCTCGGTTTCGAGCCGAAGGTGCACATGGAAGGGCCGCTCGACAGCGCCGCCGACGCCTCGACCCGCGATGAGCTGCTCAAGACCATGCGCGAGGCGCTCGCCAACGTCGCCAAGCACGCCGCGGCGAGCAGTGTGGACGTCCGGCTCAGCGCCAGCTCCGGGACCATCACGCTGCGCGTCGCCGACAACGGCGTGGGCATCCCCAAGGGGGCCGCGCGGGGTCACGGACTCGACAACATGGAGGCGCGCGCCGAGGCTCTCGGTGGTCTCTGCGAGTTCAGCGGCCGCCCCGGGGGCGGCACCGTGGTCAGCTGGCGGGTGCCGTCCTCACCCTAGGGTCAGCGGCTCAGGCGCACGGCAGGCGGTCACCGGCGCACCGGAACGCCATCCGCCGGCCGGATGACCCGTGGCCCGGTGGCGCGCAGAGTGCCACCCGCGCCGCCGACTCCGGGATCCGAGGTCGGGAGGGGCCACGCGCACCGGTCGCCCCCGCCCCCAGCAATTCCGCTGACGGTGCGGCGTCACGGGCACGGGCCCCTCGCCTGACCTGACCCGACCATGATGCCCGCCCGATCCGGAGCCGCACCGGAGGAGAAGGTCACTGATCGTCCCATGACATGGCCCTATGCCCCTTAGGGTCGCGCGTCATTTTGGCTGATGACCCCTGGCCCTGGCTAGCATCTCGTGAAGACCCCAGGATGGAGGCAGTTCGACCTGACCAACCCAAACGGGAGAGAGCAACCATGAGCAAGGCACTTCGCTGGCGAGTCCTGGTCCTTCAGGCGGGGCTCATCGTCATCCTCGGCTTCGCCGCTGGATTTGCCCTCTGGGCGTCCAATTACGTCCAGAGCTCGGTGACCACCCAGCTGGCTGCCCAGAACATCACCTTCCCCGCGTACAACAGCGCTTCCATCAAGGCTCTGCCCGCGGCAGACGCCGCTGCCATGAACGAGTACGCCGGGCAGAGGATGACCACCGGCGCCCAGGCCGAGGTCTGGGCCAATGACTACATCAAGATCCACCTCAGCAAGATGCCGACCTACGACGCGGCGAGCTCCATCGCTCGGGCCAACCCGACGAACACGGCCGACGCCGCGACGGTGACCACCGTCTTTGAGGGCACGATGCTCCGCGGCACGCTGCTCAACGCCTACGGCTGGTGGACACTCGGGACCTACACCGGGTTCGCCGGCATCGGCCTGGCGATCGCCTCCTTCGCCGTCCTGCTCACCTTCGTCTTCGAGATCGTCCGCTGGCGGGCCGACGCCCGGGCGACCAGCCCCGCCGGGGGCTTCGCCCCCGAGTACGGCGCGACGGGCTCGGTGCCGGCGGTCGGCATCGCCCAGATGACCAGGCACGACAGCTGAACTGCCCCCCCACTGAACGAGAGGCCCGCCGGTCGCACCGGCGGGCCCCTTTTTTTGCCCGCCGTTCCCCGTGACCGGGCCGCTCAGAGCAAGGAGCGGCGGCCCCCCGGGCCGGCTCCCTCGCAGCATGCAGCGAGGGAGCGCATGCCACGGGGAGAGCGGCGTCCTGGTCGTTCAGAGCAAGGAGGCGAGGAGCACGGCGACGGAGTGCACTGAGGTGCATCACCGAGCCGGCGGACGAGCCGACGCAGCTATGGACGGCCCAGGGCGACGCTCAGGCGGCGGGGTTGAAGTGCCGCCACTCCCCCGCCCCCGGCTCGTCGTCGATCTCGACGTCCTCCGGGAGCTCGGTCCGCCAGGGAAGCATGAGGTCGAAGACGATCTCCTGGATGGTCCAGAGCATGTCCATGATCTCGGTGATCTTGACGTGCCGGCGGGCCAGGGTCTCGTCCACCAGGCGGCAGGCGGTGTCGTCGCCGGTGAGCCGGACAGCCTTGCGCGCGAACGTGAAGACCCGCTGGGCGCGCAGGGCGACGTCCGGCGGAACCTCCTTCATACCCTGGAGGTGCGTCTCCTCACAGAGCTCGATGGCAGAATCCACCCGCTCCACGAGTCGACGAAGCCGCGTCCGCTCCACCACCTCGAGGTGGTGACGACGGCGGGCGCGGTGAACCTCCTGGGTAGCGTTCTCAATGAGCAATGGGTCTCTCCTGGGGCGAGCCGCGAAAACCGCCGCCTCGCGGTTGCGTCCATAGGCTATCGGTATGTGTCGTTGACATCAACAGCCGCCATGGTGTCAGATTGATGCATGGATCGCATCAATGCGGATCTTCTGAGAACTTTCATCGAAGTGGCACGTCTGGAGCATCTGGGCCGTGCGGCCGATGCGCTGCAGAGTGACCAGTCGACGGTGAGCCGGAAGATCGCCCGCCTGGAGCACGAGATCGGGGTGCCCCTCTTCGAGCGGATCGGCCGCTCCATCCGGCTGACCAAGGCCGGGCAGCGCTTCGTGGGACGGGCGGACCGCATCCTCAGCGAGATGCGAGACGCGGTGGCGGAGGCGGCCGGCACCGTCTCCGCCGAGACCGGCGAGGTCCACCTCGGATTCCTCCACACGGTGGGCGCGCGCTGGCTGCCGGAGCGCCTCGCCCGGTTCCTGGACCAGTACCCGGGGGTGCGCTTCACCCTCGAGGAGGGCACCAGCGGCGAGGTGGTGGCGGGGCTCCTGGACGGGCGGTTCGACCTCGGCATCCTCGGACCGCCTCCCCCCAACACCCCGGAGATCGAGGTGGTGCCCCTCTTCCGCGAGCGCATCTCGGTCGTGGTCCCGCTCGAGCACCGCCTGGTCGGGCGTGCGTCGGTGACCCTGCGCGACCTCGCGCCCGAGCCGCTGATCCTGCCCCGATCCCGGACGGGCCTCCGGCGGGTCATCGACGATGCCTTCGCCCGCCAGGGATTGAGCGAGCACGTCGCCTACGAGGGCGACGACTTCGCGATCGTGCAGGGGCTGGTCGAGGCGGGGCTCGGGATCTCGCTGCTGCCCATGCCCCTGCCGACCCCGTCGACCCAGGTGGTGGTGATCCCACTCCGCGAGCCGCCGATCGCTCGCACCATGGCGATCGCCTGGGACCGCCGCCGGACCCTGCCGCCCGCGGCCCAGCTCTTCTGCCGCCGGATCGTCGAGCAGGTGGGCGAGCCCTTCCGGCGCCCGGCAAGCGCCTGAGGTCACGCCGGCGGGGGTCAGAATCGCACCGATCTCGAACCCTGCGGGGGGACGGGCGGCTCAGGGGGCGAGGCGGTTGAGGTCCCGCGGGAAGAGCGTGGTCTCGCGCACGTTGGGGGCGTCCACGAGCTGCGCGACCCACCGTTCGAGCCCGATGGCGAAACCGCCGTGGGGGGGCATGCCGTGCTTGAACGCCATCAGGTATGCCGCGTAGTTCTCGGGGTCCTCCCCCCGGCTGACCAGCGCGTCGACGTAGTCCTGGTAGCGGTGGAGACGCTGGCCGCCGGTGACCAGCTCCATCCCGCGGAAGAGGAGGTCGAAGCCCGCCGCGAACCCCGGCCGCTCCGGGTCGGGGTAGGTGTAGAAGGGCCGCTTGCTCATCGGGAAGCCGCGGACGAAGAGGAAGTCCGAGCCGTGCTCGCGCTGCGCCCACTCGCCGAGCCAGCGCTCGTTGGCCGGCGAGAGGTCGGGCTCGTGGCTCAGATCCTCCCCAGTGGCCGCGGTGATCATGGTCTGGGCGTCCAGGAAGTGGACGTCGGGGATGGGCCGGGGCACCCTGGGCAGCTCCAGGCCCAGCAGGGCCAGGGCGCCCGCCGCCTCCCGCTCGATGGCCGTCAGCATCGCGGCAATGGCGTCGGTGAGCACCGCCATCACCGTGAACTCGTCCTCGATGAAGCCGACCTCGGCGTCCAGGGAGACGTACTCGTTGACGTGACGGGCGGTGTCGTGAGGCTCGGCGCGGAAGACGGGGCCGACCTCGAAGACGCGCTCGAAGATGCCGACCATGATCTGCTTGTAGAACTGCGGGCTCTGGGCCAGGTAGGCGGTCTTGCCGAAGTAGTCGAGGGCGAAGGTGGTGGCGCCGGACTCGGTGGCCGAGCCGACGATCTTCGGTGTCTGGATCTCGGTGAAGCCGAGCTCGCGGAGCCCGCTCCGGAACCCGGACATCGAGGCCGCCTGGAGCGCGAAGTAGGCGCGCCGGCGGGGGTGGCGGAGCGCCACCGGGGCGTTGTCGAGGATGGTCGGGAGCTGGGCCTTGA
>Ga0209415_10019444_pt1 | contig 10633 bp, 8 predicted proteins | sample PeaSoiSIISIP2007_FD_187696 | JGI IMG/M metagenome (GOLD analysis project Ga0209415, IMG submission 187696) | Peat soil microbial communities from Weissenstadt, Germany - SII-SIP-2007 (SPAdes) (version 2) | ecosystem: Environmental > Terrestrial > Soil > Wetlands > Peat | place: Germany... | reverse complement strand
GTTTTGTGACCGGAGCGTTCCTGGTCCGGCTGACTGGAGTCACGGCGCATTACCGCGACCCTCGCTACAACACCGGTTCGATCGGCAGAAACCCGCTGCCGATCAGGACGTTGCACTGCCCGCCTCCATCCACAGTCCATGCGATGTTATGCGCAGCCAAAGGAGGCTGGGTCGATCCGGCTGGCTTGGTAATGGGCTGGCAGATGGATTTCGATACTGTCTGTTCCGATTTCCAGACCTGCCATCTTCCTCAGCGAAAGTTGTACAACTTCAAGAACGGAAGACAAGCTGAAAAAACCTCGCCACGAATCAGGGAGTTTCTCGCGTTTCCGCGCCTCACGATATTTGTGCTCCGTGGAGCCGAAAGCGAATGGTTCCGGCGGCCCGTCAATCCGCTTTTGTTCGGTCGCTCGGAGGATCTGGTGACGCAGAAGGAAATTACGGAAGAAGCCCCATGGACCGCCTGCGACGAGGCCAACATCTCAGGGCAGTGCCTTCCAATGCTCGTCGGCTTCGGGCCGATCTACCCAGCTCCCTTGTACTTCGCTCCGAATCGCATTCCGGTGGCAATGTCCCCAAAAACCGATGCGAGACTGGAGCAACCTGTCCGAGCGGGAGATTTCAACCGCCAGCATCCCCTAGCCAAGGTGCATCAGACGGGACAATCATTCTTTTTGTGGGACTACGGCCGTGCTGCTGGCTAAGAGCACCCCCCCGGTCGGGCTGCGGCAACATACGAGGGACGTGCTGCTTGCGCTTACCGAACTGCGAGCTATATGGCCGGAAATCCCCGCCTGCATCGACAGGGCAGCTATATTCCACGATGTTGGAAAAGCCGCGAGCGGATTCCAGTCGATGCTTCGAGGAACGGGGCCTCCTTGGCACTTCCGGCATGAAACGTTGTCAGCCGAGATCCTTCGCCAGTGCTCCGACATGGGCGACAAGGACAGTATCCTAGCTTACCTGACCGTCTTGACACATCACAAGAATCTCGGAGGCGGAGGCAAGGTTAGCCTGGCGTTTCAGGAGTGCTACTCACAAAGCCAGTATTCTCGATGGTTCGACAAGTGGCGCGAACTACTCGCAAATGCCACCGAGCTCAAGGCGGAATTAGCGGGGCTCGACACCCGCATCGACGAGTGGACCCCACGGGAAGATGCTACATCGCCAGCGAACCAGGCGGCTAGTCTCATTGGCGACATTCGACCCGTTTTCAGTTGCCGGGAGCCCGCCATCGCGCGAGGTGCGCTCGTAGCCGCCGACCACTTGGCGTCCTCCGGCTTAGTCTCAACAACCTGCGGGCGGAACATTTCGCAAGAATCGCTGGAGCGGTATGCTCGCACGCACATCGATGGCTGGGCTGAATGGAGTCCCATGCAAGAGGAAGCCGGAGCGAAAATCGGGTCCGCGATGCTCGTTGCACCCACGGGGTCCGGGAAAACGGAGGCGGCGCTGCTGTGGGCTCTCGCGAATCGCCATGGGTTCGAGCGCGTCTTCTATGTCCTGCCGTATCAGGTCTCAATAAACGCCATGGCGTCGCGAATCGCGGAAGCGTTTCCCGATGAGGAGGGTCACACCGAGATCAGCAGCAACAACAACGTCTCCGTCCTCCACTCCAACATGGACTTGGCCTACCTGGAGGACGCGCAGAGCGATGAAGTGCCACACGAACAGGCTGTAGCCACGGCCCTGGGTCGAAGCAACGCCGCGCGAAAAATCTATGCGCCGATCAAAGTTACGACAGTCTATCAACTCCTGGATATCTTTTTCGGCAGGAAATTTTTTGAGGTCGGTCTGCTGGAACTCACAGACTCCGTTGTCATCTTCGACGAAATTCACGCATACGATGGTCACACGCTTGGCCTCATCGTCGTCCTGCTTGAGTATCTGCAAAAACTGGGCACGCGAACATTTATCATGACCGCCACCTTGCCGGGATCCCTTAAGATCCTGCTCCGCGACGCGGCAGGGATCGCCCATCGTAACGAGATCAGATTGGACAAGCACGATCCTCTCCTCGCCGAAGTGCGGCGCCAGATCGTGACAGACGCCCGCTGCATTGAAAATATCACCAAAGAGGTGCGTGCATCAGTTCTCGCCGGCGAGAAAACCGCCGTAGTCTGCAATACAGTCGCGAAGGCGATAGACATGTTCGAGGCCTTGGCAGATCTCGGGCCTCTGCTCGTTCATTCTAGATTCACGCTTGGCCAACGCGCAGAGCGGGAGAAGAAAGAACACATCGAGCAACAGCGGCTCGTGATTGCGACCCAGGTCATCGAGGTCTCCCTCGATGTCAGCTTCGACTCCATGTTTACGGAATTGGCGCCCGCTGACAGCCTGCTTCAGCGATTCGGACGCGTAAATCGACATGCGAGACATCCAGATCCAGGTAATCCTGCGATCTGCCATATCGCCTGCGGAAAGGACCCCGGTTCAGAGCGCGTGTACGGCACAGACCTGCTGGGCAACACCGCGGCGCACATCCCGACCGAGCCTCTGAACTACGAAACGGCTTGCCGCTGGATTGAGGCCGTTTACCCTAACGGCTTGATAGAAAAAGAAATGAAACAAATGGATGTCGCGCACCAGGTATTTCGCGGGGTCGTCGAGCAGCTTAAGCCAATGCTCGATTCAACGGTCACAAGGTCGACCGAAGAGAGTCTTCTTGACTCAGTGCAGGTCATTCCAGAGGAGCTGGAGTCTCAATGGCGCGCACAAAAACAACAGGGGAACCACATGGAGGCAAAGAAGTTCATCGTAAACGTCAGCCTGCCCTCGTGGAAAGGCGCTTTGTGGCGTGCTGGCATCGGCACACCGCCGAGTTCTCTCGGATGGACGATTGCTCCGTTCAAATATGACGGCCTTAAAGGACTGCTTCTGGACCGGCCTCTCGGCCACTAAGCGTTCCCGAAGCGTCCCCGCGGCCGTTCTGCAGAAGTGGAAGCATCTTTTCGATAATTCCTGCGTCTCGTTGCTGATGAAACCTTCCTAATCGAATTCCCCCTGGCTTCGCAAACCAACCTCCATCTCCCCCTTTCCCCAAACCGTCTGCCGCCCCACCCCCACCCACTTACCCAATCTCAAGTAAGGCAGAAACTCGCCCAACTCCCCTTCATACTCCGCCTCCCCCACAAACCCGCCCAGCGGATGCCGCTGGCCTGTCCGCGACGACAGCCGGTCCGCCTCGGTCCTCTGCAACTCGCAGCGCGTCATCCGCACAGCGGCGGCGCGCTCGCCTATCCCCCGGAAATCGATCTCCAACGGGCCGGCGCCGTAAAGCGCGCGCAGCGTACTGATGCGGTCGCGCAGTCTGCCTAGGAGAATGCCGAATTCCGGCCGGTCCGCCACTTGGTGTCCTGCCTTCATCTCCGTGGGCGTCACGAATCGCACCCGCACTCGGCCCACCCGTTCCGGCCCCTCGCTCAGGTCCACAATGTTGGGTCTAGCCAGTTCGCGCATCAGGAACTGCTCGCCGTCGAAGACCTGCGCCGCCCTCCCTTCGTTGAGATCCAGTTGATCCACGGAGGTCAGTTTCGCCCGGCCGCGCCCAGGGCCCAGGCCCTCCCGCGCCAGTTGGGCGAACGCCAGCACGAAATACGGCAGGGCCGGGTCGCGTACGTCGAAAATGTGTACGTCGAAGTGGAAAGACTCGCCCTGCGGGATCGTGCGCCCGTCCAGGTGCGAGGCGCGGAATACGAACGGCCGGGGCCAGTCCGCCAGCCCGCTGGGACCCTCGCCGCGGGCCGCTTGAGGCTCGAACACGCGTGCGTACGGGCAATCCGCGCGAATGTCGCAGATCTTGGCATCGTGGCAATCTGGGATGCAGACCAGTTTGCGAAAGATGCCGCCGAACGCTCCGCGCACGATGTTGCCGGACTTGTAGACCGGGAAATAGAGTGTGCCCGCAGAGCGGAAATGAAAGCGGAAGCGATAGAATTCGAACGTCAACGGCCCAGCATAACACCCGTCATTGCCTTCCTCTTCTTCGGCTTGGTTCCACCCAAGGAGGCCCTCGGTGTACAACGAAAGACATGCATTGGTAGCCGGCCCGCCGGCGCCGGTTCCCCCTCGGATGGCCCGATGCGCCATCTACACACGCAAATCCACAGACGAGGGCCTCGATCAAGACTTCAACTCCCTCGACGCGCAACGCGAGGCGGCCGAAGCCTTCATCCTGAGCCAGCGGGGCGAGGGGCTTATCGCCTTGCCGGAGCACTATGACGACGGCGGCTTCAGTGGTGGCAATGTGGAGCGCCCCGCGCTTCAACGGCTCCTCGAGGATATCCGCGCCGGCGCGGTCGACTGCGTCGTGGTTTACAAGGTTGACCGCCTGAGTAGATCCCTGATCGACTTTGCCCGGATCATCGAAGTTTTCGATCGGCATAGCGTCAGCTTCCTGTCCGTCACACAGCAGTTCAACACCACGAACTCGGTCGGACGCCTCACCCTTAACATTCCTCCTGTCTTTCGCGCAATTCGAGCGAGAGATCATCGCTGAACGGACACGCGACAAAATGTCGGCGTCGCGGCGCAAGGGCAAATGGACGGGGGGCCACCCAGTGCTCGGGTACGACATCCACCCGCGCGGCCGACGGCTGATCCTCAACGCCGGCGAGGCCCACCAGGTGCGAACGATTTTCACACTGTACCTCGACTACGGCGCTATGCTGCCGGTAGTTCGCGACCTTGACCGCCGCGGTTGGCGTACCAAGCAGTGGGTCACAAGGAGAGGCGAGACTCAAGGCGGCAGGCCATTCACCAAGAGCGGCCTGTACCGGTTGCTGACAAACCCGATTTACACCGGCGACGTCCGATTCAAAGGCCAGGTCTACGATGGGGAGCAGGAGGCAATCGTCAAACCTGATACTTGGGAAAGCGTGCAGAAGACTCTGCGCCGCAACGGACGGAGCGGCGGCGCCGGCGTTCGCAAGCCGTACGAGTAGCACCCTGGAGGGTGAGCCCGACATCAAGGCACCGGCCCCACATGCACCGCCGCCGGATCGAAAATCCTCGGATCCACCGCGACCGCCTTATATCGCGCCCCATCCGCCTGCCCCGCGAAGAGGTCGCTCAGATCCGTCGCTGCCGCATCCCAGAGATTCAACGGAGGAACCCGCAGCAGGCGGAAGATGGTCTTCAGCAGTCCCGGAAAACTCGTGTTGGCGTGCGAGACATAATTCTTCCGCACCCACGGACCCGCCGCCAGCAGAATCGTGCGGTGCGCATCCACGTGATCGATGCCGCCCTGCGCGCCGTCCTCGGTGATGAATACCGCCATCTCGTTCCACCATTTGCTCCCCGAGAGGTATTCCACAATGCGCCCCAGCGCGTAGTCGTTGTCCTCCACGAACGATGCGTCGTAGGGATAGCCGGCCTCCGGCCGCGGATCGTCCATCGCGTCGTTGGGAAGGCGGATGAAGAGGAACTGCGGCAGCTCGGCGCCGCCTTTGACGTACCTCTCGTCCATTTCCCGGATGAACTGCGCCGCGCGGTACTGGTCCGAAATGTTGGTGTTGAACCCGGGATACTGGCGCGACGTGTTGCCGTAGAGCGGCTGCGGCATGGGAACGTTGGTCAGAACCGGTGCGCCAATTCCCTCGCCGAAATTGTAGAAAGTGACGCCGTGGCGCGCGAAGTGATGCCAGATCGTGCCGCCCTCGGGCTGGTCTTCCGGATCCACGAACGCAGCCGGCCCCGGGAACAGCAACCGGCCGGGCGCGCTCCCCATCCGAAAATCCTTCCGCTGATCGCTGGCCGCCGCGATCAGCGAAGATGCCGTCCAGGCATTGGGGTACGCGCCCACCAACCAACGGCGCCCATCCTCGCCGGCGTCGGAATCGGCATAGAAGTTGTCGCTGAAGGCCCATTGCCGGGCGATGCCATGGTGATTGGGCGTGACGTTGACGTCTTTGAAGCTGAAGCGCTTTCCCCTGCCATCCACGTACCCGCGAGTGCCGAAGCGCGCGATCTCGGGTGACCCCAGGGCGGCTCCGTTGGATGCTGTCGCGATGTCGCCGAAGATTTCGTCGTAGGCGCGGCCCGCCTTGACAATGAGAACCACGTGGCGGATCGCGGCGGGCAGCGGCGCGGGCGGGTTGCCGTGCTGGATCAACCCGTTGGCCTCCATGACCAGCGCGGTCTGGTGCGGCAGGTCCTCGGCCGCGGGGAGCGGGAAGACGGAAAGCGAGCCCTGCAGTGCCTGCGTGGGAAGCAGCGAGCCGCGCGGTCCGCCGGGAGCATTGGGCCCTCTTCCATGGCCTCGGGCGTTGGCCACAAACACGGTGTCCTGGTAGATCGCGACACGCGTGGGAAACCAGGCCGCCGGAAGATGGCCGATCACCCGATTCTCCCGCGTGTCGATCACGCCAACCGCGTTGATCCCCGCCTCGGCCACCAGCAGCCAGCCCGTCTTTTCGTGGTAAGCCATGCCGATCGGCAGCACGCCGCGCAACTGCTCCAGCCCCGGAATCCGGATGGGAATTTCCGCTTCCACGCGGTTGCTTCGGGAATCGATGACGGTGATGGAATCGTTGGCGGCGTTGGACACAAAGACGCGATTCGCGATGGCTACCACTCCCGAAGGACTGCTGCCGCCATCGCTCTTCTCGGCAAAAGGCACGCCTGTGGGGATGAACGTTTCCACTTTGGCCGCCACGGGATTCGACACGTCCACAACCGCCAGCGAGTTCGACTCACGCGCGTTCGGGTCGCCCAGTCCCGCCACCTGGACCTTGCCGCGCGCGGTGAGCCGCTCTGCGCCCGCGGCGGCTTCCGCGCTGGGAAATCCGAATGCCGGGAACGGCAGTCCTGTGTCGCGCGCCTGTTGCGGGTCGGCGCCCGGAATGGGCTGGTATTGGAACATGCCGAGATTGGTGACGTAGAGTTTCTGCCGGTCCGGCGAGAGCGTCAGGGCAAACGGCAGGCGCCCCACCAGCACCGAGGCGGTGATCTGGCGGGTCCGCGTGTCGATCACCGCCACGCGAAAGTTCGCCTGGTCCACCACGTACAGCACTCCGCGCTCGGCATCCAAAACCATGTCGCCGGTATAGCTGTCGGCGAAGCCATTCTGATTGAAGTCGATCGCGCGGCGGCGGTCGGCGTTCCAGTCGAAGAGGCTCACCCGGCCCGAGTTGCCTTCCGAGGCATACACGGCGTGGTCGTTGGCAAAGGCCAGGCCCATAAAGACGCCGCGCCAGTCGGCGGCATCGAAGTGGTCCAGCGCGTCGGGCGAGCGCGCCAGAATCTGGCGTACTTCCCAATGGCTGTTCCGGTCGCGCTCCAGTACGGTGAGCGAGTTTCTGCCGGGACCGCTGTTGGAGGTGACCACGGTCCGGCCCGAAGCGCTCACCGCCAGGCCGAACGCTCCCGGGCCTGTGGCGTATTCTTCGCCGCCCCCGGCGATGACCCGGCCGCCGGGAAGAATGGAGGCGCCGGGGCGGCGTAGCGCGGGACGGATGCCGGCCGGGGCGGAATACGATTGCGCGGCGATCGTACTGCCAATGGTTAGCAGCGCCATGAAGGCGCGCCAGGCGGCGGGCACCCCTTCATGATAACCCTGGCGTGGCACAGGCTTTCCAGCCTGTGTTCCCGTAGCACAGGCTTTCCAGCCTGTGTTCCCCACCTTCTTTGCGTGCGGTTTGGTACAATTGATGCAGACATGTAGCGTAATCTTGTCCCTGGCTGGTAAAGAATTCCACTGTGGAATATTCCACTACAACCAAAAGCGCACCGTCTGCATCCCTATAACTTGGTGATACGCAGCACGTTCCAAATCAGTTGCACTCGCCGGGGATTTGGCGTATCATTTGGCACGCGAAGTGCTTCAACTCGTCCCGGTACGAGGACGAACGGTATGAATCGCCCAATTGCCGCTATTGCGTTGCTGGCTATCACGTTAGTCTGGAGCCTGCCCGGCGCCGCCTTGGATTCCGCTCCCAGCCAGGCTGATCGGAAACAAGAGGAAAAGAAGGAGCCGTCCAAGAACAGCGCGGCTTCCATGACCGGTTGCATCGATGAGCAGGAAGGCCAGTACGTTTTGATAGACGATCGGACACGCGGGACGATCGCCAGCCTGGAGGCGGAAGGCTTTGAAAAGGAAGGCTTCGCCAAACACGTGGGTCACAAGGTAACCGTCCGGGGGACATCCATCCCGGGCAGTGCCCTCCCCACTTTCCGAGTTCGCAGCATCGAGACCATCAGCGATACCTGCGGCGCTCAGAATGAACACTAGAGGTAACTAGAACAACAGCCTTTGGAGGAGACAATGGCAACCAGTCCCATATTAACCGCACCCCAAAAATCACTTGAAGATCCCCTAGCTCATCTGCCGTGCTCCAGCATCGTCGAGTATCGCAAGGGCCAGATGATCTACAATCAGGACCAGCCTTCCACCAGCATCTACCTGGTGATTGACGGCAAAGTGAAGATCTCGCGGTTGGCCGACGATGGCCACCAGGTCGTGGTGGACATCTACCAGCCCGACGAGTTCTTCGGCGAATCGGCTCTTCTCAACCTCCCGCACCGTTCCGAGCAGGCCACCGCATTGGAGAACTCCAAGCTGATGACCTGGACTGCGGCGGAGATTGAAGACATCGTCATGAAGCGGCCGCGGCTGGCGGTGGCGCTGTTGCAGATCCTGGTGCAGCGCACCATCGATTTCACGCACCGCATCGAGAGTTTTTCGGTGGACAACATCGCCCGGCGCCTGGCCCGCTCCCTGATCCGCTTCTCCGAGCGGCTGGGCACGTCCGAAGACGACGGGTCGGTCCGCATGGTTCCGTTCACGCACGAACTGCTGTCGCAGTATGTGGGGACGTCGCGCGAAATCGTCACGCACTACATGAACCAGTTCCGCCGCCAGGGTTACCTGAGGTATTCGCGCAAGGGCATCATTCTGTATCGCGACGCCTTCCGCGAGTGGCTGCGCCAAAACGCGTGAGGTAGGACACTCCCGATTGTGGGGCAGGCAATCCTGCCTGCAGCCGCCTTTCAGGCGGCTCCGGCCAACTAACAGAACGGCCGCAGCAGACAGCGCTTGACCTGCTCCAGCCGGGCGCAATCCGCGAAGCCCGGAAAACAGGCCGCTCGGGCGTATTCCAAGAGGTGCTCCATTTGTTCCCCTCACTTCGGCATCCGAGGCAGGCGGCCCCACATAACAAATTCGCCGTGCTCCCGCAGGAGAAGTCCGTGAATCCTGGCCCGGCGATGAATCTATACTGTCCGATGAATTGGCCGGCTTTACTACCCTGCACCGGCGGAAACACGGAGGGGCGCCTGAACGGTTAAACATAAGCCCATTCGTGCGGTGCGGCGAGACGACGCATGGAAATTCCGCGGACCTGTTTTACGTCCCCACGGCCTCTGCGGTTGACTGTCCCTCCACGCCGGATGCGTGGGCCTGACTTACTCGCAGACCAGCAGCGACGCGGAGACCAGCCGCGTGGGCTCGCTGACCGTGCCGCTGAAACAGCCGTGAGCGCTACGAATTCGCCTCGATCGTCTGCGCCACTTCCTCCCACTCGGCAAGCAGCGATGCCAGGTCCCGGCGGCGGGCGTCGAGCAGGCCGCTCACGCGCTGCGTCTCCTCCACGCTGACAAAGTTGCCGAGAGCGGCTTCGTAATCCGCGATCTCCGCTTCGAGTTTCGTCACTTCGTCTTCGATCTCGCGGCGGCGCTCCTTCATGCGCCGCAGCTTGATGGGATTCAGGCGCCCCGGCTTCGCGGCGGCGGAGGCGGCAGCAGCGGCGACAGGGACGGGTTCTGGCAAGTGCTTGGCAGATTCCTCGGCGGCGTCCTCGGATTGCCCGGGCCTCGCACCGCCGCCGCCCTTTCTCCAAAGGTAGTCTTCGTAGTTGCCGGGATAGACATATACGCGGCCGTCCTCCACCTCCAACACGCGGGTGGCCAGCTTGTCGATGAAGTAGCGGTCGTGGGAGACGAATACCACCGTCCCGGAATATTCCTCGAGCGCCGTGAGCAGCACGTCCTTGGCGCGCATGTCGAGGTGGTTGGTCGGCTCGTCGAGCAGCAGGAAGTTCGAGGGCATCATGAGCATGCGCGCCAGGGCGTAGCGGTTGCGCTCGCCGCCCGAGAGCACGCCGATGGTCTTGAACACGTCGTCCTCGGAGAACAGGAAGCAGCCCAGCAGGCTGCGCAGCTCGGTATTGGTGGCGCGCGGGGCCACCGTTCCCATGTCGTCGATCATGCGCGCGTCGGGGTCCAGCTCTTTGTACTGGTCCTGCGCGAAGTAGTCCGGCTGGGCATTGTGCCCCAGCGTATACTGGCCGGCGGTGACCGGCTCGGCGCCCGCCAGAATCTTGATCAGCGTCGACTTGCCGGCGCCGTTCACCCCCACCAGTGCGATGCGCTCGCCGCGCTCGATGATGAAGTCCACTCCCGAAAAGACCAGGTGGCCGCCGTAGCTTTTGGCGACATCCTTGAACTCGGCCACGACTCTGCCGCTGGGCTTGGGCTGCGGGAACTTGAAGTGGATGGTCTTCTCTTCCGGCGGGATTTCGATCTTCTCGATCTTCTCAAGTTCCTTGATGCGGCTCTGCACCTGCTTGGCCTTGGTGGCCTGGTAGCGGAAGCGGTTGATGAAGGCCTCGAGCTGGCGGACCCGGTCCTGCTGGTT
>Ga0209415_10019443_pt1 | contig 10633 bp, 7 predicted proteins | sample PeaSoiSIISIP2007_FD_187696 | JGI IMG/M metagenome (GOLD analysis project Ga0209415, IMG submission 187696) | Peat soil microbial communities from Weissenstadt, Germany - SII-SIP-2007 (SPAdes) (version 2) | ecosystem: Environmental > Terrestrial > Soil > Wetlands > Peat | place: Germany... | reverse complement strand
TGCGGACGTGGCTCAGCTGGTAGAGCATCACCTTGCCAAGGTGAGGGTCGCGGGTTCGAATCCCGTCGTCCGCTCGGTAGCGCGGCTTAGGGTGGACACTGACCCCCGCGAGGCGGCGCGCGTGCCGTCGGCGAAGCTCGCTCCTGCGGCGGAGTGGCCGAGTGGCTTAGGCAAGGGCCTGCAAAGCCCTGTACACGGGTTCGATTCCCGTCTCCGCCTCCACCGAGGTTCCAGTCAGGGAAATCCCCAGTCATTGGATCCTGTGGATAACTAGCCCGCCATTCACCTCGCGTATTCGATTGCTCGCGCACCGGTTGAACCGGGCGGGCCGGCTGCCCGTGGAAGTAAGGGGAGGACATAAGCAGCGCCTACCAGGAAGGGAACGGCCATGCCGAACCTGAACGTCACCTACGCGGACATGCAGTCCGCCGCCAGCCAGCTGCGGTCCGGGGAACAGCAGGTCGAGGCGGACCTCGCCCGGCTGAAGCGGCTCATCGACAACCTCGTGGCCAGCGGCTATATCACCGACTCGTCAAGCAAGCGGTTCGAGGCGTCCTATACCGAGTTCAACGCGGGTGCCACCAAGATGATCCAGGGCCTGACCGGCATGGGCCAGTACCTCGACGCCGCCGCCAAGGCATTCGCCGAGACTGACACCCAGCTCGCCGCCGCACTGAAGTAGCCGCCAGAAACGAAGGGCTGACCGCTATGCGGCTGGCGCTGACGGTTGTCTCCCCGCGGACGCGCCGGTCGGCGAGCATCGTGCTCGATGCCGAGCCGGCGACACCGGTCGCAGAGATCACAGCCGCACTCACCCGGTTCGAAAACGGCGGCCGGCCCGCCCCCGCCGACGGCAGGGCGCCGGAAGTCCCGCTCTACCTCGACCGCCAGCGACTGTCACCGCGGACCACGCTGGCGGAGTCGCTGATCAGGGACGGGGCGGTGGTCAGCCTGGGCAGTCCCGACGGCTGCCTGGCGCCCGTGCCCGTCAGCCCCCTCGCGCGCACGCTGCCGGCCGCCGCGCTCACCAGGTCGGCGGACGGCGCTTGGGCCGACTTCAACCGGCCGCCGCGGTTGCTGCCGCCGCAGCGGGCTGCCCGGTTCACCTTGCCGACTCCCCCGGCCCCAGCGGAACGCAGGCCGCTGCCCTTCCTCATGGCCGTGCTGCCCCTGGTCATGGGCGTGGCCATGGCCTTCTTCCTGCGCCAGGTCTACCTGCTCGCGATGGCGGGCCTGTCCCCCGTGCTGTTGATCGGCAGCGCGCTGAGCGAGCGCAGGAACGGCAGGAAGTCGACCGCGGCCCGCCAGGGCGAGTACGCCGAGCGTGCGGCGCGCATCCGCCGCGACGTCGCCGACGCGCTCGACGCGGAGCGGCTAGCCCGGCGGGAGCAGTGCCCCGGCCCCGGCACGGTCTTGTCGATCGCGGCCGGCCCGCGCAGCCGTCTCTGGGAGCGCCGCCGCACCGACCCGGATTACCTGCTGCTCCGGGTGGGGACCGCCGACCTGCCGTCCGCGGTCGAAGTGATCGACCCAGAGAAGGATGAGCACCGGCGCACGGTGGTCCCGCCCGTGCCTGATGTCCCGCTGACGATCCCCTTGCCCGAACGAAAGGTGGTCGGACTCGCGGGCCCAGCCGACTCCTGCCGCGCGGCCGGCCGCTGGCTCGTGGCCCAGGCCGCGACCCTGCATTCCCCTAATGACCTGCGGATCTACGTCCTCACCGACGCCGCGGGCAAGACCAGCTGGGAGTGGGTCCGCTGGCTGCCGCACTGCAGGCCAGGCCCGGGCGGCAACTGCGGCGTCCAGATCGGCAACGACGCGGAGTCAGTTGCGGCCAGGGTCGCCGAACTGCTCGCGGTCATCGCGCAGCGGCAGGAAGCCCGGGACCGCGGCGCGCACGGCGCAGCCGCGGTGACCTACCTGGCCGGAGCAGCCCGCGGTGAACTGCCCTGGTACCGGACCGAGATCATGGTGGTGCTTGACGGCGCGCGGAAGCTCCGTTCGCTGCCGGGACTGATCCAGTTGCTGCGTGAGGGACCCGAGGTAGGCATCTACGCGGTCTGCCTCGACGGCGACGAGCGGCTGCTGCCCGCCGAGTGCCAGGCGGTCGCGGCCAGCGGGCCGGACGGGCTGCGCGTGCAGCAGGCCCTGGCCGCCGCTGTCTCCGGTGCCCGGCCGGACGAGGTCTCACCGGACTGGTGCGCCCGGGTGTCCAGGGCCATCGCTCCCGTCAGGGACGTCAGCGCCGACGAGGACAGTGACGGCATCCCGGAGGCGGCCCGGCTGCTCGACGTCCTCGGCCTTGATGTCCCCGGCCCGGGCATGGCCAAGGCGATCACAGCGCGGTGGCGGGCATCCGGCCGGTCGACGGCGGCGGCGGTAGGCGTGTCATACGACGGCCCGTTCGGGATCGACATCAAGAAGGACGGGCCGCACGGGCTGATCGCGGGGACCACCGGCTCGGGAAAATCCGAGCTCCTCCAGACGCTCGTCGCGTCGCTCGCCGTGGCGAACCGGCCCGACGAGCTGACGTTCGTCCTCATCGACTACAAGGGCGGCAGCGCGTTCGCCGACTGCGCGCGGCTGCCGCACACGGTCGGCATGGTCACCGACCTCTCGCCGCACCTGGTCGAGCGGGCGCTTGAGTCGCTGTCGGCCGAGCTGACCAGGCGCGAGCACCTGCTGGCCGCTGTCGGCGCGAAGGACATAGAGGACTACCAGCGCGAACTCGACAAGTCACCAGGCCGGGCCGGCGGGACCGCGCTGCCCCGGCTGGTGATAGTCATCGACGAGTTCGCGTCGCTGGTGCGTGACCTGCCGGACTTCGTGACCGGGCTCGTCAACATCGCCCAGCGGGGGCGGTCACTGGGCATCCACCTCTTGCTGGCGACGCAGCGGCCGTCGGGCGTCGTGTCGGCCGATATCCGGGCCAATACCAACCTGCGGATCGCGTTGCGGGTGACAGATGCCGGCGAGTCCTCGGATGTGATCGACGCACCGGACGCCGCGAGCATCACGAAGGCCACCCCCGGCCGCGCCTACGTGCGGCTCGGGCACGCATCGCTCGTCCCGTTCCAGGCGGGCCGGGTTGGCGGGCCGCATCCGGCGGCGATCCCCGCGCACCAGCGCGCCAGGGGAGTCTGGCTGGCACCAGTGACCTGGGCTGACCTAGGCCGCCCCGAGCCGGCGCCGGCGGCCGCCCAGCGCGCTGATGAGGAGATCACCGACCTGAAGGTGCTCGTAGAGCAGATCCGGCTGGCCGCCTCGGCACTGGACATCCCCGCTCAGCCGAGTCCCTGGCTGCCGCCCGTGCCGGCCGCCGTGCAACTGAGCGGCGTCTGGCCAGCCGGCACTACCCAGCTCAACGGCGGCGCACTGCCCGGCAGTTTCGGCGAGGCCGGCGCCCCTGGCGGCGGCTGGCGGCAGCAGGCGGCCTGGGACCAGGCCCTGGTGCCATTCGGGGTCGCCGACTTCCCTGCCCGCCAGGCGCAGGAGCCGGCCGGGCTGAGCCTCGCCGCCTTCGCGCACCTCATGGCGGCCGGCGCGCCGCGCAGCGGGCGCTCGCAGCTGCTGCGCACGATCGCCGGGGCGCTCGCGCTCGCCCACAGCTGCGCGGACGTGCACTTGTACGGAATCGACTGCGGGAACGGGGCGCTGCTGCCGCTCACCGAACTGCCGCACTGCGGCGCGGTGGCAAGCCGAACCGAGACCGAACGGGCCGCGCGGCTGCTGCGCCGCCTGGACGCCGAGCTGACCGCACGGCAAGAACTGCTCGCGGGCCGCGGGTTCGCCGACATCACCGAGCAGCGGGCGGCGATGGCCGCCGCTGGCCCTGATGACATGCCGCTGCCGCACGTCTTCTTGCTCATCGACCGGTGGGAAGGATTCACCACCTCGCTCGGCGAGGCGGACGGCGGGGCGCTGGCCGGTGTGGTTACCCGCGTGCTCAGCGAGGGCGCGTCCGCGGGGGTGCACCTCGTCATGACCGGCGACCGCTCGCTACTCGCCGGGCGAGTCTCGTCGCTGTGCGAGGAGAAGCTCGTTTTCAAGCTGGCGGACAGGGAGGACTACGCGCTCGCCGGGCTGCGGGGACGGGACCTGCCTGACGACGTGCCGGCGGGCCGGGCCTTCCGGGCCGGCCGCGGGACCGAGGTGCAAACCGCGCTGCTCGGGCCGGACGCGACGGGGCAAGGACAGGCCGCCGCGGTGCGTGCCATCGCGGGGGTGTGCGCACTGCGTGATGGCACTGTGCCCGTCTCGTCGCGGCCCTTCCGGGTAGACGCGGCACCGGGACGGATTACCTTCGAGCAGGCGTGGGCGCTGCGGCCGGCCCCCGCGCTCGCGCCGGCTGTGCCGTCTGGCTTGTGGGGACTTGTCGGCGTGGGCGGGGACTCGCTGCAGGCCCTGGGGCCTGACCTCGGCAGCGGGGTGCCCGCGTTCATCGTCGCGGGGCCCGGCGGCTCTGGGCGGTCGACGATCCTGATGGCGATGGCGCGGTCGTTCCTGGCGGCGGGAACCCGGGTCGTGATCGCCGCGCCGCGGCCGTCGCCACTGCGCTCGCTCGCTGGGGCCGCCGGAGTGGAGCGCGTGTTCACCGGAGACTCGCTCGGCGAGGAAGAGCTCGCCGCGTGCCTGGCATCCTGCGACGGGCCTTGTGTCGTGCTCCTCGATGATGCCGAGCTGCTGCGCGACTGCGATGCCGCCGCGGAGCTGAACGGGATTCTGCTGAGCCCTGGCCGGGGACTGGTGCTCGCCGGAGATCCCGAGGCGGGGCTGTGCGCCGGGTTCGGCGGGTGGCAGGTTGCCGCGAAGCGGGCGCGGCGCGGCTGCCTCACGGCGCCGGCCATGCCCAGCGACGGGGAACTGGTCGGGGCCCGGCTGACGCGCGGCCAGCTCGGCCAGCCGACGCGGCCCGGCCGCTGCCTGCTCAACATCGGCGACGGCCACCTCGTCACGGTCACCGTCCCAGCGGAACCTCTGCTCAGCGTCAGTTCAGCTCGAGCCTGACCTGAGCCCGCTCCGCCAGGGCGGCCTCGCCAGCGGATATCCCGGGCGAAAGGTCCCGGAAAGCCCGGCGGTAGGCCTGCGGCGTGGTGCGGATCGTCCGCGAGAAGTGCTTGCGCAGGTTGTCAGGGCTGCCGAAGCCGCTCCTGCGGGCGACGGCGTCGACCGGCAGGCTGGTCGTTTCCAGGAGCCGCTGCGCGAGCAGGAGCCGTTCCCTGAGGATCCACCGCAGCGGGGTCATCCCCGTGCTCGCCAGGAACCGGCGCGCGAACGTGCGGGCGCTCATCGCCGACCGTACGGCCAGGTCGCCGACTGTCACCGGCTCGTCTAGGTGCTCTCGCAGCCAGGTCAGCGCGTCACCGAAGAGATCGGTGTCGGTCAGGGGCGGCATCGGGGTCTCGATGTACTGCGCCTGCCCGCCGGGGCGGTGCAACGGGACCACGAGGTCGCGGGCGACTCTGGCGGCGATCTCGGTGCCGTGGTCGCGCTGGACGACGTGCAGGCACAAGTCCAGGCTGGCGGCGCTTCCCGCGGACGTGAGCAGGTCCCCCTCATCCACGTACAGCACTCCCGGGTCCACGTTCACGCCGGGGTACTGCCGCGCGAGGGCGGCGCACTCGGACCAGTGCGTGGTGGCCGTCCGCCCGTCGAGGAGCCCCGCCGCCGCGAGCACGAACGCGCCAGTGCAGAGCGACAGGATGCGCTTTCCGTCAGCCTTTGCCCGGCGCAAGGCGTCGAGTACGGCGGCGGGTACCTGACGGCCGGGGAACATGGCCGGCGGCACCACGATCGTGTCCGCTTCGCTCAGGATGTCGAGGCCGTGGGGAACCTCCATCGCGAAGCCGACTTCCGTGATGACCTTTTCCGCCGGGCCGCAGAAAGACACGCGGTACAGCGGGTCGCCCGCCGCGGTCGTGATGCCGGTGCCGAAGACGTCGCTCGCGGCGGCCAGTTCGAACAGGGCCACGCCATCGAACACCACAATGGCCACGTGGGCCGGCCGGATGGCAGTTTTGTCGTGCACCCTGTCGATTTTGCCACTTTCACGCCTTGGCCGGGAAGCACAGGCTGGTGGTATGCGACACACTCTTGAACTTGCTGAACCTAATCTGGCCATCATCGGCTCGCGCCCGTTCGTTGCCCGGGTGCTGGCGCGCGTGCTCGGGGCTTCCCTGGACGAGTCGCTGGCCGCGGGAAGCGCCCCCGAATCGTCGAGCCTGCTGGCAGCGCGCGCCCGGGACATCGTGTCCCTGCGCCGGCGTACGTCCATGGCGGGAAACTGGGACCACCTGCTGCGGGTGGCGCGGCGGTCCGCGCGCACGCCGCCCGTCCCGCGCTCGGCCGCGCTCGCCGGGGCGATACCGCTCTGCGCTGACCGGATCGTCGCGGCGGAGGCCGCCATCAGGGAACTCATAGCGCGGCTGTCCGCGCCGCTGCCGGTGCCGGCGCGCGGGGTCGCCATGGCGCATGTCCTGCTGACCGACGCGACCGGGCCGGTGTACAACCGCCGCAGCCCGGTCACGCTCGCCGCCGCCCTCGATGCCGCGATCACCCAGCTAGACCCGGCCCTGCCGCTCATCCCGGGGCCGCCGCGCCCGTGAGCGGTCAGACACCCGCCACGCGGTGCCGGGCCTCCGGTCAAAGGAGGCTGACGCGTGGGCCGGCTATCGTTTCGGCCAGCGCCAGGCCGGCCCGTCGAGCGGTTCTCGTCCGCTCACGTGGGTTTCGCCGAAGTCCTTAACCAGCTCGATGGTGCTGGCGGGGGTGCCCGCTTCTTTCGTCGCGTGGTGCAGCGCGTTGATCAGGATCTGGGAGTGGGAGACCACGATGATCTGCGAGCGTGCCGCCGCGGCGGTGATCAGCTGCGCCAGCGGGACCAGCAACTGGGAGTGCAGGCTGGTTTCCGGCTCGTTGAGGACGAGGAGGCCCGCCGGGCGGGGCGCGAGCAGAGCCGCCGCCCACAGCAGGTAGCGCAGCGTGCCGTCCGACAGCTCGGCCGCGCCCAGCGGCCGCAGCAGGCCGTGCTGGTGCAGCCGCAGCCCGAGCCGTCCGCCGCCCTCGCTTTCCACGGTGACGCGGCTGCCGGGGAAGGCCAGGTCAATGGCCTGGTCCAGGGCGTCGTCGGCGCCGGTCTCGCGGATCGTCTGCAGCGCGGCGGCGACATCGGCTCCGTCGTGGCTCAGCACCGGTGTCCGCGTGCCGACCTGGCTGGCGCGGGCGGGCGCCGCGGCGTCGGTCCTGATGTGGTCGTAGAACCGCCAGGACCGGATCTGCTCGCGCACCCGGAGCACCTCGGGGGCCTGGTGGGGATCGGCGAACTCGCTCAGCATGCTGTCATACGGCCTGATCGCGTACGGTCCGGACCACTCGCGGCGATCGCCGCGGATGCGGACCATGCGGTTGTCCCGCTCGCACAGCACCGCCGCCGGCCGCAGCAGCGGGCCGGTCCAGATGGTTTCCCGCTTGATCTCCGGGTCCAGGGCGAAAGCGCTCTGGCCGCCGCCCGCCGGGAGGCCGAAGTCGATGGCGTAGCTGAATTCTTCCCCGCCGAAGCCGAGCCGCAAGGAGACCGACTTGGCCCGCGCGACGCCCTGCACGGGATGGATGCCTTCCCGCACGGCCCGCCCGATCGTCTCGGGGCCCGCCCACAGCGTCGACTGCAGGCCGCCCTCCCGGGCGAGCGCGGCGACCGCCCCGTTGCGGGCCGCGTCGGCCAGTAGCCGCAGCGCCCGGTACAGGCTTGACTTGCCGGCGCCGTTGGCCCCGGTCACCACAGTGAGGAGATCGAGCGGGACGACGAGGCTCCGCAGCGACCGGTAGTTCTCCACCGCCAGCGTGGTTATCACCAGCCAGACGTTATCAACGCGCCAGGCCGCTCGTATCAGGTATCAGGCCAGGTAGACGTTGGGCGGGCCAAGGTAGGGCAAATTTGGCCAGGTGGAGCCGATCGCCGGACGACCCCGGCGGAGGCTGGTACGGCCGGCGGCCTCAAACCATTTCAAGCGCCTCGGCCGCCAGCGAGCCGCTGTAGCGGCTCCAGTACCGCGCTGTCGCCGCCAAGAGGTCAGGGGCGAGATAGTCGGCTAGGGCGATCTGCGACCTGTGCCCGGCGATAGCGGCCAGCTTGTCCTCGACAAAGTCGTCGATGGGGACGAACCGGTTAGGGTGGAAGTCTAGCGTCGCGGACGGAGACTGATAGCAGGCGACCTGCGGCACTTGCTCGGCGGCGACAATGGTGGCCTGGTGGACTAGCCGGTGATCCCGGTCCATGTCGTGCAGGCTGTGCGTATAGATCACACCCGGACGGAACCGGGCGACCGCCTGCTCGATCTGCTCGATGATATCCGGCAGACTGGCGACTGTGAGCTGGGCGCCCATCCCGCAGGCTGCGCGCTCCCCCTCGCGCGCGCTGGCAGTGACATTCCCCCCGGCCGAACTGCCGCTCAGGGTCAAGGTGGCCACTTCGTGGCCCTTGGCCCGGTGGGCTAGCAGGATGCCACCCACTCCGATCTCGACATCGTCAAGGTGGGCTCCCACGGCAAGAATCATGGCGTTACCTTCCATTGAGCTAATCGGGCCGAGCCAGGCTGGCCGTTCCGTTTTAGCGCCGGCGCCCCGTTGTCCGGGTTCTGCTGGTGCTCTTAGCTTGACGGGGAAGCGTTGCGTGGCCAGTTGCAGACAATTGTTTTTCGGTTAGAAATGGCGACGGGCGGCCAGGCGCTGCGCTGCGGCTAGCCCGCGTGGGCGCCGTCGCGTGCGGGTACGTACCGGTAGCCATGGCCGCGCACGCTGGTCAGGTCGCCGAAGTAACCGTGGAACGGGCTGATCAGATGGAACGAGGAGGCCCTGCGCCAGTTGACAGTCCCAGCCGCCACGGGCACGAATGCGGAAGCGAAGGCGAGCGAGGTAGCCATGACGGCCATCGGGACGGCGATCCGCGCGGCCCACTTGACACCGCACAGGTTCACCCCGGTGAACCCGAGCACGATCCCGACCGCGAGCATCGTGACCGGAACGGCGTGCAGGAACCACTCGTGGACGGCAGTCGCGGCCAGGATGGCGGTCAGGCCGCAGGTCGGAACCCATCCCCACCAGTAGCAGACACCGGTCAGGTTGGCCAGCACGGCGCTGTAGGGGCGGAAGGCCTCGGCGCAGGTCGCGGCAATGCCGCCGACCCGGTTCGGGAACATGCAGCCCAGCTCGATCCAGCCTGGCACGGCCATCCAGCTCAGCAGCAGGCCGACCGCAAGCATCGGCACGGCGGCCGAGCCTTGGGCGGCGAGCAGCGCGCCGATCAGGAACAGGCTCTGATTGCTGCCGCCGATGGCCAGCGCGGCGGCGCCGAGCCAGCCGATCTGCCGCAGATGCGGCCTAGGGCCGACCGCACGTGCGGCACCCTCCATCGCCTGCCCAGCATCCAGCGTCATCTGCCTGCCCTTGAGTCCCCGTGGTGCCGCAGTGCCCTGAGCTCCGTGCCAGCTATCGGCAGTGCATATTGTAATCAGGCGACTACTTAAAGTCCATGAATGCGCATCCGGCGGCTGCCCGTCATCCTGCGCGAGGCCAGCGCCGGCGCCCGGGTCGGCCCCGCACGCTGAACGCTAACCCCTGAGACGCATGCCGCCATTTCGCCGACTGCCCGGCTCGTGCTCGTTCCGCGCACTCTGCGCGTGCGGCTGGCCAGGCGGCCGGCCTCCCCGTCTGGCTAGCGCTACCTCCGCGACCCGGCTCCGCCAGTTCGGCGCTGCCCTGGGCAGATTCGCGCAGGAAGGGGTACGGACCGCGGTATCCGGGATTTCCGTAGAATATACGCGGGATGTGCGGAGATGCCTGTGCTGGAGGACGTGAACGTGGATGAATCCCCGGTAGACAAGTTCTTGCCGGAGACCGAGATGCCGCCCGAAATCGACACTTCCCGTGCACATCCGGCGCGAATATACGATTTTGCCCTTGGCGGCAAAAACAATTTCGCGGCCGACCGCGAGATCGGGGAAAAGGTATTCGCCGGCTGGCCGAGCGCGCGTACCGCGGCGCGCGAGAACAGGGCGTTCCTTGGCCGCGCGGTCAGGTACCTGGCCGGCGAGGCGGGCATCAGCCAGTTCCTCGACATCGGGACCGGGCTGCCGACCGTCAACAGCGTTCACGAGGTGGCCCAGCGGATCAGGCCGTCCACCCGCGTCGTCTACGTCGATAACGACCCGCTCGTCCTCGCGCACGCGCGGGCGCTGCTGACCTCCGCGCCGGAAGGCCGCACCGCCTACATCCCCGCCGACCTGCGGGACCCGGAAAGCATCCTGTCGAACCCGGCGACCCTGGACATCCTCGACTTCTCCCGGCCGGTCGCGCTGATGCTGGTCGCCATCCTGCACTTCATCAATGACGACGACCACCCCGCGGAAATCGTCGCGGCCCTGCTTGACGCCCTGGCACCGGGCAGCTACCTCGTCGCCTCGCACCTTACCGGCGAGCACGACCCGGCAGCGCAGGCGTCCACGCAGCGCACGTACCGGAACGCGAGCATGCCTGCGCAGTGGCGTAACTCCGACGTGTTCGCCGAGATGGCGTTCGCCGGCCTGGAACTGGTTCCGCCTGGTGTCGTGCTGGTCTCGGAGTGGCGGCCGGACACCAA
>Ga0209415_10019442_pt1 | contig 10634 bp, 14 predicted proteins | sample PeaSoiSIISIP2007_FD_187696 | JGI IMG/M metagenome (GOLD analysis project Ga0209415, IMG submission 187696) | Peat soil microbial communities from Weissenstadt, Germany - SII-SIP-2007 (SPAdes) (version 2) | ecosystem: Environmental > Terrestrial > Soil > Wetlands > Peat | place: Germany... | reverse complement strand
TGGTGGACGCGGAAAGTTTGTACACAAAACTCGAAAGCGTGATCCTGCCGATGTTTTACGAGGAGCGCCCCCGCTACCTTGAGGTCATGCGGCACGCCATTGCGATCAATGGATCGTTCTTCAACACGCAGCGCATGGTGCAGCAGTATATTACCGACGCTTACTTGCGCTAGCGCGGTGGGCGCGGGCGACTGCCTCGGTGCGAACTTCCAGAAGCAGAACTTTACGCGGCAAGATGTGAAAACCGGCCTTGCGATAAAAGGTTGCGGCGGATTTGTTGTGGTGTTGCACCTGCAGCTCGATGGCGCGGATGCCGCGCTCGCGGCAGAAATCCTCGATTTCGTAGAGCGCCAGTGAGCCAATGCCTTTGTTGCGATAGCGCTTTTCCACGTAGAGATCGGTGAGCAGGGCTTCCATGCCGCCGTATTCCAAATCGAAATTGTAAGTGACAATGGCGTAGCCCACGGGCTTTTTGTGGCTTTCCATGAGCCAGGCCTTGCCGAGGGAGAGATTGCGCAGCAGAGTGTGGAGGCCTTGCTCCAGCGATTTGCGGTTGAAGGGAATCTTGTCGAAGCGGTAGTAGGCGATGACGAACTTCAGAAGAGTGGCGTGATCTTTCGGGCTGCAAGGGCGGAAGGAGACAAGCATAGGGCCTCACTTTGGGGAACGAGGTCACCGCATTGCTTTCTATCGTACAGCAGTGGCGGGCGCGGGGAAAAGGATTGGGGGGAGAGGTAGTGGGGTTGTCTAGCGTATTTGGGCTCTTCGGGGACTCTCCTGCTGGGAAGATCGGTTTTAACTATGGACACTCATATTGCTCAAGGAGAATTTGCAGTTGGTGTCCGTCTATAAGCTCCAACGGAAGCGACTGAGCGAAATCGCGCGCCTGGGAGGTAAAGCTTGATGTCGTGATAAAAACCCCTTTCACCGCATTCCTATCAGCTACTAAGGCTCCATAGAATTCCCGCACCAACGGTGCTCCGATTTGTGTTGCCACGTCAAATCGTTTGCATTGGATCAGATATCGCCCCCCTACTAAGGGCTGTGTAAGATTGGCAACGATGTCGATGCCGCCGTCTCCGCTTGCCTTGGTCATTTCGGCACGGAAACCCATTTTTTCGAGTAGCACGCTGATTAGCTTTTCGAACTCTGTTCCGGATAGCAGGCCGAGATTCTTGGGATTATTCGTCTCCCCGCGTGGCGGGGCAAGCAGGCCGAAGGCGGAGAGCGCTTCAGACGAATCCCGCAGGCTTATTTCCTTCTTCCCCAGGCGAGCAAACCGACGAAGTAATTGTGCGATGCGATTCGGGCTTCCTTCGCACACGTCCGCTATCTGGCCAATCACCTCAGGTGCCAAAGTCAATCCATTTTCGTTTGCCAAAAGTGCGACCAACTGCTCCAACTCGTCGAGCTTGTACGTTCTCAACGCTAGGCGGAGTGAAAAACACCTTAGTAGGTCAGGGCTCACAGCAGTCTCATTTGGTGCAGTGGCAATAAATGTGAATCGGTTGAGATAGAAGGGATGAATTCTTGCGCCGGGGCCTTTGCCAATTATCAAGGAGATCTGAAATTCTTCGAGCGCATGAACTAGTACCTCAGAAACCTGCTCCTTCAGGTCCTGGAGATTCAAAAGAATGAACGCTTCACCGACGTCCAGGGACGTTAGCATTGCTGTCAAATCCCATGCTCGCTTGAATTCTCTGGACTCCGATTCGCGCAGACCACGACTGTAGGATTTAGCAAATGCCCGAGAAATCGTTCGCTTGCCTAAACCATCGCCGCCGGTGAGTAGGATGTGTTCAGGTGTCTCACCTTTCATTTTGTACAACTCAGCATAGGTCTTCAGTCTGGAAATGACTTCGGTTTGTCCGCAGACATGCTCAAGCCCGAGAAGATCCACCGTCGGGACCTTCATGTAGTCCGTGATTCCGGGATGACTCTGAGGAGCGTGCCATTTCTCGTGGGGTTTCATCAGCTGTTACGTTCCGTCTCGTACTCTAACTTCTCAAGAAGGGGAGGCCTAGTGGAAAATTGCGGCGACCAGGTGAGCGCCAGTGGGCGGCACTCATCACCCCGGAAGAGACCCAATGCGGTTAGGGGGCGTGCGGGAATCTGAGCAGTCACAGTAATAGGCGAGAATTTTTTACCGGACGCGGTTTTTGTAGAGGGCCATGCCTACGGCGGCGTTCATGCCCATTTTTTGGAGGGCGGCGATTTGGCGGGAGGTGGAGATGCCGCCGGCGGCGACGATGGGCAAGCGCGTGGAACGGCGCAGTTCGCGGAACCAGGCGAGATTCACGCCGCGCATGGTGCCTTCGCGGTCTACATCGGTGCAGAGGAAGCCGGCGCAATAGGGTTCGAGGGCGGACATGACTTCGGCGGGAGCGAGCGAGAGGGATTTGCGCCAGCCGTGGACTACGATGCGTCCTTTGGCGGTGTCCAATGCGATCAGAACGTGTTTCTTGCCGACGCGGTTGGCGAGGCGTTTGAGGAACGCGAGGTTCGGACGCTGCTGGCGAAAGGCGGCGCTGCCAACGATGATTTGTTCGACTCCCAGGCCGATCAGCGATTGGGCGCGGCGCACGGTGCGAATGCCGCCGCCGACGCGGAGCTTGATTTTGAATTTGCGGCGGGCTTCGCGGCAGAGTTGCTGGACCAGGTGGTTGTTTTGGCCTTTGCGCATGGCGGCATCGAGATCGATGACGTGCAGCCAGGCGTAGTGTCCGAAACGATCTAACAAACCAAGAACATCGGACACAGCGAGTTCGCGCTTGCGGCCATGGACGAGTTGCACGGCCTGGCCATCCTGCAGGTCAATGCAGGGAATCAGCATGGCAGGCGCACCTCCACGCCGTTTTCCTTCAGATAGGATTTCAGCGCGCGGATGGATTGCACTTGGTCGTGGAAGATCGAAGCGGCGAGAGCGGCATCGGCGCAGCCTTCCGCGAAAACCTCCAGGAAATGCCGAGGAATCTTTGCGCCACCGGAAGCGATTACCGGGACGCTGACGGCGCGGCTGATGGCGGCGGTCAACGCGATGTCGAAGCCGGATTGCGTGCCGTCGCGGTCCATGGAGGTGAGAAGGATCTCGCCCGCGCCGAGTTCCACGCCGCGAAGCGCCCACTCTTCGGCGTCGAGGCCCGTGGCTGCGCGCCCGCCGCGAACGCGCACTACCCAGCGCTCGTTTTCGCGGCGCGCGTCAATGGCCAGGACTACGGCTTGCGCGCCAAATTCGCAGGAGAGTTCGCCGATTAATTCGGGGCGCCGAACCGCGGCGGTATTTACGGTGATTTTGTCGGCACCGGCACGCACGACGGAGCGCGCATCTTCGAGCGAACGGATGCCGCCGCCCGCGGTGAGCGGGATGGCGAGTTGCTCGGCGACGCGGCGAATGGTTTGGAGGAATGTGGGGTTGTTATCGCGCGAGGCGGCAATATCCAGGACGACCAGTTCGTCGGCGCCCTCCGCGTTATAACGCGCGGCGAGTTCCACGGGATCGCCTGCGTCGCGCAGGCCTTCAAAGTGGACGCCTTTGACGACGCGAACGCCGTCGGTATCGAGGCAGGGAACGATGCGATGCGCCAGGCTCATGCGGGCAACCTTAAGAAGTTTTCGAGGAGCTTCGCGCCGGGAGCGCCGCTTTTTTCGGGGTGAAACTGCACGCCGAAAATGTTGCGCTGCTCGATGACGGCGATGAAGGCGCGACCGTGTTCGCAAACGGCGGTGCTTTCGGGGCCTGCGGCGGGCGCGGCGTAGGAGTGCGCGAAATAGAAGTAGGCTTCGTGCGAAATGTCTTCTAACAGGAGGCTGTTGTTCGTGCGCTGCAATTGATTCCAGCCCATGTGGGGGAGTTTCACGCCAGGAGGGAGATGGGTCACGCGGCCGGGCAAAAGGCCAAGGCCGCCCAGTGACGGAGCTTCATCGCTCGTTTCATAAAGAGCCTGCAAGCCCAGGCAGATGCCAAGAAAATTTATACCGCGCAGGATGGCCTCGCGCAACGGCTGGCGCAGTTCATGGGTATCCAGAGCGGCGATGAGCGCGCCACAATGGCCAACGCCGGGGAGAATCAGGCGCTCAGCTTCGGCGATGGCTTCCGGCCGGTTGGTGGTGATGACGTCCGCGCCCAAGCGGCGTAAGGCGCGCTCCACCGAAGTGACATTGCCGGCGCCGTAATCGAGCAAGGTGACGTTCACAGGAGTTCCTTGGTGCTGGGCAAAACGTTGCGCAGGCGTGTGTCGCGCGAAACGGCAAAACGCAGCGCGCGGGCGAACGCCTTGAACAGCGCTTCGACCTGATGGTGGGAAGAGCGGCCGTAAAGAACACGCAGGTGCACATTGGCGCGGGCGGCCTGCGCAAAGCCTTGAAAGAAGTCCTCCACCAATTCGGTTTGAAAATCGCCGACGCGTTTTGCGGAGAATTTTGCCTTGACGACGCAAAAGCCGCGGCCACCAAAATCGATGGCAGCGGCCGCAAGGGTTTCGTCCATGGGCATCAGGAAATAGCCGGCGCGGAGAATGCCTTTTTTGTTGCCGAGCGCGGCGTTGACGGCTTCGCCGAGGGCAATGCCCACATCCTCGACAGTGTGGTGCTGGTCCACGTGCAGGTCGCCCCTTGCGGTGAGGCGGAGATCGAAGCCGCCGTGACGCGTGACGAGGTCCAGCATGTGATCGAAGAAGGGAATGCCCGTGGAAATGCTGGCCTTGCCACGCCCGTCGAGATTCAAACGCAGGGCGATTTGCGTTTCCTTGGTGTTGCGCCGGATGGCTGAAGTTCGGGGCATAAATTTTCCTAGGAGTTGCGCTTGAACAGACGCAGTAGTTTTCTGAGTTCCGCTTCCGTGCCAATGGTGATGCGGGCAAAGCCGAGGCCGAGGTCATGGCTGCGCTCGCGAACGAGAATGCCGTGGCGTTCGAGTTTCTGGAACAAGGCGGGGCCTGTCTTGCCAAAATCGGCGATGAGGAAATTGGCGGCACTCGGATAGACGCGCACATTGCGCTTCTGGAGTTCACGCGCAAGCCATGCGCGCAGCCGCTTGACGTCCGCGACATAGCGCGCGATGGATGTGCCTTCTTCCACCGCGGCAACGGCGGCGGCGAGCGCCGCGAGATTGACGGGATAGGGAGGCAAGGCGCGGCGGACCAGGGCCAGCGAGTCGCGGCGGCCAAGTACGGCGCCGAGTCGCAGACCGGCTAGACCTTCGGCCTTCGAGAATGTACGCGCTACAAAAAGTTGCGGATATTTCCCAATCCAGGGAACGACGGAGAAGCCGGAAAATTCCGCGTAGGCTTCGTCCATAACGACGACCGTGTGAGTGGCGGCGTTCAGCAGCTTGCGGATTACGTCTTTGCCGACCAGTGTGCCAGTGGGATTGTTGGGGTTGGCGAGGAAGAACACGCGAGGTTTTTTGCGAAGCGCGGCGAGCGCGGAGGCGAGGGGAAACTCCATGTTGGGGCCGTAGCGAAGGGATTGCACATGCGCGCCGGCAATCTCGGCGTAGTAACGGTACATCGGGAAAGTCGGCTCGCAGATCAGGATGGAGCTGCGCGGCTCGACGAAGGTATCGAAGAAGACGCGCAAGGCATCGTCGCCGCCATTGGTGAGGGCGAGTTCATCGGGGTGCACACGAAAATAGCGAGCGATTTTGCGCGTGGACACGGCGTATTCGGGATACGTGGCGATCTCTTTCGCGCTGAGCTTGCGGAGCGCACGCAACGCCGCCGGGCCGCAGCCGCGCGTGTTCTCATTGAAATCAAGGCGAATCTTGCCCGCGCGCCCCTCAGCGGGCGCTTCGTAGGTGCGGCGCTCAAGAATCGCCCGGCGAACGGGCAGTTGCACCTTCATCGGCGCACCTCGACGGCATTGGCGTGCGCGTAAAGTCCTTCGGCACCGGCCAGGGTTTGCACGTCGGTGGCGAGGGCGCGGTAGCCACGAGGCGCGATCGTCTGCACGCTGATGCGCTTCACAAAATCGCCGGCGCCGAGGCCTCCGCGGCGCCTAGCCCAGCCGCCCGTCGGCAAAACGTGGTTGCTGCCGCTGGCGTAATCGCCAAAGGGTTGCGCGCTGAGCGGCCCGAGAAACACCGTTCCCGCGGAGCAGATCTTGCCCAACAGCTTGCGGCCGTTGGACGGCAGGCTGAGGTGCTCCGGCGCAAAGCGATTCACAAACTCGCAGGCCGCGTTCCAGGAGCGGGCTAAAAGGATGGCGCCGGTCTTGTGGATGGAAATCCGCGCGGGATTGTCGGGGAGTAATTCATGCAATTGCTGCGTGACTTCCTGCTGAACCTTGCGAGCGAAGTTCGGCGATGAAGTTAGCAGATAGCTTCCGGCATCGGGAGCATGCTCGGCTTGCGCCAGCAGATCGGCCGCGATCCAGCGGGGATTCCCGTGATTGGCGAGCACGATCGCCTCCGTTGGTCCCGCGGGCAAATCGATGGCGCAGGTGGCGCTGACGATTTGCTTTGCTGCGGTGACGTAGCGATTGCCCGGCCCGAAGATTTTTTCGACGGCCGCGATGCGCTTGGTGCCATAGGCCAACGCGGCAATCGCCTGAGCGCCGCCGATGCGGGCGATTTGTGTGACGCCCAGCAGATCGGCCGCCACGATCAGTTCGTCGTTCGGGCGCGGACAAACCGCGACGATGCGCGGGACGCCGGCCACTTGCGCGGGCACCACGGTCATGACCAGCGTAGAGACGAGCGCGAAGTGTCCGCCGGGAATATAGCATCCAATGGAATCGAGGGGGCGGACGATCTGGGCGACGGTGACGCCCGGCTCAACCTGGAGCGACCAATCGCGGGGCTTCTGCTTTTCCGCCACGCGGCGAACGTTGTCCGCGGCGTGAGCGACAGCGCGAAGGAATTCACGGCTGACACGGTTCTTTGCCGCGTGGGTTTCGGCAGGAGTGATCCAGAGGTTCGCGTGCTGCGAAGCGGCCGGGTCGAACTTGCGATTCCATTTATCCAGTGCGGCGTCGCCCCGCAGGCGGACGTCGGCCACGATTTTCGCCGCCGTCTTCAGGGCGGCGCGGTCATCGGCCTGACGCAGGCGCATGAGCTTTGCTTCGTTTTGCGCGGTGAGTTTCAGGATTCTCATCAGAACACGATCTTGTTCAAGGGATATTCCACAATGCCCTGGGCCTTCGCGGCTTTCAGCTTCGGCAAGATCTGCCGGACGACAGCTTCTTCCACGATGGTGTTGACGGCGACCCATTCCGAATCGCTGAGCGCGGAAATGGTGGGATTTTTCAGCGCCGGGAGCACGGCCAGGACGGCGGCAAGATCCTGCTGCTTCACATTGAGCATTAAACCGACGCGAGTGGCGGCGGAAATCGCGCCTTGCAGCATGAGCACGAGGTTTTCGGCTTTCTGGCGCTTCGCGGGATCTTCGGCAGCTTTGCGGTTCATGATGAAGACGGTGGAGGATTCCAGAACGGTGTCGAGGATGCGCAGCCGGTTGGCGCGCAGCGAAGCTCCCGTTTCCGTAACTTCCACGATGGCGTCGGCGAGTTGCGGGACTTTCACTTCGGTGGCGCCCCACGAAAACTCCACGCGCGCTTTGACGCCGTGGCCAGCCAGATATTTCTCGGTGATACGCACGACTTCCGTGGCGATGGTTTTGCCCTCCAGGTCGCGCGGGGCGCGAATGGCGGAGTCTTCGGGAACGGCCAGCACCCACTTGACGCGGGCCAGCCGCTGCTTGGCATAGACAAGCTCCGCGAGTTCGACGACATCCGCATTCGTTTCCACCACCCAGTCGTGGCCGGTGATCCCGGCTTCGAGAGCACCCGATTCGACGTACCGTGCCATTTCTTGTGCGCGTACCAGCAAGCAGTCGATTTCGGCGTCGTCAATCGCGGGCACGTAGCTGCGAGAACTCAAAGTGACCTTCCATCCGGCGCGGGCCAGCAGTTCAACAGTGGCGTCCTGCAAGCTGCCCTTGGGGATACCCAGTTTCAAGACGCTCATTGCGCCCCCTTTTTGCCGTAGACGTCTTCGGCTGCGAAAGTACGCTCCGCGATGATGCGCGACGTGCCGCCTGGCCCAAGTTCACGGAAAAAGCAGCTCCGGAAGCCCTCGTGGCAGACGCCGGGCCCTGTGGCATCCACACGGATGAGGAGTGCGTCAGCGTCGCAATCGAAGAGGAGTTGGCGCACACGGAGGACGTGGCCGCTGGTTTCACCTTTTTTCCAGAGGCGCTGGCGGGTACGGCTGTAGAAGTGGACTTCCCCGGTGCGCTGGGTGCACTCGAGCGCTTCGGGATTTAAGAAACCGAGCATCAACACCTCGTGCGTGGTGTGATCCTGGATGACCGCGGGAATCAGCCCGTCCAGTTTTGCAAAGGCAAGTTCCAAAAGAGCCTCCCAAAAACAAAAACCCCGCCGGTGCGATTGGCGCCAGCGGGCTGATAAGAACTTTTTGTTACGAAAGCGCTATGCAGACCTCAACGGGCGCGGCAGGAAGCCGTGATGATGATGGTGTCGATGCGCCCGAAGAAGCATTGCAAGAAGAAAATACACGATTGGGGAGGGATGGGCCAAACCAAAAATCACGATGGATGCATCTGAATTTTCAATGCTAGGTACGGGAAACGATACCCGTCGGGCTGTTGGAGCTGTAGTTGACCGTCATGAGCAGGTGCAGGGCCACGCCAAACCTGGCGTTGGGCAGGGCTTCAACGCGGACAACCTCAGCCACGTACTCGCAATTCATGGGGTCGTGGGCGGAGCTAAAGGGGAAAGTGACGAAAACGCGCATGCCCTTGTAGTAGTTGGGGCGGCGTGTGTGAAAATAGATGCCTTCTTTGGAGGCGTTGATGCTGACGGGAAGGTCCTCGAAGTGCTCGTCGCGCGGCTCGGAGGGACGCACACGGAGGGGCTTGGCGATCTTGGCTCGTCTGCTGCGGCGCTTCTCCGGATACTGTTTTTCAGACAACTCGGCCATGCCATCGTCCTTTGGGTGGGTCCATTTCTATGATTGAAGGAGTAGGGCGAAACGTCAAGGTATTGCGCGGAATCTGATACCGAGAGGACAATAGCGGTCGAGTTTAGGGGCAAAGATATGACCGAAAAGTTACGCAAATCGGACGCGGAATGGAAGAAGGCGTTGAGACCAAACCAGTACTATGTGACACGCCAGAAAGGGACGGAACCCCCCTTTACCGGCGAGTATGAAGCCACTGAAACGCCCGGCAGCTATAAATGCGTGTGTTGCGGGCAGCCGCTATTCCGGTCAGAAACCAAATTCCACTCCGGGTGCGGCTGGCCGAGCTTTTTTGCACCTGCCAATGGGGAGGTGGTGGAGGAGGAAACCGATACTTCGCACGGGATGATCCGCACGGAGGTGCGGTGCAGCCACTGCGAAGCGCATCTGGGGCACGTGTTTGAGGACGGGCCGAATCCCACGGGCTTGCGCTATTGCATCAATTCCGTGGCGCTGAAGCTGGAAAAAGACGGGCAGGATCAAGGTTGAGACTGCGAGATCCTTTTCCGATGCAGGGAGAAGTTTATTGCACTAAGCTCGGCTATGCGGCCGGGCAAGAACAGGCCGCCATTTCGGCGACTGGGTCGGACCGGCGTTCCCACGCTGCCAGCAGCAGGACTTTTTGGCCGTTGGGGTAGCGGAAGATGTAATAGACGCTGGAATCGCTATCCAGCTCAAAAAAACCGGGCCGGCGCAGATCGGGGCGGCCGGTGATCCCCGCGCCGAGCAACAGGCGGAGTTCCGCCAGTTGTTCCGGAGTGTGGCTCCGGAGATCTTCGAGAATGGGCGGGAGTTTTTGCATATTCGTCATCGGTCTGCCCTCCATCCGCCGTAGCAGCATACTGTGAGCCTCATCCATAAAGACGTAAAACTTGGCCAAATGTTTCATGATAGCAACGCCCAAAGCAATTTGGCCGCTGAGACGCCAAAGTTACGCGCTTCACTTCCATTAGATGCACGGGTTTATGTTTCGGGCAAGGAAGAGGGATTTGGCGTTTGACGGTATTGCCGACGGCAGCTGCCAAATTGGCAGCCTTGTTGGTTCAGCAGGATGCGGCGAAGCTTGGGAGGGCGAGACTAGAGAGGTCCACTTTCTCGTATTACAGGTCGGATGCGGTTCTTACTTCTGTCAGCCGTGGGTCAAATGCGGGTTTCGTCTTCGACAGTCCTCTTCGGTCAACTAATGATGAAAGGGTAACTAGCTTGTATACTACTTGCGCGAACGGAGTTTTCTTGCGATAGTGCTACTTAAGAACTTTGCAACTTCGAGGATTTTCACGTGGCTAAACGAGCAGCGAAACTACCAAGGAAGTCCGTGCGCGACGAAAAATCCGAGTTTGGCAAGGATCGCCGGCGCCGGCATCACCATTATCTGGTCACCGTCAACTACGCGGATGGAGAGACGTTTGGCCGCGTTTACACCGATAAGGACAAGGCCACGCGATTCGCCGAACGTCAGCGGCGCTCACCCGTGGTCAAGTCCGCGCGCGTCAGCCAAGTATCCTGAGCCGTTTCAGCAACCGCAGCAACTGCATTGCTTTGACTTGGTTTTCGGTGTGGTTGCGTGCTATAAAATAAGGGTTCGAGCGGCCTTAGTATAATGGTAGTACGGAACCTTGCCAAGGTTCAGGCGTGAGTTCGATTCTCATAGGCCGCT
>Ga0209415_10019441_pt1 | contig 10635 bp, 6 predicted proteins | sample PeaSoiSIISIP2007_FD_187696 | JGI IMG/M metagenome (GOLD analysis project Ga0209415, IMG submission 187696) | Peat soil microbial communities from Weissenstadt, Germany - SII-SIP-2007 (SPAdes) (version 2) | ecosystem: Environmental > Terrestrial > Soil > Wetlands > Peat | place: Germany... | reverse complement strand
CAAGCAGGTAAAACTCCTGTTGGTGATCCAGCTACACCGGATGCGTTAGCTGAACAACAACTGCAAGGATCAAAGTCTGCACCGTTCAACACTAGTCCATCGGTTGGTACTGCCTTCGAACAACCGCGATCGACACGGTTACCTATAGTCAGCGAAAATACAGTTACTCCGGCCGAGACTATTTCCGTTGTACAGTCGAACCGTCAGGGATTGAAGGCCGCGCCGGTAACTGCGGAGGGAGTTGAAGGCGCCCCGACGACTATTATTGACACGGCCCCGATCCCAGCGGATATTGCGTCAGCGATTGAGCCAGTTACCCCTCAAGGGGTTCCTCAACCAACTGTTTCTCAAGCGCCTCCAGTTCTCGCTGGAGCGCCCAGCGGTTCTCCTGCGCCTCCGCTAACAGCTTCTTTACCACAACCCACCGGTCGTATACAGAACGAGGGGATAGTATCATCTGCGCCTCCTGTTCCGACACCGGCCGAAGTGGGACTTGAGGGGGCCCAAGTCCCACCCCAGCCAGCCGCCTTAGACAAGACTATAGGTCCTACACCAACCGGCTTGGAAGGTCAAGTACCTAACGCCCAGCAATTGATCGAGAAGGCACTTAACTATGCAATGGAGCGGCCGATCATACGGCGGCCGATGCCGTCGATAGCGAATTCATCCAAAACGCCTGGTGGCCCAGTCGTGGTTGATCCGCGCATCCCCGATGATTATGTGCAACCGCTTGCGGTTCATGAGACTGTAGAACAGGAACTCATGGCGCAAGGCATGCCATATGATCAAGCCCATCCTATCGCTACACAGGCGGAACGCACAATAGCGGAGAGAGTTCTTGGCCTAGATTGGAACAAATATTCGGCCGATATCGCCAAGTTGGCGCCAGAGATTGAAGCACAGAAGATCATGCCAGACGCATGGAAAGATCTCAATCTGCATGAAGATCCCTATGCAGCTATAGGACATCATACGGACAAGGATATTATCGGTGATTTGCAACAAGCCGAGGCAACTCCTGAACTTTCCACTCCTACAGCTGAAACGCCGCCTCCAAGTGGAAAACCGGAAGATTTCAATGAGATCCCTGATTTCCTGCGTCGCTTACCGCCACGGCCGGCTAGCCTAGGTGCGGCAGCGACACCGGGAGACAAAGCGATATTTACCAGCCATCTACGTGATATTTGGCAGAACCTGAAACAGAACCCGCTCTGGTTTGAAAACCCGCTGCGAAAGATTTTCAGTCCGCAGTCGGTATCAGTCAACGCCGAAGAAGCGGCCGCGGCCTCACGTCAGGCGCACGGGCAGCGCATGCAAGCGGATGCACAGAATGCGGCCGGCCTGGTGGATGCCCAACGCGTTATCAATGCGGCACCGGCGAAGGATGTCACCGACTATTTGCTGAACTTTGAAAAAGACAGCGTGCCAAAAGGCAATCTGCTGACGCCGATCCAAGCTGACGTCAAGCGCGTTCTTGACAGCGAGAAATCGCGGATCGAACAATTGCCAGAAGGCGACAAGATTAATTTCATAGATAATTATTTCCCGCGTAGTGGTCTATGGGATCCGGAAGAAGACAATATGGCTACGCTGCGTAATTTCCTTACAGCGCAAGGCAGCAGTAGCGCGCTAAAAGAACGCAAGTTTCCGACGATCGTGGATGCGTTAAACGCTGGCGTGAAATTCAATCCTGAAATGCTGCGTCCCGATGGTGCGCCCGACATGATGAAAGTGCTAGGAAAATATTTGAACCAGACCGGTACCTATATCGAGTCGCAGAATATGCTCAAGGACTACATCGATCGCGGCGTTGCACATTTGTACGATATTACCAAAGAAGGTGATCGAATTCCGCCCGGTGAAGTTCGGCTCGAGGGTCGTACCTATCGTGGTCTGCCGGTCTACGCGCCAGAAGATGTCGCTACTATCTACAATAATTTCTGGTCCCCTGGTGTACATGGAAGCGCCGGCTATGGTGATTTATATGATACCTGGATGCATGGCAAGAACATGATGTCCGCATTGACGCTACTGGGCGGCGGCTATCACTTATCGGCAATTGCGACCGAGTCCGCGATTATGAATTTCTCCACCGGCCTCGAAAGGATGGCGGCGGGAGATATTGCTGGCGGCTTGAAGACTATTGGCAAAGCGCCGGGGGCGCCCTACACAGCATACAAAGCCGGTAAACAAGGGCTCGAGAATTATCTGAACCCGAAAGCGCATCCGGAAATTACGCCGTATGTCGGCGCGCTCACCGATGCCGGGTTCACATTCGCACCGCACCAGGCGTTGTTGGAGAACCCCGAATTTCAGTATATGAATTCGCCCGGCAACAATTTCTTCTCAGCGTTCCAGCGTGGCAGCTTGAAAATGGAAGCGCAGGCGGCCAAACAACGAGTGCAAGAAGCCGTCAGCGCCAACCCGTTAAAAGGCGTCGGTCAAGTAGGCAAAGAAGCGTTCAATCTCGCGGGCAAAGCGATCCAGACTGCCATGTTTCCGCTTTTCCAGCATTACATTCCCCTGGTGAAGAATGGCGTAGCGCTGGAAAAGATGGCCGCCTGGGCTGATGCTAATCCTAATGCTTCGTATGAAGACATGGTAGGCGCCGCGCGCAAGATCGCCGACCAGACCGATAACGCGCTAGGCATGGTTCACCAAAGCAACGTGTTCTGGAACAAAGTGCTGAAGCAGTCGGCGCAAGCCTCTATGCTCTCCTGGGGCTGGAACTTCGGCACGGTGCGCGCGATCGGTGGCGGCGCGCTCAAAGCGCTACGCAGCCCGAGCTCCCTCAGCCCAACATCTAGAGATTATGATCCGCGTGTCTCCTACGTGCTCGCCATGCCGGTGTTAACCACAGCTATGGCAGCCATTTACCAACTGCTCAAGACCGGCCAAATGCCTACCGAACCACCCAACAGCCTGGGCGAGGCCTTTACCGCCGGCACAGGCGGCAAAGCAGGCGGCAGTAATGAGCCTGAGCGCGCCATCCTGCCCGGGTACCAGAAAGACGTCTTAGGGGCTTGGAACAATATCTTCAGTCCAGAAGGAACCGGCAAAATCTCGAGCGAGGTCTATAACAAGTTGGCACCGGCCGTGCGGCTAGGCGTAGAGACGTTAACCAACGAGGACTGGGCCGGCCATCCAATTTGGAACCCGAACCATCCTATGACCCAGAAGATTCGAGAATATTTCCAGCACGTCGGCCAAAGCCTTATGCCAATCGCCGGCCAGCAGCTGACCCAGGCTCGCGAAGGGACGAAGATAGGGCCAGTGGAACGTCTCCTGGGCGTGCGGCCGGCACCGTCCTTTGTGCAGAAGCCGATATCGACCGGCGAATTCATGCGTGGCCAAAATGAGCGTAATTGGAACGCGAAACTGAAACTCGATAAGCGGCTAGGCCGTTAACAAGGAATTAACGTAACCGGGATACGGTGATTAAATGCCTAGCTCTGCCGTAATGGACAAGTTTGGGGCTCGTACGTTGCACTCCGGCGGTCCTGGTGGCCCCGTGGTGACGGATCCCAAGCAGGCTGTTGCCATCAAAATGAGCGAGCAGCGAGTAGAGGCGAAACACGGGGGCCACTACCCCGAGAAGAATTACTTCCAAGGAGGATCTACCATGAGCAAATCCAGCGGGTTACATGACGCAAGCTACGCCAAGGGCGGATCGGTGCTTGGGCGCACGACAGACTTCCTGAAGACGGCCGATCGGTTCCGTAGTGATGGCGGCACCAATCGAGATCCTAAGCCAGAGCCTACCGAAGATGTATGGGGCAAAGGCTCGAGCAAGGCCAATCCTAAAGGCCGCGATAAATCTGAGAAGCCTATACGTCCTCGCGTATAATTTACCGTTATACGGGGGCGCGTAGGCGGCCATTGACAGTCATCCAACTCTACATTATTGTCGTGCTCGCGCTGCTCGTGGGCGGTCTGGCCCTCGCTGATCATCCGGAGTGGTTCCAATGACTGCCCTCAAAACGCCATTAGTTTTTATCCGCTGGAAAGATCATTGTGCTGAAGGAGCCTGGGCCGACGTCGAAAAATTTCACGGACCTTCCACATGTTATTCAGTAGGCTGGATTCAAAAAGAAGATGATGAAGGGATTACAGTGGCTGCGAATTTAGGACATGATGGCGATAAAAAAGATCATCAATCGGGCAATCTACAATACATTTTAAAGAGTTGTATCGTAGAAAGAAAGATACTGCATTGTCCGAAAATATGAGGCCGCATGTTCGATATCCAACCGTTACAGCCCGGCGTTATCGACATGTGCGAAATGATCGCGCGGGCGAACTGGCCTGGGGATAAACGTGTTGCAGCGGAGATCCACAATGAACTCACCAATCACAACATCCACTATTGTGTGGCTCTTGCACGGGGCAGGGTGGTTGGCTTCGCTGGTTGGGCTAAGTCTCATATTGATTACGATATTGCAGAATTTGTATGGTGCAACGTACTGGCAGATTTTCGTGGCCGCGGTATCGGGCGCCTCCTTACTGATTATCGTCTTGCTGACATTCGCGCTGCAGGATTTAAAGCGGTAGTCTGCGGCACCATGGTGCCGCTCATTTATGCTGCCTACGGCTTCAAAAGTCTAGGCATTTATGATTGGGCCCACGGTAAGACCCACCTGATGGTCCTCACCCTTTAACGGCTTCGGCTTTTTTGACATAAGTTCGTCGTGCAGCCAACCGGTCTCGCAAGGGATCACCAGGACCGGCTCGCGGCCCCCGCCGCCCGTTCGTAGGCCGGCATGCAGACGAACCTTCGCCTGCTCACGCATGCCGAAATGTTCTCTCAGCCCTTTCAATACGAAGGATGGTTGCGTATCCTGTTCTGTTATGTAGGACCGGAATGCTGCCTTAGATAATCGCAGCAGCTGGTCCTCGATAACCCAATGCACGTTGACATGAGCATCGGGGTACCGAACAAAATCCGGCTGATCGATTACGCGCAAGAAATCAGTAGGTTTACCTCGCTCCTTGATCATATCCCAAGTGACCAACGTGAAACGGCCCTGTTCTTTGAAAAATCCGGTCAGGTATGCTTCCGTATTGGCCACGCTGCCACCTTCCAGCTGCTCGCTTTCTACACGGTCGCGGAGTTTAAAATAAGCTTCCTTTAAAAACTTCCAGAGCTCCGGCAGATGGAAATTCGCATCCAGGCCCTCATTGGCCAGATAAGCGCCCGCCCAAATACAAGCACAAAGCGCTACCCAAAAGCGCTCTTGTTGCCGCATTTGAACTTCGGCGGTGAATTTGTTCTGGACCATAAGAACTACGGCTTTTACACCGTCCGGATCGAACCCTAGCCATTTGGCATAGCGAGCGCCGACGTGGCCATGATTATGGTTCAATTGATCCAAAAGCGGTCGGGCAATCGAGTCCAATGTACGGCCTGGCGCATCGTCGGCCGCTTTCGGTACATCAAACTGGAATACGCGATAAAGCCGTGCCGCATCTGTCTTGCTGGTTTTTAACAGTTCGTCGATGAGATCGACGTTAGCGCATACCGTCATAATGGACTGCCATGTGCCAGTCTCCGCGTATTCGCGACCAGATGTTAGCTTGATACCGTCGGCACCCCCACAGATTTCTCTGAGCGCTTGTACGGCTGGCTTTAAGCCGGCACCTTCTTGAACGTCGTCCCAATAGAGCGGCAAATTATGCAGATCACCCAGCCGTTTAGTGAAGCCTTTTTGCGACGATGACACTGCGGCTTTCGCTTGGACCGGCTTGCCCCATATCGCATTGCCGACATCCACCGCGGATGATTTATTTGCACCGCCAATACCGATCGCGGCGATCGCGCCACCATTTTGGCCAGTGATATGGAGAAGCGGTGCGGCCAACGAAGCTGCGACAATAACCTCAAGCGGGGGTCGGCATTGCGCAGTGATCAAGTTCAATGCTTTAGGCCATATCCCCTCTTCACCGTAGACCTTATAGGTGTCTTTCATTTTGTCGTCGCGACCAGCCGGCTTCGTCGTTTGGTCACGGCAATACATAGTCCCCGAATAGACGAAGCCGATATCACGGCCGCCTTCTTCCACCACCCAACCGTATGGAGTGGTCGGCTGCGCGACTTCGGCGTCTTTCAATACTTCCACATATGCTTTGACAAATTTCACGGTGGCCTCCTGTTTTCCATCACGGATCATAATAAACTGTTTAGTCAAACAAGCTCCTAAAGCTTCCTTATTATTTGTCACTTCAATCGGAATACAAATAGCACGGATATCATCTTTCGCGACAAGCGCGTGAAAGTTAAGAGCGTCAGGTTTGGACGTCAAATACGGGCCCCAAATCTTAGTCGACCAAATCTCTTCCCATTCATCGTGTGGTGTGCCGCCCAAAAGTGTCTTCGGCTTCCTTTCGCAGGGCCACCCTTTCTCATTCAGCTTAAATCCTTGCGGCATCTTCTGTGGATTAACCACAAAGGGCGTAGTAGATGTCGGCACTTGCGCGGATGTGTCGACGTTTATATCTGTCTCATGATGGGACAAAAAAGGGATGGCCGCCGGGCGCGTCAGATTAAGTGGGCTGCGAATTTGGCCCTTGTGGGAACAAATCTTACAAGAAACACATCCCGCTCCTTCGAGTGCCGCACAACTAGGCCACCCCAAGCCGCGTTCATCCTTCTCGTTAACCTTACGGTCAAACATGGCGTCGGTAGTGCCTGCGTCATAGGATGGGTGGCTATTACTCATGCGATGGAATAGCCGGCGCCCGTCCTTGAGAAATGTCGCCAAGAGGGCATCCAAGTGCCACAGAGGCTGCGCGTAGTGAGCACCATGGGTTTGGAAGGCATCCAGGACGTGGGGACAGCCGCCCTCACCCAGGAGCGGTTCTAAGGCCAGAGGGGCCTCATTAAAATCCATCCCTATGCCGCGGTCGTCAGCCGGCACAAGAGGCCGCCCCGTAAACTTGGTAAAATCGCAGACGGCGCCCGTTGATATAGACCGCTTTGTATGCAAAATTAGCCCTTCAGGGGCTCTTATGGCATATAAGGCACTCTTGAAAGCATATGGGATCGGATTGAACGCTAGGATCTTGACCGACCGCGGGGGGTCAAACTTGTGGTTAACGGTTCCCGGGATCCGGAGGACGCGCACGCTATCGGTCGTGCAAGACCAGTCGGCCTTCAACCCCTGCGCCTCACCGACGCGGCGCAAACCTTCACTATAGAGCCGCCATTCGTCCTGTGTTAAAGATTGGTCGTTGAACCAATACACATGTAGGCCGCCTCCGGATGAAACGATCGCAGAAGGTATCGGTAATTGAGCCTTTGTGCAAGCGATCTGTAGCGCAGCAAGCGCCGCGGGGACGGTCGGGTATCCCTTGTCATTGATATCCAGATCGAGCCACACTGACTGCAGTGCGGCGACGTTGCTATGGTCGCGATATGCCCAGGTCTTGTCGCCTACCGTTTTACCGGTCTTTACCTGGCTAGACAGGCAATAATATAGATCGCCATACAGCTTCGGCCGGGTTAGCGCGTATTCCGCATAACCCAGCAGATCGGCTGGCGTCTTGAAAGGCAAGCCCGGCATAAAGGGCTTGCCCTTCACCTTCCAATGGAGGTTAATTAAATCAGGGCCCCACGGAACAACGCGGGAAATAAAATCAAATATTTCTGGCACAACTTACTTTGCCTTGTTAATGATACCGGCAATGCGTCTATCGAGCTCTTCGTCGCTTTCCTCCGGTTCACCGGTGTCAGCCACCGTTGTCTGCGGCGCCGCGGCCGCCGGACTTCTGTTCGCGGCTTCGGCGGCGACACCCCGATTGATTTCTTCAGAAGGGGATTTCGTCGCAGCCACAGTCATAGATGCGAAGCCCGTATCCTCCTCCGGTTCGACGGCCTTTGTGGCAACAAGGGCAATACTCGGGCCAGTCGCGGGCGGCGGCGAAGGCGGGTTCGCCGTCGCTTCGATCTGTTTCGGTGTGCCACCCGTGAAGGCTGCGAGATTTACGTTCGAGCTCGTAGGGCCCGCGATAGCGCGCATGCCGCTACCGGCCTCCCCTGTTATATGTTCACATTGCGGATCTTTCCGCATTGCCAGGATCGGCTTCAACTCTTCGCCGGTCAACGGCCGCACCGCAAAGAAAACCATCTGCGGATAGGACATGGGCTGACCTTTGGCGTCGACCTCCACGAACGAGATCCGGGTCAGATAGGCCGAATAATGATAACCCAGCCCCTTTTTGCCCATTTTCTGCTCGAGCAGCGCCAGAGCGTTCAGAGACGCCGGCGGTACGCGCAGGAACACCGGTTCCATCAGTGGTTCACCAAACATCATTCGGGTGGCATTGGGCATCAAGGCGACAGCCAGCCGCTTGTAGTCGGTGCATTCCTTACCACGGCGTCCGTTCGCCTGCATTTTGAAATCGTTGCGCGGGCATACCGCACAGGCTTCCGCCTGTTGCTGCTCCACACCAGCATCCGGCGTGATGCCGTCGAGAGACGAGCATAACGGCGGATCACCGCTACCATCTTCCCAGTTCGAAAAATACGACTTGGACTTGCCCGGCGCCGCATGGAGGATAACGACATCGATCGTACGGGCAAGCTGCTCCGTAATCGTACCGTCCTCGGATTTTACTCGAGTCTTGAACAGGTGATTCTCGCCGCGGTAACGCAGGCTCCACGTCTTACCCTTATAGCCAATGATCGCATAAGCGGTACCGATGCCGCCGGCCAGACTGTCGTCGGCCGGGAGTTCCGCCATCGCGGGATCGCGCTGGGCCTTAAAGGCGTCAAGATTTACGAGTTCATTCGACATGGGGGTTACTCCTCGTCGTCACCGGCCTTCTGTCCTGGCCGATTGATACGCACTTTTGTTATCCCTGTCAAGTTGATCCCAGGGACAGGGACCTTTTCGTTCTTCACATAAGCGCGGGCAGCCTTAGCATTGGCTTTCCAATCAAGCAAGTCCCATCGCTGTTTCGCGATGATGAAATCGGTGAATACTTGCTTGTCGGCAATGGAGGCCCTGTAAGTGGTTGACAGGTAGGCGGTGCCAGCGCCCGTCGGAGCACTATCTTGACCAGTCTCGGTAAAGAATGCCTGAAGCTTTCCCTCCAACCGATCAAGGATATCAGAATAAACCTTAATTGCGGCTTTATGTTGATCCTCGAGCGCGCGTTTCGCATCGCGCACTTGGACATATTGACCAATCCATTTCTGCACAGCGCCGGTTACGAATTGGGTCATGTCAATCCCCTTGTGTCCTCTTCGAATAGCGCAAGCAACTTGTCTTGTCCAGTCTCTTTTTGTCGCAGGAGCGTGTAGAGTCTTTCTTCGATCGGCGTCGCCCGCATCTGCAGAAATTGTTGCTTATGCTTCTGTCCGGTTCGGCGGATCCGGCTCTCGGTCTGCTCGTATATATCATAGGACGTTATCGGAATATACCAGATAACGGTGTCCGCTGCGGTTAAATTCAAACCATGGCTAACGCAGCCGGGGTGCGCCAGCATACAGTGATACTTATCTGTCAACTGGAACAGATTGAAGAGTTCAGCGCGGTTTTGCGTGCCGCCATGCACCATGCACCAATCGAACTCTACTTTGAGCCGGTCAAAGATCCCGTTGATCCCTTCGAGCATGTGCCGATAAGGGATGCAGACGATCACTTTATGAGCCGAGGCTTCAATAAGATCAATGAGAGCGCCCACTCGTGGCCCTGCGTCAAGACGCACAAATTCAGGCGCTTGCGTGTATACCCATCCTCCAGAAATTTGCAATAACTTACCCATAGCAACGCCGGCATTAAGCGCTGTAATCTTTTTATCTCTAATTTGGGCAATAAGGTCTTTTCTAACCGTATTGTAAACTTTCTCTTGTTGCTTACTGAGGTCGACGTGGATCGGGCGCGTGATGGCATCGGGCAACTCCGTTACTGCGTCAAGAGGAAATCTGACCGCCGGCTGCATCCAGCCAAAGGCCACGTCATTGGCACCTGGCTTTGGCTTCCAGACGTATTGGCTGACATGAGTCATCAGCTGTTCTTGGGCGGCCTTGAACGAGTCAGGCCCGCGAGGTGGCGTGACGACCTTTACCTGATGGTAAATATCCGTTGGCTCATTTGGCCTCGGATTACCGGTCAGACCCCACACCGTCTGGAATTGCTTGGCGAAGCGCTTCATCAGCCGCGTACGATCGGAATTGTTGCGGTAGGCATTGAGCTCGTCGATGCATAATACCGTGATATCCTTGCGCGCCAGAAGTTCCTTGTAGATCACCTTGAGACCATCGTGATTGATCACATAGACATCAGCCTCTTCCGCCAGCAATTGCAGCCTTACTTTGCGGCTTCCGTGGAGGAGGTTGACTTTGCGGCCGGGGATGATTTTGAACGCCTCGTCCGCCCAGGGGTCACGGAGGTTAGAAAGCTTGCATACAACGAGTAGCCTTCCGGCGAGCGCTTGTGTATTAAGGTAATCCCAGGTCCAATATACAGTACGTGTTTTTCCCGTTCCCATATCGTTAAGAACGTAGGCCCTTGGATTTTCAGAGAGGAGATTACAGGTGACGTGCTGGACCTTGAACGGTGGCTCTTCCGGGGGGTGTGGGAATTCATAGTACAACTCCATCGGGTTTGGCACCTTGAAACCCATGTGCCGCAG
>Ga0209415_10019439_pt1 | contig 10635 bp, 7 predicted proteins | sample PeaSoiSIISIP2007_FD_187696 | JGI IMG/M metagenome (GOLD analysis project Ga0209415, IMG submission 187696) | Peat soil microbial communities from Weissenstadt, Germany - SII-SIP-2007 (SPAdes) (version 2) | ecosystem: Environmental > Terrestrial > Soil > Wetlands > Peat | place: Germany... | reverse complement strand
CGCCTCCGGGCGCTACGCGCCCTACGTCATCATCCCCCGGAAAACGGTGCTACACCACTCGATGGGACACGACCAAGGGCATGGGCCGTATGGGTCACATTGGTGGAGGCGGAAGTGGGGTGGGACTCAATCAGGCCAACGCTTAAAAATGACCCTATTTTGGCCATACGCTTTCCTGAAGATGGGCAATGCAGGGCTAGAACGGTGGTTTCGCGTTCACGTGCTCGGCCGACTGGAAAGTATCCAAGTTGGAAAACGGCGCGAATGCATCAGTGGGAATCTCCCCACGAGCTTAATGCCTTTCGCCTCCTCGATGCAGATCCGACGGTATCTTTCTTTCAGGAGCAACCAGCCGAACTTCAGTTCATTTTGGACGGCGAGATTAGGCGTCATTACCCCGACCTATTGGTGCGCACGGTTAGCGGAGACGAATTCTGGGAGATCAAGGCGGATCACGCGTCGGTGGATGACGAGACAGCCCACCGCACACAACTCTTGATCTCCGCCCTGCCGCGCCATGGCTATTTGTATCGGCTGGTATTCGGGGCGGACCTTGTTAAAGGTCCCCGGATAGCAAACTCCCTGACCTTGTTGCGGTATGGACGCGATGATTTGACTATCATCGAGCGCGAGCGGGTGCGCCTTCTTTTTCGTGGTGCCCAGGTGACTTGGGGTGATGTCCTGCGCGGTGTGCTTGGGGAGCGCGGGCGCAGGCAGATTTGTCGCTTGGCACTTGAAGGTATCATTGATTTCGATGTAGGGGCTCCGCTAACGGACGAAACGTCCCTGCGCTGGATTCCATCGGCGGGGATATGAGATGGCGGCTTCAGCGTTCCGTGCTGGCGCGGAAATTCTCATTGATGGGTCTGCCCACACCCTTCTTCGGAAGGTTTCGGAGACGCTTTGGCAGATCGAAGAGAAGAGCACTAGGCGCATCAAGGAGGTCGCCGACGACGCACTTCGCTCACAGTATGCGAGTGGAAAGCTGATTTTCTCGACCGGAAAGGCAATTTCGAGCGCACCCGGAAAAGATTATCAGCATGTTCCCGAGGAGTTATTCGAGGTGGCCAAAGTGCGCCGCGCCTACGTCATAGTCGTGCTCGAACTTCCCGCCTCGAAAGATCTTTTTGAACCAATCATTGAAGAAATTTGGGCCAAGCTCCGGCAGCCGGAACGGGCTCCCGGTTTCTCAACTGTGATGAAATGGAGAGCGAACTTTATTGCTTCCGGCCGGGACATTATGAGCCTGGTGCCAAACGATGGGAAAAAAGGGAACAGGACATCCCGCTATCCGCAAGAGCTTGTGGATCTGGTTACCGAGGTAATTGAGGAAAAATATCTCTCGCTTGAACGAAGAGTAATCCAGGACGTCCTTGATGAGGCGACAATTCGAGTACAGCGGGAGAATGATCTGCGCCCGAGTGCCCTACGGCTGCCGCTCCCTACAAGGCGATTAGTGACGCGTCTGATTGAGGCCATCCCTGCTTTCGAGAAGTATGCCGCGCGCCACGGCCGCGCGGCTGCAATGCGGAAGTTTCGCTCCGTCCAAGGTCATCGCGTCACAACTGCCCCGCTTGATAGGGCTGAAATTGATCACACGCCTCTTGATTTGATGGTCCTGGACGACAAGACGAGGCTCCCACTGGGCCGCCCCTTCGTGACGGGATGTATTGATGATTATTCTCGCTGCATCTTGGGGCTATTCATTAGCTTCGAACCCCCCAGCTACTTTACCGTCGCACGTTGTCTGCGAGATGCCTTTCTACCCAAGGCTTCGCTGCATGAGCACTATCCAAGGGTCCGTCACAGTTGGGACGCCCATGGGGTGATGCGGGAGTTGGTCGTCGACAATGGCACCGAATTCCATAGCTCCAGCTTGGAGGCAGCCTGCTGGTCTCTAGGCATCGAGATTCATTATGCGCCGCGCAAGACCGGTTGGTTTAAGGCCAAGATCGAGCGTTTCCTCGGATCCATGAACCGCAGCATTGCGCATGGCACGCCGGGCACCACGTTCAGCAATATTTTTGAAAAAGACGAATATGACCCGTCCAAGCATGCGGTGATTCGCCTCAGCGTGCTTCAGGAAGTGACCCGAATATGGGTGGTGGACTACTATCATCAAAAACCTCACCGGACACTGGGCATTTCTCCCGCTTCCATGTGGGGATCAAGCATTCGTCCCGAGGACATCCTCGTCCCTGATGATCCTGCACGCCTCGACGCCATTCTGGGTCGGGCCGAGGGGCGAGTGCTCAGCCACCGAGGGATTGAACTGGACGGCCTATTCTACAATTCCCCGGATCTCGGCAATCTCCGCATGAAGCATGGTGATCGCCTTGACGTGGAAATCAGGATTGATGATTCGGACATCGGCAAGATCATCGTCTTGTCGCCCGACAAGACGCGAATGTACGAGGTCGGCTGCCTTTCTTCTGAATATGCGGATGGGCTGTCACGCTGGCAGCACCAAGTGTGCAAGCGGTTTGCGGCGAACCATCTCGGAGAGAGCAATCCAATGGCTTGGTTGGAAGCTAAGGAAACCATCGCACGAATCATCGACGAAGAATTTGCCCAGAAACGCCGAAAGTCTGCCAAGAGACTCGCCCGCTACCAGAATGTTGAGGCTACCCAACTGCCCAAAACGCCCCCAGTGTCGACCCAACAGGAAACGCCCGCGTGTGTGGCAGTGCCAGTACAACCTCCCGATCTTGCTTCGGGGCCCCCGATGGAACGGTCTCCCGCAGACACTACTCCACCAGAGCTACCTCCAAAAGCCAAGAAGCGGTTTGCGCCGGTGATCCGTGATCGCAGTCCCGCGATGTCCGAGGATTTTGCTGATGATATGCCGTGATGACCCTCGCAGGGTGATTGAAAATACCCTTGTCCCCCATACCGCATTTAACCGTGCTATCAAGAGTCTGGACCAGTGTTTCGAATATGCTCACGGCTGCAGTGAACCTGTGTGTTTGGCGTTGCTTGGGGAGTCGAGGACAGGAAAATCACGGGCTCTGGAGGAGTGCTATGTGAAGCACCCCCGCTATCGTACTCCTGAAGGCATGACGATCCCCATCGTTCGAGTCAAAACACCGTCAAAGCCGACGGTGAAAGGGCTGGTGGAGATAATGCTCCACGACATGGGGGACCCGCGGTCGTCCAACGGGACCGAAAATCGGAAAACAACTAGATTGCTGGAACTCATGTGTAGTGCTTCGACCAGGATGCTGATGGTCGATGAATTCCAGCACTTTTACGACAAGGTCTCCCATAAGGTAATGCACCATGTCGCCGATTGGTTGAAGATTGTCGTCGATGAAGCAAAGATTGCGCTAGTGGTTTCAGGGATCCCGACGTGCCGCGCTGTGCTCGATCAGAATGAGCAACTCGCCGGACGGTTCCTGGCCCCCATCAGTATGCCCCGATTCAACTGGAATAGTGATGATCAGCGCGAAGAATTCGAAGCGATCCTCGCTGCCTTCCACGAAAGTATGTCCCAGCATTTTGACCTTCCAGAACTGGATGGCGAGGGTATGTCATTCCGCTTTTACTGTGGCACAGGTGGGCTCATCGGTTACCTCGTGAAGATGTTGCGGCAAGCCGTTTGGGATGCCTTCGATGAGAACCGCAAGGTCATCACTTTGGCAGATCTCGCGGATGCCCATCAGCGTTCGGTCTGGGCGATTGATGGCGTTGCCGACATTCGGCCATTTGATCTGAGTGCATCCTTGGAACCAAATGAGCGGTTATTGTCCATGGTGACGCAAGTAGGCCTCAAAGTTGAGGAGTCAGTTTCCAGACAGAGGGCATCTCCCCGTAAAAAATGGAAACCAAGCCAGATTCTGTCCGCTCAATAATAGCTCGGGAGATTTCTGGTGCTGCTGGTAAGGACACCTCTTCCCTATTCCGATGAAAGCCTATCTGGCTTCATGATCCGCGTAACCGAAGCCAATGGTTACGAGTCTATGGCCGAGATCCTCGATGTTGCCGGTGTATCGAACCGATGGCGCGGTGGGTGGAAACTTGATCTCGGTCGCGTCGAGAACGTTCTCGATTTCAGTCCAGGCCAGCTTTGCTCCATCTCCTACACCAAATCCAGTGCACAATCGGCTAAGGGGCTCCTCCTTGGGCAGGATATTAGTCGGACACACTTGGCTGGTTCTAAGCCGAGGATCTGTCCCGATTGCGTCGAAGAACTGGGTTACATAAGCGCGAACTGGGACCTGCGTTTCATGCTCGCCTGTCCCAGGCATCGCAGGTCGGCCGTGTTCAGATGCCTTGAATGTGGAAAGCCCCTGAGCTTGTATCGCCCCAAGCTGCTCGAGTGCAGTTGCGGCGCCGATTTGCGAAACCTCCCGGCTGAGCCGGTGGAAGAGCACGTACTCGAGTTGCAGGCTGTTTTAGCTGCAAAGGCTTTGAAGCAGGAATGTTCGTCCGAGAGCGCTTACGGACTGCCAATGGCTGATCTGGCGGCCATGTCCTTGCGCACGTTGTTGTCAACGGTCGCCGGCCTTGGCACCCAAAAACTGGAAAATCTGGAAATGGGCATCAACGTCCTCGAACTGATGGTGGGTCACGCGGCCGACGCGTTAAGCCAGTGGCCCGAAGGCTTTCGCACTCTCCTTAGGGAAACGGGTGCCGTGGCCAAACAGCGGAACCCAAACACCACTCTCAGCTTCCGCAAAGCGTTTGGGGGGCTTTACGATGGCCTCGTCAAACGCACTCGACCGTCAAAGGAGGTCGAGTTCCTTCGGAAGGCGTTTGTTGAATTCGGCGTGGATGAATGGACAGACGGGTATGTCGATCCCAGGCTTCTCCGCGGCATATCGACGGATGGGCGGCGCTTCCAATCAATTAGCCATTTGGCCAAGGATTTGGGTGTTATGCCATCAACGGCCCAGCGGTGGGCCCGCGAAGGCCTGGTTCCAATGACAAAAATCGATCACACGGCGAGGCGGTATGTTGGGGTTGCTGGCTCCGTGTCGGTCCCGCGTCGAGCGGAAGGGAAGTCATTTGGTGATCGAGAAGCTTCGACCTTTCTTGGTATTCCGGTAAGCGTTCTGAAAGCACTTAGGGAGTCCAAGCATTTCGAGGTCCGCCATATCGGGAAGACCCTCAAGTCCTTCCACGAAGCTGACCTGCGGTCGTTCAATGATCGATGCTTGGCGGTTGCAGACAGAAATGGTGAGATAAACACTGGCCTGAATGCCTCCCCCATCGTCTTGGGAACCGCCCTGAAAACCCTTCATTTCCTGTCACCCCAGGCGAAACGAGATCTCATCGTGGCTTTCCTTCAAGGCGACATCCGCTGTTTGGGGCGAAGGGGAGATCGAATGGGCGGGATCCTCCTCGATGTCGAGCAGGTCCGGAAATTTCAAATGGACAGCCGAAGTGCGATCTTCCAGTCGGCTCGCTCTGCCGCAGAGGTGGCGGACCTGCTGCAGTGCAGCAGCCTCGTCGTGGCGTCGCTCGTGCATCAGGGGTTCTTGGAAGCGTTGCCTGGTATTGCCTACCTGCGCGTCACGGAAGCATCCTGTGCAGTTTTTGGCGGGATGTATGTCTCAGCCAATGAGGTGGCCAAGCGCCATGCCGTGGGGATCAGGCGCGTGCTTGGGGTGTGCGCGGCAGCTGGCATTGAGATGCTCGCCGCCGAACGACCCGGCGAACGCAGTGGTCAACACTTTCTTAAAAGGAGTGATGAGGCCGCAATAACGGCGGAAATACTAAGGCGAAAAAATGAGGCCGTCATAGTTCGTCAAAGGCAGGAAGTGGGTCGGGTCAACTCTCTTGAGAAATTGGAGAATTATCTGCTCAGCCTTCGGAAGACGGGAGCATTGTTACCCCGTCGAGCTGGGCTGCCGAATAAGGTTGCGATAGCGAAAGCTGCCGGTGTCGATCGCTGCCTCTTTTATAAAAAAGAGTGCATGGCCCTACTCGAGTCCTTCGATGCGGAAGACCGTAACCGGGCTTCAATCGAAAAACGCGACGATCTCGCGGCTCTCAAACGCTACCTCGTAGAGATCAGATGTCAGGGCATTTTGTTACCGCGGATGGCTGGTGGGCGGCCCAACAAGCGTGCCATCGCGAAAGCCTGCGGGTTTCGCAGGAATATTTTTTATTCTGATCCAACCGTGGCTGCGGCCTTGGAGGACTTTGCCCGGACCGAAAGTGCGGGTCAGCCTTAGCGGCTAGGTGTGGTCGTGCCCAAATCTGAAAGGGGCCACCCGGCCCCTTTCATTTCACCCAAAATTCTCGTTTTATGAGGTGTGAATTCTCGTTTTATGAGGTGTTATTCTCAGCTTATGCGCAAACCGACAGGTCACAGCGGGGTGGGGCGTTTTGTTAGATCAGCCGCATTTGGAATAGCCGCAGTTGGTGCAACTGTCGCAGCCTTCCTGCCGGATCAGGGTGGGCTGGCCGCATTTGGGGCAATTGCGCATTCCCTTGGCCGGGCTGCTGCCGGCGGGAGCGGCCTTGGCCTTGATGAATTCCTCGCGTTCGGCATTGGGATCGGCCAGGAAGCCGATGGCGATCATGTGGCGTTCGATGACGTCGCCGATGGCCGCCAGCAACGAGGGAACATAGCGTCCGCCCATCCACTGACCGCCACGCGGATCGAACACCGCCTTCAGTTCCTCGACCACGAAGGCGACGTCGCCGCCACGGCGGAACACCGCCGAGATCATGCGGGTCAGAGCCACGGTCCAGGCGAAGTGATCCATGTTCTTGGAATTGATGAACACCTCAAAGGGGCGGCGGCGGCCGTCTTCGATGGTGTCGTTCAGGGTGATGTACATGGCGTGGTCGGAATCCGGCCAGCGCACCTTATAGGTCAGGCCCGGCAGTTCCTCGGGGCGGTTCAGAGGCTGGGTCAAATGAGTGGCGGCCCCGGCGTCGAAGGCGTCTTCGGCGCGGCGTCCACGGTTGGGCTCCAGGGGCAGTTCCTGCTGGCTGTCCTGCTCGGCCTTGGCCTCGTCCTTCTTCACGGTCAGCACCGAGCCGGTGATGTCGTTGGGGCGATAGGTGGTGCAGCCTTTGCAGCCCATATCATAGGCCTGCATATAGACGCTCTTGAACTCTTCGAAGCCGATGCTTTCCGGCACGTTGATGGTCTTCGAGATGGAGCTGTCGATATATTTCTGCACCGTCGCCTGCATCACCACATGGTCGGTGGGGGCCAAGGTCTGGGCATCGACGAAATAGTCGGGCAGCGGGGCGAATTCACCGCGCAGACGCCGCCAGACGCGGATGGCGTAGTCCGAGACTTCCTCTTCCTTGCGGCTGCCGTCGGGCATCAGGACGGTGCGGCTGTAGGCGAAGCTGAAGACCGGCTCCAACCCCGACGACACATTGTCGGCGAACAGCGAAATGGTCCCGGTGGGGGCGATGGAGGTCAGCAGAGCATTGCGGATGCCATGCTTGGCAATGGCTTCCTGGACTTCCGGTTCCAACGACTGGATGGTTTCGCCGGCCAGATATTTCTCGGCGTCGTATAGGGGGAACGGTCCCTTTTCGGCGGCCAATTCGGCCGAGGCCAGATAGGCGGCGCGGCGCAGGGTGGACATCCACAGCTCGGTCAGGCGGATGGATTCCTTGCCGCCGTAACGGGCGCCGCACATGATCAGGGCGTCGGCCAGGCCGGTGATGCCCAGGCCGATGCGGCGCTTGCTTTGGGCTTCCTGGCGATGCTGGGGCAGGGGATAGTTGGAGACGTCGATGACGTTGTCCATCATGCGCACAGCGGTGCGCACCAGCCGGGTCAGCTTGGCTGCGTCGATGGCGGCGCCGTCCTCGAAGGGCTTTTCCACCAGACGGGCCAGATTGACCGAGCCCAGCAAACAGACGCCATAGGGAGGCAGGGGCTGTTCGCCGCAGGGGTTGGTGGCGTGGATGGTCTCGGCGTAATAAAGATTGTTCTGCCGATTGATGCGGTCGATGAAGATCACCCCCGGCTCGGCATAGGCATAGGTGGCCCGCATGATGTGGTTCCACAATTCGCGGGCCGGCAGGCTTTTATAGACGATGCCGCCGAAGGTCAGCTCCCACGGCTCGTCCTTCTTCACGGCTTGCATGAAGGGGTCGGTGACCAGCACCGACAGATTGAACATGCGCAGACGTCCGGCTTCATGCTTGGCGTCGATGAAGGCTTCGATATCGGGATGGTCGCAGCGCATGGTGGCCATCATGGCGCCCCGGCGCGAACCGGCGCTCATGATGGTGCGGCACATGGCGTCCCAGACATCCATGAAGCTGAGGGGGCCGGAAGCGTCGGCGCCGACGCCTTTGACCGGAGCGCCCTTGGGCCGCAGGGTCGAGAAATCGTAACCGATGCCGCCGCCCTGCTGCATGGTGACGGCGGCTTCCTTCAGATGCTCGAAGATGCCGGCCATGTCGTCGGGGATGTCGCCCATAACGAAGCAGTTGAACAGGGTCACCCTGCGCTCGGTGCCGGCGCCCGAAACAATGCGCCCGGCGGGCAGGAAGCGGAAGTCGTGCATGGCTTCAAAGAAGGTTTCGGCCCAGGCGTCCTTATCGCTGGGTTCGGCCTCGGCCAGAGAATTGGCGATGCGTCGCCAGGTGTCGTCGATGGTCTTGTCCTTCACCTCGCCGCCAGGGGTCTTCAGGCGGTATTTCATGTCCCAAATCTGCTGCGAGATGGACGCCATCTGCGTCATAGCCGTTCTCCACCCGCCGCCAAATGGGCGGGGCGATTTCGATGTTGTCTGAATGGGCCGACTCTATGGGCCGAACCGCCCGCCGTCAAGGCTTCGTTCTATCTTTGTTTCCACAGAAGAGAGTGTGATAACAGTTTGTTTTATCAATAAAAACAAACTTATCCCCGAGACTCAGAGGGCGGTAAAACGTTGTTTACAGCTTGTCCACAGTTGGCGGGGGAAGCTGTGGAAAACGTGCGGCGGCCTCGGCCTCCAAAGCGCGGGTGGCGGATTCGATGCGGCTTTCCACTTCGGCCATCAGCAACTTGCGGTTCATGCCCGGCGCGATGGCGGGCAGGAATTCCAAGGTGATGATCCCGGCATGACGGATGAAGGCGTTGCGGCTCCAGAACATGCCCGAGTTCAGGGCCACCGGCACCAGGGGCAGTTCCAGCCCGGCATAAAGAGCGGCGACGCCTGAATGATAGTCTCCGGCCACACCCGGCGGCTGGCGGTGGCCTTCGGGGAAGATGACGATCTGGCGACCTTCGGCGGCGGCGGCTTTGGCTCCGTCCACCATCAGCTTCAAAGCCTTGATGCCGGCCTTGCGGTCGATGGCCACCATGCCGGTCTTGGTCAGATACCAGCCGATGAAGGGCAGGGACAGCAGCTCCTGCTTCAGCACATAGGCCGGGTCGTTCAGGATGCGGTGGAAGATCATGGTGTCCCAGGCCGACTGATGCTTGGACGCGATCAGGCAGGGGCCGGCGGGCAGGTTTTCCGTGCCGCGCAGTTCGAAGCCCAGCCCCAGCACCCAACGCTGCAAGGCCAGCGCGCCCGTCAGCCAGAAGGCGGCGGCGCGCTGCATCGCTTTGCGCGGCCCCAGCAGCAGCGGCAGATAGAGCAGGCAAAGGCCCAGGGTCCAGGGCAGAAACAGCAGCTGATAGGCCAGGGATCGAAGGGCGGTCACGAGGTTTCCTCCAGGAGCTCTGCCCAGTGGCGCAGATGCGCCCCCAGGAATTTGGTGTATTCGGCGGCGATCAGATGGGCCGTGCCCGGCCACAGCCACCATTGGCTCAACATCACCTTATGGGGAAAAACCGGGTGCGGAACAATGGCGACGTCGGGCATGGCGTAGCGGAATTCCAGCAGGCTGCGCTGCATGTGATAGTTCGAGGTGACCAGACGCAGGGAATGAAAGCCCTCTGCCCGCATCCAGGCGGCGGTTTCCACGGCGTTGCCCACCGTATTGTCGGCGGCGTGGCCCAGCACGATGCAGCATTCCACCTCGTCGGGCTTTTGCCGCGACAGGCGCAGCAGTTCGGTGACGTCGACGCCCCGATAGACCCCCGAGACGAACAGCTTGCCGCCCATCTTCTGGCGCAGCAGGGCCAGTCCGGTATCCAGCCGCTCGGTGCCGCCGGTCAGCACTACGATGGCGTCGGTGGGGGTGGTGGCGTCTTCGATGCGCTCGGGCATGATGGCGGCGTACCACAGCAGTCCGGCCAGCCAGGCGACGCCCAGAGCCAGTGGGGCTCCGGTCCAGCGGAATATCCGGCGAAAACTGCGGGGGCGGCGGGGCAGCATGGCGGGCTTGTCCTAGACCATTCGGGCCAGGCTGGCATGGATGGTCAGGCGAGCCGTCAGCATGGCCAGCAAGGCGGCGGCGAACGGCAGCACCAGTACGGCAATCCAGCCGAAGAACGGCAAGGACAGATCGGCCAGGAACCCGCCCTCCAACTGGCGGGTGCTATAGACCAGCGCGCCGGTGATGGGAACGATCAGGCCCAACCCATACAACCCGCCCTTCAGCCCCAGGGTAAAGGCGCGGTCGGCGAACTGGCGGGCGATATAGTCGTCGGTGGCGCCGATCAGATGCAGCACCTCGATGACTTCCTGATGGACGGCCATGCCGGTGCGGGTGGCATAGACCACCGTGGCCGAGGTGACGCCGCCGATCAGCACCACCACGGCGATGGCTAGCCAT
>Ga0209415_10019438_pt1 | contig 10635 bp, 9 predicted proteins | sample PeaSoiSIISIP2007_FD_187696 | JGI IMG/M metagenome (GOLD analysis project Ga0209415, IMG submission 187696) | Peat soil microbial communities from Weissenstadt, Germany - SII-SIP-2007 (SPAdes) (version 2) | ecosystem: Environmental > Terrestrial > Soil > Wetlands > Peat | place: Germany... | reverse complement strand
ACTTGGAAATTATCAGCTTTTTCTTTTAGTCCCTGGTTTTCAATGTAGTCTTTAACCGTCTCCTCTGTCACAGTTCCTACTGTAGCACAAAAGTAACCTCTTGCCCATAAATGTTGTCCCCAATATTTTTTCTTCAGCTCCGGCCACACCAATCACTAGTGTATGCCACTCCGTTAGTGTATCCAGACCAATCGACAGAAAACTGTTCGAAATTACATCCTCAGTAGCCCTATCCCCATCCGCTGAGGTGTAACTAGTTTGATTTCCTTGCCGAAATAGTAATTCGTAAGCGAATATGTTTTCCTTGCTATTTTAGTTTTTTCTATTTCAAATTTTTAAGCTATCCTATAGAAAAAAGCCAGACTGTTGAAAAACGATCTGGCAAATAACTTCAGTGGCCCCTCGCCCATATCCATACGTGGACACAGCCAGGGGTTGAGCCATGTCAAGAGAAAAGTTGGGCTAAGCAAAGTCCTTTTTCTAGAATTATACTTTAAATTTAGAAACAAGACGCGAAAGTCTTTCGCCAAGTTGTGCTAAGGCTTCTGCGGATTGGCTCACCGACGCCATTGTCGCGGCTTGTTCCTCCGAAGCGGCGGAAACCTCTTGTGTACTGGCAGCAGTTTGCTCTGCTATTACGCCAATATCTTCTACAGATTGGACAGCTTGGGAAGTCCCTCTGGCCATTTGTTGTGTTGCAACCGTAACTTGTTGAATCTGCTCAACGACTGTGTTAACCTCCACTACGATGGTTCTAAACGAGTCCCCTGCTAAAGTAACGGCCTCAACGCCTGCGACCATATCACCCTTCCCTTTCTCCATCACTTCGACGGCACGTTCCGTCACTCGTTGAATATTACCGATGAGAGTTGCGATCTGTGTTGCAGACATCGATGATTGTTCCGCCAGCTTTCTTACCTCTTCAGCAACAACAGCGAATCCTCTCCCCTGTTCTCCCGCTCGTGCGGCCTCAATCGCTGCATTCAAAGCCAATAAATTGGTTTGATCGGCTATACCTTTTATCACATTAACAATTTGCCCGATCTGTTTAGATTGATCTCCCAACTCAAAAACAGCTTCGGCCGTTTGGACGGAAACATCACGAATCTGTTCTATTTTTTGAACAGCATTTTCTGCATGGAAAGCCCCCAATTCCGCAGCCTGCGCTGCCTTTCCACTACTTTGACTAACGCTCTCTGCATTTACTGCTACCTGATGCGCATTAGCAGACAGCTGTTCAATAACACTTCCTGTATTCCCTACGGATATGGCTTGGTCAGCTGCCCCTGAAGCAAGTTGGCCTAAAGTATTAGAAACTTGTTCACTTGAGGAGGTAGCTTGTTCGGCTGCAGCCGATAGTTCTTCACTAGTTGCGCCTAATGTACTTGCAGTATCAATGACTTCCATAATTAGCACACGTAGATCCTTCGTCATTTTGTTAAAGCCTTGAGCTAGTTCACCAAATTCATCCTTAGATTTCACGGTTACTTCTTCAGTAAGGTTACCTTCCGCAATTTTAGCAGCAGCCTCTTGCAACTGGTGCAATGACTTTGCCATCCTACTTGATAAAAAGAAGGCTATCAGACCACCTAAGATTAAGGTAACTAATGTGAGTATTATGTTAATTGCATTACTATTAGTCTCCAAGTTGCTAACTTGTTGCTGATTATTGCTCACCTTTATTTTTAGCCACTCCGAATATTTTGTGATGCTATTCAGAGTAGGTTCCAGAGTCGCTGCAAAATATATCTGTTGTGCTTTCACAACACCCGCTTCATCTTGAACCAATGTTTTCCCGTCCGGACCTACTTTAATACTTGCCTGAAAAGTCTGATAGGCTTGATTATTATCACTTACATATTTTGAATATTCATTTGATGCAGCCTCAAGAAGCGCTACGCCTTCTGAGTCTCCCGTTAGTTGTTTGAGATTATTAAAGGCGTTTTTAACAGCAGCAACTTCTTCATTTGCCTTTTTAAAGTACGTTTCAGCATCTTGCTGAGTGTTCGATAGCAAATAGTACGCTCCTGTATCATCTGAAGTCATAATCAAGTATTTAAGGTTTTCAGCTAAAGCGCTGGTGCCTATTACTTGGGTGTTTGTATTTGACGCACTGACAATCATTTTTTGTATATTCATATTTCCACCAGCTACTACTAACAGTAACAGCAGAACAATGGAAAAACCCAAATAAAGCTTCTTTCTCACATTAATTCTCAATACGATCATCCTTTACATTTTTATTTAACGACATTGGGTCAATTTCAGGGCAAAAACGATTTTATTTCTGACCAAATTCTAAATTTTCCTTTTTGCAGTTTAACAAGTCCCCTTCCATATCCCCACAGCAGTTTTGGCTAGACGTTACCTCGACGACTTGGCTGAAAACTTGTCGAAAGCAGTGTTCTAATTCTTCAATATAGTTAATCTGCAAAACATTCGGAATTTTCTTTTATCTCCTCTTAAAATAACGTTATGAACGTCTGTCGTGAATGTGCAACTGCAATGAGAGAAATCACTTCGCAACAATAGCATAGACTTTTTTACATCAATAAGCTCTACTAGATAATAATCATCCATCCCAGCTTCAACATATTTTTCCAGATCGCCTACCAACCCAGAATCAAGGATATATCTTTGTGGAGTATCATTGATTGAACGTTTGTTTTAAACTGAATAACTTCTCCATGTGCTTACCGGCTATTGAAGCCACTTCAGAAGCATCCGCCGTATTCGACCATTGAAGCGTTTTGTTCGTCTGAGAGAAAAGTATAATAATAATAATTCCAATCAAATTAAATTCCTCATTCTTCCGACAGTAGACTCTTACCGCAGGAATCTAGAATCAGCAAAAGCTATGCCTTTTTCAAGAAACTTTCTTCATCAATAGCACTTCGTTGCCTTTAGCGTTATATATTACTTTATCACAGAATAGTTTCATCAATAAAATCCCACGTCCAGCTTCCGCCTCTAGCATTTGCCCAAATTCCTCTTCAATCATATCTGTCTTTTGTTGAGCATTAATCGCTTCAGCATAAAAGCCCTGTCCATCGTCTTTTACCCTTATGATTAGTTTTCTACCCATGCGCTTTAGCTTGAGATTAATTTGCCCATAAGTATGAAAACCATTGTTCATTGCTTCGTTAACGGCAACCTCCAGCACAGGTGCGTGGATTGGCGAGTTCCTTGCCAAGAATTCACTGATAATTATTTGAGCACGTTGGAGTTCCTCATCATTTTTTATTATCATCACGTTGGATTCCTCCTTAATTCTATTTAGTCTCTGCATAACTATAATCAAAGATTAGACTTACAGACAATTCAGCTTTTAAAACTTTGTGCAATAGTACAATATAATTAATTACATGTTTAAATCTAGTATATTTCATTTGTAGACACCAAAGCAGTCCAAAATGGCATTAGTTCGAATGCCAAAAGCACAAATTTTACCTGCCAGTAATAAATAAAGAAAACAAAAATAGCCAGACAGTCCAAATGATCTGGCAAATAAGTTCAGTTGGTGACCTTGACTATATGTTATAGTTTCATTGATCATATAGGCTTCCAGTGATCCTTCACATAAAGATACGTAATCGTTAAGAAAGACAGCCAACCCGGTGTTGTTCACCTTGAAAAAGGTGTCCAAAGCACGGGTCGGCGACGATGTGCGTGAGGGGCTTTAACTTACAGGCATCAACTACTCTCATCTAATTCCATGGATAATATGCTCTGCCCCACCAAAATATCCACAAAGCGTCTATTGATTTCGTTTTGTGAGAAAAGGAGAGTTTTCACGCACCTTCCCTCACTAATATTTCTAAATACTTTTAGCTAAATTTGCTAATTCGATCGCAGACTCTGCTAACGTTTCGATGGTCGCTCCAATTTCCTCGACAGCGGCTGAGACTTCCTGTGTATTGCCACCTACTTTTTCTAATTCTATATTCATCTTACCAACTAGACCTTGAATACCACCTATGATTTTGCGGATGTCTTTTGCAGAGGTGGCACTAGATATTGCCATCGTTCTTATTTCCGAGGCCACCACCGCAAAACCTCTTCCAACCTCGCCAGCTCTAGCAGCCTCAATCGAAGCATTGAGCCCGAGAACTTTCGTATCGCTAGCAACTGAATTAATATATTCTACAACTTCTTCCATGACAAGTGCCTTTTCATTGACTTCTTGAGATTGTAATGAGAGTGCGTGTCCACCGTCTGCAAGATCCTGAGCAGATGCAGCGATATTTTCAACGGCAGCTGAGACTTGTTGTAGAGCTTCCGAAAGATTTTTTGACAAGTCAGGTAATTTTTCAAGTGCGCTTTCCCTCTCAGTTGACCCTGTGACAGCAATTCCACCGATAATGACTCCATTTTCTCTAATTGGATAAGCTACTCCAGTGTAAGCGATTCCTAAGGCCTCCGCGCCTATAAGTTTTTGAACCTTATTACCCGTTTGAATGCATTCAATTGATGTTGACGTTGCTGGTAATATTGTTCCTACGTCAAGCGGAAGTTTAATAACTGATCCCATTCTTACATATATATATTTCTCCAGGTCAAATAAGAAAGTAGATGTTTTCCCAAAATCAGTGTCAAAGATTATATCAACCACTTGTATGTAATCTTCTATCATTTTCAATTCCTCCTATAAGTCTATTGTTCTTGAGCCACAACGGCTATTCAATATTGGAACCTAACCAAGCTAAAACATCGCTGGAAAAGAGCTTTTCAATATCCATTACCGGAATGATAGCATCATCGATTTTTAAAACTTCTTTAATCGTGCCTTGGTGAATGATGTTTGGGACTTTTTCTATAGAGTTACTTTCTCGTATTTCAACAACATCATCTACCCAGAGACCAATTTTCTCGGTCTCGGAGTCTGACTCAAAAATCATGATTCTAGGTTCCCCTTCGTCAGTCGAAGCGATATTGAATTTCTTTCTTAAATCAACGACCGTAACAACGCCATCACGTACTTTAGCAATTCCCTGAATGTAGGCTGGAGACCCCAAAAGTTGAGTAACTTTCACAGGTTTGATAATTTCTCGAACGCTGCTCATTTCTACTGCATAGTCGTGTATACCTAGTTTGAACTGAATAAATTGTTTCATTTCATCCATTCGTGTTGTTCCTTTCTAAATTGTAATGTCGCTCGGTTTAAAGCATGCTAACAATAACCGTCTAATTAAAAAGTCATTGTTTTGCGCTCTTTAACGTGCCGTTACGTAAATCCCTTTCCAAGCATCTGAATATATCTTGTGTAAGCTGTATTCAGATGCTTACTACTTATTCTAGTTGAATCTTATCTTATTGTTGGGCACTAAAACAGTGTCAAATGGCATTGATATTAATGCATGAAGCACAAACAGCGCTTGATGGAGAAACATCTCGCGTAATTATGACGTCCATCATTAGATGCTGTATAGGCTATATAAATGAACGCAGGGGGTAGGACACTCTTCAAAAACAAAATGCGTTGGTGTGAGAACTCCTATCTTCTCAACCAACGCAATTACTATTTTTTCAAACGATCTGATTTCTGATGACCATTATATACTCACGTTGCGACTCCTTATAACCCGATCTCACCCCAGCAAAAATTACCAACACCGCTGGTAACATTTACATCTCGCATATGTTCTCGCGAACGCACCCTGCCTCAAAACTGTCAATCCCAAATCGTTCTAATATGTTCCCGTGTTACTAGATAGTCCTATTAACCTTTTCACATAATTCAAGCCCATAACTCTGCAACCCTTGCTACAAGCCACTCTCAGACTGTGCATTTTTCCATACTTACCACCGTCTCCACATGCGTTGATGTGAATGCATTGTATACATTGAAGTGACAAAAACGTGCGTTGATGATACAAAAAAGATGTCACAAAGACCTAGAAGTTCCTTAGTGGCGATACTTTTTGGATTCTATTTTCACTTCTTTTGCTTGACAGAAAAGCATTCAGATTTTAGTCTGAATGCTCCTTTTATACTTCTTATATTAAATTACGATATTCTCTTCTACCATCCACGATGGCATAAATAATAACTAACTTATCTTCCTCGTTTATCTTATAAAACACAAGATGCCTTTCAATAATTACTACTCTATACCCTTGCTTTTTTAAAATCGAATATCTAGGAATACTTCCCGACTCTGGAAACTCCTGAAGACGATTGATTGCAGTTTCAATCTTATCCAAATAACCTAGTGCAATATCTACATCACCTGAATCATCTGCAATATGAAAAATGATTTCACGAAGTTGGTCCTCTGCTTTATCCGCTCGTAAGATTTTATACTTCATCCATTCTTCCTTTCCAGTAAAGATGCACGAAGATCATCGAACGAATTCTGAATTGGTGCTACCTTTCCATGCTTCACATCATCTTCCGCTTCGGCAAGTGTTCTGAGTAGTTCCAGTTCAGATTTCATCTGATAATAATCCTGTAATCCAAGAACGGCTGTATCGCCTCGTCCATTTACAGTGATAATAACTGCATCCCTCGATTCTCTGCACTGCCTAGAAATTTCACTATAATGATTTCTTAAATCTGCTGACGGTCTGATTGATGCTTCCAAGGTATCACCGCTTTCCGATATATCTATATAGTCAAATTGTATCATAATTAGACTATTATCTCAACCAATTATTCTTGTTCATATAGTATTGATGATATGTTACTATTCATACCACCCGAACACTTTGAATTTAAATCTATCTAAAAACCTTCAATGACGTAACACCAACGTGCGTTGATGTTAATGTAAATGTTACTTCATTGTAAATTTTTCTGGACCCGGAGAGTAGGTAGTTTTGTAAACGAGAAAAATCCGACTCAATCTGAATAGTAAATATGTCAATAGAGCAATATTAAGCCCTTCCGGCTCGTCATTGCTCTATTTGCATACGGTATTAGAAATGCATGTAGCTTTGCGCTCAGAATCACTAGGTCTTAAGTGTAGTAATGGGCCTGCTTTGAAGCAGGTAAAACTCCCCTAAGCCATAGCTCCACTCGATATCTTGAGGTACTCCATTGAAATGCTCTTCTATCCGGAGACATAGACAAACTAACTCCCGAACCTGATGGGAGGTTAAACACCCTCGGGCAGGGCGTTGTGTATTAATGTAGGGTGAAGGCGTTTGGCCCTTCTTCGGAGCAGGACTAAATTTAAGAACTGCACCATCAGGACGTCTGGCAAGCCATTGATCAGGAACGATTTCTCCTTGAACCAAAGCCTCCCCGACACCGTGTGCAGCATTAATGATCAGCTCACTTGAGTCATTGGAAAGAGGGTTAACTGTAAAGACCACTCCCGAGACCTCATGCGGTGCCATTTCCTGAATGACCACAGCAAGGGCAACTTCACTCTCTCCAAATCCTTGTAATGAACGATACTGCACTGCTCGGGGCGCCCAAAGAGAAGCCCAGCATTTTTTTATGGCATCGAGAACTGCACTTTCCTCTTGAATATTTAGATAAGTTTCTTGTTGACCTGCAAAACTTGCACTGGGTAAATCTTCAGCCGTAGCCGAGGAACGAACAGCAACTTTAGGGCTTCCCATTCTTCTATAAGCTTCAAGGACTTCTCTCGTTACTTCATCAGGTAAGTAAACATTTTCTATTTCCATCTGAATCTTAGAAGTTACATCTTCCAAAGTTGGTAGGTCATGGACCTTAATTTTCGGTAAACGGACCTGAGTTATGCAATGACGGTACCCTTCAACGGTTAAAACAAAACCTTGGGGCACTTTCATTTCGGCTAACATTAATTCACCTAGATTAGCACCTTTTCCTCCGGCTAAGGACAGGTCTTCTCTACTTAATTCTTGAAGTAACCGTATATATTTCATCGCCTTATTCTCCATTTAGCTATTTCACTTTAGTTATTCTCAATCTAGGACTTGAAGCTTTCCAGCGGCTCCGTCCACACGGACACGCTGCCCATTATACAATATTTTTGTTCCATTAATCGTCCCGACTACCGAAGGAAGTCTGTATTCTCGAGAAACGATTGCTGCATGGGACAAGGCTCCACCCGAATCGGTTATTAACCCCACCACACGCGGAAATAGTACCGTCCATGTCGGTGTAGTAAACGGACAGACTAAGACCTCCCCTTCTTGAACCAAGTGGAACTCCTCAGCTGTATGAATAATACGCACGGGGCCTTCTGCAACTCCTGGCGAACCTGGGGTACCAAACAATTCTCCCTCAGGAGATAGCTCTATCGACGCTCCCTGCTGCGCTTCAAGATGGGAAAATTGTTTCACAAAAATCTTCAACCCCTCCGCTACAATAGGGGGAAAAACATCCCAAGGGGTTTCGATAGGCATTTTTCCAATTGTTTGTGGAGGCACTAACGAGAAATTTTCGGTATGCTCAGCCTTCCTCACGGCCACCAGTTCTTTTAAGCTAGCAAGGTTGTAATATCCTCTTAGGGCTGAGAGTAATTCTTCGCGGTATAGGAATAAAGTGTCCTCAGGACAATCAAGAATACGATCTTGAACAAATCTTCTGCCTGCCTCAATTGCATCATAACGTGTATGGCTAAGGGGGACAGTCCATAAAATGTAGTCATGAATTTCACTTAAAGGTTGAGCTTGCTCTGCTAATTCAAGCCATGCGTCGAATTCCTCCCGATTCTTTCCCGTTAAAGTGCTGCGGAGTTCCTTGATCCGTTGCAGCCGGTAAGCTTGAAAATCAGAGTCTTCGGTTATAGAGTCTTCTGAATCCATTAACCCCTTGATAATCCCAACCACTATCTCTGGCATTTCTCTCCATGTGGGTGTGAATTCGAAACTATCTGCAGGCCGATCTCCCTCAGTTTCTAAGAATTGATCGAGCTCTTCCTTAAACCAAATATGGGACATCCGCTCAAGTGCTTTTTCACTAGGCAAAGACAAAATATCGCTAACCGTCGGGTCTGCTGCAGCACGCCGTGCCAAGGTTAAGAGACGATTCGTCGTGTTTAATACCTCAGGATCATTAATCTGAACCAATTCGAAGGCTTCAAAGTCTGTCAGATTAAGAAGTCTTTCACAAACCTCCACCCATCGCCCACGTATATACATACCAAGCGCGACAATTTTTATATGTGGATTCCATGACCAGCATAAAAAGTCATAGCATTGATCAAGATGATTGGCCAGTTCTTCTAAACTCGCGTTGGCGCGATCAAAATTTCGAATCGGCTCTAGACGCATTTGAGCTTCCGGTTCCCATACATCCCTCCATGCATGGATATGATTCTCAAACCCTTTTTCTTTAAGAAACCGTCCAAAACCAAAGACCCTGCTGCGGAGCTTCGGGTTAATCCGCCACAAATGAAATAGAAACGGAAGCCGCTCCATAATCGGTGGAGCATCTCCCCCAATGGGCTCAATACGTTGAAAGACATATCCATGGAGAACAAGATAGGCAAATTTAAGAGAAGGCATAGACCATTCCTTATAAGCACGAGCTGATCCAACTTCGACAGGAATGAGTCCATAAGAGACAAAAAGTGGGTGTACCGGCTTCGGCCAATGAATATTGTCTCGTATCCAGAACCCCTTAGCTTCCCAAAGAGACATTACATCTCTACCTCCCTCAATCAATTAATTTCTCACTGATTTATCAGCGCACCTGTTAAGTAGGTGTTAACTGCGGATAGAATAGTGGATAAGAGGTCGTATTGTTCACCATAATGATACCATCTAACCATGTGAACCATATATAACCCATCAATATCGCTAGCGAGCTCCTGTGGAGGTCGTTCTCTCGTTACAGCTCCAGCGATCTGACCACGTTCGAAAACTTCTGTTATCATTCTTCGGAAGAGAGGCCCTTTCGGATGTTCTGGCGTTTGTCCGCGTTTCATCTTTTCTAGCAGGGTGACCAAGACGAGTTCTGGTCTTTTTAAGGTCCACTCAACAGCACTGGCAATAAGTGCCTTAATTTGATTATCTGTTCCTGGAGTTGTTTCAAAAAAATCGTCAATTTGCTTCGTCGTTAATTCTTCGGTCTCGTAAAATAACTCGAGTGCTAAATCTTCTTTTGACTGAAAATAATTATAGAAGGTTCCTCTTGCCACCCCGGCAGTGCCAGTAATCTCTTCAATTGTTGTTTCCATAAACCCCTTTGTCCTGAAAAGCTCTTCACCGGCTCTTACGAGTGCTGATTTAACTTCCGCCTTTTGTTTATCTCTTAATTTCATTACAATTTTTCCACCTCAATTGTTGACGTAATTAACTTGCAAGAACTATGTACAAATTCATTTTGTATACACAGTACATTAAATGATATAGTTCATTATATTTCCATAAGATCGCACTGTCAAGAATAATGCTTTCTTTTCTGAGACATTAAAAAAATAACCACGACTAATAATAATCGTGATCATTTATTTACCCAGTTATCCAATGGATTTTGAGAGCTATGCGGATAGATAAAGAGCCCTGAAGGATTCTGTACTCATCTATGTATTGGTAAAAACGGGTTACTTGTACCCGAAAAAACATATAGCTCAAAAAAACCTTCAGTGAAGTAACGCCAACGTGCGTGGTTGCCCCACATCGGCTTGATAGAAAGCACCTTGAAACCTCGCATTGGCTCTATAGAAAACATCTTGACAATTTCAATTATATAATT
>Ga0209415_10019437_pt1 | contig 10636 bp, 7 predicted proteins | sample PeaSoiSIISIP2007_FD_187696 | JGI IMG/M metagenome (GOLD analysis project Ga0209415, IMG submission 187696) | Peat soil microbial communities from Weissenstadt, Germany - SII-SIP-2007 (SPAdes) (version 2) | ecosystem: Environmental > Terrestrial > Soil > Wetlands > Peat | place: Germany... | reverse complement strand
GCACGAGCCGGTAGGTCACGGCGGTCGTCTGGTACGGCAGGAATCCGAACGATCCATCGTCTTCGGACGCAAAGACAAGCGTCCCGGAGAACATCTGGTCCTTCAGCCGAAGATTCATGAAGAACACCATGAACCCGTCAAATTGATAGGCGCGAGGTATCGCCACAAGATTGATCGCTCCGAACTGTTGGAAGTAGGCGTTCGCCTGCTGGTCGAACTGCGTAGGGTCCCGGCCGAGGGTCGGGTGGGCGAGCCTCAAGAGCGCCACGCGATCCTTGCGGTCGATGGCCGCGATCACCGCCTTCAGCGCGCGTTCAGGCGCATCCGCCGGGCCCCGTGAGTCTTCCCACCAGGCCGTGTGGGGGTAGAGGCGTTCGGCAACCTGTAGACATGCCGTCGTCCGAATCGGCTGGCCCTCGGCGGAAAACACCGTTCGCAGGTATACCAGGTGACCACTGTCCGCCGTTGCCATGCCGGATCCCAGCCCGAGTAAACCAGCGACGACGATCATGCTCAGCGCTCCGCTGACCGCATGCGCGATCGTTCGCCCCCGTTTGTGGAGTGCCGTTCTCACTTCAACCACCTCCGAAGAACGCCGATCTCCCGCCTCGTCATGACTGTCCGATTGAATCTTCTTATCCCAGAAAGCTTAGGGGTCCACGATCTTGTGGACGGCGCCGCATCCCACCGAGACGTAGGTGAAGCCGAGCGCCTCCAGGCGCGCGCGGTCGAGGAGCCGCGGCATATCGAGGATGAGCGGGTGCCGCATCTCCGCCCGCAGGCGTCCGAAGTCGAGCGCTTCGAACTCCGGCCAGGGCGTTGCCACCACGAGCGCGTCCGCGTGGGCGGCGGCACGGTAGGGATCTCGCCCGAACTCGAAGGACGGCAGGTCGGCGACCTCGGCGAGGTCCGCCTGGGGATCCGCCGCCGAGACCTCCGCACCGGCCCGCACCAGGCTGCGGATCATCGCCACGGACGCCGAGCGCCGCAGCGTGCTCGTGCCGGGCTTGTACGTCAGGCCGAGCACGCCGACGCGCCGGCCCGCGAGCGTCCCGTACGCCTGCTCGAGCCACCGGATCGGAAGCGACTGCTGGCCGTCGTTCACGCGCAGCACGGCCTCGAGGAGGTGCGGCGTGTACCGGTGCCGCTCCGCCACGTCCTCGAGCGCGTTGACGTCCCGCGCGAGCGTCCCGCCGGCAAACCCCATCCCGGGCCGGAGCGGCACGCGCGGCCCGATGCGCCGTTCCAAGCGCAGCACCTCGAGCAGCGCGTCCGTATCCGCGCCCTCGAGCTGGCTCAGGTTCGCCAGTTCATTGGCGAAGCTGATCGACGTCGCGAGAAACGCGTTGATCGCGTGCTTCGCCATCTCGGCCGTCGCGAGGTCGGTGCGCACGCGCGGCGCCCCGATCGCCGCAAAGAGCCGATCGACGCGCCCGCGGGCCTCGGGGTCGTCGGCGCCGATCACGAGCACGTCCGGGTGCAGGTAGCGCTCGATCGCCTCGCCGAGCCGGAGGTTCTCCGGCACGTACGCGACGCCCACGTCCCCGCCCCGCGCCGCACGCAGCCCCGCGCGCAGCGCCCGGCACGTCCCAACCGGCACCTGGCTCTGGACGAGCAGCAAGGCGCCGGGCGGAAGGGCCTGGCCGGCGACCTCCGCCGCGCCGAGCACCACGGAGACGTCCGCCCGATCCCGATCGTCGACCGGCGTATCGTACGCCAGATACGCGACGTCGGCGTCCCGGAACGCCTCGCTGAGATCATCGGTGAACCGGAGCCTGCCCGCGGCCGCGCCGTCCGCGAGCAACGCATCGAGTCCCGGCTCCCGCAGCGGCGCGCGCCCGGCGCGCAGCGACTCGACGCGTTGGGGGTCGGCGTCCACCCCGACGACGCGATGCCCGACCGCGGCCAGGCACGCCGCGGCCACGCACCCGAGGTGCCAGAGACCGGCCACGGCGACCTTGAGCGGCCTATCGGTCACGGCACCGTCGCTCCCACCCGCGAGGTCCCAGGATCACGCGCCCCGCCCCGCCGCCAACACCGTCAGCGCCTCTCGCTCGAAGAGCTCCAACGTGAAGTGCTCCAGGACCCACGCGCGGCCGGCGGCCCCCATCCGCGCCCTGAGCGGTGCATCGCCTCCCAACCGGATCAACGTCGTCCCGACCGCGCGGAGATCGTTTCCGTCGACGACGATCCCGGTCACCCCGTCCCGGATCGCTTCCGGCGCGCCGCCGCCGGCACCGGCCATCACCGGACGCCGGAACGCCGCCGCCTCGAGATAGACAATGCCGAATCCCTCCCCCGTCCACCCGTCCGGCCTGAGGGTCGCGGTCGAGGGCATCACGAACACGTCGCAGCCCAAGTACTGCGCGGCGAGGCCGTCCTGGGTCACGCGGCCCGCGAACTCGACAAGGTCCGAGACCCCGCGCTCGCGCGCGAGCGCCTCCAAGCGCGGACGGTCGTCCCCGTCCCCGACGATCACGTACCGGACCGGCCCGAGCGAGGCCACAACATCGGGCAGCGCCGAGATCACGGCATCGCATCCTTTATATCGCTCCTGCGCGGACAGGCGGGCCACGGTCAAGAACGTCAGCAGGGACTCCGAAACCGGCCGGACGTCGTCCGCGGGCACCATACGCAGGAGCGCCGGGTCCACCGCCGGATAGATCACCATCACCCGGGCCTCCGCCACGCCGTGCTTGGCAACGATCCAGCGCGCCGTGAAGTGGCTGACGGCCACCACGAGAGCGGCCTCCCGGAGCGCCGCCAGTTGGCGCGCGCCCAGTTGGCCCCAGATCTCGATGCCGTGCGTGATCACCACATATGGAGTGTGACGCAGACGGTGGAGAATGCGGGCCACCGGCGCCACCGAGACGTGGCTACACACGACCAAATCATAGGCCTGACCGCGGCGCAGGGCGTCGATGACAAACCACAACTTCGTCGGTGCGGAGGAACGCGCGCCCGCGTGTCCCAGATAGGTGACCGCGGACGTCCGGTCCGACAATTCGCCGTCGAGAAACGACAGGACCTCGACCTCCGCGCCATTGGCGGCGAAGGCATCGGCGAACGCGCGCGTATACGCTTCCCCCCCGCCGACCCCGAAATACTTGGTGGCGAGCAAGAGCACCCTCATGCGCGCCGCCGCGCCGTCACGCGGCCGATGCCGTGCCCGAACGGACCCCGGGCATCATCGGGGCGCGCACGCCATCAGACCGCGACCGCGTGCCGGTCGGCGGACCCCAGCCACCGCGCGAGCACGACGAGCGCCCACAGGCGCGACCAGTGGCTGCGTCCGGCGTCCACGCGCGCCCGAAGCCGGGCCACGGCCTCGGGCCGGAAGAGGCCCGCGCCGTCCTCGAGCGTCTCGTCGACGCGCGATCGGAGCGGCCCGGCCATCCATTCGCCGATCGGAAACGTGAAGCCGCGCTTGACCCGGCCCACGCCCGCCGGCAGGCGGTCGCCGAGGGCGCGGGTCAGCAGCCACTTCGGCGGGTGGCCGTCGACCCGGACGCGGCCGGGGAGGCGGGCGGCAAACTCGACGAGCGGGTGATCGAGGAACGGCACGCGCACCTCGAGGCCGTGGGCCATGCTCATCACGTCGGTGTCCCGCAGGAGCTGGTTGTGCATGTACCCGCGCAGTTCCAGCACACCGGTCGCCGCCGCGGGGTCATCCGGGACCTCGGTCGCAAACGCGCCGAGGGCGGCGGCCGCGTCGAACGCCGCCGACGCCTCCCGGACCGGCCCGGGGCGCAGCAGGTCGCGCACCTCTCCGGCGCCGAGCAGCCCGCGCATCACGAGATACGTGGACTGGATCGTCGCCGGACCGGCGAGCCCCTCCCGCAGCTTCGCGGATCGGGGCGACGGCACCACGGCGAGCGCTGAGGCGACGGCCGGGCGGGCGAACGGGACGCGCTCGGCCGCGCGCTGCCAGGCGAGCAGCCGAGGCACCCGCCGGAACGACGGGTAGCCGCCGAACAGCTCGTCGCCGCCGAGGCCCGAGAGCGCCACGATGGTGCCGGAGGCGCGCGTCACCTGGGACACGTAGTAGGTGTTGACGCCGTCCACCGTCGGCTGGTCCATCGCGGCGATGATCCGATCCAGGTCCCGGGCGAGATCCGCCCCGGTGACCGGCCGGGCGGTGTGCTCCGTCCCATACCGGGCCGCCAGCCGGCCGGCCTCCGCGCCCTCGTCGTACGCGGCCTCGGGAAACGTGATCGAAAACGTCCGGATGTGCGCGTGCCCGGCCTCGCGCATCATCGCGACGATCGCGTTCGAGTCGAGCCCGCCGCTGAGAAACACGCCGAGCGGCACGTCGCTGATCAGATGGCGCTCCACGGAATCCGACAGGCGGGCGTGCAGCGCTTCAACGGTGGCGCCGACGTCCACCGGCCCAGGGTCCGGCTGCGGGATCTCCCAGTAGCGCTCGAGCGTGCCGGCGGGCCGGTCGGGCCCCACGACCAGCGTGGTCGCGGGCGGCAGCTCGCGCACCCCCTCGTACGCCGTCAGCGGCCCCGGCACCGAGCCGAGACGCAGGAAGGCCGCGACCGCGACCGGGTCGACCCCAAGCGGGGCCGTCCCGGCCGCACGGAACGCGTGCAGCTCGGAGGCGAACGTCCACTGCCCGTCGCGGTGCGCGTAGTAGAGCGGCTTGATCCCGAGGCGGTCCCGGGCCAGCCACAGCTCGCCGGTCCGGCCGTCCCACAGGGCGAACGCGAACATGCCCCGGAGGCGCCGGATCATCTGGCGGCCCTCGCGGAGGTAGAGCGCGAGCACGACCTCGGTGTCGGAGTGGCCCCGGAACCGGTGCCCCTCGGCTTCGAGCTCCGCGCGGAGCTCGGGAAAGTTGTAGGTCTCGCCGTTGTACGTCGCGACCACGTTCCCGTCTGCCGCCGTCATCGGCTGGTGTCCGGCAGCCGAGAGATCGATGATCGCGAGGCGTCGATTCGCGAGGGCGACCCGCCCGGCGGCGTCGGCCCACACCCCCTCGTCGTCCGGCCCCCGGTGCGCCAGCGACGCGGCCATGCGGGCGGTCGCCTCCCGCAGCGTCCCGGGGTCGCCCGGGCGCGTGCGGTAGATCCCGCAGATCCCGCACATGCTAGCCGCGCACCCCGGCGCGGGCGGCAAACCACTCGAGCGTCCGCGCGAGCCCGTCGTCGAGGGAGACCGCGGGCTCCCACCCGAGCAGCGTCCGCGCCCGCGTGATATCGGGGCAGCGCCGGGTCGGGTCGTCCTCGGGGAGCGGCCGGAACACGATAGGGCTCCTGCTGCGCGCCAGACGCAGAATGCGCTCGGCGCACTCGAGGACGGTGATCTCGTGCGGGTTGCCGAGGTTCACGGGATCGTGCACGTCGGCGCGCATCAGCCGGACGATGCCGTCGACGAGGTCGGCGATGTAGCAGAAGCTGCGGGTCTGCGTGCCGTCGCCGAAGACCGTGACCGGCTCCCCGCGGAGCGCCTGCTCGATGAACGCGGGGATCACGCGGCCGTCGTCGGCCCTCATAGAAGGCCCATACGAATTAAAGATGCGCGCGATCCCGGTGTTCACCCCGTGCTGGCGGTGGTACGCCATCGCCATCGCTTCGGCGAACCGCTTCGCCTCGTCGTAGCAGCCGCGGGGTCCGATGGGGTTCACGTGGCCCCAGTAGGTCTCCGGCTGCGGCGAGACCTGCGGGTCGCCGTAGACTTCCGACGTCGACGCCAGCAGAAACCGGGCGCCCTTGGCGCGGGCCAGACCCAACGTGACCCAGGTGCCGAGGGCCCCGGCCTTGAGCGTCTTGATCGGATGCGCCAGATAGTCCACGGGGCTCGCCGCGCTGGCGAAATGGAGCACGTAGTCGACCGGCCCGTCGACGTCGATCGGGGTCGTCACGTCGTGCTGGCGGAACGCAAAGTGGGGGTCGTCGAGGTGCCGCAGATTTTCCCGGCGCCCCGTGAGGAGCGTGTCCACGCACAAGACGTGCGCGCCGTCCGCCAGCAGCCGGTCGACCAGGTGCGACCCGATGAAGCCGGCGCCGCCCGTGAGGACGACCCTCACCGTCCCATCCCCGCGTAGTGGAACCCCAGCGCCTTCGCCGCCTGGGGGTCCCAGACGTTGCGTCCGTCGATCAGGACCGGGCGCCGCATCACGTCCCGCAGCCGCGCGAGGTCGAGCCGGGCAAACTCGGGCCACTCGGTCAGGAGCACGACCGCGTCGGCCCCGCGGGCCGCGTCGTACGGATCCGCGCCGTAGGTCACGTCGGGCAGCACGCGCCGCGCGTTCCGTTCGGCGACGGGGTCGTACACGCGGACGGAGGCGCCTTCGCGGCACAGCCGCTCGATGATCGGCACAGACGGCGCGTCGCGCATGTCGTCCGTGTCGGGCTTGTAGGCCAGCCCCAGCACCGCCACCGTGCGGCCCGACAGCACCCACAGCGCCTCGGTGAGGTGCCGGAGCAGGACCTCGCGCTGCCCCTCGTTGATGCGGGCGACCTCCTTGAGCAGGCCGAACTCGTATCCCGCGTCGCGCGCGATCTGGACGAACGCGGCGACGTCCTTGGGAAAGCACGATCCGCCGTACCCGACGCCGGCGTCGAGAAAGCCGCGGCCGATCCGGGCGTCGTGCCCCATGCCCTGCGCCACCAACCGGACATCCGCGCCGACGCGCTCGCAGACGTTCGCCACGGCGTTGATGTAGGAGATCTTCATCGCCAGAAACGCGTTGCTCGCGTGCTTGATCAACTCCGCGGTGGCCAGGTTCGTGACCAGGATCGGACACTCGAACGACCGATACACCTCGCGGAGCAGCCGCTCCGCCCGCTCGCTCTCGACGCCGAGGACGATCCGGTCCGGGTGCATGAAGTCGTGGATCGCAGATCCCTCCCGGGTGAACTCGGGATTGGACGCGACGTCGAACGGCGCGGCGCCGCGCGTCAGCAGGGAAATCTGGTCCCGGAGGCGCTCGCCGGTGCGCACGGGGACGGTGCTCTTCTCCACGATGAGGCGGTAGTCGGTGAGCGACGACGCGATCGTCTCGGCCACGGCGGCGACCGCGGTCACGTCCGCGTTTCCGCTCTCGAGCGACGGGGTGCCGACGGTGATGAAGATGACCTCGGATTCGCGCACGGCCTCGACGGTGTCGGTCGTGAACCGGAGACGCCTCGCCGCCGCGCCGCGGGCCAGCAGCGCTTCCAGGCCCGGCTCGAAGATCGGCGAGCGGCCCTGGCCGAGCATCTGGATGCGGTCCCCGTCCCGATCGGCGCCGATGACGTCGTGGCCGACGTCGGCGAGGCACGCCGCCGTCACCAGCCCCACGTATCCCGTGCCGACCACGCTGAGCCTCATGACGCGTTCTCGTCCTCCACCTTGAGCGGCCGTCGGCCGCGACGATGCGGCCTCATTGTATCATTCGCGTCCGGGATTTTGACGGCCACGGCCGGCGTCCTCGGCGCGCGCCCGGCACTGCCGGACGCGCCCGTGCGAGTGCGGGGAGCCACCTGGCAGCCTACCGTCCGGCATCGGTCGGACTGCCGGGGCTGCGCGGTCTCAGGGAGTGGACGCCTGAGCGAGGGCCCCTACGCGCTCTCGTCGGGCGGAGCACCGTCGAGGACCGCCGCCGCGCGCGGTTCGACCACCACCCCGTCCATCCGCCGCGCGACCAGCTCGGCGAGGCCGGACGCGGTGTCGCTGGCCGCGTCCGCGTCGTCGCACTCGGTCATCACCCGGACGAGTGGCTCCGTCCCGGACGCCCGCACGAGCACACGCCCGCGGCCGGCGAGGCGCCGTTCGACGTCCGCGAGCGCGGCGAGGATCTCGGGATCGTCCTGCCACCGCTCCGGCGTCTGCGCGCGCACGTTGAGCAGCACCTGCGGGTATCGGTGAAACGGTGAGGCGAGCTCCTCGATCGACCGCCCGGACTCGAGCACCGCGTTCACCAACTGCAGCGCCGTGACGAGGCCGTCGCCGGTCGTGGCGTGATCGAGAAAGATCACGTGGCCGCTCTGTTCCCCCCCGACGCGCGCGCCGGTCTCGAGCATCCGCTCGAGCACGTACCGGTCGCCGACCCGCGCCCGCTCCAGCTGCACGCCCCGCTCCCGGAGCGCGACCTCGAGCCCCATGTTCGTCATCACCGTCGCGACGAGCAGGGCGCCCGGCAGCTCGCCGCGCGCGTGTCGGTGCAGCGCCACGATGCCCATGATCGTGTCGCCGTCGAGCACCCGACCGAGACGGTCGGCCCCGATGACGCGGTCTCCGTCGCCGTCGTGCGCGAAGCCCATGTCCGCGCGGTGCGCCGGCACCGCCGCCGCGATCACCTCCGGGTGCGTCGATCCGCAGCCCGCGTTGATGTTCGTGCCGTCCGGCGCCGCGCACAGGGGGATCACGTCGGCCCCCAGCCGCTCCCACAACTCGGGGGCGATCCCGCTCGTGGCCCCGTTCGCGCAGTCCACGGCGATCCGCCAGCCGTCGAGCCGCGCCCGCGCGAGGCCCGTCAGGTACTCCATGTACCGCGCGGCGGCGTCCGGGACATCGCTGATCCGCCCGACCGCCCCGCCCGTCGGGCGGGGCAGCGCGCCGGTCTCGGCCATCGCCGCCTCGATCTGCGCCTCCATCCCATCGGGAAACTTGAAGCCGGTCGGCGCGAACAGTTTGACGCCGTTGTCCTCCATCGGGTTGTGCGACGCCGAGATCACGGCCCCCGCGTCGACGCCCAGCCGGCGCGTCAACAGCGCGATGCCGGGCGTCGGAAGGATCCCGAGGCGGAGCACGTCGGCGCCCGCCGAGCAGATCGCCGCGGCGAGCGAGGCCTCCAGGAGGTCGCCGGAGATGCGGGAATCGCGGCCGAGCGCGAACCGCCCGCGGCCCCCCGCGACCAGCACGTGGACCGCCGCGCGGCCGAGCCGGTCCATCAACTCGGTGGACAGATCGGCGTTGGCGACGCCGCGGATCCCGTCCGTCCCGAAGAAGCGTCCCACGGCTCAGCGGGCCGGCGTCAGGGTCACGCTGACCTGGGCGGGCGACACGCCGAGCGCCTGGGTGCCGTCCGGCAGCACCACGGTGGGGGCCACCCGGTGGACCCCGAGGCCCAGGCCCGAGAGATCCACCTGCACCACGACCGCGGACGGGGTCAGCCGCTCGAGCGCGCTGGCCGGCCCGACCAGCGTGACCTGGACGCGGTCGGGCGCGAGGCGCGCGGACAGCCCCGGCAGCGCCCCGGTCACGCGCAGCGGGACCCCGGCAAAGACGCGCGACAGCAGCGCCGGCCCGATCCGCACGGCGACCGTCACCTGACGGGGCGAGACCGTCGCCCCCGACGGCAGCGCGAGCGCGACCTGTCGGATGACGTCCCGCCGGGCCCCGCCGAGATCGATCGGCACGGTCGCGACCGCCTGAATCGCCTGCAGCGCGTCGCCGGGACCCGACACCGTGACGGTCTCGGGCAGGACCGTCACGCGGGTCACCCCCAACCCGGCGGCCGGAGCACCGGTTAGGGTCGGGACGACCGGCAGGAGTTTCGTGATCGTCCCGGTGCCGACCGGCAGGATCACTTCGACGATCGACGGGTCCACCATGACGCCGTGTACCTCCTGCCCGTTGGCGTCGAGCAGGCGGATCGGCACGGAGGTGAGCAGCTGCTGCCGCAGGCGCGCGGTATCGACCGTCACGACCGCGTGGCGCACCTCCGCGATCTGCACCCCGGCGCCGCTGATCGTCACGTGGTCGGGGCGGATCTGGGCGGCCCCGAGCGTGACGCCCTGCGGCGGCGTCCCGATCAGGCTGACCTCGACCGGGAGCCGCTTCAGCGTGAGCTGGTCGAGGACGACGAGCGCCTCGGCCGGCGTGCGCTCCACCACGCGGACATCGCCAGCGGGGGTCGCGACCGCAATCGGCACGCGGTGCTCGCCCGGGCCGAGGCCCGTCAAATCGAGCGAGGCGTCGAGGACGTCCGGCGTCAGCAGGGAGATCCCGGACCGGGACCCCTGGAGCCGCACCACCACCCGGTTCGGCGCCTGGACGACCACTTCCGTCGGGCTGAGGCCGCGGACGTGCACGTCGAGCGTCAGGATGCGTTCGACGACCGGATTCTTGTCCGTCGCCACGTACAGCCACATGACCGACGCGATGATGATCGAGAGCACGGCGAACAGGACCCGCGTGTCGACGAGACGCCTCACGCGCCTTTCCTCCACGGCCAGAACGCTGGCACGCGGAGCGGCGGCACGCGGAGCATCCCAGGCCGCATCGACGGCGGGCCGGCGAGCGCGAGCAGCGCCACCTTCAACTCCTCTTCCGTGAGGCCGCGCCGCACCCGTCCCTCTTGCGCGAGCGAGATGGTCCCCGTCTCCTCCGACACAATCACGGCCACGGCGTCGGTGTCCTCGGTGATGCCGATCGCCGCGCGGTGCCGTGTCCCCATCGCGCGGCTGAGCCCGGGGCGCTCGGTCAGCGGCAGCAGGCAGCCCGCCGCGGCCACCCGATTGCCGCGGATGATCAGCGCGCCGTCGTGGAGCGGCGCGTTGGGGAAGAACACGTTGATCAGCAGCTGCGTCGTCACGACCCCGTCGATGCGGATGCCCGTCTCGATCACGTCCTCCAGGCCGATCTGGCGCTCGAGCACGATGAGCGCGCCGATCTTGCGGGACCCGAGGACGCGGGCCGCGCG
>Ga0209415_10019435_pt1 | contig 10637 bp, 8 predicted proteins | sample PeaSoiSIISIP2007_FD_187696 | JGI IMG/M metagenome (GOLD analysis project Ga0209415, IMG submission 187696) | Peat soil microbial communities from Weissenstadt, Germany - SII-SIP-2007 (SPAdes) (version 2) | ecosystem: Environmental > Terrestrial > Soil > Wetlands > Peat | place: Germany... | reverse complement strand
CTGGTTCGCAATCTGCTGTTGTCGGCTCAGACATCGATGCAATGTCTGTCATGTCACTTGGACAGGATTGAAGCGGCCGACGGAGAGACCGTGTCACTACTGCGCTATTACCTCGAAGATTCCGCTGCAACGGTAGTCGATGGGATGGCTCTGGGGCGGATACTCGGTCCACGGGCGGGCGAGACCGCGCAATGAACCGCACGTTATGACTGATCACTCTTGGTGGAAGGACATCCGAACCGGACAAGACCCGCGCCGCAACAAAATTCGCGGCGCGTTTTGCGGGATTGATTTCTCTTTTTTTATCACCCAAGAGTCAAAACCAGCGCTAAGATGCAGGGTGTAGGAGGCTTCCCAAATGCTGAAATGGATACAGCAGCTTCTAGGCGGTTGGTGGCGTCCGAACAGCACGGCAGAAGATGTTAAGTGGTTGCTGGCAGAAAAGAAACGCCGTGAAGAAAATAAACAGCACGCGGAAGAGGAAGCATACGACCGCGCGCTTGACAGGTATGGCAGAGACTAGTGAAGGACACAACAAATACCCGCCGACTGCTCAAGTCCTTTTTAGAGGGCTTCTGCCGGAGGCCCACTGACTTTCCCGTGAGATCGACAAAGGGACCGAACCACCACAATTTCATGCGCCACATTGGTTTTCGATTGCTCATGTTAGCCAGATGATCCCTCCTTCCTCGCCCACTCTTTGGTTTTAATCTTTTTCGCTGCCATTCTAACGAAGACTGCCAAGCCCGTCCTTTCGAATAAATATGGCCACGTTTGGATACCTGACTGCAACAAAACCCCAAACCGATCCGCAGCGATAAGTATCCGCCACTGGCTTTTGGAACTCTCGCAGCTTAGAATTCAGCGTTCCCCCAAATGACGTTCATGCGAAGAGGTAACAAGTAGATGCCGCGAGGAAAGACGAGCGGTGGCAAGCCGCCGAAGCGCCCGATAGAGCGCTATGAACACACCGACAAGAAAAGAATCAACAACCCTCCCGTTGGGTTGGTGACACCAGAAACCGATCCGGTTGCGCCGACACACAAGACCTACGACTATGTTGCTCCCGTGCCTTCGGTGAAGCCCCGCCAGGAACTCGATTACGATCCGCATCTTGATCCGCAATTGGTGTGGGCGGGCAAGAAGGAGCACAGCTCTTTTGAAGTACCGACGGTTTCTTTGCACGTCCACGAACGGATTGACCCCCACACCATCATCGAAGCAGTGCGTAAGCGTAACGGCACGGGCTTGCCTGTCCAGGCATCGCTCTTCGAGCGTCGCGAAGAAAATCCACCCTTCCAAGAAGCCATCGACTTTTATCGCCATGCTCACGGCTGGTCGAATCGCTTGATCGCTGGCGATTCTCTGCTCGTAATGAACTCCTTGCTTGAAAAGGAGGGCTTGGCTGGTCAAGTACAGATGTTTTACTTCGATCCACCGTATGGGATTAAGTACGGATCGAATTTTCAGCCGTTTGTGAATAAGCGGGAGGTAAAGGACGGCAAAGATGAGGATCTGACGCAAGAGCCAGAAATGATACGAGCATTTAGAGACACGTGGGAACTCGGCGTGCATTCGTATCTTTCGTATCTTCGAGATCGCGTCCTGCTTGCCAAGGAACTTCTGCACGAATCGGGATCATGCCTCGTTCAAATCAGCGATGAAAATATCCATCACGTTCGAGAATTAATGGATGAAGTGTTCGGGTCGGACAATTTTTGCGCTGTCATCTCGTTCCTGAAATCCAGCGCAACGACCAGTGAGATATTGCCATCTCCCGCCGACCATATTGTCTGGTACGCAAAACGTAGAACATCTCTCAAGTATCGGCAGCTTTTTCTGGACAAGCGCTTGGGAGCGGCGGGTGCCGGCGAGTACTTTCGCGTTCTAGAACCAGATGGAAGTCGTCGCACCTTGACTGAAGAAGAGATGGTGGACTTTCGATCCTTGCCAAAGGATTCCAGGGTGTACCGCCTATCTAGCTTGGTGAGCCAAGGCTTTCGGCAGTTTACGAGCGTTCCCTTCGAGTTCCAGGGCAGAACTTTTGATCCTGGTCAGAGCATGAACTGGAAAACGACTCTAGAGGGCTTAGCTAGACTGGCATGCTCGAATCGTATCGATGCGCGTGCCAACTCCTTAGCTTACGTTCGCTACCTAGACGATTTTCCGGTCTTTGCAGTCACGAACATCTGGACAGACACGATCATTGCTGGTCGCCCAGGTGAAAAAGTGTATGTCGTTCAGACGAGCCCGAAAGTCATCGAGCGCTGCCTTCTCATGACAACCGACCCCGGTGACCTCGTTCTAGACCCAACCTGCGGCTCCGGCACTACCGCCTACGTTGCCGAGCAATGGGGCCGCCGCTGGATTACGTGCGACACTTCGCGAGTCGCGACGACACTAGCCAAGCAGCGCCTTATGGCTGCCAACTTCGACTACTACGACATCGCACATCCAGACGAGGGGGTCGGGAGCGGATTTCGTTACAAGACGGTGCCTCACGTCACGTTGAAGTCCATCGCGAACAATCCTGAGATCCACGAAGGCATGACACGTGAGCAGATTGATGCGGCTATCGCTCGGTACGCAGATCAAGAAACACTCTACGATCAGCCTTACATCGACAAGAGCCGCGTGCGGGTAACAGGACCGTTCACGGTGGAGGCGGTGCCCGCGCCTACCGTCAGGTCGCTGGAGGATATTGAGATCGGCACCGGCAACGCTCCATCGACCTCAAGCAAGACCCAGCAATCGTTGGCTGATTTCCGCCACGCAATGACACCTCTGCTTGATGCCTCTGTCGCTCGGACAGGACCCACTCTGCGACACACGGAATGGCGCGACGAACTGCTGAAGACCGGCCTGCGAGGAAAAGGCGGAAACCATATTGACTTCTCCCGCGTTGAGCCACTCGCTGGCACGCGTTGGCTTCACGCAGATGCGGAGACGAAGGGGCTAAAGCCAGAGCGCATCGTGATCTCTTTTGGGCCAGAGCACAGCTTGCTTGATCCGCGGCAGGTTGAGAACGCATGGCAGGAAGCCAGGACACTGATTCCGAAGCCTGCAATGATTGTTTTCGCCGCATTTGAGTTTGATCCCCAAGCGGCCAAAGAGATTGACGAGCTCACCAAAGAAAAAACAGGCATAACATTCTTGAGCGCGCAAATGAATGCCGATCTGCTCACTGCAGACCTGAAAAAGAAGCGTGCGTCGAACCAAGGCTTTTGGCTGGTTGGACGGCCCGATGTCGATCTGCGACAGGTTACAAAGGGAGATCATAAGGGTAAGTGGGAAATCGAGGTTAAGGGTTTCGACTATTACAACACTCGAACTGGAACCATTGATTCAGGAGACACATCCAAAATCGCCATGTGGCTGCTGGACACCGATTACGATGGCCGCAGCCTGTACCCGCGTCAAGTCTTTTTTCCCTTGGCCGATGTTGACGGCGGATGGGCGCGGCTAGCCAAGAATCTGAAGGCTGAAATAGATCCCGATTTGATCGAGGCCTATCGCGGCACTGTCTCTCTGCCATTTGAGCCGGGTAACTATGTGGCAGTTAAGGTGATCGACGATAGAGGAATTGAAAGCCTCAAAGTCGTCGAGGTGAAGTAATGGCGACGCACGCACCTTCGGCAACCATCGATCAGCTCATCATCAGCTCCCCCTACGAGGCACCTGCGGAACATTGGAAGTACGATCGCGAGACGCGCCGATTTACCCGTGAACCGGGTCGCCGGCCCGCAGGATACGTGCGCGCTTCCGATGCTTCCAAGTCCTTTGACGATCCGGGTGAATTTGTTGAGCTGCCGTTGGTAAACAAAATTCGCCCTCGCGTGGATGCGTGGCGAACCGCTGACTATCCCGGTGCCAGCGGTATTACCAGGCGCCTCATAAATCATTGGCGAGACACCGAACAACGGGAGAGCAAGCGGTTCTTTTTCTGCCAGCTTGAGGCGATTGAGACGCTCATGTGGCTCGCGGAGGCTCCCGAATCTGAACGTGTAGGCATCAAAGTCCCCGGAGACGGCGGCGAGTTCACTCGCCTGTGCTCGAAAATGGCCACTGGTTCGGGCAAGACAATCTTGATGTCCATGCTCATCGCCTGGCAGGTGGTGAATAAAGTTACCTATCCGCAAGACAAACGCTTCTCCAAGAACATTTTGGTAATCGCACCTGGCCTCACCGTCAAGAACCGGCTGGAGGTGTTAGTTCCGGGTAGCGCCGGAAACTACTACCAAGAGTTCCAGATCGTTCCGCCGGGTCTCGAAGACAAGCTGCGCCAAGGGCAAACGTGCCGCGTGCAGGTGCGCAACTGGCACAAGTTGGACTGGGAAAGCGAAGAACAACTGAGCAAAAGACGCAGCGTGGACAAGCGCGGAGCGCTTAGCGACGAGGCTTACGTGCGCGAGGTGCTGGGGGAGATGCATTCCGCAGAGAACCTGCTGGTCGTCAATGACGAGGCCCACCACGCATGGCGCGTGCCGCCGAAGGTGAAGATTGCCGGACTTTCCAAAGATGAATTAAAGGAAGCAACAAAATGGGTCGGCGGATTGGACCGCATACATCGCGCGCGCGGGATTCTGATGTGCTACGACCTGACCGCGACTCCGTTCGCACCAACGGGACGCAAGAGCGGCGAAGAGACGCTCTTCGGGTGGATCGTGAGCGACTTCGGGCTCAATGACGCGATTGAATCGGGACTGGTGAAAACGCCGCGCGTGGTGGTGCGGGATGACGGCGAACTGAACAGCAAATACAAGTCGAAGTTCTACCACATCTATACCGACTTGGAAGTAAAGCCCGACCTGAATCGCAAAGTGGAGCCACATACCCCGCTTCCTGATCTCGTCGGCAAGGGCTACTACTTCCTGGGGAAAGACTGGCTGGAAACGGCGAAGGCATGGAAAGAAGGAAACATCAAGACGCCGCCGGTAATGATTACCGTCGCTAATCTAACCCATACAGCGGCGCGCGTGCAATATGCATTCGAGCACAAAAGAATTCGCATTGAGGAGCTGTGCGACCCGGACAAGATCCTGCATATTGATTCCAAGGTGCTAGACGAAGCCGAAGCGCAGGAGGAACCTGCCGAGATCCTAGTTGAGGCCGCGGCTGTTGATGAAGCAGACGAAGAAACTGGTGAAGAGAACGCGGAAGAAAACGGCACCGAGCCACAAAAGAAGCTCACGAAGAAGGACCGTGCCGAGTTGCTGCGCAAGACAGTGGATACGATTGGACGCGAAGGCCAGCCCGGTGAGCAAATTCAGAACGTGATTTCCGTGGGGATGCTTTCAGAAGGCTGGGACGCCAAGACCGTCACCCACATCATGGGACTGCGGGCGTTCACGTCTCAGCTCTTGTGCGAACAAGTTGTGGGCCGCGGACTGCGCAGAACGTCGTATGAGGTTAACCCCGAGACCGGGTTGTTTCAACCGGAGTATGTCAACATATTTGGCGTTCCGTTCACGTTTCTTCCGCACGAGGGCAGCGCGGATGCTCCGCCGCCACCTCCAGCCACAGGCAAGACCAGAATTGAGCCTCTTGCGGAGCGACGCGCCCAGTATGAGATGACATGGCCCAACGTCATTCGGATCGACCACGAATATCGACCCCAACTAACTCTGGATCCGACCAAAGTGAACCGGCTGGTTCTGGACGCCTACCAAACCCCCATGATCGCAGAGTTGGCTCCGATGATCGACGGGAAGCCAGATTTCACCAAGTTGAAGGAAATTCATCTGGAGGAACTGGCACGACGGTTCAGAATGCAGAAGATCGTCTTTGAAACTGCGAGCGAAGTTTACGACCTGATGGCTCCCACGTGGAAAGGCAGCCGGGAATACCTTCTCGCCCAGTTGGTTCGTTTGGTGGAGCGTTACATTGAGAGCGGAAGGGTAGTGGTCGATCCACCGCTGTTTAATGAGGATGACAAGCGGAGAAGGATTGTCATCACTCTGAACATGACCAAAATTGTGCAGCACATTTGGGAAGCGATTCGATTTGAGAACGCCCTAACCTTGGAGCCGGTGTTCGACACAGAGCGGCCGATCCGCTCCACAGGCGACATGCTGCCCTGGTACAGCGGCAAGGCTTGCGAGCACACCAAACGCTCGCACATAAACATGTGTGTTTATGATAGCCGGTGGGAAGCAAATGAGTCTCTTGAACTCGACCGCAATCAGAACGTGCGCGCTTGGGTAAAGAACGACCACATTGGTTTCGAGATTACGTACTCGTTCAAAGGCATCATTCACAAATTCAGACCGGACTATCTAGTTCGGCTGACCAAGGGGAGAACACTCATCCTGGAGGTGAAGGGGCAGGATGACCAGCAGAACCAGACCAAACGTGAGTTTCTATCCGAATGGGTCAGAGCGGTCAATGGGCACGGCGGATTCGGTGAATGGACGGCAGATGTCTCCCGCCACCCTAAAGACGTGCTGGAGATCTTGGAGAGGCACAATAAGTAGCTACCAACCCCTCTCCTGCGCTGAAACGCCCTTAATCTCCGGCTCCTGCCCCGGCGCCTGCGCCAACCAACTTTACGGTACCCGCAGTTTCGACTAGAGCGGGTAGCACGTGTAGATATGTGGATGACGGGAATCTGCGCGCATAGCTCAAGAGCTTCGGGCGGTCAACACTGCCGAAATCGAGCTCGTCGAGAGCCGGTGCAATTCCGTTTTGAATACCCAAATAAATCCAGTCGAGGATTGCCTTTTCTGGCTCCGCAATCAGATAGCTGCCGTATCGAGTGGTCTTTCGAACGAACCCCCAATAGAGACGAGGACTGATACTGCGGTAGCTGATCGTGATCGTCCTCGCCTTGAACTCTTTGGGACGTTCTGTCGTCAAACAAGTCAGTGTACGAGGAGACTGCGTACTGATTCCGTATTCGCGCAGACCAGACTCAAGCGAGACATAAGCATCCTCACGCAAAACATTCACCAGATCACGAGGGGAACCATCCAGCGCAAGCCAGTTGTAGTAGATCTTACTGCTGATATGCTCGACCAATCCTTTCTGCTCCTGGCGCGCGAGCGCCTGCGTTACAGCAGCAGGAATGATGCCGTACTTACGTGCCAGTTCATCCGTGCGAAGGATAGAGCTAGTCTGCGCCTCTTTGTGAATCACAGTTACCCAATCCATATTCGTATTCCTCTTTTCTTTCACTACAACCAGCGCCGGTACAGATCGCGAAGTGCGTCACGAAGAGGGCTGAATTGTTCTTTCGCCAGCGACTCGAATACTTCCGACGGCAACAAAGTACGCAGCTCACTGCAACGCTTCTCATCAACCTGCGTAATTCTCGCAGCTATGTCCGTCGCTTCAATTTCGTGGCCCATGAGCGTGTCCTCCAAATGATTCTCCAGTTGCTCATTAAGGACGACACCAAACTGTCTCAAGCGAAAAATATCGAATGGATCACGTGCTTTCATGATCTTTCGCAATAGGAAACACTCAGCCTTCTGGAGCAAGAGGAAATCGCGCGAAGCGGCCTTCACTTTCGCGACGTTGCCTTCATCAATTTCAACCGCATGCTCCTCTACCTCACTCTCAAGCACAGACCCAAACCGAGTGATGTCCACTTTGAACAGAAGGCTCTTGTCTCGCTTCTTAACCAGAATCTTGTCGCCAGAAACCTCAACTTGAAGCGGGCCTAGATTCAGGGCACCCGCTGCCGAGGCCAGTCCGACCGCAAGCGAGGCACGAAGATCCTCTGACGTTGGTAGCTTGTCCGCTCTCGGCTGCAAGTCCAAATCCGCGGAGTGACGCACACTGTCGTGAAATAGCAACAGCGTCGCACCGCCAAACAACAAAAAAGAGTCGGGGAAATCCTGGAAAAGCACGCCAGCGGCAAGCCGCATCATTGTGATCACTTCGGCCTGGTCGCCGGTGAATCCCTTATCTCTATACGCGGCGATCTGAGCAGCCAAGTTCATGACTGCAATATAGCATAACTGCTAATAAATAGCAACATCTGTATACACATGAAGCATTTTAATAGCATATACGCTACCAACTGGTCCCAAACTTCTGATTGGCGAAAGAAAGGCGAATCTTGTAAACTGCCCAGATGGATGAATCCCGCAAACGTGTGATCCGCATAGTGGCGGACCCATTTTACCGCAAGGATCTTTACGCTTGAGTGAGGGAGAACATCCAAATGAACGACCGACCCGTAGTGTTTGGACTGCCCGCCGTGTGGAACGAATCTTTCCAGTCGCACGCGGACGTATATCACGCGCTCGACAAGGTTCGCGACTCGTGACAAGAAACTTTAGAGAGGAACACTGTTCGTTCCTACCGACAGATTGACTGAAGTTTACGCCAAATTGATCCGCGCCGACGCTGTGGATTCGGACTTAGACGCCATCGCCTGTTTACGGCGGCGTTGTTCCGAAAGAAATCACCAAACGTCTGATCCAACAAACATCGTTCGACCGTTTCCCTTAGCAGCGACTCCAAGCGTTCGTAGAGAGGCGTGTGCTCGCTTTCGGGAAGCGTGTTGGTCATGCCAGACAAAAAGCTCTCGCCGTGAACTAATTTAGAGCGAAGTTTGTAAGCGATCCGAAGCTCTTCATCTGTGAAAGGCACATTGAATTCAGCTCCGAGTTGCCGCACTCGGTCCCGGAACTGCCAGGCCAGATCGTTGTCCTTGGTACTCAGCAACGCCTCGAAAGCGGAGACAATGAGCGTCCATCGTATGTCGAGATAATAGGATCGCACCGCGTTCTCGTGATTCCAGTAGGCCCGATGAACCTTTGCGTGCATAAGCTTGCTTGTCGAAACCCAAGGCATCAGTTTTTGCAGCACCTTGCCATCATCCTCTGACAGCCAGTCCCGCTTCTTTCTTCCGAGAACCACGTCGGGACTCACACCAACATAACGGATTGCAAAGATGGGCGAATTGTTGTCGCCATATCGGAACACCTGCGCGCAATACCTATCTCCGGTGCTTGTCGGATTGACCAGGCGGGATAGCGCGATAGTCGCATGAAGGTCGGTCATCCCTTCGTACTTCGACTTCTCGACAGCAGGAACTCGCTGAACGAAGGCATATAGATGTCTGTCAAAACGAGCATCGTCAATGTTGTGGTGTGGCGGCTCGCACGCTTTCTGAATGTTCTTAGCGAATTGCTCATCGAGCCGTTCAACCCAGATATCGTTGCTTAGATTGAAACGCGGTTGGCTGTCTCGCACGATCATGGGCGAGAAGCCAGGTTGCTGTTCCTGAAGGCGGGATGGGCCATTGCCGACGTGCAACACCACGTAGTGGGCTTCGAAAGGCATGGCGAACCGACGCAGCCGGATTCTAGCACCTGGAAACCAACCTCGCTTCGATGAACTTATGGGCTAACTTTCCTCTTGACTCGCTCTCGAAAGCGGCGGTTACACTATCGGGTGAGCAGCTTTTTCGCTCGGGGGTGACTCGTATGTACACAATGACGCTGACGCCGGGTTCGGTCGTTAAAGTATGGAGCAGGCGGTATCATTTTTGGCACAAGGGCATGGTGGATTGGCCTGATCCTCTGACGGGCGAGCAGCGTGTTATCCACAGCGAGAAGGGCACTTTCGTGCGTACCGCGTCTTTGTCAGAGTTTGCGGCCGGTGAAATGGTTCACATTCTGTGGGTGCCGCAGACGTCGGAGCAGCAGAACTGCGCGCTACAGAGGATGCACAGCCTGGATGGGAAGCCCTATGACCTGTTCGTCGCGAACTGCGAACACGTAGTCAATTGGGCTGTTACGGGAAAATCTTTCAGCGAGCAACTAGGACTGGCCGCTGTTGTTGTAGCGGGTTTGACCGTCGTTGCATTCGCTGCCAGCGCGCGGGGCTAGAACTTCAAATCCCTTTCAAGACCCCCATCGAACCCCAAAAGGCCGGGACAAGAATCCCGGCCTCGCGAATTCCGCCAGCAAGCGGCTAAGACGCCATCTTCAGACCTGCGCTGCCTGTACGCGCTCACCAGGGCCATCTCCGACCGACACCGGCGCTATGCCTCAATCTTCGGCTCCCCTCCGTCCTCTTCCGCGTAAAACGGTGCTAGGCCGCGGTTCCAACGGGCGTTTTAGACCGCGCCGGTTTCGGACCAACACTCCATTTGTCACGCGAATCGGGGTTGCGACCATGAAACGGAATTCATGGCGTCCACTTAACATTAGCGCAGCTTCGAATGACTCTGAAACATGATGATATGATTCCATTTGCCGTTCCGTTTGCAGGTATCGGTCTCTTCTTAGATTTCCCCGGCTCATCATGTTCTGTTCACAATGCAGCGCCAACAACCCGGACGATTCAATATATTGCCTTAATTGCGGGCAGAAGGTGACTAAACGAACCGAACTTCTGGAACCTCCGGACCCTTCAAGTACGCGCCAAGACTTCAATCAACTCGCCGACCAGTTAATCGCTACTCGTCGTTGGAGCGAGGCCCAGTCACTGTTGGATGAGACCATCCGTGAAATGCCCTACGGATGGAATCCCGTACGCGAGGAAGCTGATTCTCTCAAAATAGCGTTTTGGGACCAGGAGGAGTTTTTCGCCTATGTTCAATACCGGAAGGGACAGGCGAATAAATCTATCCTGTGGACAACGGGATCATATTCCAAAGCGTGGTATCAGTTGGCTGTTAT
>Ga0209415_10019433_pt1 | contig 10637 bp, 12 predicted proteins | sample PeaSoiSIISIP2007_FD_187696 | JGI IMG/M metagenome (GOLD analysis project Ga0209415, IMG submission 187696) | Peat soil microbial communities from Weissenstadt, Germany - SII-SIP-2007 (SPAdes) (version 2) | ecosystem: Environmental > Terrestrial > Soil > Wetlands > Peat | place: Germany... | reverse complement strand
GGGCCTGCCGCAGCGGAGCCGAGCGAGCGAAGCGAGTCGAGGCGGAGCGAGGCTCAGGGTAACCTTGGTTACGTCAACTCGAACAAGGCTCAGGGTGACTCTTCTAACTACTAGACTAGGCCTCGACCTCGGCGGCACGAAGATCGAGGCGGTCGTCCTGCGACTCGGCGGGCAGGAGCCCGAGGTGCTGGCCCGCCTGCGCGTCGAGACCCGGCGCGAGGAAGGCTACGAGCACGTCGTCGAGACGACCGCGCAGCTCGTCGCCGACGTCGCGAGGCAGGCCGGTCTGGACGCGCTGCCCCCCGTCGGCGTCGGGATGCCCGGGAACGTCACGTACAGAAGACCCGACGGCGGGCGGTCCGATGTGCCGCTCGTCAAGAACTCGAACACGACGTGCCTGAACGGCCGCCCATTTCGCGCCGACCTCGCCCGCGCCCTCGGCGCCCGGTTCCCCGAGCTCGCGGCCGGGTCTCTCGCCTTCGCCAATGACGCCAACTGCTTCGCGCTCGCCGAGGCGACCTACGGGGCGGCCCGCGCGGCGCGGGTGGCCTTCGGCGTCATCCTCGGCACGGGCGTCGGCGGCGGGGTCGTCCTTCGCTGCGGCGACTCGGTGCGGGTGTGGGACGGCGCCCAGGGCATCGCCGGCGAGTGGGGTCACGTGACGCTCGATCCGTCCTCGGACCTGCCGTGCTACTGCGGCCGCCATGGCTGCGTCGAGCAGCTGCTGAGCGGTCCCGCCATCGAGCGGGCGTACGCGCGGCGCTCGGGCGTGAGGCGCGACGCGGCGGAGATCGCCGGTCGCGTCGGCGAGGACGCCCACGCCGCCGCGACGATGGACGGCGTCGTCGAGGCGTTCGGTCGCGCCGTGGCGACCGTCATCGACATCCTCGACCCGGACGTGATCGTCCTCGGCGGCGGCGTCTCGAACCTCGAAGTGTTCTACGAGCGAGGCCCTGCCGCCGTCCTGCGGTGGGTCTTCAACGACGAGCTTCGCACCCCCATCGTGAAGCACGCGCTTGGCGACAGCGCGGGCGTCCTCGGCGCCGCGCTCCTCCTCTGAGGGCGACGTCGCGCCAGCCTCCGGGTCGGCGCCTCTGCGTCACATGCAGGGGCAGCAGTAGAAGTTATTGGCTGCGCCCCCCACCAGGTTGGACGCGAGGTCGCAGCCGAGCGGCGCGGACGGGATGTTGCTAGGATCGGGCGCCGTGCACACGAGCTTGAAGCTGGTGGTCAGGTCCGCACAGTTGAACGGGGCGCTTCGCTGAGGCATGCACCCGGTGATCCCCGCCTCGGTCTGCGAAAATATCATCGTGGCGCTCCCAGGCGGGACGCACTCGGGGACGACGACGGCGGCGTCGCTCGCATCGCCCGCGGCGCCCCCGTCGCCCGCGTCGCCCGGTCCGGTCACGTAGCTCCCGCCCCCTTCGCCCGCGTCCGACCCCTCCGTCGCGTTCGCGCATCCGACCAGGGCGAGCAGGCCGCAGAACGTTCCCGAGAGGATGATTCGATTCATGGCGCCTCCGCTGTGATGTCGTGCCTCTGCGTACCGGCTCACGATCGGACGCCGACTGGAGCGCCACCGTAGAGCGCAATGGCGCTGCCGTCGAATCCCCCCTGGCCCGAACCGGCGTCAGCGGGGGGCGCCACGGCGCCGTAGAGCGGCTGGACCGAACCTCCTTCGTTCCGGCCCGGCGCGGCTTCCCCGGCGGCATCGAGGGGCGGCGAGGAGACCGCGTCCGCCGCGTCGCCAGAGCCGCCCCCGGGCGCGGCGTCGCTGACGGGCGCGGCGTCGCCCACCGGAGTGACCACTCCGCCATAAAGGGGCTGAGGAGAAGCGGAGGAGCAATCGGTCGTTGCGAGCGCCACGCCCACGGCGCTCGCCGCGAAGAGGGCGGAGCGCGACAGGCGTCCCGCGGCCGTCGGCACCGCCGAGGGGCCCGGGGTGCTCGCGCCGGGAGCCTGCGCGCCGCAGAAGGGACAGGCGCCGTCGCCCTGCTTCACGTGTCGGGCGCAGGTCGGGCAGGGGGTGAATCTCGAGCTCATGGCGGCCTCGCGGCTCCATGGTCCACTAGTTTGCGCCGCCGCGCCAGATCCTCCTCGGGCCACGCCTCCTCGACGATCTCGAACCGCCCGAAATCGAAGGGGCTCCCTTCCGGAGCCTGGGTCCGAACCAGCCTCTCGCGCCGCCCTTGCTCCAGAAGCTCGAGCGCCCGGTGGTGGCAGAAGGGGTTGTTGCCCGGCTTGCCGAAGAGGACGTGCGTCGTCCACGAGCAGCCGGCGAGGCAGGCCTCGGCGTAGTAGCAGCCTTTGCACCGCCCCCAGAGGTCGGCCACGGTGCGCGTGCGCGTGAAGCGCAGCGGCTCGGAGCGCTCCCAGATGTCGAGGAGCGAGTGGTCGCGGATGTTGCCGCCCACGTAGTCCGCGGAAGGGAGCGACGGGCAGCCCTTCACGTCGCCGTTGGCCTCGAGGCCGAGCGTCAGGCGCCCTGCGCCGCACGACCCCATGTGCCTGTTCGGCATTCGCGCGCGCAGCGCGGCCTCGTGGGGGCCGAAGTAGCCGATGTTGTTCCCCGGCCAGACGATGACGCCGGCGGCCGCCGCGCGCGCCTGCACGCGGGCGAGGCGGGGCATGAGATCGAGCATCTGGTAGGGCTCGAGCAAGAGGTCCGTCTCGTCCGCGGCGCGCCCCATGGCCACCGTGAGCTGCACCTGCCATCCGTGGATGCGCTCTCCCGCGAGGAGATCGAAGACGGCCTCGAGCTCGTCGAGGTTGTGGCGGTTGAACTGGGTGTTCGCCGCCACCGGAACACCCACCTCGCGCAGGTTGCGGATGGCGGCGAGGGCGGAGTCGAAGCTGCCGCGAACGCCGCGGAGGGCGTCATGCCGCTCGCGCAGGCCGTCGATCGACACCGAGACGCTCTGGACGCCGGCGTCCTTCGCGGCCCGGGCGCGCTCGGGCGTGAAGCCGCGGCCGCCAGTGGTGATCGAGCACTGCATGGCCTTCGAGCGCACGGCTCGGACGATGTCCGTCCAGTCGTCGCGCAGGTAGGCCTCGCCTCCGATGAGCGTGACCTCCTTGACGCCCAGATCGGCCATCTGCCGGACCATGTCGAGCGCCTCGTCGGTCGTCAGCTCCTCGGGGCGCTCGCGACCGGCCCGCGAACCGCAGTGGCGGCACGCGAGGTCGCAGCGGAGCGTGATCTCCCAGACGGCGTAGATGGGTCGCCAGCGGGCGTCGACCGCGCGGGTGTCGCCGGCGAGCGGCAGGCTACGGCGGGGAGGTGAGGCCACGGGAGCGACCGGCAGCGATCGCGATCGAGCCCCGAGCGTCATGTGCGCTGCGAACGCCTGGACATCGTCAGGATGGCGCGGAAGACGTCGCCCACGGCGTCGGCGTCGAGCTTCGCGTCGCCCGCCCACTGCCGGCGCGCCGCGGCCATCTCGGCCTCGCGCGTGCCGTCGAGTACGGGCGCGCCGAGGGCCGCCTTCGCGCGCGCAGCGCGCTGGACGAGCTGGGTGCGCTGGGCGAGGAGCCGGACGATCTCGCGATCGACGCTGTCGATGTGGTCGCGCGTCTGCTTGAGCTCCGGGGAGCGCTCGCCCAGATCCGGGATCGACACCTCGGTCACGGCCGATCCCGCGCCGTCGCCGACGTCTTGATCTGCGGCCTCGGCGTCGAGCGCGCGGTCGATGGACGCGAGCGCCTGAACGAGCTGCTTGCGGGCCTCCGCCGCGAAGGGGTTCTCGTGCGCGATGGCGGCGAAGAGGTGCCCGGCATCCGAACGGACCGTCTCGATGGCGCGGGCGATGGCCTGGAAGCTGGGGGGCGCGAAGGGGACATCCATTCCGGCGCCCGCGTCGATCATTCCCTTGGCGACGAAGAACGTGAGCGCGTGGGTGTGCGCCATGACACGGTCGTGCCCCTCGGGCGTCTGCTCGATGACCTCGCAGCCGATGCGTTCGTAAAGGGAGCGTACGCGCGCGGCCGCGTCGGGGTGCTGCGCCGACGGGCACACGACGACTCGCAGCGGGCGCTCGGCGAGCGCCAGGCTGAGAGGGCCGAAGAGCGGGTGCGTCCCGGCCCAGGGGATCGCGCTTCCGAGCACGTCGGCGAGATCGGCGGCGGGGCGGACCTTCACGCTGCCCACGTCGAGCACGATCTGCGCGCGGTCGAGGTGGGGGCGAAGGTCGACGAGCGCTGCGCGAAGGCGCGGCACCGGGACGGCGACCACCACGAAGGTGGCCCCCGCGGTGAGCTCCCGGAGGGACTCGGCGCGGTGCTCTGGGGCGATGGAGGCGTGAGGGTCGTACGCACGGTGCGCGATTCCCCCGTCGGCAAGGAGCTGCCCGAGCGAGCGCCCGAAGCGCCCGTAGCCCAGCAATGCCACCGTGTCCTCCGGCATGGCTACACTGTAACTCGTGTCACCGCGGTCGTCGGTCCTCGTTGCTTGCGTCGCCGCCTGCACGCCTGCGCCGCTGGTCCTCACCCCGACGGCGCCGGCGGTTTCCACGACGTGCCCCGGCGAGGGATGCGGCGCGGATGCGTGGCCCTCGCGGGGGCGCGGGGACGCGTTGCTCTGCGCCGGCGCCGACGACGCTCTCTGCGCGGGGGCCTCGGCGGAAGAGTGCACCGATCGCGCGCTGCTCGCCTGGAGTCAGGCCCAGGGCGAACGCGCGGTCGCGTGCGTCGCGCACGCTCTCTCCGAGGCGTGCGCGCTCGACGACGCGCGGGCGTGCGGATTCGCCGGGCGGCTCTGGCTCGATGGGCGCGGCGTGGCCCGCGACGTTCAGCGCGGGCTCGGCATGCTGGTTCGCGCCTGCGACGACGGGGTTCCGGTGGCCTGCATGGTGGCCATCCGCTGGCTCTCCGATCCTCACAGTGGGGGCGACGACGCCGCGGATGCACAGGACCTGCGCGCCCGGTTGGACGCCGAGCACGACTGCGCGGTCGGGCGACCGGACGCCTGCTACCAGGTGGGCCTTCTCTTTTACACGGGACGCGATGCGTTCCCGCGCGACCACGGGAGGTCGGCCCGAGCGTACGCGCGCGGGTGCGATCTCGGCGACTCGCGCGCGTGCAACAACTTCGCCGATGCCCTCGCGTACGGAGAGGGCGTCGGACGCGACCTGGAGCGAGCCGCCGAGACGTTCGACAAGGCCTGCCGCCTCGGCGAGTCGCTCGGGTGCAGCAACCTCGGGTACTGCGCGGAGCACGGCGCGGGCGTCCGCCGCGATCCCGGGCGGGCCCGGGCGCTTTACCGCGACGCGTGTGCGACGGGCGATCCGTACGGCTGCTTGCACGCCGGGATGCTCGCGGCGCAAGACTCTGGCGCCCCCGGCGACCCCCAGCGGGCGCTCCCCTACTGGATCCGGCGGTGCGCGGCTCGCGAGGCCCGCGCGTGCGCCTTCGTGGGGATCATCTACGAAGACGGCCCCGACGGCCTCGCGCGCGACGAGGCGAAGAGCCAGCAGGCGATGGTCACTGCGTGCAAGCTCGGCGAGCGCCACGCCTGCGAGTGGGCGAAGGGTCACCCGGACGACTGACCCAGCAACGGGAGCTACCTTGGTTGCATGCCCCCCGACGATCTCGCCGTACGTCACGTGTACGCAGGCGTGAACGGGCTTCGCATGCACTACGTCGAGAAGGGCGACGGCCCTCTCGTCGTGCTGCTCCACGGGTTTCCCGAGACGTGGTGGTCCTGGCGCTACCAGATCCCGGCGCTCGTGGACGCCGGATTTCGCGTCGTCGCGCCCGACCAGCGCGGCTATGGCGACACCGACGCGAAGGGGCCGTACGACATCGATACGCTCCGCGACGACGTCGTGGCGCTGCTCGACCATCTGCGCGCGCCGAGGGCGATCGTCGTGGCACACGACTGGGGCGGCGCGGTGGCGTGGCACCTGGCGAGCACGCGCCAAGAACGCTGCGCTCGGCTCGTCGTGATGAACTGCCCGCACAACGCCCTCTTCGTCGCCGCGCTCACGGGCATCGGCGGTCCGATCAGGTGGAGCCAGATAAGGCGCAGCTGGTACATGTTCTTCTTCCAGCTCCCGGTGCTGCCCGAGCTTGCGCTGAAGGCCGCTGGCGGGTGGGGAGTGGAGCGCACGCTGCGCGCCTGGGCCTTCGACAAGACGCACTTCCGCGAGCCCGAGCTCCGGCCGTTCGCCGAGGCTCTCCTCAAGCCCGGACGCGCGACGGGGATGGTCAACTGGTACCGCGCGATGTTCCGGACGGCGCTGAGCAGAGGGCGAGACGGGTTGAAACCATACGGCGCGATCACGTCACCGACGCTGCTCATCTGGGGGATGCAGGACAGGGCGCTCGGTTACGAGGACGTCGTGCCCGGAGTCGAGCGCTACGTGCCTGGCATAGAGATATTCCAGATCGCGGGGTGCGGGCACTTCGTGCACCAGGAGCGCCCGGATGCGGTCAATCCAAAGCTCGTCGCGTTCCTGAAAAGATCGACGTGAGCCGCGCGCGCAAATCGCGCGCGCTCCGGACGTGGACCAGCGCGATCAGCCAGTCGATGTCGCCGCGCTCCAGGTACGCCATGTACGGCGGGATCATGCAGACGGAGAACACCCCCAGCCGGGCCGTCGTGCCGATCATGAAGTGGAGCCCGAAGCCCGTGGCCATTCCCAGGAAGCGCATCCTTCGCGACCACAGCAGCCACGGGATCGACGCCTCGGCGGCCAGCGACACGTAAGTCCCGAGGGCGGAGATCCACTCGTGCCGTACCAGAAAGAGGCTGTTTGGGTTGCGCGAGTACTGCGACATGCTGAAGTAAGCGAGGACCTGTCCGCTGCGCCAGAACATGTCCGGCACCTTCAGCCAGACCGTCAGGAAATAGAGGGTGAAGAGCTGCCACTGCATGAGATATAGGCCGTACGCTGGGACGTCCGCGCGGTCCCCCGGATGGGGGCGGCGGACGCGGTCCAGGGACCACACCCGACCCGAGGGCGAGACGAGGATGAGCAGCGAGTAGCTCCTCAGGACGGCGTCCCACCCGTGCAAGATCGGAAAGGCGCGGTGGCAGTAGGACAAGTGCCACACGAACACGACCGCCGCGGCCACACGCGTCCACCACCCGACGCCGAGGGCGACGAGCGCGATCGCGGCGCCGATGAGGACGGCGGTCACGCCGGTCTCCGACTGGACGTAGTAGAAGACGGAGCCGTAGAACTTGCCGGCCGTCGCCTGGCGAACGCCGTCGAGCGGAACCATCCCGGTGGACGCGAAGTACTCGTGGCGGTGCGGCCACAGGTCGATCAAGCTGACGAGGGCCGTCATCGCGAACGTGATGCGCACGAGGGCATACGCCCTCGGGTCCGCCGGCCCAAAGAAGAAGGCGATGAGCTTCTTCATCGCGTCAGTCGCGGCACGCGAACTCCTGCGAGGAATGCTCCTCGGGGTTCGCGATCACGCCGTCCTCCCGGATCTGGGCGAGCCAGCGCATCCGCTGGCACGACTCGTGAAGCACGATCTTCTGGCCTCCGTGGCCCTTCCTCGCGCGCAGCTCCGCGCACGCCTTGTCGATGTACCCGTGCACGTAGGGCCCGAAGTCGGGGTCGTACAGGTAGCGCGTGAAGAGGGTCTCGGTACGCACCGCCCGGAGGTCGAACTTCCTCAGGCCGGGAAGAAGGACGCCGTGCCGCTCGACGTGCCCGTCTGTGTCGGTGACCTGCAGGTCGATGCGGTAGTCGTGGTAGTAGGGGATCGTCGTGAACATGTCCCAGGTCTGCCAGAGCCCGGTTATCTCCTCGTAGTGGCGGAAGGGCAGCGACACCGGGCGGAGCGCGGACGTGTCAGGGATCGCCTGCACGCACGTCGCGACCATGTGGCCGACGAAGAGGACGCACGCCGACGCCTTCAGGGCCGTCGTCCACAGGGGGGGGAGCGTCATGCCGCCACCAGCCGCCAGCGGGGCGTCGGCGCGCGCTCGACGCGAAGGAGCGTTCCGTCCTCCACGTTCTGCCACGGCTCGTCGGTGATGCGCTCGGACGCCACGAACACCGCCGATCGCCGTTGCGACCACGGAGTCTCGACGACGGTGCCGTCGCGGCTCGCGCGGTGCGGCCGCAGGCGATCCGTGGGGCTGCGCTCGAGGACGAACATCGACCGGCCGAAGCGGTGCGCGTACGTCGTCGCCCCGTCCGAGAGCAGAAAGCTGAAGGCGCCGAAGTCGGCGCGCTGGCGCGCTGCTCTCGTCGCGTCTCCGAGCGCGCGATCGGTTCGGGGGGACGCCGGCTCGAGGGCGACGCCCGCCTCGTCCAGCCTCGTGAGCAGCCACGCGAAGAGAAGCTCGCTGTCGGTCTCCCCCCCGACCTCCGCGTGCCGCTCGGGGGACACCTGCGCCCGCAGCCAGACGACGTCCTTGATGGTCCCGTTGTGCGCGAACACCCATCGCCCGCGCTCGAAGGGGTGAGTGTTCGCGAGCGACGTCTCTCCCACGGTCTTCTGGCGCACGTGCGACACCAAGAGGTCGCCGCGGCTCCCGACCGCGAGGCGGTGGAAGCGCTCGTCCTCGGTCGCGCACAGGATTCCCCTGTCGACGTTCCACGCGCCGCGGCCGGCGTCGAACACCGCGATCCCCCAGCCGTCGCGGTGTTCACGCGAGAGCGCGGCGAGCGACCGCGGCGCTTCGCGGAGGACGATCTTGAAATCCGTGGACTCGCTGGAGCAAATGGCGAGAAGCCGACACATGGCCTTGCAGAACAAACCATAGCAGGGCAAGTGGGGGAGGTGTGCCTCGCCTTGGCCTCGGCGGACGTCCTCCCATGCCCCACAAGATAGAGCCAGCCCCGAGCGGTCGCGCGAGCTGCCGGGGGTGCAAGCAAGCGATCGCGAAGGGCGGGCTCCGCTTCGCCGAGGAGACGCCGAACCCCTACTCGGAGGACGGCGGCACGTCGTTTCGCTACTGGCACCTGGCATGCGCGGCGATCAAGCTGGCCAACGAGCTCGGGGCGGCGCTCGCCGCCTACGAGGGGCCGGTCGAAGACCGCGCGTCGCTCGAGACTCTCGTGCGGGAGCACGCGCGCCCCGAGATGCCGTACGCGGAGCGGGCGAGCTCCGGGCGCGCACGATGCCGCGCCTGCGACACGACGATCCGCAAGGGCGAGCTCCGCGTCGCGTTCGAGAGGGTCTACGAGTCGCCGATGGGGCCGCAGAAGGCCGCCGCATACGCTCATCCGAAGTGCGTGGCGCGGTACCTCGAGAGGGAAGTGGAGCGCGGCCGCGCCGGCATGGACCGCGAGGAGGCCATGCGGAGCGCTCTCGCCCACAGCCGCCTCGGCCCGGAGGACCTCGAGGTCGTCCGGCGCGAGATGCTCGCCTGATCTCGGCTCGCCTCGCGGCCCTCGGCCGCAAGGCGCGTCGCCTCACCGCTTCGGCCCACCGCGCGCGCTCGACCTTGCTCCGCTCCGAGGCCCGGCTTCGCTCTTCTCGCTCTTCAGCCGCGCGAGATCGTCCTCGAGCTTGCGAACCGTGCGGCGCAGGTCCTTGACCTCGCCCTGCGTGGCCAGAGCCATCGCCTTCGCGATGCCCTCCACCCTCTCCCTCGCGAAGCTCTGCGCCTTACCCGGCATGCTCATCGCCGCCATGACGGCCTTCATGACCCTCTCGTCCTGCATCAGCTTGATGACGCGGGGGTCGCTCATCAACTTCATGCCCTGGTTCATCAGGGACCGCTTAATGGCGCTCATCGGAGGATGCCTCTTTAGTCCTTTGCGTCGCCGCGCGCGAAGATCGATGCCACGTAGTTGAGCACGTCCGTCGCGCTGACCTCGTTGTAACCGAAGTTCTTGATGAGGCGCGACTTGATGATGTCGATCTTCTCCTGCGTGTCCTTGTCGACGACTGCGCTCACGAGCGTCTTCAGCTTGATGCTGTCCTTCTGGTCCTCGAAGAGCTTGAGCTCGAGCGCCCGCCGGAGCCGGTCGTTCGTGCTCCACTCGAAGCGCTTTCCGTCGACTGCGAGCGCGCCTATGAAATTCATGATCTCGCGCCGGAAGTCGTCCTTCCGGTTCTCCGGCACGTCGATCTTCTCCTCGATCGATCGCATCAGGCGCTCGTCCGGCTCCTCGTCCTGGCCGGTGTAGCGGTTTTTCACCTTCTCTTTGAGCGTGAAGGCCTTGATGTTGTCGATGTAGTTCGCCGCCAGCTTGGCGATCGCGTCTTCGTCCGCGCTGATCGCGCGCTGGACCTCGTTTTTCACGATCTCCTCGTACTCGCGCTTGACGACGCCGATGACCTCCGTGAAGCGCTTGCGCATCTCCTCGCTCGTGATGAGCGAGTGGTGCCGCAGGCCCTTCTCGAGCTCGTTGAGGACCATGAACGGGTTGATCGTCCCCTCGCCGGCCTCGTTGACGAGCGCGTTGGATATCTTGTCCTGCACGTAGCGCGGCGACACGCCCTCCATGCCCTCGCGTTTCGACTCCTTGCGGAGCTCCTTGACGGTGTCCTGCGTGTACCCCGGGAGCACCTTGCCGTCGTAGAGCTTGAGCTTCTGCAAGAGCGACAGGTTGTGCTTCTTCGGGTCCTCGAGGCGCGTCAGGGCCGCCCACATCGCGGCCACTTCGAGCGTGTGCGGCGCGATGTGCTTGCCCTTGATCTTCTGCCCGTTGAAGTCCTTCTCGTAG
>Ga0209415_10019432_pt1 | contig 10638 bp, 4 predicted proteins | sample PeaSoiSIISIP2007_FD_187696 | JGI IMG/M metagenome (GOLD analysis project Ga0209415, IMG submission 187696) | Peat soil microbial communities from Weissenstadt, Germany - SII-SIP-2007 (SPAdes) (version 2) | ecosystem: Environmental > Terrestrial > Soil > Wetlands > Peat | place: Germany... | reverse complement strand
CAGCACGGGCCGGCCTTGGCCGAGTAAGGCCAGTCCCGAAAGCGTTTGCCAAAACCACCAATAGAATCCAGCCAGCATTATCAGAAGCGTAAGCATGGGTGAGACCCCACTGCCCAGGTGAACAGCGCGATAAGCGGTGGGTACGGCGTTGGCATCGGAAGCATAGAACGCGCTCAAACCTGCCCAAAGGGCGCAAGCAAGAAGTAAGAATGGAAATATGATCCATACAATTGCGGGTCGAGTGTGCCTGCGGATGGAGCGTGGTTCGCCGGAGAACCGCAAATGTATGTCATGTGCAATTCCCAAACATCCTAGCAGTGCAACGAACGCCAGGCTCAAAATCCAAGCAGAATCCGAGAAATGAAGATAGGGATTGATACGCGCAGAGCAGAGAAACATTAGGATGAGCGCGCAAACCAGAACTACCCAACCGACACTAATCAGGAAGATCTGACGAATTCCGGGACCAGGTGTGAACTGGATGAGCATGCTCAGATTCTGGTACTTCCATCCATAACTGCAAGCGAAGAAATGCAGCAAGATGGCAAGGACTGCGAGTTCGCAGCATATCTTCCAGGCTGGAGACAAGCTCACCGGCAGAGACGAGTTGAATACCCGGTTAGAGGAAGTACTCTCATTAGAAGGCTGAATAAGGGCCAGATTCGATCGCAGATGAGCTGATTTAGAGAACGGTTCTGTCAAAACGGCTAGGGGCCAGTAGCCGCCTCGTCCCACGACGGACAACCAGGTGGAGGGCGCGACCCCAGTGGCTGGGTCGTTCGGAGCGGTTGCCCAGTGCGGAGGCGCATAGTCTGGGATGCCGAGTTTGAAAGGGTGAATGTATGGTTCCGGTTCGCCTTTGGTTGTCATGGGATCGGTGATCAGGAACCGCGTAGCCAGGTATGCGCCTTCCATCGAATCGCTGCCGAAAACACGATGCGCGTGCCGTGGAGTATTTCCCGTGATTGCGGTCCAGTCCTGACCACGGGGCAAGAGCGGAAAAGCCGTCAGAGCTACCACTCCGCGAAATTCGGTAGAGTCGATTTCGCGACCAAAGAGAATATCCGGTCCCATGGTAACGATGAAGGCATCGGCGTAAGCGCGATGCAGGAAGCGGGTTAAGAAAAGGTAGTCGAGGGTACTGGTACTACGCAGAATGACGAATCGAATCCCGTGCGTCCTGAGCGAATCGACAACCCCATACATCTGGGCCTCTTGCGCGAGCGCCAGGTTCGATCCGCTGAATGTTGGGATCGTATCAGTATCCTGATGGGTGGATTGAACGACCTGAGGCTGCAAGACAAGGTGAGTCGCATTTGCACTATCGGACGAAGCAAAAATCGATTGCTCCTCGTAAGCCGAGCGCAAGGCAGAGATGTCACGGGGATAGTAGAGGTGCAGAGGGCGATTGGACATCGCGTAGCCCGGATCGCAGGAGCCTGTTTCCGGCTGAGGGTGATTATCGGGAAGACCCCCATAGGCAGTCTCGTCTTCAGAAAGAATCGCGATTTCTGAGAGTGAATGTCCCCGGTCGGTCAGATATTTGAAATAACGGTCGATCTGAATGGCGTCGTTTTCGTCAAAATCCGCCGTGCGCACCGGCAGAGGGCTCGATTTGTGCAGTTCCTCATTTAACCATTCGTAGGCGGAACAGCCGCGCATCGTTCCCGTGTAGAGGAGAACATCGGCGAATGAGTTCCTGGGCTTTTGCTGGCCAGCATCGATCACTGCGCGGACCATGGAGGGGACAGACCCGGAAAATGTGGGACCCAAAACGCGCAGAGTTTTTTCCAGCGAGCTGTGGTTGGCATGCTGCTCGATCCACGTGAGGGCATTGTTCCATTGGATTCGGTCGATTCCGGTGGTGGGTTTCTCCCCCACGAGAAATAAGAAAAGTCCCTCATTGTAAGTGTCGTCGTACATCTGCCGGCTGGATCTGCCGATGCTCTTGCGGAACAGAATCAGGCCGGGACATCGTTCGCGACGGGCAATGTCGTTCCGCTCTTTAATCTCGTCGTCCCGGCTGGAATATGCGGCCGCGCGTTGTTTCCAAGGGAGCCAGGAGGAGTCGTAGGTGTATTTCTCGTCCTGCGCGGCTTGCTGAATTGCTTCTATGGTTCGATCGAACAGAAGATTCAGGTGCGTGTGCAAGGGATCGGGTACGGTCGCGACAATGAACTCTATGCCCGCCGGCAGTGTTCCAAGCGGCGCTGCCGCTTCCGGTTTCTCCGGCCCAGTAATTCCATGAAGATATTGGTCTACGAGAGTCGCAATCTCTCCCGCCCTGGCGGTGCCTGCATCGGAGAATGCCGAGCAGTTCGGGCCTGCAACCTCAGTGCTAACGGGCACAGTTTCTGACACAATACCGGCGCCGTTGTTCGTCTTGGAAGATGGTGGTGTGACCCCGAGCCGGGCTCCCGCAACCAGCACCGCCAACAACGCGAAGACTCCCATACCACGTTTCACGGACGTCCTCTTTAACCACACTCGACAGATATCGACCCATCAGTCCAATAAAGGCCGGGCAGAGCCTCCGAGCAGCGAAGTATTCATATTGAAAATGTTGTGGTGCCCCGCATTCGTCCCGATAGTCAGCACGATCGCCACACATGCCGTGACGACTTGGGTCCGGCGCTTGTACCAGCCCGAGACCCGCTCCATGGTATCGTCGAACCATTGTTCGATGTTCTTTTGCGCACGACCAAGGTCGCCCGAAGCATTCTGAAGCAGTGCCAACAGCGCGGTCTTAACGTCGCCGTCCGGCAGGGCTTTGACACCATTTTCCAGGTCAGAAAAACTGATGGACCCCAGCTTGCCTTTAGTTACCAAATCCATAACTGCCGTCGCGAACGTCCGTGACGGCAGATACGATGGATGAGCAGCTGAACCCGTTTTGCCCGGCGTCAACATGCCCGAAATGAGCGGGTGGGCGTAGAAGTCTTGCAGAAACGAACGAGTAGGGTCGCTCGCTTTTTGTTGATCCAGCAATTGTTCGATGCCCTTGGCGAGAGTTGTCGCGCGCACAGAGGTGATTCCCGCGATCCACTCGTTAATAGTTGTGCACATGACTGCCAACAGCAGATAGACGAATACGATGCCGGTGGCCAAATCGAGGACTGTGGAGTTCAATAGCCCCATACGATTCTCCTGCCTAAGTTGTCTAGCGGTCTTGGTTGGGGGGAAGCGCTGCCGAGATCCGCGCAACTTGTACACTTCTTTTGTGCGGCCGTGTTCCCTTTTCCGTATTTGTTCTATTTTTGTAACAAGAAACCCTCAATCTAAGCCCATGTCCGGTTTCGACATTAACCCCAGTAAGTTCTCGGTAGCTTCGGCACCTTTGAAAGTTCGCAACGTGCGAACTCACAATTCTCGGCTCTGACGCACAAAATGTTTCCCTACTTCAACCCGTAAACAGCCAAGTAATAGTTAGCGGCACCGGGAGCAGGTCTCGGACCTCCATAGCGCTGAAGAGGTTGGGTATCGCCCGCGGTTCCCACAAAAACTTTTCCGTTCGCAATCGTGGGCGGATTAAAGCGTGCCAGGAGACCGAAGCTGTCTTTTGTGTCAGGAAGAGCGGCATCCTTGCCTTGACTGCGCCAAAGTTCCTTCGTGACGTCCTCGGCGTTAAAGGCCATGAGCATTCCCTTTACACCTCGACAGCTATTCGCATCGCCATTGGCGGGGACGATGGCCCACACAATACCCGTGCCTGCAACCGAGCCATTGCTCGACACCCCAAGCAAGCCTCCCGGCATCCACACTCCATGATTTGCCTGCGATTGGCACGCGGGAACCTGATTCAGTTTCGGCTGGCTCCAATCACCCCTCTTCACGGCCTGAACATCGAACTTTCCGCCATCAAACGGAAAAGCTTTTAAAGGATCCCCCTCTCCCATTACATAGAGCCAAGTCTGGTTGTTGGGACCTTTCCAAACGATTGGAGCCCCATGGATGTGCCCCGTAGAAGCCTGCCATTTCTGGATAAGGTCGGGTGAATCGGTGCAGTCGGGCTCTGCGGGCAAGCATGTCGACGCGGTAGGAGGGAATGGCCCGGGTTGATATCCGGGCATCTTGTCGGTACGCATCAGGTAGAGCCTTCCGTCTTTTCCACCACCAATCACAAACTCATCGAAGAGAACTGCGCCTGACGATCCCTGGTCGAGGTCGCAACGGTCGAGCAGCATCTGATTGCATGGCGCAAAGAAGCCGGCGACAGAAAGCGTGCCATTCTGGAACTGAAGCTTGACGATGCTGTCGCCAAATCTGTGATTCGCGGGGGTAAGATCGCCGTTGCCGGTCTGCAGATAGATGTTCCCAGTGCCATCGGCCGCAGGCGCGTCGCCAGCCATCCATATGCCGCCATTCCGCCCGTTCGGCGTCGGACTCCAAACCGTTTTCATCGCCAGCGTTGCCGCATCGTAGACGAAAAGCCATCCCGCCAGACCCTCTGGATTGTCGCCACCAAACGCTACGTATAGCAATCCATTGGAGAGGAGCAGTCCAGCCCTCTGCTTGCGCCGTTGAATAAACCCGTCACTATTGGGGGCGAAGGTCTCGTTACCAACGGTTCCCTGCACGACCACTGGTCCTTTCTGGATCTGCCCCGTGGTCAGGCTGAGGTCATACAGTCGATACTGCTGGTCGTTGGTCCACGTGACGGCATAAAGCGAGTTGGCGGCGCGATCGATGACAGGGGTGCTCAGGACGCCCCACCATGGATCATCCACGGCCCACATGTCGAAGTTCCCGCTGCCGTTCTGCGGTCCCGTGGCGCCGCATTTGCAAGCATTGCCATCGCTCAGGTAGGTAGCCCAAAGGAGTGTGTCGTTGTTCGTAGCCGGCTTTTCGTCGGCCATATAGGCATAGACGGTGCCTTTCATGGTCGCGAATACGACCGCATTACATCCGCCGACGCACTTTGTTTTGGCTGTGGTCCCGAGAATACCTGCCGACGGAACCTTGAGGTTTGATACATACAACGGTTGGGCCATGATTTTCGCGTCAGCGTAAAGAGTCCATAGCTTGCCGAATCGCGTGCGGACGCTGTTTTGAGTGAGAATCGTTTCGTGGGCATTGACGCCGCTGCGGAAGTTGTCATTCCGGCGCGTCAGTACGTCGACCTGGGCGAACATCGGCGTGATCGTAAGAGCAAAGGCCAAGAATCGGACGATCATGACTGTTCTCACCTGTAGGCCCCGGTTGGGCCGTATTTCACGGCGTTGCCTGCTCGAGATGGCACTGCCTTCGCTGGATAAAGAGACGGCGCAGCCGCCGGCTGCGCCGCCATAGCGGCATAGATCTAAGTGCCCGTCCTCTTCGCTTGCGCGGGTGGAGGAACGCCCAAGGCTGTGGCTACCTGACTTCCTATCGGCGATCCGAACCCAGTGCAGGCATCCCATCCGGGACCGGCTGAATAGGCACCGTTGTTGCCAGAGGTAACATCATTGAAATCTGCCGCCGTACTCGCGTCCTTATAGAGCAATGGGTTGATAAAACCAATTGGCTTTCCCATGCTCTGGTTGATGAGCGCGATCAATCCAGCCCAGAGTGGGGCGACGGCGCTCGTTCCTCCAATCACGTCGGGGTTCCCGTCGACACGAGTAACGTAGCCAGTTGCCGGGTCGGCATCGCCGGCCACGTCCGGAACGCCTCGACCTACATTGTGATTTGGATTGGCAGAAGGCGGCACGCCGGCGCCATTCTGCCAACTGGGAAGGGGAAAGACGTCGCTGATGCCGCCTCCGGTCGCGCCTTCGTTATTTGCGAGTTCGTTCCACACAGTTTCGCTGGTAATAGCATTACCTGAGGCGACCAACTGGGTGCCTCCACATGCCAGCACATTAGGACTCGATGCCGGGAAATCCACGTGGTTCAAACCGTCGGTGACGCCGTCCGTCGAGCCGTCGTCTCCAGCTGCTACGCAAACTGTTACACCCATTGCAGCCGCGGACTGGAATGCCTCATCCATGGACGTCATGGCCTGCTGTGTCCATGAGGATTCGGGACCACCCCAACTGATGGAGACCACAGACGGGTTGTTCGTGCTGTCGTGTACGGCGGTTGTAATCGCGTTCAAAAAGCCGGCGTCCGTATTCTCCGCAAAATAGACGACGATCTTAGCGGCGGGCGCGATCGCCCCGCACACTTCAATATCTAACATTACTTCTCCGTCCGGGCCGCTGGGGTCTCCGGTGGGATTGTTGCTGCTGTTGCCGACCGAAACCGCCGACACGGTGGGCGTCTCGGTCAGCTTGAGTTGGCTCCAGTAATTGCTCAGATCTGCAGCGTTGTAACCGCCACCCAGCTCGATTAGCGCGATACATTCTCCAGACCCATCTGCGTTTGTGGGAAAGTTATAAAGGGTGGCAACTTGAATCGGCGTGTAGGACAAGCTCACGGCAGCGGCACGGACGCTACCTTGCCCCTGCCGCCTACGAAAATGCGGCTTGGCTTGTGGGCGATTATCCAGACCAAAGACACCTTCGACCACGTTCTGCAGTTCCGCAGGAAGGTGGACCGGTCCTGTGCGCCCGCGGTATCGGCCGTTTGGGTGTTCGTATTCCTTGAGTTCGACGCCAAACGCCTCGTTCATGGCAGCAACCGTCCCAGAGAGAATGACGGTCCGGCGTGCCGGGCTCTTTTGCTTGACCGTGAGTTTGTGTAGGCGGGCAAATGACTCGACGCGAGCAATGCTGTCAGGGTCGGCCCCATGGCGTTGTTCGAATTCTTTGCGATTCAAGAGGGTACGTTGCTCAATCGGTTTCGTGAATTCATCAGCGTTGACAATTGGTTTCTTCCCTGCTCGAGAGCGCAAACGGATGGTCACGTCGACCGTTTCTTTGGGGTTGGCTGGACCTATCTCTCGCGCTCCTTCTAGCGGAGCACGCTCACTACCGGCAAGTGGAAGTTGATTCTTCGGAGTAGACATAGATCTCCTTTCGATTGGGCCTAGTCCGACGTCGAAGAGGAACAGAGCAGCAACACCACAGGAGTACTTTGGCGAAACCCCACCCAGGAAAGGAGCCCAGCCCTCTGCAATCTCCGAGTCGGTGCTGGCCCGTTGGACGGATGGAAACTAGCACAGACCGACAACAACGCAAGCGGTTTCTTGCGCCTGTTACGAAAGACGAACAGAGCGATGTTCCGAGAAGCTCATCCAAGGACACAGGACATAGGGATTAGCGAACCGAGGCCTCTGGAGGATTCCAGGTAGCGGTTGACAACACATCCGAAAAGCCATCCCTCGGATGTGGACTCCGGAACGTCCTCCCTCGAAGGATCCCCTACAGTGTTTTCAGGTATTCGATGATCTGCATTCGTTCCTCTTCCGTCAGTTTGCGGCCGATCACACCGTTTCCCTTTGGGCCGTCGTTGAACTCATGTCCCGCATTCGAATTGCCGGGCAGATCGGTGCGGAACTCAGTCGCGCCTTTGAGGGGGGCGGTGTTGAGGCCGAGCTTGACGGGGTCGTATTGCTTATTCCCAAGATAAAAGACCCTTGGTCGCTCGGAAACTGGCGAAAGCAGCGCAAACAGGTTCGGAACCGAACCGTTGTGAAGGTAAGGAGGCGTAGCCCAGATGCCATTATGTGGCCGCGCCTTGTACGCCAGTGGGGTGAGCAGTTCGTTTGTCCGGTAGCCGTTCCACTCTTCCTGCTGCCCAGGTGAAAGCTTGAGCTCGGCATACGCCTGATCAATCACCTTCTGCGTAATGTATTTCAGCCCATCTCGAGCGGAAACGACCCCTTTCCCCAACGGCCCACTATCGGCGGTCCGGTTGAAAAAATTCTGCGCCTCTTTCGGATCGGTTCCGATCTCAGACAACGGAACCATGGTTACCTTAAAAAACTGTCTTCCTTCGCTAGTCGTAAAGTTGGTCCAATGTTCCGGCTTGCGACCCTCGTCGGAGAGCATGGGTGGTTGGTGGCAGTGCAGGCATAATTCTTTGTAGAGTTTTTCGCCCTTGGCCGCCTTTCCGAGATCAATCTTTCCCAGGACATCCTCGGGCCACCTTGGCGACCAGACGCCCTTGCCAGGTGCATCACCACCGAGCAGAAGCTCGATCTCGTGAAGATTGCCGACGTGGATGGTGTTCTGGAACTGCGCTCCGGGGTAACTCAGAAGGTTGATGCGCGAGCGCACCCCCAGCGCCTCGCCGACGTTTCTCCCCATCGGCTGCTGAATGGACCCGTTGTACTGCACCCAATCCATCCAGGATGCGTCCCAGATCGGCGGGAAGTTCACCGGACCGTCGCCAACCACGAGGTTCTTTCGGTTGTTCAGCTCAGTTCCAAAAACGAAGTTGCCGATTCGAGCCAGTGCGTCCGTGCGACCGTAGCCTTCTGGAGTCGGAAAGAGATGGAGATTCGCCTTGAACTCCGTGAAGCTGGTGTCGAGATAGTACTTGAGCGCCTGACGCAGAAGAACTTGATCGGCGTGCGAGGGGTTGGGCCCGAGCACCCTGTGCGCAAATCTCCGGAAGCGCACCCGATCATAATAAGTCCAGGTAACTGCGAGACCCAGCGCCTCGGTGAACTTCTGCAGTTCGATCAGCGAGGGCCCGGCGTCGATCCGGATGGCCTTGTCGCCGTAGAACAATTCTCCCGTATGGCAGGCCGCGCAAGTAATACCGAGCACCACGTTTTTTTGCCCAGTGTAGGGATCGACAAAACGATCGTCGTGCGCGAAGCCAACCGGCAGGGCGTCCGGATTTTGTTCGTAGGCGCTGTCCGGAATAAAGCCGAAGCCCTGCAGGTAAGCATCATCCTTGAACAGAGGAGCTCCTGTGATGCTGAAGCGCGGTTGCTCGAGCGCGAGAAACCAGCGATAGGGTAGGAGTTCACTGCCCTGCGCCATGTGGTAGTAGCGACGACGCTGATCTTCGGTCCAGTTCTGGGGAAGCCAGACGACAGTGCTGGGCCTTTCGATCTTCGGTACCTCCAAGCTGTTGTGCAGGGTGAAAATCCCAATCCCCGCTGCGCATAGGGCCAACAGACTGAGCAACGCCAGCGCAGAGATTACGCTCGGACGCCTGAGCATCGGTGGTTTTGGAGGAGCGATTATCTTCTGTCCATGCACCGGTCGGGGCACCAGTTCGCAGGCATTTTCCGGTTCCATTACGTATTGCTGCGGTAGATTCTTCGGCCTGTAGGTCGGCACGTCGTGCATCCGATCAACCACGCTTTGATGAACATGGACGCCGTTTGGAATCAACCTGGTGCGGCCTAGGTTAACCCAGATACGGCGCTTCCACCTGGGCTCAGTTTGCCCCGGCACGGGCACGGGATGGGAAACAAGCTTCGGCCAGAACTCGCCCAGCCACCAAAACCCGTGCAGCGACTTATGCAACTTCCCCTTGGCGTCGGGCGAGACATAAGGAAATTGTCCGCCCAAGACCTCAATGACCTTTTGAGGATCCAGCAGCAGCCCGGCAGATTGTGCCTCGCACAACATCCACCGCAGTGAGATTTTTGATAACCCGCTCTCCGCTTCGGCGTAACTCCCGCCGACATCCGAGTGAACGCCTGCGAACCACACTTGTTTTACATCCTGATTGGCAGCCGCCGGTTCATGAACCAAGTTCTGGCGGAAAAAAGCGCGGCGCTCATCAATCGATATCGCGTGCCGCACGACGGGAACGTTAGGTAACGCCGCGGTGTAGGGTAGGTGACCACCCTTCGTGTGAATGGGATCGAGGATCCAGCCCACTGAGCTCACGGTGTCCCACAATCCTAGAAAATACGGTGTGCAGGGAATACTGAAAGTCGTTCTGAACCCGGCGGCGATCTCAAACTTGCAGGGATCGTTGCTCTTGTAAAGCCGCAGGGCGTATGGAACCAACGCCTCATTCGCTCGATTGAGCAACCCGCACATATGCAACAACCCGCAGAGTGCGCGAGCCGTGTAAGAGCCACGACTAAAACCGAAGATAAAAATCTGATCTCCCGGCTCGAACTCTCCCATCAGGAACGAATAAACATCCGCGATGTTGTCGGAGAAGCCGTACCCGAACGCGAGACCCCTCACTTTCGACCACCACTTTCCAGGGGCAGTCAGGGCATTTCTCGCCCCCATCGTTCCGACCCCGGGGTGATAGTAGGCGGTCTGCTGGGCCTGCGCGGACAAAGTCCAATAGAGCTTTACAACGTTCGAGTTAGCGGACCCATACTGATTGCCGGTTCCATCACAGCAAACGACGATATTTCTCGGCATACTCGATTAACCTCCACGACGCAGGGGCCGAATCGCTCGTGACAAGGTCAAGACTCGCTGACTAGGTATTAGTCCACCTAAGAGAGGCTACGCACGAGGTGGGAACAGCTATTGATGTTACACCGTCAGTCAAGAAATCTTATTTCCTGTCAGTCGTCAGCAATATTGCCATTGCCCGGACCTAAGAATGGTAGTAATCTCTTGCAGCATTGCTGAGCAAGCAAGCGGGGTTTGGCAGAGTAACTGGGGCAAGCCTGGGTCGAACTATATCAAGAGTCGGAGTCGACTTTAGGAGAGCTATATGACTAGTTATGGAATGTCCTGTTCCAGAGTGCTGAGACTTGGGTTGATCGGAATCCTGGTAGCTGGCGGTGCTGTTGGTTGTTCGTCCCGTCAAGGGCGCCCTGACGGCGCGGCGAACCGCATT
>Ga0209415_10019431_pt1 | contig 10639 bp, 6 predicted proteins | sample PeaSoiSIISIP2007_FD_187696 | JGI IMG/M metagenome (GOLD analysis project Ga0209415, IMG submission 187696) | Peat soil microbial communities from Weissenstadt, Germany - SII-SIP-2007 (SPAdes) (version 2) | ecosystem: Environmental > Terrestrial > Soil > Wetlands > Peat | place: Germany... | reverse complement strand
CGGGGCCTGTGGGAGCCCGCAGCCCGGTCGCAACGGCCGGGCCATCTAGGGCCCTTCAGTTTGATTTAGCAGGCGGTGCACCGCGCCTAGCAGCTCTGCGGCCTTGAAGGGCTTCAGGAGGAATTCGTGCGTCACCTTAATGGCCGCCGAGACGGCGGAACCGTCGGACTCCACGGGGGACAATCCGCTTATGGCGAGAAGCTGGATGTCGGGCCGAATCTGCGACACGGTGCGGGCGAGCTCAGTGCCGCCGAGACGGGGCATGTCGACATCGGTGATTACGAGGGAGATCTCCTCGGCGCGGGAGATAAACGCGAGGATCGCCTCAACGCCGTCGGCGCAACTGACGACGCGATATCCGTGTTCCTGCAGAATGGCGGTGCCAATCTCGCGGATGGGCGCGTCGTCGTCCACGAGGAGGATAAGCTCGCCGTTTCCTTTCGGTATCTCGAAGGGCGAGGCGCTGGTGGTCTGGGGTGTCTCGCTTTCAACGGCGGGCAGGAAAACGCGGAAAGTGGTGCCGCGGCCTACCTCTGTGTCTAATTCGATGAAGCCGTTGTGGTTGAGCACAATACCGCGAACCGTGGAAAGCCCCAGCCCCGTGCCTTTTGTCAGGCCCTTGGTGGTGAAGAACGGCGTCCACATGCGTTCGAGCACGTCGGGCGGAATGCCGGTGCCGCTGTCGGAGACCTCGAGCACGACCCAGGCGCCGGGCTTGCCGCCCGGGATCGCGCCGGCCTGCGTGGCGTCGATCCGGCGGTTGGCTGCGGTGATCTTCAGCGTGCCGCCCTGCGGCATGGCGTCGCGGGCGTTGACGCAGAGATTTAGGAGCACCTGGTGGACCTGAGTGGCGTTGCCCATCACCGGCCACAGGTCGGAGGGAATCGTCTGCTCGAGTTCAATGGCCCTGGGGAACGTCTCCTCGATGACATTGATGATGTCGCGCGCGATGTGTTTTATCTGCGTGGGCTGGAGCTCGCCGGCGGTGGCGTGCACGAATCCGAGAATCTGCCGAACGAGGCCGACGCCGCGCGTGGCGCACTGCTTCAGCGTGTCGAGGATCTTGAGGTCGCGCGGGGTCGACAGGCTCTCGCGCAGCAGCGGCTCGGCAAACATGATCGGGGCGAGCACGTTGTTGAGGTCGTGCGCGATGCCCGCGGCTAGCGTGCCGATGCTCTCGAGACGCTGGGCGTGGAGGAATTTCTCCTCGAGCAGCTTCTTCTCCGTTATGTCGGCTAGGAAGCTCAAGCGGGCGCGGGGCCGGCCCCCCTCGTCCCGAACAAGCGTGACCCGGTTGTCCACGACGAGGCTGCGGCCCTTTCGGTCCCTCATCTTCATCTCGCCGTTCCAGAATCCGTCGCGCTCGACGGCCGTGCGCAGCGCTGACACGGTCGCCTGGTCCTCGAGTTGAAACAACGCCTCGGGCAGTTGGCCGACCGCCTCGGCGGCGGTCCAGCCGAAGATCTCCTCGGCGCCGCTGTTCCAGAGCGCGATCTTGTTGTCTAGATTCACGATCATCACGCCTTCGTGCGACTTGGATAGGATCTCGTTTTGCTCGCGCACCTGGGCCTCGGCCAGCTTGTGCTCGGTGATGTCGCGGGAGATGCCGACCATCCCGGTGATGCGGCCCTGCGCGTCGCGCAGTGGCATCTTGGTGGTGGAGACCCAGGTGAAGTGGCCGTCGGGCCACGTCTCCTTCTCCACGACGCCTATCATCGGCTTGCCGGTCTCCATGATCCGCTGCTCGTCCACGAATGCCTGCTGGGCGTGCTCCGTGCTGAACATGTCGTAGTCGGTCTTGCCGACGGCTTCCGAGGGATCGCGCAGCTCGAAGCTTCGCGCCATGGCCCCGTTGATGCGGATGAAGCGGCTTTGCCTGTCCTTGAAATAGATGTGGTCGGGTATCGTGTTGGCCAGGCTGGCGAAAAGGGCCTCCTCCCGTCTCAGCGCCTCCTCGGCCCGGCGGCGCTCGGTGATGTCGGTGCCGATGCTCAGGATCTCGTTCGTCTTGCCATTCTCATCGAGCACCTGCCTGTTCGTCCAGGCGACCCAGACCTTTTCGCCGTTGCGGCGCGTGTGCTCATAGACGGTCTGCGCGAACATTTCCGGATTGGTGCCGATCCGGCTCATCAGCTGGACCATGTCCCGGGCGGTGGTCTCGCTCTCCGGTGAGATGATGGTGCCGACCATATGGCGGCCCTGGATCTCCGACTCGGTGTATCCGAAGAACTTTTGGCCAAACTCGTTCAGGAACGTGATTACGCCGCCGCGAGTCCAGCGCAGGATGACGCTGTTGGCGTTCTCAACGAGCTCCCGATACTTCCTTTCGTTTTCCGCAAGCGCCTCCTGCGCCCGCCTGCTCTCGGTGACGTCCTCGACCGTTCCCTCGTAGTGCTCCCCGCCCTGCTTGCCTTTGACCGCCTGGATATTGATCCGGGTCCAGATCAGGGTGCCGTCCTTGCGCCGCATTTGGACTTCAAAGTCCGAGACGCTGCCGGACTCCCTCAGAAGGCGCAATGCCTCGGAGCGTTTCGTTGCTTCAGCGTAGCACTCAACCATGCTCGGCATCTCGCGCTTGAAGCTTTCGGCCGACTCATAGCCGAAGAGCCGTGCCAGCGCAGGATTTGCCGCCACGATGGTCCCGTCGGTCTCCGTCACGACGATCCCCTCCTTGGCATTCTCAAAGATGGCGCGGTACTTGTCCTCGGCCTCGTGGCGTTTCGTGATATCGACGATGACTCCTGCCAGGTTCCATGCATTTGGGCCCTCCGGCCGGATGACGACCTCCTCGCTTAGCCAGTGCGTGCCGTCGAGGCCGATTATTGGAAACTCCTGCTGGTATCCGTTCGCCCCCTCGGCGAGGGCCCTCATGTAGTTGAGCGCGGTCCTCTCATGTTCGGGCGATTGCTCGTCCCTCCAGAGGCCGCCTTCTTGGACCAGGGCGGCCAAACGGTAAATGGGGTTGTCCCGAAGCTGCGGCGGCGTCCTTATCTTCCAGTTGTACGCCGAGCCGTCGCGCGTCACCCGGGCCCACCAGAGGAAAACGTTCGACCGCTCGAGCGTATCCAGGATCAGCTGGTAATTCTCGAGCTTGGCGTCGGTGCCCGCAGGAGGCGACGGCACGGGTGCGCTCCGCCGCCGACCCGAGAGGAGACAATACAGACCAATCCCGACAAGGCCTGCAACGCCAACCGCGCCGAGTGCCAGAGTCGGGGCTGTTAGGGCTGCGAATAGCACGTTGATGGTGGGATTCTCTCGGGCGATCACACGAGGAGGTGGCCCAAGGTGTGGTCTTGGGACCAATCTGGTGATGCCAGCCGTGAATGTGCTTTAGCCTACAAACACTGTCAACCGCACCCCCGAAGGGTATTTACGTAATCTGAAGTACTCACCCTCCATGCACGCAGGCCAGAATCACTCTTATCCGGCCCGAGGGCGATTCGCTCCCTGGCGCAGCGCCGCCACTGCGCGCTTCCTCCTTGGGACTCGAGGCGCGGCCCGGTGACACGACCGGCGTTTGTTGTATGGCGAGTGCGGAAGCCCCGCTCCCGCTGCGCCTAGGCGCCTAGGCGTGCAGGGGTTTTGGCACGCGGTCCGCGGACCCGCGGTTTCTGGCCTGGGAGTCTATCGTGCCCCTGGGAGCGGTGCCGGCTCAGGGCAGCGCCGGAAAGGGCCTCGCGCCACCGGATCCCTGTTGCCTCAACTCGGCCGCCAGCCAGCCGAGGCCGACCTGGTAGTTCCTGAGGGTGACCTCCGCGTCGCCGCCCTTTTCCGCAATGAGCCCTATCGGGCCCTTCCAACCGCTGGCCTGGATGGTCCGCATCATCTCGAGTTCGCGGTCGCCCTGGCTCGGATAGATCAGGTTTCCGTCCATCGCCGTCCCGGTGATGTTCACGGCGACCACATGGCGCCTGATCTTCTCCCAAACCGCCGGGAAGTCCGCGGTGTCGTCGTGGAGCGCGTCGCGCGCGTGGCTGAAGTTGTAGACAATTCCGACGTCGGTCACGCCGGTCCCTTTGAGGTATTCTATGATGGCGACTTCGTTATCCATCATCCCGAACCAGCCGTTGTGGTTGTAAAGCTCGACCCTGCATCCGTACGGGGCTGCCAGCTTCACAAGAGCACCGATCCGCTCTCCGTCCCGCCTGACCCGCAGCTCCTGTTCCTGCGGAGTCCCTGGGAAGCTCTGGCGCATGAGCCTGATCGACAGCTGATGCCGCTCGTCCGGCGACATCCCTTCGGCGTTGCTTGGCATGGCAACTTCTTTGCCCGGCAGGGCGACCCATAGCTGCGGGTGGGCATTGTGGCGCCTGAACAACTCGAGCGTGTTCTTCGCGGCAGGATCGCCAGCGTCGAAGGGGAACCACCAGGCCAGCAGGGTTACGCCGTGCCTTCGGAGGGCCTCGATTTCCCGGTCAAATGTCGGGACGTCCTTCTCGCGCCAGTCATAGGCGAAGCTCCTGAAGCCCAGCCTCTCGAGCATAAGAGCCCGCTCCTCCGGTGCGCGCGCTCTTGAATCGAACGGGACGACGCACCAAGCGACCAGGTTGTCGCGCGCCCAGAGGTCCGCAGGTATTTGGGGATCAGCGGGATCCACCGTGTTGGCCCTGCCGGCGGGCACGCTTAGAGCGCACGCTAGGCAGGTCATGACCGCGCAAAGGGCTTCTCCGGACATCCAGTTCTTCATGGTTCATCCCCCTTGGCTCAAGGCGAACAGCTCGTTCGGCGCTTGTCACGTTTTCGATTCCAGCCGTGGGGCATTACCGGCGCCAGTCGCCCGCGCGGCTCCGTCACGCCGCTCGCCTGCCCATGTGATGCGGAGGCCGGTGCGCGGAGCTCAGTTTTCCCAATCCGATACCAAAATGCCAGGGCGGAAGGTTGGCGGTGAAGCCCGGCTGCAGACCTGCCGCCCGGCCCCACTGCAGGATCTGCGCGGGGCGAGGGCGGATCGAGAGTGGGGGACCGCGCGGCGTCGGGATGTCGGAGCGCCAGTGGATGAGGAGCACATGTCCGCCCGGAATGATGATCCTGGCCGCTTCCCGCAGCACGGCTTCGGGATCCCGGCAGTGCAGCATGTTGAAAAGAAGGCATGCGCTGCAGCTTCCGGCCTCCAGCCCGAAGCCGGCCTCCAGGACATCCCGGACTTCGCCCCTGACGTTGCGGACGCCGGCGGCCGCGGCGCGCGCCACGGTGCGGGCGATCATGAGCGGCTCGACGTCAAAGGCGAAGACGGTGCCGCTCACTCGGCGGGCCAGCGGAATGGTGAAGGTGCCGTAGCCGCACCCTAGCTCCGCGACATCCTTCACCGATCTATCGAGGCCGAGGCGCTCCAGCACGAGAGGGACGTCGAACAACGATTCCCAGTAGGCTTCCTCCGGCATTGCGCTGTCGGGAACCTTCATCGTCGACTATATACAGGAAAAACACGCGCACTGCGAGCCTGTCGCGCACCATGGGCGGACCGGCCCCCGCCGCAGAGCCCGCGGCCGGCCCCCGCCCTCACCGGACCGCCACAGAAACCGGGTCGTAGCTCTCGCTTGCGATGGCGACGTTCTCGCCGCCGGCGAGCTTCTCGATGTCAAGCGTCGTGCGGCCCGCTATCGTGCCGGACACGGAGCGGGTCGCCTCCGGGCCGGTCACGGTGATGTTCACGGACAGGGGCTCGAGGGAAAGATTGCTGATGTGCAGCGTGAAACTGACCTTCGAGCTGGCCAATCCAAACAGGCTGCCCTGCGCCCTCTCGAGCGACGTCTCAACCGGCATGCGGCGGGCGCGATGGACCAGGGGCTGGAGGCCGGCAATCTCGCCCTCGGCCTTCTGGAGCCGCGATTGCAGGTCCGCCGACCTGCCCCTCTCCTGGTCCAGCTGCGAAAGCAGCTGGGCGGACTTGGAGGCCGCCTGGTCCAGCCGGCCCTGCAGATCCGCTGACTGGGACTTGGCCTTGTCCAGCTGCGACTGCAGCTCCGCCGCCGAGGCCCTGGCCCCGTCCAGCTGCGATTGCAGCTCGGCCGACCGCGCCTTCGCCTTGGCGAGGTCCGATTGCAAGTCGCTTTGCCGGCTCGTGGCCTGGTCCAGCTTCGACTGGAGCTGCGCCAAGGCTCCCTTGGCCTTGTCCAGGTCGGCCAGGGCCTGGGTGTTGTCGGGCTTGGCCGGCGCAGCCTGCTGATGGGTGTCGGCGCCCTTGGCGACCTGGGTTTTGAGGCTGTGGACCCTGAAGCTGAGGACGATGACTAGAATCGCTAGGCCTAGGCAGACGGCTAGGACCGCCAACATCGATCCCCGTTGGCCGCACGCTTCGAAACGCGGAGTTGCGGCGGCGTTCACAGGGTTCCTAGCGGGTGAAGGGTGCACATATGCCGGACAGTCCGGACCCTAATGCACCGGAGCCGATCTATCAAGAAGCGTCCTGACGCCGCCCGCTGCGCCGCGCGGGGCCCGTGGCCCGAGTTTGGGCTCGTTCTCCGGGCTTCCGTTCGCCACACAGTCACCCCCGGATGAGCCGCTTCACTCTGTGCGCTGCCTGCCTTGCGGCCCTTGCCGGCACGGCCGCGAGGGCGGAGAACGTCCTGGACGCCGACAAGGAGCGGAAGGTTGCGGAGCTGCTGCGCGAGAGCGGGGTGCCCAGCGTCTCGGTGGCCATCGCCGAGCACGGCGAGGTGGTCTACGCAAAGGCCTTCGGGAAGGCGGCGCTTTCGCCCGACAGGGCGGCCGATACATCCACCCGCTATTTCGTGGGCTCGGTCAGCAAGCAGTTCACGGCCGCCGCCGTCCTCCTCGCCGCCGAGGGGGGGAAGCTGACCCTGGACGACCGCGTGTCGAAGTACTATCCCGGGCTAACCCGGGCCGGGGACATCACGCTCCGCCAGCTCCTTTCCCATTCCTCCGGCTACGAGGACTACGCCCCCCAGGATTACTCGATTCCGCAGTGGGCCCGTGCGACCAGCCCCGATGCCGTCATAAAGGCGTGGGCGGGCAGGGCGCTCGACTTCGAGCCGGGGACCCGCTGGGAGTATAGCAACACGAACTATGTCCTGGCCGCCCGGATCTTCGAGAAGGCCACCGGCGAGTCCCTCGTCCCTTTCCTCAGGCGGACGATCTTCGATCCGCTTGGGATGAAGAGCGCGACGGACGGCTATCTCGAGCGGCGCGCCTCGGACGCGGTGCCCTACACGCGCTACGGCCTGGGCCCGGCGAGGCCGGCCGTCCCGGAGGCTCCGGGCTGGTATCACGGCGCCGCGGAACTGGCGATGACGCCCTCCGACCTCGCGCGCTGGGACATCGCCGTGCTGCACCACCGCATCCTGAGCGAGAGCTCGTACAGGGATTTGACCGGGGAGGTGAGCCTGAAGAACGGGAACCTGACCCACTACGCGCTGGGTTTGGGTGTCGGCGACATGGACGGCATCCCTCGACTCTCGCACAGCGGGGAGGTCTCCGGCTTTCTCACGTTCAACTCCGTCTATCCTACCCGCGACACCGCCATCGTCGTCTGCAGCAATGAGGACAGCGTGTTCGTCGCGGCAACCATCGCCCGCCAGCTGGCTCAGTGGCTCATGAACCCCGGGGAGGCGGCCGCCCAGGACGCCCCGCCGGCCGAGCTGAGGCAAGTGGGCTCCATACTCGACGGGCTGCGCCGCGGCGCCGTCGATCGGTCCCTTCTGACGCCAGACACCAGCGCCTACTTCAGCCCCGCGGCTCTTGCGGACATCCGGGCGTCCCTAAAGCCGCTCGGCGCCGTGAAGTCGATCGCGCGCATCCGCCAGGAGCACCGCGGCGGCATGACCTGCCGGGGCTACAAGGCCGAATTCGAGAGGGGCGCCGTGGAGATCTCGGTCTACGTGACGCCCCAGGGACTCTACGAGCAGTTCCTGGTGGAGCAGGACATCTGAGGCCGGGGAGCCCGACTTGGCAGCCGGCGATGTCAGGGTGCCAGCGACGCCAGCCCCGCCGTCGCCGGGTTCCGGGAGCCGGTCCCCACCATGCTGTCCGCGTCGCTGCCCAGGGCCCTCTCGAGGGCCCCCTCGTCGAGGTGGTAGACGAAGTAGACCGGCCCGATCCTCTCGGCCGGCCGAAGCCTTCGGCAGCTCGCCGCCAGCCTCGCCACCCCAAGCTGCGCGACCCGGTGGGGCAGCGGACCGCGCCATGCGGGCGCCCCCTCGGCGATCCATTCCCTCCTCAGCTGCTCATTCCACTCGCCGTAGAGCTCCGTCGGTCCGCCGACGAGCCGCGTCGCGCCAAACACGAAGTAGCCCGCCCGGACCCGCCCGTTCTCAAAGGCCCAGTCCAGGTTCGTCGCCGGCAGGCCAAAGTGCTCGTGTCCGGGAGGGCCGAGCAGGCAAACGAAGAGGGGCGTGGTGGGGTCGGCCAGCCTCAGGCCCCGTTCCCAGGCGATGAGATCGGGAAGGTCGCCTCCCCATTCCAGCGAGGAATCGACCATGATCCGGTACCCGGACATCGGCCCCCCGGCCGGGGCGTTGAACCAGGCGAGCGGCTGCCTGCTCGCCGAGTAGACCTCGACGGCGGCCGTGAGGGCGACAAGCCCGACGAGGGCGCACTGGCCCCGTCCGCGCTGGGCGAAGCGCGAGAGCGCCACCCCGCCGGCGACCGCGGCGAGCAGGAACAGGGGCAGGATGTGCCGGACCCCGATGTTGAGCGGCGTGAGCATGGCGACGGCCGCGTATCCGAGCGCGCCGGCCACGATGGGGGAGATGCCTAGGGGAGGGCTCCGGCCGGCCGGGGGCGCCGCCGGGCGGACAAAAAGCCAGGCGAGGAGCGCCAGGAGCATCGCCACCGTGCTCTTGGCTAGGAACGCGACGGGAAAGTAGTCCCAGAACCCGCCCGCGCGGAATTCGCCGAGCAGGTATGCGGGCCGCGGCTTCATAATGTCCTCAAGCGTGAATATCTCCCGCAAATAGGGCTGGGGAAGCGCGTGCCACCTGGCGAGGAGCGCGGCGCAGCGCCCGGCAACGCCCGACGGCCCCGATACGATGTACGTGAAGCCTCCAGGGCGGAACGACCAGCCGAAGAACGCCCAGATGCTGGCCCAGGCGACGGCGCAGGCGAGCGCGTGCCATGCGGCGATCGGGAGGAAGGGGCACCTGCCGCGCCGGCGCCAGAGGTGCCATGCGAGCAGAAGGACGGCCCCGGACAGCAGCGCGACGAACGAGAACTTCGTAAGGAGCATCATTCCCGCGCAAAGGCCCGCCAGCGCGGCCGCGGGCGCCGAGGGGCGTGCGAGGAGCCAAGCGTAGCTGGCGAGAGCCGCGAGGTACCAGAACGCTGCGGCCGTGTCCGTGGTCGCCAGCACGCCGTTGGCCAGTATCACGGGGCAGGAGGCGTAGAGGAGCGCCGCGAGGGCACCCGCCCAGGGCCCGGCGAGCCAGGAGGCCCAGCCCCAGACCAGGACGCCCGACAGGACGCACAGCGCGAGGGTCATCCTCCGCGCCGGCTCCAGGATGGCCCGCGGAGCCGCCGGGCCCGAGAAGAGCAGCACCTCCCCGATCAGGAGGGGGTTCCACTGCACGTCGCGCTGCAGCGCGGGGTCGGGCGGGCGCAATCCGCTGCGATAGAGCGGCCAGGCCTCCCACTTCTGCGCGAAGAAGAGGTTCCCCGTCGATTGCCGGTAGTCGCCGTCCCTCCAGCCGCTGAGCCCCGCGCTGACATGGCCGGGCTCGTCGCGGGTGACCGAGAGGGCGCCCGCCAGGCGCCCCCCGGCCGCCTCCATCCACGCAAGGGCCAGGAGCGAGAGGGCCAGGCTGGAAAGCCACGCGGCCGTCGTCGGCCGCGCGGACGGCTGGGGCGCGCCCGGCGTCTCGAACTTGGCCTGTTCCATGGGAAGGGCTCCGCTCAGCCTTCCAGGAGGTATTTCGCGAAGCGCCCGCGCAGGTTGCGGCTCAGCGGGATCCGCGTGCCGTTGCGCAGGAGAATGGTGTAGTCGCCCTGGGGCGAGGGCTGGAGCTCCTTCACCTGGTCGACCCGCACGACGGCGGAGCGGTTCACGCGGCTGAAATGCTCGGGCCCGAGGCGCGCCTCTATGGACGAGAGCGTCTCGCGGGGCATCAGTCGCTCGCCTGCGGTGGTGTGGATGACCACGTAGTTGTCGGCGGCCTCGACCCAGACGACCTCGTCGAGCGTCAGGAAGACGTAGCGGCCGTTGGCCTTCACCGCCAGCCGCTCCGGCTTCGGCGCCGGGACGGCGCCTGAAAGGAGGCCCTCGATCCGGGCTCCCAGGGCGCCCGCCCGGCGCGTGCTCACGTATTCGGCGGCCCGCTCGAGCGCGGTCTCGAGGCGTTCTCGGTCGAACGGCTTGAGCACGTAGTCGACGGCGCGGACGCCGAAGGCGTCCACGGCGAACTTCTCGTGCGCGGTCACGAAGACGATTGCCGGCCGCTCCTCGGGCGCGAGCGCCTCGACAACCTGCAGGCCGTCGCATCCGGGCATCTGCATGTCGAGAAACGCGATGTCGGGCTTGTCCCGGCGGATGGCCTCGACCGCCTCCGTCCCGGTAGCGTACTCGCCGGTCACCTCGATGGAGACGTCCTTAGGCAGCAGCGCGAGCAGGCGCGCGCGGGCCAGCGGCTCGTCGTCCGCGATGATGATGCGGAGCTTGCTCACGGCTCGGAGGGGATGAACGGGATCA
>Ga0209415_10019430_pt1 | contig 10639 bp, 8 predicted proteins | sample PeaSoiSIISIP2007_FD_187696 | JGI IMG/M metagenome (GOLD analysis project Ga0209415, IMG submission 187696) | Peat soil microbial communities from Weissenstadt, Germany - SII-SIP-2007 (SPAdes) (version 2) | ecosystem: Environmental > Terrestrial > Soil > Wetlands > Peat | place: Germany... | reverse complement strand
CCCCCTCCGCCTGCCGCGCCGAACAGGGCACGGTGTTCCATGACCCATCCGGCCGCAGCCAGGCCTATGGGCGGCTGGTGGCGGCCGCCGCCAGACTGCCGGTCCCGGGGGAGCCTCCGCTGAAACCGGCCAGCTCCTACGCCATGCTGGGAACGTCGATCCTGCGCGTTGACGGTCCTCGGATCGTGGACGGCAGCTCGCGCTACGGGCTGGACATCCAGCTGCCCGGGATGAAATTCGCCGTGGTGGCCCGCTGCCCGGTTGCAGGAGGCAAGGCGAGGACCTGGAATGCCGCCAAGGCCAATGCCCGGCCAGGGGTGCGGGCGGTCGTCGAATTGAGCACCGGCATCGCGGTGGTGGCGGACAGTACCTACCAGGCCCTGGCCGCGGTCGGCGCCCTGGAGGTCGCCTGGGACGAGGGGCCCTTGTCCGGGTTCAGCAGTGAGGCTTTCCGCGTCCAGCTGGCGCAGCTGGCCGGCCATCCCGGCGCGAGCGCCAGGACCCAGGGAGACGCCATCCGGGCCCTGGCCGCCGCGCCCCGGCGCGTCTCGGCCCAGTATGAATTCCCCTTCCAGGCCCATGCGACAATGGAACCCCCCAATTGCGTGGCGCATGCGCACGACGGCGGCTGCGAGATCTGGACCGGCACGCAGGTGCCCAACGAAGTCCAGACCCTGGTCTCCCGGTTGCTTGGACTGCCGGCAAGCGCGGTGCGGGTGCAGGTCCCCCTGCTTGGGGGCGGCTTCGGCCGGCGGCTGCGCTCCGATTTCGCCGTGGAGGCGGCCGAATTGTCCAGGGCCATCCAGGGTCCGGTGCAGGTGGTATGGACCCGCGAGGACGACCTCCAGCATGACTTCTACCACCCCATGTCGGTCCACCGCCTGGAGGCCGGCCTGGACGGCGGCGTGGTCACCGCTTGGCTGCATCGGGTGGCCGCACCCTCCATCAGCCTCTCCTGGGAGGGCCGCCGCACGCCCGGCATCATCGCCGCCGAGACCTTTGGCGCGACCGATGTGCCCTACCGGATCCCCCATCTGCGGGTCGAGTACGCCGAAGCGCCGTGCCATGCGCCCCTGGGCTGGTGGCGGGGCATCCCCTCGGTGTCCAATGTGTTTGCGCGGGAATGTTTCCTGGACGAAGTGGCGGCCGCCGCTGGCCGGGACGCCCTTGGCTTCCGGCTGGGGCTGCTGCCCGATGCCCCGAGCCTCCAGGCTGGCCCCGAGCGGATCAACCCCACCCGGTTGAAAGGCGTGCTCCGTCTGGCGGCTGAGAAGGCGGGCTGGGGCCGGCCGCTGCCCTCGGGGCAGGGCCGCGGGATCGCCTGCTGCGCCCACGACGGCCGGACCTACGTGGCCTACGCGGCCGAGGTCTCCCTGGATCCTGGAGGGAAGCTCAAGGTCCAGCGGGTGGTGGCAGCGGTGGACTGCGGCCTGGTGCTGAACCCTTCCGGGGCGGAGGGCCAGGTGGAAAGCGGGATATTCTGGGGGCTTTCGGCCCTCAGGACCGCCATCACCTTCCAGGATGGAAGGGTGCAGCAGAAGACCTTCGGAGACCTCCCGCTCTGGGAAATGGGCGACGGCTGCCGGACCGAAGTCCACTTTGTCCCCAGCCGCGAGTCCCCCACCGGCCTCGGCGAGCCGCCGGTGCCACCCCTGATCCCTGCGGTGCTCAATGCCCTGTTCGCCGCCAGCGGCAAACGCATCCGAACCCTCCCGGTGACGAGTACCCTTCTTCCAGCATGACGATCGGGTGGCCCACCAGACGGCGATAGACCCCGCCCTGTTTTTTCACCTATCATGGTTGCCGATCGTGGCGATGTGGCCCTGGTCCATGACGATGATCTTGCCCGGATCCTTGATGGTCGACCTCTCTCCCTGGTCCCGGATCCTCCAAAATGGAGGACCTGCTCCCGAATGGCGCAGCCCAGTCCTCGGAGGAGGGGCTGCCTTTCCCAGGAAACTGCTGATTCCAGCTGCTTTCCCGATTGGCCCAAATCCTGCTCACCAGGGGTGAGGGGGGCGACGCGATGCGTTCCCCCCGTTCCACCCGCTTCTCCCTGGAGGTCCAGCATGGCATTCCTATCCAAATGGCGGAACCTGGGGTATCTGGCCAGCACCGTCCTGATCGTCCTGGCCCTCGCGTGCGGGGGTGGCGGCAGGGACCGCACCCCCGCGGGCAGCCTGGAAGTCTTCAACGATGGCACCCTGACGATGAACCAGCTTTTCGTGACCCCAAGCGGAAGTCCCACCTGGGGGGTGGATCAGCTCGCGCCGAACACCCTGCTGACCGGCGACTCGCTTACCCTGGCGCCTCTGGACCCGGACAGCTACGATGTCCTGGCGGTCTTCGCCGATGGCAGTTCGGATGAAGTCCAGGGCGTCCCGGTCCAGGATGGTCTCAACACCCAGCTCGGCATGATGAACAGCGGCAATGGCAGCGTGGCCGTGTTCAACAACGCGGGCCTCGCCATCACCGGAGTCTATCTCACCCTCAGCAGCGCCAGCACCTGGGGGCCGAACCAGACGGATGTGGCGCTCGACCCAGGGCAGACCTTGACCTTGACCGGCATCACGCCGGCCACCTACGACCTGAGGGTGATCTTTTCGGACGGAAGCCACGAGGACCATATTGGCTTCACGGTGACCTCCGGGACCCTTGTCACGATCCAAGAGAACTAGAAGGCGACCATGCGAATCCTGCTGCACTTCCTTCCCCTCCTTCTGTTCCCCATGGGCCTTCCGGCCTTCCCGGCGGAGACGGCCTCGCCCGCAGCGACCGCCGTTCACCGCACCCAGGTCCTGCGCCCGGGCAAGGGCCAACCTCGGGTCCAGGGCGCGGCGCCCGCGACCCCCGCCTCCCGACGTACGATGGGCCGGGCCGTGGGCACCGGGCGCACCCGGGCCTACCAGGCTGCCAAGCCCGGAGAGGGCGAGCCGAAAACCTGAGTTCCCGGGGGACGCCGCCCGGGTCCTGGCCTCAGCCGCCCTGGCCGGTTCCGGCCGACGCCGCCTGGAGATGCTCCCGGGCCGCCAGCCGCCAGGTGCCGTAGTGCAGGCTGAACAGCCCGCCGCACAGCACGCAGCAGGCGCCGCCCAGGGCCACGGTGACCGGGGCGCCCAGGTGATGGGCCAGAAAGCCGGCCAGCAGGCCGCCCAGGGGGGCCATGCCCAGGAACATCATGGCGTAGATGGCCATGACCCGGCCCCGGTAGGCGTTGGGGACCATCATCTGGATGAGCGTGTTGGTGGCGGCCATCTCCACCATGAAGCAGAAGCCCGCCAGCAGCATCAGCAGGATGGACAGCGGCAGGGAGCGGGACCCGGCGAAGCCCATGAGGGCCAGGCCGAAGCCCAGGGCGGTGGCGGCGATCCAGCGGCCCAGTCCGCGCGCGTTGGGCCGGCTGGCCAGGGTGAGCGCCCCCGCCAGGGCCCCGGCCCCGGAGGTGCCCATGAGCAGGCCGAAGGTGCGGGAGCCGCCGTGGAACACCTGGGCGGCGAAGATCGGCATCAGCACGGAGTAGGGCGTCCCCAGCAGGCTCAGCAGGCCCAGCAGCAGCAGCAGGCTGCGGATGGGCAGGGTGCGGCGGACCAGGTCGAAGCCCTCGATCAGCCGGCGCAGTTCGGACTGGGGCCCGTCCGGTCCTTCGGCCCGGGCGGCGCGGGGCGGCAGGTTCATGGCCAGGAGGCCGGCGATCACCGCCAGGTAGCTGACCGCGTTCAGGAAGAAGCACCAGCCCTCGCCCACGACGGCCACCAGGACGCCGGCCAGGGCCGGCCCGGCGATGCGCGCCCCGGTGACCATGGACGAGTTCAGGGCGATGGCGTTCATGAGGTCCGTGCGGGGCACCGCCTCGCCCACGAACACCTGCCGGGCCGGATTGTCGAAGGCGTTGGTGATGCCCAGCAGCAGTCCGGACAGGAACAGGTGCCACAGGCGCACGTGGTGGGTGAGGGTGAGCAGGGCCAGGGCCAGGGCCAGGAGCATGGCCACGGTCTGGGTGATGAGCAGCAGCCGGCGCAGGGGCATGCGGTCCGCCACCAGCCCGCCCAGGGGCGCCAGGATGAACACCGGGATCATGTTGCAGAAGGTCATGAGCCCGAGCATGGTGGCCCGGCCGGTGAGCCGGTAGACCAGCCAGCTCAGGGCCACCATCTGCATCCAGGTGCCGATCAGCGAAAAGATCTGGCCGCTGCAGAACAGTCGGTAGTTGCGGTGCTGGAGGGAGCGGAAGGCGGGGGGGAAACCGGTCATGGGGTGATGGTGCCATAACCGGGCGGCGGTGGGGGCGCAGGCGGGGCCCACGGGGGGCCGGGTCCCAGGTTGAAACAATACTTATAAAAAAGACAAGAAAACCATAAATGATTGGACGTGGCCAACCCGATGCTGGCAGTCTGGCCCGAACAAAGATCCCATCTTTGTTGCAGGAAAAGGAATAATGGCTCCGGGCTGACAAGGAGAACGCTATGAAAAACGCCGCATTGCTCGCCGCCCTGGGTCTGGTGGCCACGGCCGCCCTGGCCGCCGACGCTCCGGTGGTGGTCGCTTCCAAGATCGACACCGAAGGCTCGGTGCTGGGCAAGATCATCGTCCAGGTGCTCACCGCCAACCGGATCCCGGTGACCGACAAGGTCGGTTTCGGCACCACGGATGTGGTCCGCAAGGCCATCGCCGCCAAGGAGATCGACCTGTATCCGGAGTACACCGGCAACGGCGAGTACTTCTTTTCCGGCACCGACGCCGCCCTGTGGAAGAACGAGAAGCAGGGCTACGAGACCGTGAAGAAGCTGGACCTGGAAAAGAACGGGATCGTCTGGCTGACGCCGGCCCGGGCCAACAACACCTGGGCCATCGCCATCCGCAAGGACCTGGCCGCCCGGAACCATCTGGCCAGCCTGGACGACCTGGCCGGCTACCTCAAGGCCGGGAAACCCTTCAAGCTGGCCGCCAGCGAGGAGTTCATCAGCCGCCCGGACACCCTCCCGGCTTTCCAGAAGGCCTACGGGTTCACCCTCAAATCCGACCAGCTGCTGTCCCTGCCCGGGGGCAACACCGCCCTGACCGAGAAGGCCGCCGCCCAGGGGACCAACCAGGTGAACGCCGCCATGGCCTACGGCACCGACGGCTCCCTGGCCGCCCTGGGCCTGGTGGTCCTGGCCGACACCAAGGGGGTGCAGCCGATCTACGAACCCGCCCCGATCGTCCGCCAGGAGGTGCTGGCCCGCTACCCGGCCATCGCCAAGCTGCTGGGCAAGGTGTTCGACCGGCTCGATCTGGTGACCCTCCAGACCCTGAACGGCCGGGTCGCCGTCAATGGCGAATCCGCCGCGGCCGTGGCCGCCAGCTGGCTCAAGGGCCAGGGCCTGGTGCCGTAGCGGACCGTCCCGTGAACGCAGCCGTCCTCCGTTCCCCGCGGGTCGATCCGGTCCTGGCCGCCGTGGCGCTGGCCGGGGCCGGTTCGGCCTTCCTGGTGCCGTTCTACCAGTTCGCGCCCAACCGCATCGTGGCCGGGACCGCCTGGTTCCTGGTTCCGGCCTGCCTGCCCGCGGCCCTGGCGCACCTGCTGGGCTGGGTGGGGATCGGCGCTTTTGCCGCGCTGCCCGCCTCGATCCGCCTGGCGCCCGCGGCCCGGTGGGCCTGGCTGCTGGTGCCGGTGCCGGTGCTGGCGGCGCTGGCCGGCGCCGCCCGGGTGTCCTGGGCCCTGGCCGGGAGCGATCCGGTGGCCCGGGTGACCCTGGGCCCCGGATTCTGGCTGAGCTGGTTCGGCGCCCTGGTGGCGGGCATCGCCATGCCTTCGGGGATCGCTTCCCGGGCCCTGGGCCTCCTGCTGGCCCTGGGGGCCGCGCTGGCCGGGCTGGCCCTGGGCTGGTTCGACGCGCTCAGCCTGGTGCGGGAGGCCCGGAACCTGGGGTCCGCGTTCGGCACGGAATTCACCCGGCACCTGGTGCTCACCGGCGGGGCGGTCGCGGCCGGCACCGTGCTGGGGCTGGCCCTGGGCATCGCCGCCCATCGCTCCCCGGGCTGGCGGTTGGGCGGCTTCTTCACCCTCAACTTCCTGCAGACCGTGCCCAGCCTGGCCCTGTTCGGTCTGCTGATCCTGCCTCTGGCCTGGTTGTCTGGGCGCTTCCCGCTGCTGCGGGCCTGGGGCATCAAGGGCATCGGTCCGGCACCGGCCCTGATCGCCCTGAGTTTCTACGCCGCCCTGCCGGTGGCCCGCAACACCCTCACCGCCCTGGACGAAATGCCCCAGGCGGTGCTGGACGCGGGCCGGGGCATGGGCATGTCCGAGTGGCAGCTGGGGCTGGGGGTGGTGGTCCCCCTGACCTGGCCGGCGGTGCTGGCCGGCATCCGCATCGCCACCGTGCAGACCGTCGGCAACACCGTGGTGGCGGCCCTGATCGGCGCGGGCGGTCTGGGCACCTTCATCTTCCAGGGACTGGGCCAGACCGCCATGGACCTGGTGCTGCTGGGCACCCTGCCGGTGGTGGCCCTGGCCCTGGCCGCCGACCGGATCCTGGGCGCCCTGTCCAGGCCTCCCGGATCCTCAGGAGCCCGTCCATGATCACGTTCGAAGGCATCACGCACCGGTTCGGCGGCACCACGGCCCTGGCCGACGTGGATCTCACCCTGGCCGACCACGAGCTGTGCATCCTCCTGGGCCCTTCGGGCAGCGGCAAATCCACCCTCCTTCGGCTGGTGAACCGGCTGCTGGAGCCCAGCGCCGGCCGGGTCCTGGTGGACGGCCGGGACGTGCGCACCTACCGGCCCGAAGCCCTGCGCCGGACCATCGGCTACGTGATCCAGAACGTGGGACTGTTCCCCCACTGGAAGGTCCGGGACAACGTGGCCACGGTGCCCCGCCTGCTCGGCTGGGATCCGGCCCGGATCCGCGCCCGGGTGGCGGAGGTGCTGGAACTGGTCGGGCTGCAGGCCCAGACCTACGGCGGCCGCTATCCGCACGAACTTTCCGGCGGCGAGGCCCAGCGGGTGGGGGTGGCCCGGGCCCTGGCTTCGGATCCCCCCATCCTGCTCATGGACGAGCCGTTCAGCGCGGTGGACCCGCTGGGGCGGCACCGGATCCAGGGGGAGTTCCTGGACATCCAGCGGCGCTTGAAGAAGACCGTGGTGTTCGTCACCCACGATGTGGACGAGGCGGTCCGGCTCGGCGACCGGATCGCCCTGCTCAAGGAGGGGCGCCTGGTCCAGTACGACCGGACCGAGGTGCTGCTGGAAGCCCCCGCGGATCCTTTCGTGGGGAATTTCATGGGCCAGGACCGGACCCTGAAGCGGCTGAGCCGGGTCGCCGCCGCCAGCCTGGCCCGGTCCCCGTCCGGCGGTTCCGGGGACGAGGCCGGCGTGGCGCTGTCCGAAGACCTGGACCTGCGGCTGGTCCTGTCGCACTTCCTGGAATCGGGCACCGACGTGGTGGCCCTGAAGAACGGCCGGGACGTGGTCACCGGCCGGCTGCACCGGGCGGATCTGGAGGCCTGGGCCCGGGTCGGGGAGCCCACCCGATGAGCTTCGGCGGATGGCGGTGGCTGCCGCTGGCGGGGTTCGGCGGCGCCCTGGCCGCGCTGGTGGCGGTCCCGCGGTGGTGGCCCTGGGCGCTGTATCCCCGGTCCACCCCGGCCGAACTCCTGGCCCAGCACCTGCTGCTGGTGGGACTGTCCAGCCTGGTGGCGGTGGGCGCCGGACTGGGCCTGGGCATCGCCGTGACCCGGCCCTGGGGCCGGGCCTTCCTGCCCCTGGCCCGGACCCTGGCCTCGGTGGGCCAGACCTTCCCGCCCACCGCGGTGCTCATCCTGATGGTGCCGGCCCTGGGCTTCGGGCTGGGGCCGGCCTGGGTGGCCCTGGCCCTCTACGGCGTGCTGCCGGTGTTCGGCAACACCGTCGAAGCCCTGCTGGGGGTGTCGCCCGCCACCCTCGACGCCGCCCTGGGCCTGGGGTTCCGCCCGGTCCAGACGCTGTGGCGGGTGGAACTGCCCCTGGCCCGGCCGCTGATCCTGGCCGGGATCCGGACCTCCATGGTGGTCAACGTCGGGACCGCCGCCATCGGCGCCGCCATCGGGGCCGGGGGGCTGGGGGCTCCCATCCTGTCGGGCCTGGTCACCCAGAACAACGGGTTCCTGGCCGAAGGGGCGATCCTGGCCGGACTCCTGGCCCTGACCCTGGACGCCGGGTTCGGCCTGCTGGGCTCCCGGTCCGGGCTCCGCCAGGAGCTGGCGCGGGCGCGTCCGGGGGCGGATCCGGCGCGGGCGCCGAGCGCGGAACTGCCCGTCCCGGGGCTCGCGGACCCGTCGGCCCCGGCCCGAAGCCAGCCCTGAACTGGACGGCGCCCCGCATCTGGCGATAATGGGGGGATGCCGGATTTTTGCCAAGGGGGTTCCCGTGCCGCCAACGCTATTGCTCGCGCTCCAGGCCGATGGCGCCGACGAGGCCTGGTTCGAGGGCCTGCTTCGCTGGCTGGTGACGGGGGCGCCCGGGGCGGGAGCCCATTCCAAGCGCACGGCCAAGTTGGCGAAACTCCGGGAGGTCCTGGACACCCATCCGTCCGGGCCGGCCTGGCGGGCCCGGATCCGCAAGGTCTGGGACCACACCAGCGCCGTGCGGCTGCTGGCGGACACCGGGATGGGCACGCACCCTGCCTTCCTGCGGGAACTGACGCACCGGGTGGTGGAACAGGTGGTGCCCCGGCTGGCGCCCGAAGCCGATCTGTCGGCCCTGCTGGAGCGGCTGGCCCTTTCCGAGGATGACGCCGACTGGCTGCAGGGGCTGGCGCCGGCCGATACGGCGCCCTGGCGGCACCTGCTGGCCCTGCCGGCCGATGCCGTATGGGATGCCGCCCAGTTGCTGGCCTTCCGGGCCGCGGCCCTGGGGCTGGCCCGGGATCTCCTGGCCCTGGGGGTGCCCGGGCGCGAACTGGATTCCCCTTTCGCGCGCCTGCCGGAAACCCTGGCCGCACTGCGGCACGGCCAGCCGGCGCCATGGGCGGATCTGCTGGCCGACTGCCGGGCTCGGCTGAGGCTGGCCCTGGAGCACCTGGAACGCCATGGGGTGTCCACGGAACTGGTCTACCGGCTGGATCTGCTGGAGGCCCAGCTGCAGCGCCTGGCGGAGCTGGTGGAACTGGCCCATGGCCGCCTGGATGGCCACCCCTTCGCCACCACCCTGGTGCGCCAGGCCGCGCGGCAGCGGAGCTTCCGCGCCCTGCTGCACGGCACCACCCGCCGCCTGGCGCGCAAGGTGGTGGAGCATGCCGGACAAACCGGCGAACACTACGTGGCCGGCACCCGGGCCGAATGGCTGGGCACCTTCTGGTCCGCCGCCGGGGGCGGGGTGCTCACCGCCTTCACCGCCGCCCTGAAGTACGGGATCGCCGCGGCGGTCCTGGCGCCCATGGTGGCCGGGCTGGCGTTCGCCGGCAACTACACCGCCAGCTTCGTGGCCATGCAGTTCCTGGGGCTGACCCTGGCCTCCAAGCAGCCGGCCATGACGGCTGCGCGGCTGGCAGGGGCGCTGGAGGAGCGCCTGCCGGGCGAGGCGCTGGTGGACCTGGTGGCGGGCATCACCCGCAGCCAGTGCATGGCCACCGTGGGCAACGTGCTGTGGACCATTCCGGCGGCCCTGCTGCTGAGCCTGGCCTGGGGCTGGGCGACCGGGGCGCCCCTGCTGTCCCGGGCGGTGGCGGCGCACAGCCTGGCGGGCCTGCATCCGCTGCGCAGCTGGACCCTGCCGTTCGCGGCGCTCACCGGGGTGTTCCTGTGGCTGTCCAGCCTGGCGGCGGGGTGGGGCGCCAACTGGAGCGCCTACCGGCGGCTGCCCCAGGCGCTGGCCGGGAACCGGGGGATGATCACCTGGCTGGGCGCGGAACGGGCGGCCTGGGTGGGCCGGCAGGTGGAACGGCACCTGGGCGGCGTGTGCGGCTACACGGCGCTGGGCTTCCTGCTGGGCTTCCTGCCGGTGCTGTGCGCCTTCATGGGGCTGCCCCTGGAGGTGCGGCACGTGACCCTGTCCGCGGCCTCCCTGGCGCTGTGCGCGGCCCAGGCCTTCGCGGGCGGGGGGGCGGTGCCCTGGGCGGCGCTGGCCTGGGGCCTGGCCGGGATCGCCGGGATCGGCCTGCTCAATTTCGGGGTGTCGTTCTTCCTGGCCCTGCGCACCGCCATCGACGCCCGGGACCTGGACCGGCAGCGCCGCTCGGGCCTGCGCCGGAAGCTGTGGGCTGCCGTCCGGGCGGCTCCCTGGCGCTTCATCGGGCCACCGGCCGGGTGAGGCTCAGCCGGCCGGCAGCCGGGGCAGGCCAAGGACGCCGCGCCAGGGATTCACTCATACACAAGGTTGAGGATCTTGTCCTGCAGGAAGATGACCCGGGCGGGGCTAGCCCCTTTGGTGGCTTTGCGAACCGGATCCAGGCGCATGGCCTCCTGGATCACCGAAGTTTCGGTTGTCCCCCGGGGCATCACGAGCTGGGCGCGCCTGCGCCCGTTCACCTGGACCACAAGGGTGGCCATGGGGTCGAGGGTCCTGGTGGGATCGTAGGGGGGCCAGGGGGCATCCAGGATGAAGGCCGGGTTGCCGAGGCGTTCCCACAGTTCCTCGGCGATGTGCGGCGCGAAAGGGGCCAGGACGCGGATGAAAGCATCCA
>Ga0209415_10019429_pt1 | contig 10640 bp, 10 predicted proteins | sample PeaSoiSIISIP2007_FD_187696 | JGI IMG/M metagenome (GOLD analysis project Ga0209415, IMG submission 187696) | Peat soil microbial communities from Weissenstadt, Germany - SII-SIP-2007 (SPAdes) (version 2) | ecosystem: Environmental > Terrestrial > Soil > Wetlands > Peat | place: Germany... | reverse complement strand
GCGCTCGCCAGCAAGTTCCTGATCCGCAATACGCGCCACCAGGCGTTGAAGCATCTGGATCCCCAGCGCCTGTACTACGACGCCAGGAAGCTGATGCTCCGCGCCTCTCGACTCGTCGAGGCGCTCGAGCGGGCGAGCGGCGCACGCCCGGGCGCCGGCGTCCAGGTGAGCGTCTCCGGGACGCACGGCCTCGAGGAGGCGGTGGAACGCGCGGGGCGCCGGGTCGCGCTGGTGGCCGGCGGCGGGATCCTTCTGTTCGGCGCGGTTGCGTGGCTCGCCGGCGGCCGCCGATCGCTCAGGCCTTCGTTCGTCGCAGCAGCGCCCGCTCCAGCAGGTACGCGACGACGCCCATCAGCGCGCCCAGCAGGGCGCGTTCGAACTTGGTTGCGACTCTCGCGCGCATCGTGAGACTTTGACACTCCCGGACTCGAACCGGGGTCCCCTTCATTACGAGTGAAGGGGTCGTGCGCCATGTCCGTCGAATCTGAAGACCGTCGGTGTCAGGCGACCTACGCCACCGCTCCGACGCTCCGCACTCCTTCGCCCACGTACCTAGCACTCGGCCGGATCAACCGCCCCTCACGCTTCTGCTCCAGCACATGCGCCGACCAGCCCGCCGTCCGCGCGCATGCGAACATCGGCGTGAACAGCTCCGGGGGGATCTCGGCGAAGTCCAAAACCACGGCGGACCAGAACTCCACGTTGGTCGCCAGCACTCGATCCGGGTGTCGCACTCTCAGCTCCGCGAGTGCCGCTTCCTCAAGCGCTTCCGCTACCTCCACGCGCTCCGAGCCCAGTTCGCGGGCCGTCCGTCGCAGCACCCGCGCCCGCGGGTCCTCCGCCCGGTAGACCCGGTGCCCAAAGCCCATCAGGCGCTCGCCTCGGTCCAGCGCGTCGACGACCCACTTGCGCGCGTCGCCGGTCGCCTCGACCTCGTCGAGCATCTTTAGAACGCGCGAGGGCGCGCCGCCGTGCAGCGGGCCCGAGAGCGCACCCACACCCCCCGACATCGCAGCCGCGACGTCCGCTCCGGTCGACGCGACGACTCGGGCCGTGAACGTCGATGCGTTCATGCCGTGTTCGGCCGCCGAGATCCAGTACGCATCGACTGCGCGCACCTGCGCCGGATCCGCCTCGCCACGCCATTCGACCAGAAAGCGTTCGGCCGCACCGGTCGTGGAATCGAGTGCCGTCGCCGGCACCTCCGGGGCGTCGCCCCCGCGCGCCGACTGCGCGACGAACGAGAGCGCTGCAGCTGACACCCGGGCGAGGTCGTCCCGCGCCTGGGCGTCGTCGATGTCGATCAGCTCCGAGAGTTCCAACGTCGCGGCCAGCGTCGCGAGGGCAGCCTGGAGGTCGACGCGCACATTCCCCGAGCGCAACCGCAGCGCGACTCGGTCCCCGAACGTCAGCCCCGGGTCGAACTTCCCGTCCACCAGCAGGCCCCACACGCGCTCGTAAGGCACGTTCCCGACCAGCTCCTCGATGTCCACCCCGCGGTAGCGGAGCGCGCCGCCGTCGCGGTCAGGCTCGGCGATCTCGGTGGCGAAGGCGACGACGCCCTCGAGCCCTGACTTGACCTCGGTGTCCTCGTTCACTGCTTGCACTCTATGGCCTGCGGAATGCCGTGTAGCCTGCGGCCCGATGCCCGAAGAGTTGATGTTCCGGCCGGTCGATGAGCTCGCGACGCTCGTCCGAAGCGGCGAGTTGTCAGCCCGCGAGCTCGTTGCGCACTCACTCGATCGGATCGAGGAGCTGGACACAAAGCTCGGCGCGTTCATGGAGGTCGACCGCGAAGGGGCTCTCGCGACCGCCGACGCGATCCGCCCCGGCGACGAGCGGCCCTTCGCGGGCGTGCCGATCGCTATCAAGAACAACCGCGCCGTCGAGGGGCTCCGGCTCACGCATGGCTGCAAGCTTCTCCGCGACTTCGTGGCACCTTACGACCACAGCGCGGTCCGCCGCCTGCGCGCTGCTGGCTTCGTGATCGTCGGCACCACGAAGACTCCGGAATACGGGATTCTGCCGGTCACCGAGCCGCTCGAGTACGGCCCGGCGCGCAACCCGTGGAACCCGAGCCTCACACCGGGCGGGTCCTCCGGCGGCTCCGCGGCCGCAGTCGCGAGCGGCATGGTTCCCCTCGCCCACGGTAACGACGGGGGCGGATCGCTGCGCATCCCGGGTGCCTGCACCGGCCTGGTCGGCCTGAAGGCGGCACGTCACCGCGTCTCGACGGCCCCCGACCTAGGCGCCTCCTCGCTCGTGATCGACGGCGTCCTCACACGCACCGTCGCGGAGACCGCGTCGCTGCTGGACCTCCTCGCCGGCTATGAGACCGGCGACGCTGCCTGGCTCTCCCTGCCCGCGGAATCCTTCGCAGTCACGGCGTCCAAGCCGCCCCGAGGCCTGCGCATCGCGTTCACCACCAGCCCCCCGCTCGCCACCGCCCACATCGACCCGCTCTGCGCCGAGGCCGTCCCGCGCGCCTGTGCCATCGCCGAGTCGCTCGGCCACAGCGTGGAGGAATTCGACCCGCCCTGGGGCGACGAGCAGCTCGTCGACATGTTCCTCGACTACTTCGCGGTCGGGGTTGCGCTCGGCATGCGCTTCTCGGCGATCAATACCGGTCGGGTCGCGCCGATGCGCGACGAAGTCGAGCGGATGAGCTGGGCGATCTGGCTTCGCGCGAACCAGATCGACGCCGTCTCCTACCAGCTGATCGAGACGCAGCTGCAGGCGCGGATGCGCGCGCTCGTCGCGAGCCTCGCACCGTACGACGCGCTGATCACGCCGGCCCTCGCACAGCGGCCGCTGCCGCTCGGCTCGCTCGACACCTCCGCCGCAGACGGCTGGGGCACCTTTCGCCGCTCGGGCGACTTCACGCCGTTCACGGCCGTCTTCAACCTCTCCGGCCTGCCGGCACTGTCGCTGCCCCTGTTCGAGGGTGAGGATGGCCTGCCGCTCGCGGTCCAGGTCGCCGGCCGTCCCGCCGGCGAGGGTCAGCTGCTGGCGCTGGCGGCAGCGCTCGAGGCCGCCGCGCCGCCACGCACGCTCCGCCCGCAGATCAGCTGACGCCGAGCACCGAGGCCATCGTGCGCGGTTCGATGCCGAGCCGCTCGACGTCGCTGCCGCCGGCGCCGGGGAGCATCGACACCTCCATCAGCTCGGCCTCGTCCCAGGTCGCAAACGCGCTCTGGCCCATCAGGCGCTCGAGCGCGCGCAGCAGCTGCGCGACGATCGGGGTCGGCACGTGCAGCAGCCGGCGCCGGCGGCCGTGCGCCTCGAGCGCGAGGCGGACGATCTGCTCGTGCGTCAGGACCTCGGGCCCGGCGAGTTCGTAGCGCGCGTTGCCGGCGGGGGAGTCGGCGAGCGCGCTCATCACGCAGTCGGCGACGTCTGAGACCCAGATCGGCTGGAACGCGGCACGCCCGCGCCCGGAGAACGGCATCACGCCGGGAAGGAGCGACAGCCGTGCGAGCAGCGTCATGTAGCGGTCGTCCGGGGCGAACACGATCGACGGTGCGAACACGATCGTGTCGAGGCCGCTCTCGCTGACGGCCTCCTCCGCGAGGGCCTTGGCGCGCAGCAGGCGCGCGCGGCTCTGCGTGCTCGCGCCGAGCGCGCTGAAGAAGACGAAGCGCTCGGCGCCGGCTCGTCGCGCCGCGTCGACGAGCCGCCACGTCGCGATGCCGGTCAGCTCCTCGATCGACCCCTGCGGCTGGTCGCGGATCGTGGCCGCCAGGTGGATCACCGTGTCGACGCCGCGCAGCGCGTTTCGAAACGACGGCGGGTCGGCGAGGTCGCCGAGCGCGATCTGGACGCGCACGCGGTCATCGCCCAGCCGGCGCGGGTCTCGCACGAGGCAGCGAATCGGGATCCCGGTCGCGATCAGCCGCTGGCGCAGCTCGCCTCCGATCAGTCCGCTCGCGCCGGTCAGGAGCAGCATTGACCCAGCCTACCCGGCGCCGCCGCGGGGCCGGCACATAGAATTGCGGCCGCCCTTATCCCCTAAGACAGGACCGAAGAGCCAATGGCCTATGTGATCGCCGAGCCCTGCATCGACACCAAAGACAACTCGTGTGTCGAGGTCTGCCCGGTCGACTGCATCCACCCGACTCCCGAGGAGCCGGGGTACGACGAGGTGCCGATGCTCTACATCGACCCGGATGAGTGCATCGACTGCGACGCGTGCGTCGAGGCCTGTCCGGTGGACGCGTGCTTCGCGGAGGACCAGTTGCCGGAGGAGTGGGCGAAGTATGCGGCGATTAACGCCGACTATTACAAGAACCGCTAAGGGCTGGCGCCCTTAGCGGAGCTTTGGCCAGGGCGCGGCGTTGTGGGGTGCCGTTCGCCGTGGCTGCATGCCGGGGGTTTGCCGGAGACCGGGCTTGGCGGGGCGCTTGCAGTGGCCGACCGACTCGGTGTGAGGCGGGCCCAATCTGTCTTGGCTGGGCCTCGGGGCGGTGGTGGCTAGGCGGGTGCTGGTGCTTCGGCCATGGGCTGCTGCTCAGCTGTGCAGAAGGCGCAGCGGCGGGCGGCTTTGGGGATCTCGGAGAGGCACTCGGTGCAGGCTCGGGTGTCTGACTCGGGATCCGGGCGGCCGGCGGCTCGGCGGGCGGCCATGACGTTGAGCGGCTTGACGACGAAGAAGAAGACCGCGGCGGCGATGCTGACGAAGGTGATGAGGGCGTTGATGAAGTCGCCGTAGAGGAAGTGGCTGCTGTTGATCGTGAAGCTGAGCGTGCTGAAGTCGGGGTTGCCGAAGATCATCGCGATGATCGGCGTGAGGATGTCGGCTACGAGCGCCTTGATGACGGCGGCGAAGGCGGTGCCGAGCACGACCGCGATCGCAAGGTCGACGACGTTGCCGCGCGAGATGAAGTTCTTGAACTCCGCCAGCGTCGACTTCATGGCGGCAAACATAGACGGTTGCGGCCGGTCGTTGGGATTTATTGGGTCGAGGAGAGGATGAAGAGGCCGAGACAGGTGAAGGCCACCATCACGGTCAGCATCCAGTACTGCGAGCGGGTCGCGTCGCGGGGGTCGCGGTAGAGCGTGAGGGCGCGGTCGTGGGCGAGTGTCAGGCCGGCGACGTGGCCGACGAGCAGCGCTGCGACCTGGACGTACCAGATCGCGTTGCCGCTGAGGATCGTCAGGTTCTCCTGGAAGTTCGCGGTGCCGAAGATGTTCGCGCCGGTGCCGAGCGGGTCGGACGCGAGCGGGATCAGCAGCTGGCCGGTGAAGGCGAGCAACGAGAAGTAGTGGGCGACGACGTAGCCGATCGAGATCGGCAGCAGCGTGTGGGCGAAGCGGCGGGCGAGGTCCTCGGCGCTGTAGCCGGCGCCGATCGAGCGCATCCCAAGCGTGCCGAGGCGATAGAGGCCGCCGACGATCGCGATCATCACGAGCAGGCCGAGCGTGTACGGGAGCACGTAGATCGCGGTGCCGGTGGGCGCGAAGCCGATGCTCTTGAAGAGCGTGAAGAGGTGCGGGTAGAGCTGGAGCCAGACGGTCCCGTTGGAGATGCCGTCGAAGCTCGTCGAGCCGATCATCACCGCGATCAGCGCGACCGTTCCCGGCAGCAGCTCGAGCTCGAGCGCGCCGACGAAGGGCTTGCGGCGGTGGATCCGCCCGTCGGCCCAGCGCAGTGGCGCCATCATCGCGAACAGGCCGAAGTAGACGCTGAAGCCGTCGGCGCGGTCGGTCCACTGCTCGATGCCGTAGAGGCTCATCCCGATCAGCTGCACTGCCGCGTAGGCGAGCGCGAGGAAGGCGAGCACGTTGGGCTGGTCGCGCGTGCTCGTCGCGCTCGACGCCAGCTCGAGCCAGGCGAAGCAGAGGATCCCGACGACCGCGGGCCAGCGCCCCAGCCAGCCCGGGTAGGGCAGCGCCTCGGCGCCGGGGCGCCCGCGCCGTGCCCGCGCCGCGATCCATGACACCGCGCGCGCGAACGCGCGCCAGGGGTTGAAGGGCCGGAAGACGTCGCCGAAGAGCACCGACAGGAAGGCGAGGCCGACCCAGAAGGCGACGTAGATGAAGGCGGGGGCGAGGTTCGAGTAGGGGAGCTGCGCGCCGGCGATGCCCGAGTAGACGACGATCACGAACAGCGCGACCCCGATCGCGCCGCAGATCGGCTCGAGCAAGCGCGGGTAGCGCAGCCAGTCGCGCTCGCGCAGGGCGGCCAGCCGCGGTGCCGGCCACAGCGTCGCCAGCGCCACGAACGAGGCGACCAGCACGACCGCGGCCGCCCAAGCGAACAGCCACTCCGGGATCGGCAGGTCGGTGGTCAGCTGGATGCCGTGGGCGCCTGCCGCCGCTGGGACGGCCAGCGCGGCGATCACGCCGCCGAGCGTGCCGAAGGCGAGGCGGCGCGCCACGCTCTCAGTGCTCCAGGGAGCCCTAGCCTGCCATTGGCAGGGCCATCCCGACCGGGTCCGGTGAGGCCGGCGGTCGGGGCGGCGGCGCGATCGCGATCAGGCCGCGGGCGGCGTGTCGGATCGCTTGCGAAGCTGGGTCGTCGGGATCCTCGTTGACCAGCGGCAGGCCGGCGTCGCAGGCGGCGCGCAGCGGCATCGTCAGCGGCACCTTGCCTAGCAGCGGCACGTCGAGCTCGTCGGCCAGCGACTGGCCGCCGCCCTCGCCGAAGATCGGGTAGCGCTGGCCGTCGGGTGTGACGAAGCCGGCCATGTTCTCGATCACGCCGGAGACCTCGAGTGACACCTTGTGCGCCATCTCCGCGGAGCGCCGCGCGACCTTCTGGGCGGCCGGCTGGGGTGTCGTGACGATCACGAAGGACGCCTGGGGCAAGAGCTCAGCGAGCGTCATCGAGACGTCGCCGGTACCTGGCGGCAGGTCGATCAGGAGGAAGTCGAGCGCGCCCCAGTCGACGTCCTCGAGGAACTGCTTGAGCGCCTTGTGCAGCATCGGCCCGCGCCAGACGACGGCGGAGTTCTCCTCCGGCAGGAAGAAGCCGATCGACATCACCTTGATGCCGCGGGCGTCGAGGGGAATGATCTTGCGCTGCGGCGACACCGACGGCTTCTGCGCGCCCAGGCCGAGCATGCGCGGGATCGAGTAGCCCCAGACGTCGGCGTCGAGGACGCCGACGCGGCGGCCCTCGGCCTGCAGCGCGGCGGCGAGGTTGGCGGTCAGCGTCGACTTGCCGACGCCGCCCTTGCCCGAGCCGATGCAGACGACGTTCTCGACCTGTGCGAGCGCGCCCTCCGGCAGCTCGCTTCGCCCGAGCGTCTGGCGCAGCGCCGCCTTCTGCGCGTCGTCCATCACGTCGAAGTCGATATTGACCGAGCGCACGCCCTCGAGGCTCATCACCGCGTCGCGCACGGAGGTCTGGAAGTGCCCGCGGATCGGGCAGCCGGCGGTCGTCAGCGAGACCGTGACGGAGACGTCGCCGTCCGGTCCCTGCTCGATCCGCCGCACCATGTCGAGCTCGACGATCGAGCGGTGGAGCTCAGGGTCGATCACGACCTCAAGCGCTTTGCGGATCTCCTCGACGGTGGGCACCTGCCGCGTATTCTCGCAGAGCGTGCCGCCAGCGGCGGCCAGGCGCGCCGCTCGGCTACAGTCGCAGCGAATGCTCCCGTTCGATGAGGTTGGCAGCGGACCGGTGATCGTGCTGCTGCACGCGGGCATCGCCGACCGCACGATGTGGCGCGAGCAGCTCGAGCCGCTCGCGGAGGCCGGCCACCGCGTGCTGGCGGTCGACCTGCCCGGGTTCGGCGAGGCCGCGATCCGGGAGGGCTTGCAGGCGCCGTGGAGCGACGTGCTCGAGACGCTCGACCGGCTCGGGATCGACCGCGCGGCGCTGGTCGGCAACTCCTTCGGCGGGGCGATCGCGATGCGCATCGCGCTGATCGCGCCCGACCGCGTCTCGGCGCTGGTGCTGATCTCCGCGCCTCCGCCCGTGATCGAGAACCCGTCGGAGCGGCTGCGCGCGGCCGGCGAGGCCGAGGATGCGGCGCTCGCGCGCGACGACATCGACTCTGCCGTCGAGGCGATCGTGAACGCGTGGACGCTGCCCGACGCGCCGGCGGCGCTGCGCGAGCGCGTCGCCGCGATGCAGCGCCGCGCCTTCATCCTCCAGAACGCGACGCCCAACGTCAGCGAGGCGCCGGATCCGCTTGCGGAGCACCTCTTCGCGCTGTCGGACATCGAGGTGCCGACGCTCGTCGCCGCGGGCGAGCGCGACATGCCCGACTTCATCGAGGGCGCGAAGGCGATGGCGGAGACGATCTCGGGCGCGCGCCTCGCGCTGATCCCGCACGCCGGCCATCTCGCTCCGCTCGAGACGCCGGTCGCGTTCCGGCGGTTGCTGCTCGACTTCCTCGCACTCCATCCCTAGGCTGAGCGCTCGATGGCGCTGCGTGAGGTAGAGGGCCCCGCCGGCGCTCCCTGGGAGCGGCCGCTGGCCGGCGCGCTCGACATGCTGGTGGTGGAGTCGGAGCTGCTCGCCGAGAACCCGTTGGGGGATCCGCCGCGGCGGCCGCTGTATGTCTACCGCCCGCCGGGGGGCGGCCACGCCGAGCTCCCCTCGGTCTATGTGATCCAGGGCTACACCGGCCAGATCGACATGTGGCTCGGGCGCACGGCGTTTGAGCCGACGTTCGTCGAGCGGCTCGACACCCTCTTTGCCGGCGGCGGCTGCCCGCCCGCGATCGTCGTCCTCGTCGACGCCTGGACCTCGCGCGGCGGCTCGCAGTTCCTCAACTCGACGAGCACGGGCCGCTACCTCGACCACCTCTGCGATGAGATCGTGCCGTTCGTCGACGGCCGCTACCCGACCGCTGCGAGCCGAGACCACCGCGGCATCGCCGGCAAGTCCTCGGGCGGCTACGGGGCGATGGTCGTGCCGATGCTGCGCCCGGACGTCTTCGGCGCGCTCGCCTCGCACGCCGGCGACGCCCTCTTCGAGTGCAGCTGCCTGCCCTCGTTCCGCGAGGTCGCGCGGACGCTGCGCGACCACTTCGAGGGCTCCTACGAGGTCCTGCTCGAGCGCTTCGCGGCGGAAGACCACATCGACTGGGACCGCTACGGCACCGCGCTCGAGATGTACGCCTACGGCTGCGCGTACTCGCCTGACCCGCAGCGGCCCGGGCACCCGCTGCTGCCGTTCGAGATCGCGACCGGCCGGCTGGTCGACGAGGTCTGGGAGCAGTGGCTCGCCCTCGACCCGGTGCGGATGGTCCCGCGTCACGGCGAGGAGCTGGCGACGATGCGGCGGATCTACCTCGACGCCGGCAGAAGCGACGAGGCCTACCTCGACCTCGGCGCGCAGGCGGTGTCGGCGGAGCTGACGAAGCTCGGCATCGAGCACACGCTCGAGCTCTTCGACGGCCGCCACGGCGGCATCTCCTACCGCTACCCCGGCGCGATCCGCGAGCTCGTACTGGCGTTGGATTAGCTCAACAGGCTCCGTCAGCGCGCCACGCCTATTGGCAGGTCACCGGCTGGCCGTGCGCAGGCGGTGAGCAGTGCCCCGACGGGGGCTTCGGCTTCGGGAGCGGCGGCAGCGGCGTCGGACCCGGGTAGTACACCATCACGTAGAGGCTGTTCTGCGTGAGGTCGGTCCCCAGGAAGCCGTTGCCGAACGAGAAGCTCCACTGTTGATTGTTCGGATTGGGCACGCCCTTGCAGGGCCCCGCGACGCTCTCGCCGGCGCACGACCAGTAGAGGTAGGGCTGAATGTCCTGGAAGCCCCGCAGCGTGGTGTTCGGGACGGGCACGACCGGCTCCTGGGGGCTGAGGTAGCCGGCTTTCTCGAGTGCCTTGTAGAGCGCGGCGAGCGCGTGCGGAGTGGGGAGGCTCCAGCCCTGATGGCGGCCGAGCACGCCGTTGCTGTTGAGGGCCGGCACCCAGTCCTTGGCGGCGGTCGGCTCCTCCATCGCGCCGTCGGGGTTGATGTCGGCGCCGTAGCTGAATTTGTGCGTCTTCGCGTAGTCGGCGTCGGCCAGCCACGTCACGTCCGCGCCGTGCGGTCCTGCTCCCGGCTCAAACACCGCCTGGCCGCCGTCCACGGGCTGCAGTCCGCTCTTGAAGGTGCCGCCGAAGGGGTTGCCCGAGAGCACCGGGAGCACGTACATCCAGTGGTCGCCCTGGTTTGAGCCCATTGCCCAGCCCGTGTTGAACGACAGCGTGCGAAAGCCCCCAGCAACGGCGCCCGCGCCCGTCCAGTACAGATACGGCTGGAAGTCGCGAAACGGCCCGGTTGTCGTGTCGGGGACGGCGACGGCCGTGTCGGGCGAGGGCACCCCGAGCACGTCGGCGTACAGCTCGGCGAGCGGCGCCGCAGTGCAGCCGAGCCCGAAGTTGCCGCCCCCCTTCTTGTCGTAGCCGGAGCAGCCGGTGTCCGAGTACGGGGTCGGGGTGATCGGCAACGTCCAGTTGGTGTGCCCGAGCCAGCCCTTGCCGTTGTTGGCGTGGTTCAGCCGGCGCACCCACGCCTGCGCGGTGGCGTACTGCATCGACCCGTCCGCGTTGATCGCCGTCAGGCCGTGCTGTGCGGTGCTCAGCCCGAACTTCTCGCTGGCGGCCAGGTCGGCGTCCGCGAGCCACGTGACGCGCAGAGTCGGGTCGTAGATGGTCTGCGGCCCGGCGGCGGCGCGCGCAGCAAACGAGGAGATCGC
>Ga0209415_10019428_pt1 | contig 10640 bp, 9 predicted proteins | sample PeaSoiSIISIP2007_FD_187696 | JGI IMG/M metagenome (GOLD analysis project Ga0209415, IMG submission 187696) | Peat soil microbial communities from Weissenstadt, Germany - SII-SIP-2007 (SPAdes) (version 2) | ecosystem: Environmental > Terrestrial > Soil > Wetlands > Peat | place: Germany... | reverse complement strand
CGGGATGCGCCACCAGCAGGCCGCCGCGCTGCGGGTCCTGTCCGGGATCGGCGGTCTCGGTCAGCGCCGTGTAGCCGGCATCCCAATGGTCGGGGAATCCGTGTCCTCGCTCTTCGAGCCAGCCGTCGAAATCGGCGGGCGTGATCCTGTTGGGCCGGTTGAGCAGGGGATCGCCGGGATCCAGCAGCTTTACGTTGGACTGCTCATCGACCACGCGCTCCGGGTTGCGGCCCAGCGTGATGGGCGACGGAGCCGGAAAGGTCGAGCTCTGATATTGCACAACGAGAGTTCCGCCGTGCTCGACAAAATCGTCGAGCTTGGGCTGCGCGGCGGCGAGGGCCGGCACGGACGAATACGCGCGAATGCCCACCACGATCACGTTCCACTGCGAAAGGTCGCCGGACTTGAGGTCCGCATCCGTGATGCGATGCGGCTGAATGCCCAGCGCCTCGATGGCGTCGGGAACGGTGTCGCCGGTGCCCATGATGTAGCCCACGCGCAGGCCCGCCGCTGCCTTCACATCCACCTTGCGCGTCTTGAGTTCGGCAGGAGTGAACTGGTTGGTGGTGCGCAGGCCGGGATAGGCGACGTTCCGCCAGCCGACGGAGTAGGTGCTTGGGCCTGAGTGCGCGACCGCCTCGATCGTGTAAGCGCGCGCGGCAAGATTGCCGGCCGGTTGGACTGAAAACACGAGCGGTTCTGAGTCGCCGGCAGCTTTAAGTTGGAATGCATGTTGCGCGGGCTCGCAACGCCAGCCTTCCGGCAGCTTCAATTCCACCGTTCCATCGGCCGGGCGCTCGGCGTGAATCGTCACGCTCACCGGCAGCGGCGAGCCCGAGTCCGTGGAACCATCGACCGGAAGAATCCGCGCTTCGGGCTCGACGCGAACGCCGATTGCTGGCGTAACCACCAGCGGCTCGTAGACGCCGCCGACACCGCTGACATGCGCCAGCGTTTGCACCACTTGGCCGATGCGGATAGGCACGCCGTCGAACTCGAACTCCGCCCATGCGGAAAGCGGATAGGGAGCAAACGAGCGCAGCCGCCACTGCTCATTCGCAATGTCGTAGGTTGGCTGCTCGGTGGTGGGCCGCGTGAAGAAGGGCTGGGTGGGCGATGCGTCGTCCGGAACGTGCAACTGATAGGTCGCGTTCGTTGTGTCTCCGTTGGCCTGCGCTGGGGCTGGTTCGCCGTGCGTCCATGGTTGCCCGGTTGGCGTCTCGAACCATGTCTTGGTTACGCGCACGCCGCTTGTAGCGCTGAAGGTGTGCACGCGCACGCCGAAGTCTTCGCCGGGCCAAACGCTGCGCGGTGTCTCGTCGGCTGACGAGCCGCGGCCGGCGAATCCTCCTCCGCCGCTCGTGCCGGATGCGAAGGCAACCATGTCGAGACCCAGCAAATCTTTCAGGGCCGTCTGCAACTGCTCGATCTTTGCGCCGAGTTCGAACTCGAGGCCAGCTTTCGCTTGAGGATCGAGATCGCTCGCCTTCACCTTCGCGTAGAGATCGAGGGTCTCGCGATAGATCGGCGCAAGGCGCTCCGCGCTTTTTGCTCCACTCCGGTCCGGGCAGTCGCGCTCAAAGGCATCGAGGTCGGATTGGATCTTGCGCAGTCCGTCGCCCAGCCACGCAGGCGGCGCGTCCCCGGCGAGCCGCGCGAGACCGGCGATACTGGTGTCGATGTTCACTTTGGAATTCAGAAAGAAATTCGTGTTCTCCGCGCCGCCTCCTTCGCCGGAAGCCGCAGCCGCCGCCCATAGGTGATAGCTGGTCGAGTCAGGCTCGGCCAGCGCGGGGTTCGCGCCGCCGTACTGCGACATCTGCTGGCCCCAGCCCTCGCGCGCAATCTGCACATAGGTACGGCCCAGTGCCGCGTCCCACGTTCCCGTCGGCAGCGTGACATCGGCAGATAAGCCGCCCCCCGAGCCAATATCGATCCACTCGCCGGTGACGTAGTTGCGGAATCGCGCCGGCTCCGATTTGCCCGTCGCGTAGTCGAACATGCGTCCGTTCTCGATGCGCGCAAACGGCGTGCGCGAGTAGACCGCGAGCGGTTGCCAAGGCTCAACGCCGAGCTTGAACTGCTCGGGAAAGACCTTGGGATCGCCGGCAGCCTTGAAGGCCTCCTGCGCGATCTCTCCGGAGACCTGGTGCTGGCCGTGGCCGTCGCTGACCGCGCCCACAAATGTAGAGAGAATCACTTGCGGCCGCACCATCCGCACCGCCAGCACCGCGTCATAGAGCACGCGCTCGTGGCCCCACTTGGCGAAGGACTCCTCCTGCGTCTTCGAGAAGCCGAAGTCGGCCTCGGTTCCCCACAGCTCGTCGATGCCGTAATATTGGTCGGCCTTCAGCAGTTCCTGCGTGCGGATCAGCCCCAGCGCATCGTAGCTCTCGGCCGACATGGCGTTCTGCCCGCCCTCGCCGCGCGTCAGCGTCATCAGCGTGACGCGCGCGCCCAGGCCGCGCGAAAGATACGTGAGCAGCGCGCCGTCTTCGTCGTCGGGATGGGCCACAATGGCCAGCACGCTCGCGGTTGTGCCCAGCCGCTTCAGCGTCTGCTCCAGGTCCGCGGCGCCGCGGTCGAGCGCCAGCGGCTGCGCATTTGCCGATGGCTCAGGCAGCGGAACCTGCGCCAGCTCAGCCTCGGCTGCCGACGTTTGCGGTTCTTGCGCACCGCGCAAAGACCCGCTCACAACCGTAAGCAGCGCAACCAACACCGCTCGCCATACCGCCGGGCCCAATTTGCCAGGAAACGAAATCATCACAGGTCAGTGTACAGGGTGGAAAGCGGGAAGGCCCCTTACACGCGATTTGACGCGCGTCGAGACACGGTTTTGAACGAGTGTTGATACTCCAGGTTAGTGATCTCGCAACCAGTGGCGAAACCATATATCCAGGCAGCCAAGCGCAAGGAACACAAGGGCAATGATCAGCACCTTAAGGTTATGCCTCGCTCCTTTTCGAGTTGGGCTCGCTGTATCAATCAAGACTGAGAGGTAGTGATCGCCCTCGCTGAGCTTCTCTAATGCCGAATCCCAGGTCATCTGATCCCGCTGATTCTCATCAGTAAAGCCTGCGCGAATTCTAGCTATGATTGAAGCAATCTTCTGTTCGTACTTGTCTTGGTCGTAGTCTCTGTCAAACTCCGAACTAATCTCCTTCATGTCCGGCAAAGTCGAGCCGGTCTCGGTGAAGAAGAGCATTTTCCTCTCCACCTCTGTTAGAGGTGTGCCATCACGTTCGGCTACTTCGGCAATCATATTGACGAGATGCTTCTTTGCCTCGCGGATCGTCCTGAACCGGTGTGTGTGTTGCTCCGGCATGTCGGATTGAGCATCGACTTTCGGTGCGCTGGAGTGAGCGCCTCGACGGCCCGCACGAGCAGTATCCTTGCCCGACAGCCAAAGATAGAGCCAAACGAGTGGCCAGAAAAATGACCACAGCAGAGATGAAGCGAACCTCTGGTCATCCGGATCATCATCGATCGAGAGCGCCCATAGTGCGACTAAGAGCGTCCCGGCGTTAAAGGCAACCAAGGCACCCCAAATCCCCAAGAATTGCAATAGGGAGCGCACTCTTCCCTCCGAAGTCCGTGTCCACTGAGCCGCTGGCAGCAGCGATTCTATCCGCCTTTGCCCAGACCTCTTACCGCCAGTCGTCCCGCGCTTCCGCCAACCCGATGTTCATCAACGCATCAAAGCCGGTGTGCTTCTTGATGAAGATTTCGCTGAACTGCCGGTCCTGGCGCAGCAAAATGGCCTGCAGCCGCACCAGCTCAAGCAGGGCAAGAAACATGGCGATGAGCGCCCGCTCGGATTTCGTGTGGGCGAGCAGCCGGCGCAGCGCCACGGGCCTGTCTTCCATGGTCAGCCGCCGGGCCAGGAACTGAATCATCTGGCCGACCGTTACCGTATCCTCTTCCACGTCGAGGATAGGCCGGTTGCGCGCGCGGTCCAGGATGTCGCGGAAGATGCGCACCAGGTCGGTCGTATCGGCGGCGAGCTCCGGCTCCGCGCTCTCGTCTTCGCGAAATTCGCGCGCTCCGGGATTGGTCCACGTGGCTGCCTCGATCGTCTGCCGCTCGTGCAGCATCTGCGCGGCGTTCTTAAAGCGTTCATGCTCGAGCAGCCGCTCCACCAGCTCGCGGCGCGGGTCTTCGGCGGCGTCGTCGGGCCCGGCCGGCGCCCGCGGCAGCAGCATCTTGCTCTTGATATGGATGAGCAGCGCCGCCGTGTAGATAAAATCGCCGGCCACATCCATGTCGCTCTCGCGCAGGCGATCGACGTAGGCGAGGAATTGCGCGGTGATTTTCGCAATCGGAATGTCGTAGATGTCGATGTCCTGCTTGCGGATGAGATCGAGCAGCAGGTCGAGCGGCCCATCGTAGACCTGGCTGACGATCACCGAGAACGGCGACTCGTCGGCGCCCTGGCCGCGCGCCTTGAGCGCCGCAGCAACCTTATCGGCGGTGGACGGCGCTGCGGCGGGTTGCGCGGGTGCAGCATCGTTTGCCGGTTCGGCAGGTGGGCCGGCCGTAGCCGGCTCCGTGGCCTTCGCCGTTACCGTTTCGGATTGGGGAGTTGCATCCGTCAACTGCGTTCCTTCTCGGCTCAAATCGTGCTCAGCCTCAACTGCATCGCTTGGCGCACCTCAACCATGGTTTGCTCGGCGCGGACCGCGGCTCGCTCCGAACCTTCCTTCAGAATCTCGACTGCCTTCGCTTCGGTCAGATTCGCCCGCCGCTCCTGAATGGGCGCGAGAATCTTCATCAGTCCGTCGGCGGCCCATCCCTTGCATTCGATGCAGCCGATGCCCGCCGAGCGGCAACCCTCGTACACTTTCGCCAGCGTCTCCGGCGGCGAAAACAGCTTGTGCAGGTCGCCGACCGGGCACTTGTCGGGGTTGCCGGGATCGCTGCGGCGGATACGCGCGGGATCGGTGACCATGGTCTTCAGTTTCTGGCGCACCACCGGCTCGGGATCGCTGATGAGGATCGTGTTGCCGTAGCTCTTCGACATCTTGCGGCCGTCGGTGCCGGGCAGCTTGGGCGACGGCGTCAGCAGAGCCTCCGGCTCAGGCAGAACCTCTTTGCCGCGCAGCTTATAAAAATGGTTGAACCGCCGCGCCACCTCGCGCGTTAGCTCAACGTGCGCCACTTGATCCTGCCCCACCGGAACATAGTTCGCCTGATAGGCGAGAATGTCGGCCGCCTGCAAGAGCGGATAGCCGAGGAAGCCGTAGGTGCTCAGGTCTTTCCCCGTCAGATTCTCCTGCTGCTCCTTGTAAGTGGGCACGCGCTCCAGCCAACCCAACGGCGTGATCATCGAGAAGATGAGAAACAGCTCGTTGTGCTGCGGCACTCTGCTCTGCAGAAACAGAACCGATTTCTCGGGATCGAGGCCTGCGGCGAGGTAATCCAGCATCACTTCGACCGTGCTTTGCGCCACTTGCGACGTGTCCGCGTAATCCGTGGTCAGCGCATGCCAGTCGGCGATGAAGAAGTAGCATTCATATTTGTCCTGCAGTTTGACCCAGTTGGCCAGCGCGCCCATGTAGTTGCCCAGGTGCAGCTTTCCCGTGGGGCGCATGCCGCTGAGCACGCGCGGCCGCGATTTCGAGTCTTGCGTTTCAGGCATTCTGAAGTTCGATCCCTGCGCGGCCGCTAAAATGGCCGCTCTTTCCCGGAAAGCCGCCTTAATTTCTCCAATCTATTGTAGCGGGACGAAAGCGCGCCGCGTGGCTGGAGGAGGCCCCCTACCGCGCCTGAAGCTGTTGCAGCACGGCATAGACCAGGTGCATCGCCGGCCCCAGCAGAAAACCCACGATCGGGCCGCCCACCGCGATCATGAGGATGTAGCCGAACATTCCCATGCTGTCGTATGCGTTGAGCGCGTTATAGGGCAGGAAGTGGCGCACCACGTGACTGCCATCCAGCGGCGGGATGGGCAGCAGGTTGAAGATGAAGAGCGCGAGGTTCACCTGAATCGCGAGTTTGCAGAGTATCCAAAGCGCATCGAGGCCGCTGTTAAGGGTGTTGGGTTGTGCAGGAATGTTGCGCGTAGACACGATGATCAGCACCATTCCCAAAAAGCCGATGAATGCCAGCAACAGGTTCGAGAGCGGACCCGCCAGCGTAACCAGGTTGTCGTCACGCACAAGCTTGCGGAAGTTACGCGTCGTCACCGGTGTCGGCTTGGCCCACCCGATGAGGAAGCCGCCCGCGCCGAACATGGAAAGGAGGATCATCATCGCGGGGATCAGCAGGGTTCCGATGGGGTCGGCGTGGACCATGGGGTTCAAGGTCACGCGCCCCTGCATGCGCGCCGTCTGGTCGCCGAGCCGCGATGCCATCCAGGCGTGAGCGCACTCGTGCAGGCAAAGGGAAAAGATGAGTAGGACAAACTGGAAGACGGCAAGAACGAACGTGGTGGACGACAAACCGGCTCTCCTCGCGGGGAAAGCTCAGGGTAGCACGGTGCGGCGTGACCGGCCCGCAAGAGCGGCCGTTCAGTCCAGCCGATGCGCGAATACACTAGCTTGCGAGGTCGGTCGAGACGCGCTCCGTAAGGGCACGACTTCAGTCGTGCCCCAAATCGCGCCGTCCTAGTTACCGGCCTTCGGTATGGGGTTTTCGCACCGCAAAGACCCCAGACCGACGATCGAGGGAGTTGGCTCGCCAGCAAGCAGGGATCGCGCTTCCATGTCCAGGGTCGGCCAACCACGCCCCGTACGACGCCGCCTGGAGAAGCACCGCAATCACTCAGTTCTGCGCCGCGTGCACCGCAGACGCCTGTCGTTGCGCCAGCAGATCCGCCAGCACCTTCTCCGGGCAAATGTGGTGCGCCTCCCGCACCTCCAACTCTTTCTCGGTCGCCACACAGCTCGCGATCGTCAAAAAGCAATCGAGGCAACGGGAGTTATAGCTGCCATTCTCGTTCTGGGTGCGGCTATACATACCCTTCGTCATTGAGCGATAGTAGGCGCGATAAAACCTCTTTGGTCGTGACTCCCATCACGCGCGAATGTTCAACGTATCTTGCTGCCAGCCGCTCGTTCCGTCCGCGCCCTGCCGCCGCGCTCAATACCCCGGCGAGCCTGCGTTGTCCCACTGGTTCGGGTGCAGCTGCAGATACCAGCACGGCGCCTCCCCGCTGTGCGGGAAGAGCGCGATCACGCAAGGAACCTCGGCCGTGCCCAGAAAATCGTACTCCGTCTTCTGCCCCTTCAGCGGCACCGACAAAAAGCGGCTCACGATCACCTGCGACTGCGGCGAGCCGCGCAGCCGGTACACCGCGAAATCCAGCACAAAGGCAGCCGCCGCGACCGCGGCAAACGAAACCAAGATGCGCACAAGCCAACGGCCCAGCGGTCGCAACCTCTTCACCTCTCGCCGAAATCAGCCTCCAGCATACAGCGCACTCGCCAACAGGCGGCGGCGCCGTGCTACCCTGTCCGCATCGTGCGTAGTCAAGTCCTGCTCGCCCTCGGTCTCGCAGCCGCGCTTCCCGGATTCGCACAGACGGCGACTCCTCCGCAGCCGGTCGACATGAAGGATCCGCTTGCCATCTTGAACGCTGCCTGGCCTCACTACGATCTCTCCGACCCCGCCCTCAAGCCTTGGCACCTCAAAGCCACCTACCAGCTCTACGACTACACTGGAAAGCCTGCCGAGCCTGGGACGTGGGAGTACTGGTGGGCTTCGCCCAAGGTGCACCGGAGCAGCTTGCAACGTGGCGGAGTATCAAGCACCATGTGGGTCACGCCCGATGGCACCTACCGCAAAGAGAGCAGCGGTGAGCTGCGCTATTTTGAGAAGATACTCGAAGAAATCGTGCTGCAATCCGTGCCCGATTCCCGGTCCATCGACCCAGAGAAGATCAAGCTGAGCATCAAACGCACCGGAAAGGGCTCAACGAGCTTGACTTGCGTGAGGGCACTTGATCCAAAACGGCAAGCCACGCCTGATTCCTTCTGTTTTGATCCCGGAACGATGGCGATGTTGTCGGCTTTCACTCACCCCTACCTGACCCAGTATGGTCAGTTCGTGATGACGCAAGGCCACTACTTTGCTCGTCGAATAGCCGTCTTAATCGGGGAACGGAGAATGCTGTCCATCTCGGTGGAGTCGATTGATGGAATTGCGGAGTCAGAACCAGCATTGAACCGCGCGGACGACGCGGCTCCTGCGCAGCTCATCGTGCGCCCCACCCTGGACCAGCCGCACAACCTGACGATGCCACAGGTGGTAAAGAGCGTGCCTGCTTCGTACCCAGAGAGCGAGCTATTGACCCATACGCACGGAGTCGTTCTGCTCGGCGCCACAGTCGGAACTGACCGTAAGATCCATAGCCTCGAAGTCCTGACCGCGTCATCCGAGCCCTTCGCGCAAGCTGCATCGGACGCCACGAAGCAATATGAGTTTAAGCCCAGCTTGCTGAATGGCATACCCGTGGAAACCGCAATAACGTTGGAAGTTGATTTTGTGGGCGGCAGATAGGTGCTCTGACAGCCTCAGAACTTCACGCTACCCGCCCTCGCCGAAATCCCGCTCAGCTCCGCCGCGCGCGCTTCTGCATAAGCCGCCGCGCCAATCAGCGCCGTGCGGCTCTCCAGAATCACGCGCACCGGCATGTTCACCAGCAACTGGCTCAGCCGGCCCTTGTCGGTAAACGCCTTCAAAAACGTGCCGTCCTTCAGCTTCTCTAAAATGCGCGGCGCGATTCCCCCGCCCAAATACAGCCCGCCCACCGACAGCACTTTCAGCGCCAGGTTGCCCGCCTCCGCGCCGTAGGCTGAGACAAACATGTCCATCGTCTTATCGCACAGCTCGCTTTTGGCCTTCAGCGCCATCTCGGTGATCACGGCGTTCGGATCCTCGCTTCGCATCCGCTCCGCCAGCCACGCCGGTTCTTCGAGGCCCCGCGCGTCGCGCAGAAACTCGTAGATGTTCGTCAGCCCCTGCCCGCTCACCACGCGCTCAAAGCTGATGCGCCCGTTGTACTTCAGCCGCAAAAAGCGCATCAGCTCGAACTCGTCCTCGTTGCGCGGCGCATAATCCGCGTGGCCGCCCTCGCTGGGGTAGGGAACGTAGTCGCGCCCATCCCACACCAGAAACGCCTCGCCCAACCCGGTGCCCGCCGAGATCAGCGCGCGATTGCCCACCTGCCGCGAGTCGCCTTCGCTCAGCGTAGAAATCTGGTCGGCGCCCAGCTCGGCAATGCCGTACCCATTCGCCTGCAAGTCGTTGATCAGGAAAACATAGTCGATCTTAAGATCGCTGGCGATCTCGCGGCTGTCCAGCGTCCACGGCAGGTTGGTCAGGCGCAACCGCCCGTCGCGCACCGGCCCCGGCACTCCGAAGCAGGCCGACGTCACTTTTTCCGAGACGACGAACTCTTTCACGATCTCTTCCAGGCCCGCGTATTGCTTTGCCGGATAGACTTGATCGCGCAGGTGCTTCAGATCGCCATCGGTAAAGTCGAACAGCGCCAGGTGCACTTTGGTGCCGCCGACATCCCCCGCCAAAATCATCTAAACCCTTTCGATTGTGCCCATTCCGCCCTCGCCCCTGGCCGGCAGCTTGGCCGCCGAAGCCGCATCGAGCAGCAAGGTCAGTATACCGCTCGCAGGCGCAATCGATTGGCTCGGCAGCCGCTCCGGATCGAGCGGCCCCAGCAGCACCTCTTGCAGAATCTGTGCCTTATCCGGCCCGCCAATCAGGAAGAAAACCTCCGCCGCATTGTTGATCGCCGGCCGCGTCAGCGTGATCCGCCAGCTGTCTTTTACGGTCTCCACGTGGTTCTCCGTCGCCAGCCGCGCCGTCTCGTTCAGCGCCGCTGTGTGGGGAAACAGAGACGCCGTGTGCCCATCCGGGCCCATCCCGAGCTGCAGCACGTCGAATTGCGGCAGCTCCACGCCGCTGAGTCCAAACGCGTTGCGTAACTGCAGGTCGTAGCGCGCCGCGGCCTCGGCCGGCTCCAGTTCGCCCTGCATGCGGTGCACCTGCTCGGCGCGAATCGGAACCCTGTCCAGCAGCGCCTCGCGCGTCATGCGGTAATTCGAGTCCGCGTCGTCCGGCGGCACGCACCGTTCATCCACCCACCACAAGTCGAGCCTGTCCCATGGCATCTCGGCGCGCCAGGGCTGCTTGGGATCGGCCAGCAGCGCGAATGCGGCCTTGGGCGTCGACCCGCCGCTGATCGCGATCCGCGCCCGGCCGCGCTCCGCGGCCGCCGCGGCGCACTTCTCCGCAAAATACCGCGCCGCCAGCGCGGCCAACGCCGCCGCATCCGGTGCGACGGCATACACAATTCGCAGTTTTTCTGCCAAGGGGGAAGCCTCCCTCCAACTCTCAGGTTACTTGGATGCCCCTCAAGCCGGTCGGTGTGAGGAATTCCTTTAGTGGGTCGGCTTGAAGGGTACGGGCTTCAAGTGTGAAGTTTCAACACGCTGTTTACATCTCCAGGTGTTGCTTTGAAAGGGCACGACTTCAGTCGTGCCGATGAACGCCACAACAACGCATCGGGGCTTTTACAGGCTGCGGAAAAACTTTGTTACGACGCAGTTTTGAAAGGGCACGGATTTATCCGTGCCAATAAGTCCAACAAAACGACGCGGCTTTAGCCGCTGAGGGATGTT
>Ga0209415_10019427_pt1 | contig 10640 bp, 9 predicted proteins | sample PeaSoiSIISIP2007_FD_187696 | JGI IMG/M metagenome (GOLD analysis project Ga0209415, IMG submission 187696) | Peat soil microbial communities from Weissenstadt, Germany - SII-SIP-2007 (SPAdes) (version 2) | ecosystem: Environmental > Terrestrial > Soil > Wetlands > Peat | place: Germany... | reverse complement strand
GGAGCCACCGGGTGGATCGTCAAGCCGTTCCAGCCCGACAAGCTGCTGGCCGTCATCGCGCGAGTCCTGCCATGAAGCAAGGATGGGTCGAACCATGCAGATAGATCTAAGCCGCTTCCGCGACACGTTTTTTCAGGAATCCGCCGAGCACCTGGCGGAGATGGAGAACGGGCTGCTGCGTCTCGAAAGGGAGCCGGGCGATGCGGAATTGCTCAACGCCATTTTCCGCGCGGCCCACTCGATTAAGGGCGCCAGCGGCACGTTTGGATTCGAAGACGTGGCGCATTTCACGCACGGACTGGAAAGCCTGTTGGACCGCCTGCGCGGCGGCGAGATTCAGGTCACGCACGGGTTGGTGGACCTGCTCTTGCGGTCCGAAGACATGCTGCGCGACCTGCTGGCGCGCGCGGCGGCTGGCACGGCGGCTCCCGAGGAGATGGCCGCGCTGGTGACCGAACTCCACCAAGCGAGCGGCGCAACCGGAAAATCCACTCCGGCGCCGGCAGCAAATAATCCAGTTGAGCCCGCAGAATCCAAGGGCACGGCGTATCGGGTCAGCTTCCGGCCTTCCACGGACCTGTTCCAGCAGGGGATGGACCCGCTGCTGATCCTGCGCGACGTAGCGGCCCTGGGCGAATCCACCACCACCATCGATATGGCGCAGCTTCCACCGCTGACTGGGCTCGATCCGGAGCAGTGTTACCTGGCCTGGACGATACGCCTGGTTACCTCCAAGACAGTCGAAGAAATCCGCGATGTCTTTGCGTTTGTGGAAGACAATGCCGAAATCCGCATCGAACCGGAAGTTCTCGATTTGCGCCCGACGGCCGTTGCGGTTATTGAGACAAAGGCCGCGGCCGCGCCTGCGGGAACGGCGTCCCTGCGGGTGTCCACTTCGAAGGTGGACAAGCTCATCGACCTGGTAGGCGAGCTGGTGATCGCCCAATCCATGGCCAAAGCGATCGTCGAGGGCTTCACGCCGTCGCGGTTGAATCAATTGCGCGAAGCCATGGCCGAGACGGAGCGCTACACCCGCGAATTGCAGGAGCGCGTGATGAGCGTGCGCATGCTGCCCATCGGCCAGGTATTCAGCCGCTTCCCGCGCCTGGTGCGCGACGTGGCGGCGCAACTGGGCAAGCAGGTGCGCGTCGAGATGGCGGGCGAGGAGACGGAACTGGATAAGGGCGTGGTGGAACGCATGAGCGATCCGCTGACGCACCTGGTCCGCAACGCCATCGACCACGGCATTGAATCCCCCGAGGAGCGCCGGCGGTTAGGCAAACCGGAAGAGGGGCTGTTGCGCCTGGAGGCTTACCACCAGGGCGGCAACGTGGTGGTGGCAGTCTCCGACGACGGGCGCGGCCTGGATGCCCAACGCATCCGGCAGAAAGCCGTGGAGCGGGGGTTGATCGCGGAAAGCGCCGTACTGACCGAGGAGCAGGCCCACAACCTGATTTTTGAGCCCGGCTTCTCTACCGCCGAAACGGTCAGCGATGTCTCCGGCCGCGGCGTGGGCATGGATGTGGTCAAGCGCAACGTGCAGGCGCTGAACGGTTCGGTGGCCGTGCGCACCGAAACCGGCGGCGGCACTACGGTGTCCATCCGGCTGCCGCTCACGCTGGCCATTCTGGACGGGCTGCTGCTCAAGGTCGGCGCCGAGACGTATATACTGCCGCTGGTTGCGATCGTCGAATCCATCCGTCCTCTTCCCGAGCACGTGCGCGGGGTGGCCGGAAAAGGCGAAGTGGTCGCGGTTCGCGGGGAGGCGCTGCCGCTGATGCGCCTGCACCGTTTGTTCGCCATCCCCACCGCCGTGACCGACCCGTGCCGCGGGCTGACGGTGATTATGGAATCCGGCGGCCAGCGAGCGGCGTTGTTGGTCGATGAGTTATTGGGACAGCAGCAGGTCGTGGTCAAGAGTCTGGAGGCGCATTACCGCAAGGTGCAGGGTGTGCTGGGCGCCACCATCCTGGGCGATGGCCGGCCGGCGCTGATCCTGGATGCCGCCGGGCTGGCGCAGGCCGCCCACGGCACAGTCAACGAGGAAGCAGCTTAGAGGAGATCGGACATGCAACAGACGCAACCGGCAGGAACGCCCGCGGGCTTGAATGCCTATGCCAGCGACGTGGATCAGTATCTGACGTTCAGCCTGGGACAGGAAGAATATGGGATCGAAATCCTGAAGGTACAGGAGATCAAAGGATACTCGGCCATCACGCCGATTCCCAACACGCCGCCGCACGTGAAGGGCGTCATGAACCTGCGCGGCACCGTGGTTCCGGTGGTGGACCTGCGCTCCAAGTTCGCGATGGAAACGGTCGAGTACAGCAAGTTCACGGTGATCATCGTGGTAACCATCGGAACCAAGATCGCCGGCCTGGTGGTGGACGCGGTCTCGGATGTGCTCAACATCCCAGCTTCCGATATACGCCCCGCGCCGGATTTCGGCTCGCGCACGGATACGCGTTTCATCACCGGCATGGCCAACAGCGGCGACAAGCTGGCGGTGCTGCTGGATGTCGACAGGCTCCTCGGCGACGAAGAACTATCGGCGGTCGCGAGCGAGGGTTAGGCGCAACGGGAAAAAGGAGATCGGGAAAATGCAGTGGTTTCGGGATTGCAAAACAGTAACCAAGCTCATGATCGGCTTCGGCATCATGGCGCTTTTCATGGGTGTGCTCGGGTATGAGGGCATTCGGAACATCACTATGCTGAGTACCAGCATGCGCGATATGTACGAGCATGACGTGCAAGGGCTAAGTTACATCAAGGATGCCAACACGCAGCTGGCTACAGCTAGCAAGTCGATGCGCAATGCCGCGCTGGCCAAGGACTCTAAGGACCTGGAGGTCCGTATTGGCGAACTGCATACCAATCGCGACACGTTTGTGAAGGACATCGAAGCCTTTCAGAAGTGCCTGACGGTGGATGCCATGAAGGCCAAGGCCCTGGAGTTACTCGATGAATTCCGGTTGAATGCCCGTGCCCAAGACCAGGTCGTCGATGTCCTGCTGAGCGGCCACCGCGAGGAGGGTATTGTCCAGATTGCCGGCTTGAACACTTTGGAGAAGCGGCGCGGGGAATTAATGGCCGAACTCACGCGCGATGAGCTGGACCTCATGAAGAAGGCCGCGGCCGATGTGGACGAGGCAGCCGGCTCCGCCAAGACTTGGTCTATGATCCTCATGCTGGCGGCGGTGATGGTGGCGCTCGGTCTGGGACTGGGCATCGCGCGCATGATTACCAATCCGCTGCGCCGCATCGTGGAAGTGGCCGGCAAGGTAGCGGCGGGCGATGTGGACCAAAGCATCGAATACCGCGCCAAAGACGAGACCGGAATGTTGGCGGAGGCTTTTTCCGGATTGATCGGGACGCTGAAGGGATTGATTGGCGAGACAACGCAACTGGTGAAGTCGGCGCGGGCGGGACAACTCGACCGGCGCGGGAATGACGGCCAGTTTGCGGGCGCTTTTCGCGAACTGATTGTCGGCATCAATGACACCGTGGATGCCTTCGCGGCGCCGGTGAAGGAGGCTTCGGCGGTACTGGTAAAAGTGGCCGCCCGCGATCTCACCACGCAGATGGAAGGCGATTACCAGGGCGATTTCGCCATCGTCAAGAATTCCCTGAATACCGCTGTAAATAACCTCCGCGAGGCGCTCTCAGAGGTGAAGATATCGGCGGAGACGGTTTCGGCGACCGCGCAGACGCTGTCGTCAGCCTCCGAGGAGATATCGAGCGGCGCGCAGGAACAGGCCTCGAGCCTGGAGGAGACCGCTTCCAGCCTGGAAGAGATGACCGCCACCGTGAAGCAGAACGCCGACAGCGCGCGCCAGGCCAGCCAACTGGCAGCCGGTTCGCGGGATTCGGCCGAGAAGGGCGGACTGGTGGTAAAGGCGGCGGTAGCGGCCATGACAGAGATCAACCAGTCATCGAGTAAGATTGCCGACATCATCACTACCATCGATGAGATTGCGTTCCAGACCAACCTGCTGGCGCTCAATGCGGCGGTGGAAGCCGCGCGGGCCGGCGAGCAGGGCCGCGGCTTTGCAGTGGTCGCAGCCGAAGTGCGCAACCTGGCGCAGCGCAGCGCCACCGCGGCCAAAGAGATCAAAGGTCTCATACAGGATTCGGTGCGCCGTGTGGAGAACGGCTCGGAACTGGTCAATCGCTCCGGTCAGACCCTCGAGGAGATCGTGCAATCGGTGAAACGCGTGACCGACATCGTGACCGAGATCGCAGCGGCCTCCAAGGAACAATACACGGGCATCGAGCAGGTCAACAAAGCCACTATGCAGATGGACCAGGTGACGCAGGCCAACGCCTCGCAGACCGAGGAGATGGCTTCGACCGCGCAGGGGCTGTCGGCCAATGCCGAGCAGTTGCAGGCTTTGGTAGCGGGCTTCCAACTCGGGGCGCAGCAACGGACCCCCGTAAACGCAATCGTGGCGCCGAGGGCGGCACTGGCCACCCGTTTGGTGAGGAAGAAGACTCCTTCGCCACGAATGGGGGGCGCGGAAGAAAGGCCATCCAACCTGGCATCTCTGGCTCGGCACACTGCCGGGGATGGCAAAACCGAATTCGAGGAGTTTTAGCCGCAGCCGCGGCTTCCGGGACATCCGGATCAGGAGAAGAGTATGCAGTGGTTTCGGGATCGCAAAACAGTCACCAAGCTCATGATCGGCTTCGGCATCATGGCGCTTTTCATGAGTGTCCTCGGTTACGAAGGCATTCGCAATGTCATGGCGCTGAGCGGCAGTATGCGCGCGATGTACGACCATGACGTGCTGGGCCTGAATCATTTGAAAGATGCCGATGTGTCTCTGAACGTCGCCGGGAAATCGCTGCGCAACGCCGTGCTTGCCAAGGACGCTAAGGAGCTCGAAGTCCGCGTCGCAGAACTCGGCACGGCCCGTGAGGCGTTTCTGGCAGGTGTCGACGCATTTCAAAAGTGCCTGGTGTCGGATGCGATGAAGGCCAAGGCCGTGTCACTGCTCGATGAATACCGCATCACCAGCCAAGAACAGACCAAGATCGTCGAGCTGCTTCGGAACCAGCAGCGCGAGCAGGCAATCGCCCAGATTGAAGTCCTGAACACCATCGGGAAACGGCGCAGTGAGCTGATGGCCGATCTGATGGCCGAAGAGTTGGCCACCATGAAAAAGGCCTCGGACGATGTGGACGCAACGGCGCGGGCGGCACAGACTGCTTCGCTGATTCTCATCCTGGTAGCCGTGGTGGTGGCGCTCGGTATGGGACTCGGCATCGCACGCCTCATCACCAATCCGCTGCGCGCGATCGTGGAAGTCGCCGGCAAGGTGGCAGCGGGCGACGTAGACCAGCGCATCGACTATCGCGCCAAAGATGAGACCGGCATGCTGGCGGAGGCCTTTTCCGGCCTGATCGGAACGCTGAAGGGACTGATCGGCGAGACCAGCGGCCTGGTGGCGAAGATGGCGGAGCGGGATCTTACGGCGACGATACAAGGTAACTATCAGGGGGATTTCGCCACCATCAAAAATTCTCTGAACAGCGTCGTGGCCAACCTCCGGGAGGTGTTCGTCGAGGTGAAGACCTCCGCGGACAGTGTTTCGTCGACGGCGCAGGCGCTTTCGGCGGCATCGGAGGAGATCTCCAGCGGCGCGCAGGAGCAGGCATCGAGCCTGGAAGAGACGGCTTCCAGCCTGGAAGAGATGACCGCCACCGTAAAGCAGAACGCCGACAGCGCGCGCCAGGCCAGCCAACTGGCGGCCGGGTCGCGGGATTCTGCTGAGAAGGGTGGGCAAGTGGTTAAGTCGGCGGTTGCGGCCATGACCGAGATCAACCAGTCATCCAGCCGGATTGCCGACATCATCACCACCATCGACGAGATCGCTTTTCAGACCAATCTGCTGGCTCTCAATGCCGCGGTAGAAGCCGCGCGCGCCGGCGAACAGGGCCGCGGCTTCGCAGTAGTCGCGGCGGAAGTGCGCAACCTGGCGCAGCGCAGCGCTACGGCGGCCAAAGAGATCAAGGGTCTCATTCAGGACTCGGTGCGCAAGGTGGAGAACGGCTCGGAACTGGTCAATCGCTCCGGTCAGACCTTAGAGGAGATCGTGCAATCGGTGAAGCGGGTGACCGACATCGTGACCGAGATTGCGGCCGCCTCCAAGGAACAATACACCGGCATCGAGCAGGTGAACAAAGCCACCATGCAGATGGACCAGGTAACGCAGGCCAACGCCTCGCAGACCGAGGAAATGTCCTCGACCGCCCAGGGGCTCTCGGCGAATGCCGAACAGTTGCAGGCTCTGGTGGCCAGCTTCCAACTGGGTCTGGCGGGATCCAAGCGCCCGGCCGCGCCGCCAGTCCGCGGTCCACAAAAGAGAGCCGCTGCTCCATTACGCCGTGAGCACGCGCAGGAAAACCAACTGGTCTCACTGGCGCGGCATACCGCCGACGACGAGGAGTTCTGAGCCGTGTTGGAGTCCGTCTATTCCGATCTCGCACCGCTCAGCGACCGGGAGTTTCACGACCTCGGAAAGTTGATTCTGGCTGAGACCGGAATCTGCCTCAAGGACTCCAAGCGCATGCTGGTGCAGGCGCGTTTGGCCAAACGTTTGCGCTCCCTCGGGTTCGCCAGCTATGGCGCATACTTCGACTATGTCTCGCAGCCGGCCCATGGAGATGAGCGCGGCGAGCTGATCAATTGCATCACCACCAACAAAACCGACTTCTTCCGCGAGAATCATCACTTCGAGTTTCTGGCCAAGCAAGTGATCCGGCAAGCCGAGCAACGGCCGGCCAGCGGGGGTCTGCGGCGCCTGCGGCTGTGGAGCGCCGGCTGCTCGACGGGCGAGGAGCCGTACTCGATGGCCATCACCATTCTGGAAACGCTGGGTTCCAGCCGCGGTTGGGACATCAAGATTCTGGCGTCGGACATCGATACCAAAGTGCTGGCCAAGGCCGATCAGGGCATCTACGAGGCAGAGCGTCTGGCAGGCATCCCCGAAGCGAGCGTGCGCAAATATTTCCGTAGTATGGACGGCGGCGAGCGCTTCGCGGTGAATGAGAATCTGAAGGAGCTCATTCGTTTCCGGAAGATCAATTTTGCCGATGCCGCCTGGCCGGTGCGTACGCGCTTCGACTGCATCTTCTGCCGCAACGTAATCATCTATTTCGACCGGCCCACGCAACAACGCCTGCTGGAGCGCCTGGCCGCGTACCTGGAACCGTCCGGCCACCTGATGATGGGCCACTCCGAGAACCTCTATTGGGTCAACGATCTGCTGGTCTCGCAGGGCAACACGATTTACCGCCTGCGGGAAACGGGGCCGGCCGTATGAAGATCGTGCACATTCAGATCGGCGGCATCTTCGCCAGCCGCGAGCCCGCCGAAGTGGACACGGTGCTCGGCTCGTGCGTCGCCGTCTGCCTGTTCGATCCCATCGCGCTGGTAGGGGGGATGAACCATTACATGCTTCCCAAGGGACACCCGGAGGATTCCGCGCCCACGCGTTTCGGCGAACACGCCATGAGCGGCCTGATCGAGCAGGTCTGCGGGTTGGGTGGAAAGACGGAGCGCCTGCAGGCCAAAATCTTCGGCGCCGCCAGCGTGCTGCAGATGGACGAGACCTGGATCTGCGTGCCTTGCGCCAATCGGAGGTTCGCCCGCAAATATCTGGCGGCGTTCCACATTCCACTGATCAACGAGCGCCTGGGCGGCAACCTGCCGCTCAAAGTCCGCATGTTCACACACACGGGACAAGTGCTGGTGCGCGCGCTGCCGCGCCGCCTGGCCCGCGAAATTGCGGTCCCCAAACTGACCCTGGCCGAGCGCTGGAAGTGGTTCGAGGAACTTGGGGAACCGCCGCGAGAGGATTCCGGCACGTGAAAAAGATCAAAGTCTTAATCGTCGACGACTCCGCCCTGATCCGCCAGCTTCTCACCGAGATCCTTTCGCGGGATCCCGCCATAGAAGTGGTGGGAGTAGCCGCGAACCCGCTCATCGCCCGCGAGAAAGTGCTTCGCCTGGGGCCGGACGTGATCACTCTGGATGTCGAGATGCCCCAGATGGACGGGCTGACTTTTCTCGAGAAACTGATGCGCGCCCATCCGCTGCCGGTGGTGATGATCTCGTCCCTCACCGAGCGCGGCTGCGACACCACGCTGCGCGCGCTCGAGCTGGGCGCGGTGGATTTCGTGACCAAGCCGCGCATCGACGTGGCGGATGGCACGGTGCAACTGGCCGAGGAAATCGTGGAGAAAGTGAAGGCGGCGGCGCGAGCCAAAGTGGGCACTACCCACCGGCGCACGGACCGGCCGCCGGCCCCGCTGGCAACCAGGGCCTTGCTGAAGACCACGCATCAAGTGATTGCCATGGGAGCTTCCACGGGAGGAACCGAGGCCTTGCGGGAGGTCCTGGAACCGCTGCCCGCCGATACGCCCGGAATCGTGATGGTGCAGCACATGCCGGAGAATTTCACGCGCTCCTTCGCCGCCCGCCTCGATTCCCTGTGCCGCGTGCGCGTCAAAGAGGCCGAAGATGGCGACCGTATTCTGCCGGGTCACGTGCTGCTGGCGCCGGGTAACTACCATATGGAAGTGGTCCCTAGCGGCGCCGAATACCATGTGCGCGTTTTTCAGGGCGAACCGGTCAATCGGCACCGCCCGTCCGTTGACGTGCTCTTTCGTTCTTGTGCACGCCGCCTGGGAAGCAACGTGGTGGGCGTGATCCTGACCGGCATGGGCGCCGATGGCGCGCGCGGGCTGCTCGAAATGCGCGAAGCCGGCGCGCGCACCATCGCGCAGGATGAGGCCAGTTCGGTGGTCTTCGGCATGCCGAAGGAAGCGATCGCCCTGGGGGCGGCTCAGGAGGTTGCGCCGTTGATTGCGATTCCGGCGCGCATTCTGCGCATGCTGGATTCGGCGGCGTGAGTGCGGACCAGCGCTACGGTGAAGACGTGGGGCAGCCCTTCCGGGCTGCCGCCGCGCTTCTGCGCGGCGCGCCGGGCGGAAGCCCGGCGGCAGGCCGAAAGGCCTGCCCCACATAAGCGCTGCTACTTGCCGGAGTTTTCGTATTTCGGAGTCTTGATGCGGCCTTCGATGAGGCCCTTATTGTTTTCTTCGCAGGAGTATTCCAGAATCTCCCAGTCCGTGCGCAGCGTGAACGTGCGGTTGCTTGTCAGAGGCTTGGTGTAGGTCTTGGGATCGTCGAGGGTGACCTGGTATGCCAAATGGCCCGCGTCCGTCCGCGTGAAGCGCTCGGTCACGCGCAGTTGATCGCTGTGCGGGTGGCCCACCGTATCGAGCCTGGTCAGACCGTTGAAATTCGCGGTCTCGACCACCAGCGTGTCTCCATCCCAGTGTCCTACCGACTCGCCGAACCAGGTCGGAACCTTCTTGGAAGTGGGCCGCCCGTCGATGGGGAAAACCTTGAACCACGAGTTCTGCTCATACAGGAACGCCAGGTGCGTCGGTGTTTCGAGGATCTGAATGGGATCGGGGGAATTCATGGAGCGCACGTGGCCGAATGGCAGACAGGAACCCGTATAGTCCCCTTCTTCGGGCTTGTAGCTGGCCCACTGGGCTTTGCCCCATTCCGTGAAAGGCAGCGGGCCGAGGCCGCGCTCGATGTCCGGAACGTAAGGTCTTTGCCAGACTCCGTTCAGGTCGGGCTTTCCCCACGGAGTCTTGGGCGCTGGGCCTTCCGGCGGTTTATATCCGCCGCGCGCGCCGCTCGGGGCGGCAGGTGCGGAAGGGGGCTGGGCCGCGGCCAAACCGGCGCATGCCAACGACAGGGCGGCAATCAACAGCAGGCGATAGCTCACGTCGGGTCTCCTAACGAGCTTCCTGCTGGCTGAGCAGCGTGCGGCCGTCTTTGGACTTCACTACGCGCGTGCTGCAGGTTTTGGATTCGTCCTTCGCCAGGAGGCCGTCCAGGACGATCTCATCACCTTCCTTAATGGAATCCGGGCCAAAGCCGGCGCGGCTCATGGCATTGGGCGAGCCCAGTTCGCATTGCCACTTCTCGACCGCGCCGCCGGCGCTCTTCACGTCCAGGTAAACCCAGGCGTGGGGATTGCGCCAGTCAAGCTTGGTGACGGTCCCGGTCAACGACACGTGTTTTTTCTGGTCGTATTCCGCCGCCAAAGAGTGATGGGCCCACAGGGAAGTCGTCCCGAATAAGCCGAGGGAAAGTGTGACGATCGTCAGGAGCTGTTTCATAGGTTCTGGAGATCCACCCGGCCTTGACGGCTCTTGGGGATGACTCTTCATACTTCAACACTTTCGGTGGCCGATTCGCAAGCCGCCGGCTGGGCCAGCTAAAGCATGCCCCTGGAGTTTGGACATTTCGATTCAGGTAGGCGCCTCACCGGCGGCGGAGACCGCCGGCGTTACGTAGCGCTGGCGATCTTGTCGCCGGCTCGGCAGGGTGGGCAGCGCATGGCGCTGCCCCACGGAAACTTCATCTGGTAGTAATCGCGCTGAAACGTTGCTGACGCAATGGTAGAGGTGTCAGGAGCCGGAAATGCAAACGGAAATAACCCGGCAAACGCTTTCGGTCTCGCACTTGTTTGCGGACCCTCTGCGGACGTTTTTGGGCCCCATGGATGCGGCCATCCAGAGGATATTCGCGTTCGACGAATTGTGGCAGCTCT
>Ga0209415_10019426_pt1 | contig 10641 bp, 9 predicted proteins | sample PeaSoiSIISIP2007_FD_187696 | JGI IMG/M metagenome (GOLD analysis project Ga0209415, IMG submission 187696) | Peat soil microbial communities from Weissenstadt, Germany - SII-SIP-2007 (SPAdes) (version 2) | ecosystem: Environmental > Terrestrial > Soil > Wetlands > Peat | place: Germany... | reverse complement strand
GCCGCCGGTCCCACGCCGATCGCCGCCCTGCTGGAGGGCGGCTACGACCTCGACGGGCTGGCGTACTCGGTCGCGGCCACCCTGGAGGGCCTGACCGGGATCGCCGCCGGGGTGCGCGAGGCGTCCCCTGAGGTCCGGGAGGCGCCGTACGCCGTGGCGGACGCGCGCGTCCGAGAGGCGCGCCGCGTGGTCGGCGCCTACTGGGCGCTCTGAGGGCGCTGTCGATGCGGATCGCCGTCCCGCCGCACGCTCCGCGCGTCCACCCGGACGCGTTCGTCGCCCCGTCGGCGGTCCTCGTCGGCGACGTCGTCGTGGAGGCGCGCGCCAGCGTCTGGTTTCACGCGGTGCTGCGGGCGGAGGACGCGCCGATTGTGATCGGCCCGGAGAGCAACCTCCAGGATGGCTGCGTCGTGCACACCGATCCCGGATACGCCGTGGCGGTGGGGCGGGGCGTGACCGTGGGGCACCGGGCGATCCTGCACGGCTGCACGGTCGAGGACGGGGCGCTGGTCGGCATGGGCGCGATCGTGCTGAACGGGGCCCGCGTCGGGGCGGAAGCTCTCGTCGGCTCGGGCGCGCTCGTGCCGGAAGGGAAGAGCGTGCCGCCCCGGACGCTGTTTCTCGGCGTGCCGGGCAAGGTCGTTCGGGATCTGACCGATGCGGATCTCGCGCGCGTGCGCGGCGGCGCCGTGCATTATGTGGAACGCGCGCGATTCTACCGGACGCTGCTCGGCCCCCACGCCTAGCCGGTCCCCGGCGGGTTACGCCTCGGCCAGCTCGCCGACGACCTTCGCCAGCACCGAGTAGTCGAGCTCCCCGAGCCCGTGGCTCATCGCCACTTGGTACAGCTGGGCGGCGAGCGACGCGCCCAGGAGCGGGACCCCGAGCGCCCGCCCGGTCTCGGTCACGATCCCCATGTCCTTGTGGTACAGGCGCGTCCGGAACCCCGGCTCGTAGTTCTGATCCAGCATGCGCTGGCCGTGGAGTTCCAGGACGCGGCTCTGCGCGAATCCGCCGAGCAGCGCGGCGCGCACCTTCGCCGGGTCGACCCCGGCCTTCCGCGCGAGCGTCAGCGCTTCGGCGACGCCGAGGATCGTGAGCGAGAGGACGAGCTGGTTGCACGCCTTCGTCACCTGACCCGCGCCGTGCCCGCCGATGTGGACGATGTTCTTGCCCATCTTCTGGAACACGGGCAGCACCCGTTCAAACACCTCGGGCTTGCCGCCGACCATGATCGAGAGCGCGGCGTCGATCGCGCCGCGTTCCCCGCCCGACACCGGCGCGTCGAGCATCTCCGCGCCGCGTGCCTCGAGCGCCGCCGCGATCTCGCGCGTCGCGACCGGCGAGATCGTGCTCATATCGACGACGACGGCACCCCGGCGTACGCCCTCCAGGACGCCGTTCGGGCCCTGCACGACGTCGCGGACGTCCGGGGTATCCGCGACCATGATGATGACGATGTCGCTCCGGCTCGCGACGTCCTTGGGGGACGCGCCGACGGTCGCGCCTGCCTGCGCCACCTCGGCGGTCTTGCTCTGCGTTCGGTTCCAGGCGGTCATCTCGTACCCCGCGGCCACCAGGTGTTTCGCCATCGGTCGCCCCATGATGCCGAGGCCGATGAAGCCGATCCGCTCGCCCACCTTGCTCACCCCGCTCGGGCCCGTTGGACGGCGGCCCTGTCGTCGGATCTCCTGCGCTGGGTGTATCCGGCGCGGCCGCGATGCTTTCCTTTACGGGTCATCCGATCGAATTACTCCGCCGAGAACCTTCGAATGAAGGTGGCCGCGCCGGAGGCCAAGAAGGACGAGGTGTGTCACAGATGATGGAGGTGTGATGTTGCGGATGATGATGCGGGTCAACCCCGACGACCTCAAGGCCGGCCTCGGCAAAGTGAAGGCGTAGTTCGGCGCCGGTTCCGGGCGCAGGGCCGCTCGACTGCCCTACTTCTCACCGGACGTCACCGTTCGGCATCGACACGATTCGTCAAAATGTCGTGGTGCTGGAGATGGTCCGCAGCCCGACGCGACAAGCGTAGTCACTTGATATGTGGGGGAGGAGAGCGTCATGAGCCAGCGGGAGAGCATGCGGCAGCAACTCGAAGGGAGCCACGGGACCCTGGCGGCGTGTCTGGAAGGGGTGTCGGGGGACGAGATGACCCGCGTGCCGGCCGCGGGGCTGTCGCCGATCACGTGGCAGTTCGGCCACATCGCGTTGGTGGATGCGATGCTCGGTCAGTTTGCCGGCGGACGATTCGCGGTACCCAAGGAGTTCTCCGAGTTGTTCAATTTTGGCACCGGGGGACCCGCGCGCTACCCCGGGTTCGGCGAGGTCAAAGAGGCGTTTGATGGCGCCCACCAGGCGCTCGTGCAGATCGCCCTCGAGGCCGATTACGAGACGTCGCTAGACACGCCGCTCAAGAAATATTTCGGGACCGTAGGGGGGATGTTGACGTTTACATGCTTCCATCGGGGCTGGCACCTCGGTAAAGTCACCACGCTGCGCACGCTGCTCGGGAAAGCCAGGCTGTTTGGGTAGTCGGATCTGCGGGGCGCCGCGAGGTCCTCGCGGCGCCCCGGACCCGACGTGCCGAACGGCGCTCGCGCCCGGGCGGTCCGGGGGACCGGGGGACTTTCACCCCCCGTCAAATCATAAATGGGTGTTACCGAACTGGGTATCGTCACGTCATAAATAGTGTTACCGAGATCGGGAGGCGATGAGGCGGCCGATCGCGGTCTCCTTCGCCGCGGAGGGCAAGAAGAACCAGTCGTTGCTGCGGCGGGGGCGCACCGGCACGGGGGGCGGCGCGGCTTGGGAGGCCGTCCCGGGGCTCAGCCGGCGATTGGCGAGCCCGAAGATCTGTTGGAGCTGATGGTCCACCGCCGCGACGAGACGAAACGGGTCGAGGGTCGTCCGCAGCTGGGACAACTGCTCCACCGCGGGTTCGGTGCCCGCGCCGGAGGCGATCAACCGATCCAAGGGCGTGGCGGCCGCGTCATAACGGCGCGTGACACGTGCGCCGACGCGGGCCTTCTCGCGCAGCTTGACGGACGGCTGGAAGAGGTTCATGAGCAGGCGGAGGTCGTGCTGATAGAGCGCGTTGATCGCCGCCAGGGCCTCGGGGCTGTCGTAGCGTTCATAGCCCAGCAGCTTGCGGACTTGCACCCAGTTCTTCTGCTCGATGTGGGCGTTGTCGTCTTTCTTGTAGGGCCGCCCGCGAGTGAAGCGAATCTCGCGCGCGGTGCAGTACTCAAAGAGCAGCCGATTGATAAACTCGCTGCCATTGTCGGAGTCGATGCCCTGGACCGGAAAGGGCAACACGCGCCGAATCTCCTCCAGTGCGGTGCGCACGGCGGCTTGGCCCTTGCCCATGATCGCGCGCGTCTCGCCCCAGCCCGTCAGGATGTCCGTGACGTTCAACGACTGACAAAACAGGCCATCGGCGGAGTTGCCGGAGTGCGAGACCAGATCGATCTCCAGGAACCCCGGGGTCGTGACGTCCCAGTGCTCCGTTTTCACCTCAATGTGGTGCTTGAGCAGGGTCCCCGGCTTCGTGCGCCCATAGAGCCGCCGCTTCAGGGTGCGCTTGCGGGACCGCAGGCGCCGATCGATAGTAGGGGCGCTGATGGCCTGGAGTTGGGTCAACACCGCCGGCGGAATCTGCAACCGCTGCGCGGCGGCCGGGAGCCACAACGGCAGGAGGCTGCACAAGCGGGTCGACCACGGGTACCCCGCCACCGCCCAGACCGTTTCGAGGGTCGCAATGGTTTCCGCGGTGTACGTGCGGGGGCGCCCGCGCCGCCGGCGTGGCGCGGCCCCCCGGGCCGCCCGACGCAACGCCCGGATGGCGGACTTGCGGTGGCACCCAAGGGTGGCGCAGACTTCATCGAGCAGCGCGGCTTTCGCCGTGCGGGAGGCCTGCAGGTACCGCGGGCAGACACGGGCCACATACTCGCATCGTGAGTGGGGGGTCACCGAAGGCAGCCTCCGAAGAGGCCCAGTGAGTGGGATTCGGTCACACTATTTATGAGTTGACGATAGCCTCTCCGGTAGCACTATATATGATCTGATTCGCACCCTTGACGTTCACACACCCGGACTGGTATTGTACAGACCACGCGAGATAGACGGCGTTGACGGAAGACGTAGGAGATCGGGCCGTGACGTAGAGAGCAGCCGCCGGACGGTGTAAGGGCTGCCGCGACGACCTCCGAACCCACTTCCCGAGCCGCTTCCGACGCCGCGGCGCCGCCGCTGGAACGGAAGCCGGGTCCGCCCGAGACAGCGGTGAGTGCTCCGGCCGCGAGGCCGGGGAACAAAGGTGGTACCGCGGAAGCGCCCCTTTCGCCCTTTGGCGAAACGGGGCGTTTGTGTTTGAGGAGGAGGACGGCGATGGCGGGGAACAGGGTGGTGGCGCTCATCGGCGCCGGCAACATGGCGGAGGCGCTGCTGCGCGGTCTGCTCGGCACGGGGACCGTGGCGCCCGACTGGTGCGTCGTCACGAACAAGAGCAACGACGAGCGGCTCGGGCGGCTGGCACGCGAGTGGGGGGTGCGGACGACGCGCGACAAGGCGCAGTTGATGCGCGACGCCGATGTGGTGATCCTGGCCGTGAAGCCCGCGGACATGCGCGGGGTGCTCCGCGAGATCGCGCCCCACGCCTCGGACCGGCATCTCGTGGTGTCGGTCGCCGCGGGAATTTCGCTCGACGTGATCGAGCAGGCGCTCGACGGCGTCCCCGCGATCCGGACGATGCCGAACACCTCGACCGCGGTCAGCGCATCGGCCACGGCCCTGTGCGCGGGGCGCTGGGCGGAGGCACCGCACCTGGCAATCGCGAGCCAGCTGTTCGAGGCGGTGGGGCGCGTCGTGGTCGTCCCGGAGCCGTTGTTTGACGCGGTCACCGGGCTGTCGGGGAGCGGGCCGGCGTACGTGTACCTCCTCGCCGAGGCCATGGTCGAAGCCGGCGTGCGGGCCGGGCTGGACCGGGACGTGGCGCGCGATCTGGTCTCTCAGACGGTGCTCGGCGCGGGCAAGATGCTGTCCGAAAGCGGACAGCATCCGATGGCGCTGCGCCATCGCGTGACGTCCCCCAACGGGACGACCATGGCGGGGCTCCGGGTGCTCGAGGAGCGGGGCTTCGCCGAGGCCGTGCACGAGGCGATCGACCGCGCGGCGGCTCGGTCCCGCGAGCTCCGAGGCGAACCGGTCCGGGTGCCGGGCACCCCGTAACGTTCTCACCTCCCCTTCGCGGGCGGCCGGGCGCCTTCGCGCCGGGCCGGCGGCGCGAGCGCCGCATCCGAGGCACCGCCCTCTGTGGACTGGCGAAGCAGGGCTGGCCACCCCCGAGCGCGTATCCTTACATGTCCGGTGGGGGGCGCGCACCGTGCGGCGCCGGATCTCTCGGGCCGAGACCCACACAGGAGGTGGTGCATGAGGCACCTGATCATCCGGCGGTTGCTTCCGTTGATGCTCGCGGTGGCGATCGTACCCGTCGGGCTGTACAGCATGGGATACGCGCAGGCCCAGACACCGAAGACGCTGGTGATCGCGATCGGAGCCGATCAGACCGGGCTCGATCCGCAGACCGTCGAGAACAACGAGTCGGGGTTCGTGATGTCCACGATCTTCGACAGCATCGTCAACTACAAGCCCGGCAGCAGCGACGTCGGGCCCGGGCTCGCCGAGTCCTGGACGATCTCCCCGGACGGCAAAGTCTACACGTTCCACATCCGGCACGGTGTGACGTTCCACGATGGGACGCCGATGAACGCGCGCACGGTCGCCCAGGATGTGGACCGCGCGATCAACCCGAGCAACCCGTGCTACGTGCTCGCGCGGAAGGACGTCGACACCTACGACGACTTCACGTTCGGCACGGCGAAGGACGGGACCGTGGCGAAGATGGACGTGCTCGACGACTACACGCTGCGCTTCACGCTGCCCCAGCCGAACGCGCCGTTCATCACGAGCCTCGCGATGATCTGGCAGGGCATCATGTCGCCGGCGGCCACGAAGCAGTACAACTGCGACGCGGGCCAGCACCCGGTCGGGACGGGCCCGTTCAAGTTCGTGGAGGCCGTGCGGAACGACCACATCACGCTCGATGCCAACCCGGCGTACTGGGGCGGCAAGCCCAAGGTCGACCGGATCATCTTCCAGATCGTGCCGGAGAGTGCCACGCGGATGCTGCAGCTCGAGCGCAACCAGGCGCAGATCCTGGCCGACGTGCCGCCGTCCGATTACTCCCGCGTCACCGGTAACAAGGACCTGAAGCTGTACACCGCGCCGGGCCTCACGATCCTCGGGGTCGCGATGTCGAACGACCTCGGTCCGTTCAAGGACGTCCGCGTGCGCCAGGCGATGAACTACGCGGTCGACAAGGACGCGATCAACAAGGGACTGTACGGCGGCGCGACGACCGCGAGCCAGGGGATGCCGCCCGTCCTGTGGGGCTACAACAAGTCGGTCGAGCCGTATCCGTACGATGTCGCGAAGGCGAAGCAGCTGCTGACCGAGGCGGGGTTCGCGAGCGGGTTCTCGACCGAAATGATCGTGTACGCGAACCCGCGCGGCTACAACCCGATCGGCGGCGCCAAGCTCGGCGAGGCGGTCCAGGGGTATCTGGCCAAGGTCGGCGTGAACGTCAAGATCACCCAGTACGAGTGGGGCGCCTATCTGGACCACTACCGCCACACGCCCTGGGAGGGGTTCGCGATCAGCGGGTGGTCGGGCGACAACGGCGACCCGGACAACTTCCTCGGCGACCTGTTCGAGTGGGATGACGTGGCCGGGCATCAGCGGACCAACGACAACTCGCGCCATCACGACGTGGCCTACGACAAGCTGCTGGTCCAGGGCCGGCAGGTCACCGACCAGGCGAAGCGGGCAGATCTCTACATGCAGGCCAACAAGCTGCTCCACGACGACGCGCCGTGGATCTTCATCAATCATACGAACCAAGTGCGGGCGACCCGCGCGAACGTGACCGGGTTCCAGCTCAACCCGCTGCAGATGTTCTTCCACATGGAGCAGGTCGGGCTCCAGTAACCCGCGACCCGCGGGCGCGACGCGGGGGGCCCGCCGTCACGCGGCGGGCCCCCTCGAAGCGATGACCCTCGCGTCTCAGGCGCGCCGATGCTGAAATACATCGCCCGCCGGTTCGTGCAGCTCGTGCCCGTGCTGCTCGGCGTCAGTATCCTCGTGTTCGTCGGGATCCACCTGATCCCCGGCGACCCGGCCGAGCTGATGCTGGGCGACAAGGGCACGGCGGAGGACCTCGCGCGGCTGCGCCATCAGCTCGGGTTGGACCAGCCGATCTACATCCAATACGCACGGTTCCTCGCCGGGGCGGTGCAGGGCGATTTCGGCATCTCGATCCGCACCAGACAGTCGGCGATCTGGGAGATCGGACAGGCACTGCCGGTCACGATCCAGCTCAGCGCGGCGGCGCTCCTATTCGCGGTCGTGTTCGGCCTGGCGATCGGCGTCTTCGCCGCCCGCCACCCGCGGTCGCTCGCCGACACCGGCGCGATGATCGGCGTGCTGGTCGGCATCTCGATGCCGGTGTTCTGGACCGGGATCCTGCTCCTCCTCGTGTTCGGCGGGCTCCTGGGGTGGCTGCCGATCGGGAGCCTGCTCGACCAGGGGATGGCGTGGCATCACGTCACGGGGATGCCGCTCGTGGACGGCGTGTTCACCGGCAACTGGGCGGTGGCGCGGAGCGCCGCCTGGCATCTGGTCCTGCCCGTGGTGACGCTCGGACTCGCCTCGATGGCGACGATCGCGCGGATGTCCCGCTCGACGATGCTCGAGGTGTTGGGACTGGACTACGTGCGGACCGCGCGCGCGAAGGGGGTCGTGGAGCGGCGCGTCGTCAGCCGCCACGCGCTGCGGAACGCGCTGCTGCCGGTCGTCACCCTCGTCGGGCTGCAGCTCGGCCTGCTCCTGAGCGGGGCGGTGCTCACCGAGACGATCTTTGCGCTCCCCGGCCTTGGGCGCCTGGCGATCACGAGCATCCTCGCGCGCGACTACCCGGTGGTGGAGGGGGTCGTCCTGATCGCCGCGGCGATCTTCGTGCTCGCGAATCTGCTGGTGGACCTGCTGTACGCCTATCTCGATCCGAGGATCCGGTACGCATGAACGTGGTCCAGGCGGTGGTGCCGGGAGCGCGCCGCCGGGCCGCGGCGCTGTCGTGGCGCCGTCTGGTGCGCAGCCCAAACCTGCTCATCGGGTGCGCGGTGCTCGTGCTGGTGATCGGGGCCGCGGTCTTCGCCGGGCAGATCGCGCCGTACAATCCGATCGACGAGGCGTTCGCCGACCAGCTGAAGAGCCCCTCGTGGCTGCACCTGTTCGGGACCGATGAGTTCGGACGCGATATCTTCTCCCGCGTGCTGTACGGTGCCAGAATCGCGCTCGGCGCCGGGATCGTGGCCGACGGCATCGCGATCGTGTTCGGCGTGTTCTTTGGGGTCGTGTCCGGGTACTTCGGCGGACGGGTCGACGCGGTGATCATGCGCGGCGTGGACGTGATGCTCGCGTTCCCGTACCTGCTGCTCGCGATGATCGTGGTCGCGATCCTCGGACCGAGCCTGATCAACGCGATGATCGCGATCGGGGTCGTGTACACGCCGCAGTTCGCGCGACTGGTCCGTGGGGCCGTGCTGGCGATCCGGGAGCAGGAGTTCGTCGAGGCCGCGCGGGGACTGGGCGGAGGTGCCGTCCGCATCCTCGGTCGCCACGTCCTCCCCAACATCCTGTCGCCGATCATGGTCATGACGACGCTCACCGTGGGGTTCGCGATCGTCGAGACCGCCGGTCTGTCGTTCCTCGGGCTCGGCGCGAGCCCGCCGACGCCGGAGTGGGGCTCGATGCTCGCGACCGGGCGCTCCTTCATGCTGACCGCCCCCTGGATCGCGACGTTTCCGGGCCTCGCGATCCTGGTCACCGTGATCGGGTTCAACCTGGTCGGCGATGGGCTGCGGGATCTCTTGGATCCGCGGCTGCGGGGCCGCGGGTTCTGATCCGGAAACCGTTCGGCGCCTCCAGCCGTACCATACGGAAGGGATCTCCGGCTCGCGCCGGGCGGGCCGCACGGCCGGGGGAGGACCCGATGGACACGACGGAGCTGGAGCTCCGGGTCCGGTACGCCGAGACCGATCAGATGGGGGTCGCGCACCATGCGAGCTACCTCGTCTGGTTCGAGGCCGCCCGTACGGAGTTCATCCGGGCGCGCGGCCGATCGTACGCCGAGGTCGAGGAGGCCGGCTGGCTGCTCGTCGTCGTCGAGGCGCACTGCCGGTACCGCCGGCCCGCCCGGTACGACGACGTGCTCGTGATCCGGACACGCCTCCGGTCGCTGCGCGCGGCGACCCTTTCGTTCGGGTACGAGGTCGTGCGCCGCGCCGACGGCGAACTGCTGGCGGACGGCTATACGGTCCACGCGGCGGTCGACCGGACCGGCCGGCCGCGCCGGATCCCGGACGAGATCGCCGGACCCCTGGGCCCGGTCGACGCGGAGGCGCCGGCGGACGGCTGACGGCCGGCCGCGCCGGGGCAGGAGCGGGCGCGCGTCCGGCGAACGAGAACATACCTGAGGCGCGTCTTGGGCACGCACACACCCCGCCCGGCGGTCCGCGGTGCGGGTGTGATCGTCGAATGAGGGACGGTGAGTCAGATGTCCGAGGAACAGCCCGCGGCGGCAAAGCCGGAGGAGATCGATCTCGCCCAGATGCCGACGCTGGCCGAGCGCCAGATCGTACAGGGCACCGTGGTTCGCGTGGACAGCGAGGGCGTCCTCGTCGACGTCGGGGCGAAGTCCGAGGGGTTCATCCCGCCGAAGGAACTGTCCGCGCGGGGCGACACGGTCGAGGGGATCGCCGTCGGCGACCGCATCGACGTGTACGTGATGAAGGTCGAGGGCGACGAGGGGAGCATCCTGCTCAGCAAGAAACGCGCCGATTTGGCCCGCACCTGGGACCGGATCCAGGCGACGTTCCAGTCCGGGACCGTGATCCACGCGATGGTGGTCGACAAGGTGAAGGGCGGGCTCGTCGTCGATCTCGGGGTCCGCGGCTTCGTGCCCGGCAGCCACGTCGACCTGTCGCAGGCCAAGGGCCGGCAGTTTGAGGCGCTGGTCGGGCAGAGCATTCCGCTGAAGGTGATCGAGGTCGACCGCCCCAAGGGCCGGGTGATTCTTTCGCACAAGAACGCGCTCGTCGAGACCCGGGCGAAGAGCCGCACGGAGCTGCTGAGCTCGCTCGAGGAGGGCCAGGTGCGCGAGGGCGTCGTCAAGCGTCTCGCCGATTTTGGCGCGTTCGTCGACCTCGGCGGCGTGGACGCGCTCTTGCCGATCAGCGAGATGTCGTGGACGTACATCAAGCATCCGTCCGAGGTCGTGCGGCGGGGGCAGCACGTGACGGTCGCGGTGCTGCGGGTGGACCGGGAAGCCGGTCGGATCTCGCTCGGGCTGAAGCACCTCCTCCCGGATCCGTGGCAGCACATCGGCACCACCCACCGCGCCGGCCAGACCGTCTCCGGGAAAGTCGTCCGGCTGGTCGCGTCCGGGGCGTTCGTCCGGCTCGGCGACATCGACGCGTTCATCCCGATCTCGGAGATGGCCGAAAAGCGCGTGCAGAAGGTCGA
>Ga0209415_10019425_pt1 | contig 10641 bp, 11 predicted proteins | sample PeaSoiSIISIP2007_FD_187696 | JGI IMG/M metagenome (GOLD analysis project Ga0209415, IMG submission 187696) | Peat soil microbial communities from Weissenstadt, Germany - SII-SIP-2007 (SPAdes) (version 2) | ecosystem: Environmental > Terrestrial > Soil > Wetlands > Peat | place: Germany... | reverse complement strand
ACCTCCTGGCGCGGGGCCAGATCGGTGTTACGGTCGTTCTCATAGCTCGTGGCGCCAAGGCGGGTACCACGAAGTGCACGTTCGGCCATATGTTTGCTGCCTCCCGGGCGCTTGGCGTTCCTACATGTCAACGGCGAAGACGTGAACAAGATTCCCGCTAGGCAGGTCTTCCAACCGCGCTGAGAGCCGCCTGATGCCCGTTTGCCCTAGGTCGCGCTAGCTGACGCCGCGCGGATGCCACTGCCCACGGCCGATCAGAACCTCCCGCAGCGTCTCGGTCTGGTCGGTCATGATGCCGTCCGCACCCAGATCGAGCAGCGCGGTCATGACCGCGGCGTCGTTGACCGTCCAGACGTGGACAGCCAGCCCGGCGGCGTGTGCCCGGCCGATGATCGGCGCTGTGGCCAGGCTGACCGGGAGCTGCGCGCAGCGCACCCAGCCGTGGCCGAACGCGGGAGCGAGGATCCGGCGGGGCACGCCGATCCTGAGCGCGGCGGCGCCGACCCGCGACGTGGACAGGCAGACCGGCCGGTCGAGCAGCCGGCGGATGGCCCGCAGGCGCGTGGCCGAGAACGAGGTGATGCAGACCCGGTCCCATGCGGCCGTCCTGCGGATCAGGTCGGCCAGCGGCCGGGCCGCGGGCGCGTCCTTCACGTCGATGTTGAAGCGCACGTCAGGCCAGGCGCCGAGCAGATCCTCGAGCAGCGGGATCGGGTCGGTTCCGGCGACTCGCGCGGCAGCGACCTCGCTGGCTGGCAGCCCGGCGATCGCGCCGGTCCGGTCGGTAACCCGGTCGAGCGTCTTGTCGTGGAAGGCGACCAGCACGCCGTCAGCGGTCGCGTGCGCGTCGGTCTCCAGGTAGGCATAGCCGAGCTTGACCGCGTGCTCGAATGCCCGCCAGGAGTTCTCGGGGAAGTGCCCGGCGCCCCCTCGGTGCGCGAACGCGTGCGGCACCGGATGGTCAAGAAAGTCAGCGTGCATCGCCCGCTCCCGGCTCGATCGATGCGGCCCCGGGCTCGGTCGGCGCCGTCGCGCCGCCAGGGGCAGCCCATTCCCTGCGCCGCGCCTCGGCCAGCGCGATCGCGGCGGCCGCCGCCACGTTCAGCGACCCGACCCGCCCGGTCTGCGGAATGTAGGTGACCAGATCCGCCGCGGCGAGCAGGGCGGGGGAGCAGCCGCGGTCCTCATTGCCGAGCGCCAGGCAGATGTCGCCGCCGATTTCGGCCTGATGCACCGGCACCGCCCCGGCGGCGAGCTCGACCGCCACCAGTCGCAGCCCGGCGGCCTTGACCGCGGCGGCGGCGGCCGTCACGGGCAGCCGCTCGAACGACAGGTACCGGTCGGCTCCCAGCGCGGTCTTGCGCGCCGACGGATGCGCCGGGTCGGCCGTGTCGCCGCAGAGCCAGATGTGATCCGCGCCGAACGCGGCCGCGGTCCTGATGATCGATCCGACGTTGAATGGCTGGCTCACCGACTCGAGCAGCAGGCAGAGCCTGGCGCTCGTGACCCGCCGCCAGGACCTGTTCAGCCGCTTGACGTCGGTCGGGCCGAGCTGAGAATTCACCTGGCCGCCCCGGCGGCCAGGCCGGTCACCCGCAGCACCCGGTAGCCGGCCTGGGCGGCGATCCGCTCGGCGGTCCAGCCGCAGTCGGCCAGCCAGCGCTGAAGCGAGTCGGATCCGAGGTTCCGCTGCACGACGAGATAGGCGGCGGCGCCGTCCGCCAGCCGCGGCAGCCAGCTGCCGAGCAGCTGATGCAGGGCGCTCTTGCCGATCCTGATCGGCGGATTCGACCAGATCACGTCGAAGACACCGGGCAGCGCGCTGTCGTCGGGTGCCGCGCAGCTGACGTTGGGCAGGCCGGCCAGGGCAGCGTTGGCCGCGGTCAGCGCCAGTGCCCGCTGGTTGACGTCCACCGCCCAGACCCTGGCCGCGGGCGAGCGGGCAGCGAGCACCAGGGCGAGCGGCCCGTACCCGCAGCCGAGGTCGAGCAGGTCCCCCCGCTCCGGCGGTTCCGGCGCCACGTCAAGCAGCAGCCGGGTGCCTGGATCGAGCCGCCCGGGCGAGAACGTGCCCGAGTCGGTCCGCAGTTCCAGGTGCACGTCGGGCAGGATCACGTGCACCAAGCCTGGCCGGTGCGCCGCGGCGGGCTGATCGGCGAAATACTGCTGGCTCACCGGCCGGCGGGCGCGGGCGCGGCGGGCACGGTTCCAGTTCCGAGCGCGGGTTCGATGTACCGGCGGGTCACCCATCGTTCGACCACGAACGTCAGGATCGGGATCGTGCCCGCAGCCAGCACGATGACGGTGCCAGGGCTGGCGGCCTTCATCCGCACCATCCGGGTCATCGCGAAGGCCACGACCAGGTAGATCATGTAGAGCACCCCGTGCGCGGTGCCGACGTACTTGGCGATCACCGGATTGTGGCCGAAGACCTGGAGCGGGATTCCGGCGAAGCACAAGATGATCAGCATGGTGCCGGTCAGGTAGGCCATGAACCGGTAGGCCCGCACCACGATACTGATCTTGTCGGCGTCCACCTGATCCTCCTCACGCCTGGCCAGCCGCCGGCTCGCCGCTCTGCCCGGCCCTTCGCCTGCCCGGCGGCCGGGATGCCCATCATGCTGCCGTCTCGGCGGTCTGCCCGCGTCCCGGCCGCCCTCTCGCCAGCCTGCCGCCAGCTAGCGGAATCCGTGCCACCGGCCGTGACCTCTGGCTTCGGAGTTCAGCCTGGCCAGGTAGGCGTTGTACTCCGCAAGCTCGGTGCTTGCCGCCTCGGTGTCGGCCGGATCGTCGCCATCGCCGTCATCCGCTCCGGCCGGGCCCGGTCTTGCCCCGGCGGCCGAGCCGACCCCGGCCGGAAGCTGGACCCCGGCCGACTGCGCCCCGCCCGCCGCGGACGGCTTGAGCTCGTCGCGGATTGTCTTGATCCAGAAGACGACTCCGAACACCGCGAAGATCGGCCACTCGAAGGTGTAGGCCCAGCTCAGCGTGTTGCCCAATTCGGCGCGACGGAATTGCCAGTCCCCGAGCCACATCATCCCGACGACCGCGAGCACGGCGAACAGGTGCCAGCTGACCCATCTCGGGGTGAGCAGGACCCGCCATCGCGGCGTGGCCGGTGCGTCGGACATGCTCAGAGCCTAGCGCTGGCAATGCCGTGCCCGTCGCGAGCGCCTCGGCGACCGCGCATGCCGACCCGGTCTCAGCGCGTCATGCCTGGCAGGAGGGCCAGAGTCGGCAATAATCGGCGCATGCCTCTAGCAGATCTCCTGCCCGGCCGGTTCGGGCTGACCAGCCGCCTGCCCGGCCGGATCGACGAGCTGCGCGGCCCGGCCAGGGGAATCGTCATGCTGCCCAGGCACCTGTCCTGGCCGGGAATGCGGGAGTTCGACGTCAGCGATGACCGGACCAGGCGCGGCATGTACCGCCTCGTGCTGAGCCAGGGAAGGCGCAACGACGTCGCCCGCTTCCTGAACGCCGCCCTGCTCCGCCAGGACTGGCCGTTGATCAGGACCTCCCTCGACCCGAGGCTGCGGCGCAGGTGCGAGCGCCAGTTCGCCCTCGGCGCCGCCGCCGAGGCATCCAAGTCGCCCGGCTGAGAGCCGCGGCCCGCCGACGCTGGCCCGCCGCTCAGCTTCGGGCAGCCGGGCGCTCGCCGCCAGATCCCCGCTCCCTGATCGTGGTCGCAGCGGGCGGCTGAGGGTACGGTCGCAGCGTGCGGAAATACGTCATCATGGGAGTACAGGGGAGCGGCAAGGGCACCCAGGCCGGCCTGCTCGCGGCGGACCTGGATCTGGTGCACATCGCCGTCGGCGACATCCTCCGCTGGAACGTCCAGAACCATACCAAGCTGGGAGCCCAGGTCAGGCGCACGATGGCGGCCGGCCTGCTGGTCGGCGACGACCTGGTCGATGGGGTCGTGTCCGACCGGCTCGGCCAGCACGACTGGAACTACGGGTTCATCATCGACGGCTTCCCGCGCAACGAGCGCCAGGCCGAGTTCTTCCTCGAGAGCTACGACATCGACGGCGTGATTCACCTCGACCTGCCGGACAGCGAGGTTCACCGCCGGGTGATGGCCAGGCGGCTCTGCTCGGGCTGCGGCATGGACTACAACCTGATCGCGAACAGCCCCAAGACAGCCGGGCAGTGCGACGCCTGCGGCGGCGAGCTTGTCACCCGGGAGGACGACACCGAGCAGGCGCTGGCCGTCAGGCTGAGCGAGTACCACGAGAAGACCAATCCGGTGCTCGACATCTTCCGCCGCAAGGAGTACGTCGTGACAATCGACGCGCGGCCGGACCGGGAGGCGATCCAGCAGGAGATCAGGAGGCGGCTGCACCTGCCGCCCGATCAGCCGGTCCCGCACGCCTAGCCGCCCGCATGCCAGGCCGCCAGCCCGGACCCGCCGGCCCGGCTGTTCCAGGGCTTTGCCGCCGCGATCCCGATAGCCGCGGCCGGCGCCGCTTGCTGCGCGGGGCGTCTGGCTGATCGGCCGACGCGTGACCAGTCCGCTCGCGCGGCTCCGGCTATGACCGGCCGCCGGCGCCAGCATGCATTACCGCCGGGCCGCCGCACGCCGCCGGTAGGCGCGCGACTTGGCACGGGATCCGCAGACCGCCATGCTGCACCAGCAGCCGTTCCTGGTAGGGGATCGGTCATAGAAGGCCCACCGGCAGTCGTCGGCGCTGCACACCTTCAGCCTGGACCAGGTGCCGGCGACGGCGGCCTCAGCGGCGATCAGCAGGAGCCCGGCCAGGGCGGCAGGCGGACCCGTGCCGGCCGGAGCAGCAGCCAGCTCACCGTCATGGCCCGCCACGAGGCGGACCGGGAGGGCTCCGGCGATCCGGCTCAGTTCGGCGGCCGGACCGTCGGCGGCCGCGGCATCCGGCACGACCGCGGTCCCCGGCACGCCCATGGCCTCCGGCACGACCATGGGCGCGCCCGTCCCCACGTGCGAGCGGAGCACCCCGCGCAGCGCCTCCCGAAGGGCGATCGCCTGCCCGACGTCCGCCTGGGCTGCCTGCGGCGGCAGAGCGGCCGGCCGGGACGCGGGTGCCGCGCGCGGATCGTCCTGATCGTGCGCACGGCTCCTGGGCAGCAGGCCATGCGCGGCCAGCCAGCCCGCCAGCGCTGCGGGCGTGCGCAGCTCATCGGTGCCGAGCTCGATATCGAGCGTGTTGACGAACAGGCGAACGACCTCCAGCCGGCCCGGGGCGGCGCCAGCCGACGGCGCGTGACCGGCCTGCGGCCCGGTTCCTGGCATCACTGCCTCCCGAGTCTGCGTGCTGAGGCGGCACCGGCGGGGTGGCACCCGTTCGGCCAAGAATCTTGCGTCACCATCATAGGACAGTTGCAGGTTGCGCCAGGCTGACCGCGGCAGTACGCTTGCATTACCACCATCTGCCAATTGCTGGTGACGCAACCAACCAGGGAGCCGGGATGAGCGACTGGGTGATGATCGGGGTCCCGAGCAGTGCCGGAGCCCACCACGGGGGCCAGGAGCGGGCACCGGACGCGCTGCGCGCGGCCGGCCTGCTTGAGCGGCTCAGAGCGGCGGGGGAGTCAGTCCGGGACGCCGGGAACCTGCCCGGAGCGGCGTTCGCGGTCGACCGCGAGCATCCGGGAGCGCGCAATCTTCCGGCGGTGGCCGCCGTCGCCAGGCAGGTGGCGGACGCGGTCGCTGAGCTCGGCGGCTCGGAGCTCCCGCTGATCGTCGGCGGCGACTGCACGATCACGCTGGGCGTCGTCGCCGGCTTCCGGCGGCGACATGCCGATGTGGGCCTGATCTACGTCGACGGCGACGCCGACCTTGGCGTCCCTGGCACGCCAGGCCCGGAGTCCGACAGCTCAGGCATCTTCGACTCGATGGGGATCTCGCACCTGCTCGGCCGGGGAGCGCCCGAGCTGACCGGGCTCGCCGACACCGTCCCGCTGCTTGACCCGGCCCGGCTGGCCATCGTCGGACCCGACCCGCGGGAAACCGGCGCGGCGGGCAGGAAATACCTTGCCGAGGCTGGCGTGAGCTTCCAGGAGGCGCCGGTGCTGATCCGCGATCCGGTCGCGGCCGCCGCCGGGGCGCTTGCGGCGATTACGGCTGCCAGCGGCCAGGTTGTGGTCCATCTCGACGTGGACGTCATCGACTCTGGCGACCTGCCGCTGGGCAATTTCCCGCACTACGGCTCTGGCGTCCTGCTCGCGCACGTCGTGTCCTGCCTGCGCGCGCTGCGCGCGCATCCGTCCTTCGCCGGGCTGGTCCTGACGGAGGTCAATCCAACCCACGACGCCAGCGGCGAGCTGCTCAGCAGGTACGTCGACGGACTTGTGACCGCGCTCACGGCATGAGGTGAGCCCATCCGCCCGAGTGCCGCGCCCGGAGCACTTAGCCTGAGCCTGTGCATGAGATCGCGGTCTTCAGCGGCAGCGCCCACCCGAGACTGGCGGCGGAGATCTGCGCCCAGCTTGGAGTGCCTCTGCGGCAGTCCCGGGTACGGCGGTTCGCCAACGACTGCCTTGAGGTTCAGCTGCAGTCGAACTGCCGGGAGCGGGACGTCTTCCTGATCCAGCCGCTGGCCGCGCCGGTGCAGGAGCACCTGGTCGAGCTGCTGCTGATGCTGGACGCGGCGCGAGGGGCCTCGGCGGCCAGGGTGACGGCGGTGATCCCGCACTACGCCTACGCCCGCTCGGACAAGAAAAGCATGCCGCGGGTCTCGATCGGCGGCCGGCTGGTCGCCGACCTGCTGGTCACGGCCGGCGCCAGCCGGGTGCTGACGATGACGCTGCACGCTCCTCAGGTGCACGGGTTCTTCTCGATCCCGGTCGACCACCTGCACGCGCTGCGGGAGATCGCTACCCATTTCCGCGGCCGGGACCTGTCCGGCGCGGTTGTCGTCTCGCCTGACCTGGGCAACGCCAAGCAGGCGGCAGCGCTGGCCAGGATGCTCGGGCTGCCGGTCGCGGCCGGCGCCAAGGAGCGGCACAGCGACGAGCGGGTGACGATCACCTCGATCATCGGCGACGTCGCCGGGCGCGACGTGATCGTGCTCGACGACGAGATCGCCAGGGGGACCACGACCATCGAGCTGCTCGGCAGGCTGCGCGAGCACGGCGCCCGCTCGGTGCGGATCGCGTGCACGCACGGCCTGTTCTGCGACGGGGCGCTGAAGCGGATCGCCGCCTGGCCGGAGGTACTCGAGATCGTCTGCACCAACACGGTGCCGATCCCGGAGGCCGGACAGGAGTCGAAGCTCCACGTCATCTCGCTGGCAGCGGCCCTCGCCGAGGCCATCAGGCGGATCCACGAGGGAGAGTCGGTCAGCGCGCTGTTCGACCCGGAGTAGCCCGCGACCTGGGGTTGATGCACCCCCGCACCCGCTGCGGCCATCCGAGCCCGGAGCTGACCGGTTCGCGACACCGACCGGGCGCAGGCGACGGCCCGCTGCCCGCGCTCTGTCAGCCGGCGATGGCCCGTTGCTCAGGTATTTTGCGCGGCCCGCCGCGACGGGCGATCCCGAGGACCCGGCCGCTGGCCGTGGGCACGCGCCCCGGGGCGCTGTGCCCACACGGCGATCTGGGCGCGTGAGGTGAACCCGAGCTTGCCCATGATGTTGGCGACATGCCGGGCCGCCGTAGCCGGGCTGATGAAGAGCTCCTCGGCGATCACCTTGTTGCTGCAGCCTCGGGCGATCAGCGCCACGATCTGCCGCTCCCGCTCGGTCAGCCTGACCCGTCCGTTGCTCTCGCGGACCGCGGCGTCCTCGGGCGTCAGCAGCGGGCCGTCGAGGGCCAGCTCCACCGCGGCGGCGCTGGTCAGCTCCGATCCGGCGGCCCACAGCTGCCCGACGGCCTCCTCGCCGAGGCCCGCGCCGGCATCCAGGATGCGCTGCGTCCGGCCGGCGGACGCGGGCGGCAGATGCGCGGCCGCGCGAAGAGCCTCGGCGGCCGCGGCCAGCCGCACCGCGCGCTCGGGCCTGCCCTCCTTGACGGCGAGGGCGGCGAAGCTGTCCAGCGCCCTGATCACCCCGATCCGGCTGCCGGCCGACTGGCTCAGGTCGATGCTCTCCGCCAGCTGCTGCCTGGCGAGCGCCAGGTCGCCCTGGCCCATCGCGATCCTGCCAAGTCCGGCCAGGCAGCGGGCTATCTCCGGCCGGGCATCGACCTCGCGCAGGATGGCCAGCGCCTCTGTGTAGCGCCGGAGCGCGACGTCAGGCTCGCCGGTCAGCCTGGCGAGATCGCCGAGGCCGAGCAGGGTCCTGGCGACCCCCCACTGCTGGTCGATGTCGCGCATCACCGCCAGCGCCATCTCGGCCAGGCGCCTGGCCTCTGCCAGGTCGCCGCGGAGTGCGGCGACCGCGCCGGCCGTGCCCAGCGCGTAGCCCTCGTTCCAGGGGTCGCCGGCCTGCCTGGAGACTCCGATCGCCTCGTCCGCGGCGGCTGCCGACTCGTCGAGCCGGCCCGCGTGCAGCGCGATCTCCGCCAGCAGATTGAGCGCCGTGGAGATCCAGAATCCCTCGCCCGCCGCCCGGCAGAGCGCGAGCCCGGCCTGCGCGCCATCGCGCGCCGCGTCCGGGTCGGCGGCCAGCGCGAGCTGCGCCCGGCCGATCAGCGCCGCACCGCGCATGCCGGGCGGCACCCCGGGGGCGTCCAGGCCGAGAAACGCGTCGAACCACTCGGCGCCCTCGGCGAACGATCCGTGGACGATCCAGATCGGCCGCATCGCCGCGCAGATCCGCATTCCGGTCTCGGCGTCATTCTCGTCGACGCAGCGGCTGAGCACCTGCCTGAGGTTCCCCGCCTCGGCCTCGAACCGGCGGAAGGCCACCAGCCTCGCCGACCACGGCGCCCGGATCAGTGCCATTCCGATCCGGGCCAGGTGCTCGACCTCGCCGACGGCGTAGTCACGCAGCCTGTCCTGCATCATGACCGACTCGCCGGCGTCGGCCAGCCGCGACGCCGCGTAGGCGCGGATGGTGTCCAGCATCCGGTGCCGGGTCTCGCCGTGAGCATCGGTCTCGACCACGACCAGCGACTTGTCGGCCAGCGCGATGAGCAGGTCGATGACCTGCCGGGCGGGCAGGTCATCGTCGCCGCAGAGCTGCTCAGCCATCTCGAGCGACCACCCGGCGAAGGCCGACAGCCGCCGCAGCAGGACCTGTTCCCGCCTGGTGAGCAGGTTGTGGCTCCAGTCGATGGTGGCGCGCAGCGTTCTCTGGCGGGGCTGCACGGTCCGCTCGCCCGATCTGAGCAGCCGGAACCGGTCATCGAGGCGGGCGGCGATCTGCTCGATCGAGAGCACCCTGACCCAGGCGGCGGCCAGCTCGATGGCCAGCGGCAGGCCGTCAAGGACCCGGCAGACGGCGGCCAGGAGGCTGATCCCCGGGTCGCCGGTGTCCACCGCATAGCTCGCGCGGGCGGCAGCCGCCCGGTCGGCGAACAGCCGGATCGCGTCGGAGCGGAGCAGCTCATCGCTGTCGGCGCCGGCCGCGGGCAGCCAGAGCGGTGGCACCTGCCACACCGTCTCCGCGGCTACCCGCAGCGGCTCCCGGCTGGTCACGATCACCCGCAGGCCGGGCGAGCTGGCGAGCAGGCGCTGGCAGACGCGTGCGCACGAGTCGATCAGGTGCTCGCAGTTGTCCAGCGCGAGCAGCATCTGCCTCGGCCTGAGCACGTCGGCCAGCGTCTCGATCAGCGGCCGCCCCGGCTCCTCGGTCACCCCGATCACCGACGCGATCCGGGACTCGACCAGATCGGGCTGCTGCAGGTCGGCGAACTCCACGAACCACACGCCGTCGGGGAAGTCATCGGCAAGCGCGGCGAGCATCCGCACGGCCAGCCGCGTCTTCCCGATGCCGCCCGCGCCGCAGAGGGTCAGCGCGCGCGCCGCCGGAGCGATCCTGAGCAGCTCGCTCAGCTCTCGCTCGCGGCCGATGAATGCGTTCGGCTCGCCGCTTAAATTGCCGCGAAGAGCGTGCTCCACCATGTCGACCAAGCTTCCGCCCAGGCGCTGCCTAAAGAGTTGTTTCTCCTGGGATGCTGACACGATAACCCAATAATGCGGCCAAACAGATCGCAATCGCATACCGATGTGCCGGCAATGGCTGACCCGCCGCGGGCAGGCCGGCGGCCTGGCGGCCGGCGGCGACGAGCGCACCGGCCAGGCGGGCGTCCCGCAGCGCGGCGGCGATGGCTGGCCGCGCCGGGCCGGCCGCGGTCCGAATTGACCTGCGGCCGGCCCGTGCACCGGTCAGGCAAGAGTCTGGCCGCTGACCCGCTGCTCGAGCGCGAGCAGGTACCGCTTGCGGTCCAGGCCGCCGCCGTAGCCGGTCAGGCTGCCGTCGGCGCCCACCACGCGGTGGCACGGCACGACGATGGAGACCGGGTTCCTGCCGTTGGCCAGGCCCACGGCACGCGACGCCGACGGCTGCCCGATCCGGTCGGCGAGCTGGCCGTAGGAGATCGTCTCGCCATACGGGATGGCCTGCAGGGCGGCCCAGACGGCGCGCTGGAACTGCGTGCCGTCCAGGGCCAGCGGCAGGTCGAATCCGGTGAGCCGGCCGGCGAAATAGGCCTGAAGCTGGCGGGCCGCGGCGGCGAGCACCTGGCCAGCCCCGGCGGAGTCGCCGGAGTCGGCGGAGTCGCCGG
>Ga0209415_10019424_pt1 | contig 10641 bp, 9 predicted proteins | sample PeaSoiSIISIP2007_FD_187696 | JGI IMG/M metagenome (GOLD analysis project Ga0209415, IMG submission 187696) | Peat soil microbial communities from Weissenstadt, Germany - SII-SIP-2007 (SPAdes) (version 2) | ecosystem: Environmental > Terrestrial > Soil > Wetlands > Peat | place: Germany... | reverse complement strand
TTTGAACCACCGACCTTTGGGTTATGAGCCCAACGAGCTACCAGACTGCTCCACCCCGCATTTCGATCATAGCAACCGCGCGCACGACCGTCAAACCTGCCTGGCCGGCTTGGGGTTGGTCAATTCCTCATGGTTCAGACGTTTCTGCCAGCCCACGAAAAACTCGGCATCCCCCGATGACCCATAGCATCCAAAACTGTGCTGCCTGGGAGGTGTTCGTTCCTCGTCCGGGCTTCATTCCGCAAAGCGTGGAGGTCCTTGCAATGGCTAAGAAAGAGATGTCCACCCACCAAACCAACATCAGCGCTCAGCCTCGGATTCACCAGAGCGCCCGGGAAATTCAAGCTTACGGCACCGTCTCGCACGCGCTGCCTCTCACCTTGGACGAGCCGGTGCGTCTGGAGATGACTGAGCAGCTCAATTTATTGCTCGCCGACACCATGACCCTGCGCGATCTCTACAAGAAATCACACTGGCAGGTTGCCGGGTCTACCTTTTATCAACTGCATCTGCTGTTCGACAAGCATTACGGCGAACAGGTGGAGATTGTGGACGAGATCGCCGAGAGAATTCAGCTGCTGGGCGGGATCTCAATCGCAATGGCCGCTGACGTTGCAGAAACCACGCGCATTCCGCGGCCTCCGCGCGGCCGTGAGGAACCGCCCGTTCAGATTTCACGCCTGCTGGATGCTCACGAAGTCATCATTCGCCATTGCCGCGAATTAGCGGAACGGTCTTCCAGGCTCGGCGATGCCGGCACCAATGACCTGGTGGTCAGCGATGTTCTGCGACCAAATGAACTTCAAGTATGGTTCTTGAGCGAGCATCTGGTAGACGTGCCACTCGTGCATGCGGTAGAGCCGAACGTGCGCAGGGCAGGCTAGTCCCCTTGCTTCGAAAACAATAACCTCTCGCCGGGCCTCGCACGATACGAGGCCCGCTCTCTCAAGAACGCGCGCTCGCCATAGTTGATTTCCACCCTCGAATCATCTACAAACCTCACATGCAGCTTCCGATCGGGCAGATTCTCTCCGGCTACAACGACCGCGCTCCCTTGGCCCAAGCCTCGACCATCCCGGCCGCCTGGTATGTGGATCCCCGAATTGCAGAATTGGAAAGACTCAATGTCTTCAGCAAAACCTGGCAACTGGTCGCGCGCACCGGGCAACTGCAAACGCCCGGCGAGTTTGTGACTGCTCGTTTTGCCGGAGAACCGATCGTTGTCGTCCGTGGCGCCGACGGCACGCTGCGCGCTTTCTACAACGTCTGCCGCCACCACGCCGCCGCGGTCGTCACTCAGCCTTGCGGGCAGGCCTCGATTCTGCAGTGCCCCTACCATGGCTGGAAGTATGGGCTCGACGGATCTCTCAAAGGCATGCCCGAATTCGAGGGCGTCGAGAACTTCGACCGTTCCGAACATGGATTGGTACCGGTTCGCGTGGAAACCTGGGAATGCTTTGTATTCGTGAATCTCGACCCTCAAGCCGCACCCCTTCACGAATTTCTTGGAGGCTTGATCGGACGGGTTGCCCCGCTCGGCATCAGCAACCTTCATTACTTTGACCGCAGAACCTTTGACATCCGCTGCAACTGGAAAGTCTTTGTGGACAACTACCTCGACGGCGGGTACCACGTTCCCTACCTGCACAAAGCGCTGAACTCCGTGCTCGATTACAAGCAATACACCATTGAGAATGAAGATCGTTACTGCCTGCAGTCGAGCCCGATGGTCGCGTCCAACGAAGACGCCGCCACCGGAATTACCCGCAAAGGAGACCGCGCGTGGTATTTCTGGCAATATCCCAACCTGATGATCAATTGCTACGAGGGATACATGGACACCAACTATGTCGTTCCCGTTGACGCCGACCACTGCTCGGTCATCTTTGATTTCTATTTCAGCGACGTCAGCGATTCACGGCGCGAGTTCAATGCGCAGTCGGTGAATGTAGGCAACCGGGTGCAGGATGAAGATCTCGGGATCTGCGAAGACGTGCAGCGCGGTCTGAAGTCTTGGGCCTACGGAGCTGGCCGCTTGTCGGTGCGGCGCGAAGCCGGAGAGCAGTTGTTCCACCGCCTGCTGGCGGCTGATTTGAAGCGCGAATCAGCGAAAGGTCCTCAGGCAGGCTCGTAACTTCGGCAGGATTCTCAATCCTGCAGGCCGTGCTCGCGGCGTAACGCGGGCAGATCAATCCCCAACTGCTCCGCTTTCTTGTACAAGTGACTTCGCTCCAGGCCGAGGGCCTTAGCCGCGGCGCTCATGTTGTGATGGCTGCGCTTCAATTCCGCCAGTATGACTTCTCGCTCAAAGAATTGCACGCGCTCCGCCAGCGGCCCGGAGCCGACCCCCCCGAACGTCGCGACTGACACGGCTTTGGGCAATGCCATCTGCACCGTTGCCAGGTCCACCTGCCCTTCAGTCGCCAACAGCATCAACCGCTCAACCATATTCCGCAGTTCGCGAACATTTCCCGGCCAGGAATGCGACTGCAGAGCCTGCATCGCTTCTGCAGAGAAGGGAACTGGCTTCCATCCATTCTGAGCACAAACCTGCGCGACAAACTTTTCGACCAGCGTCGGGATGTCTTCACGCCTCTCGCGCAACGGCGGCAGTACGAGAGGAAAGACATAAATGCGATGAAACAGATCCTGCCGGAATTTCTCCTCCCGAGCTCGCGCTTCGAGATCGCGATGCGTCGCCACCACCACGCGCACATTGACCGCCACCGGCTTCTCGCCGCCGATGCGTTCGACCTCGCCTTCCTCCAGCACGCGCAGCAGTTTCGCCTGCATGTTCAGCGGCATGTCGCCAATCTCATCGAGAAAAATCGTGCCTTCGTCGGCCTGCTCGAATTTGCCGATGTGCCTGCCGGACGCTCCGGTGAAAGACCCCTTCTCGTGGCCGAAAAGCTCCGACTCGATTAACTCGGCCGGAACGGCCGCGCAATTGAGGGTTACAAACGGTCCCGCCGACCGCGCGCTGCGCTCGTGAATGGTGCGGGCGACAAGTTCCTTCCCTGTGCCCGTCTCACCCAGGATGCACACCCGTGACTCGCTGGCTGCCACACGCTCCAGTTGCGCCATGACGCGGCGCATGGCGTCGCCTTTCCACACGATCTCGTGCTTGCCCAGCCGTTGGCGTAGTTGCCGGTTCTCGCTTTCCAGGCGCTGCAGCTTGAGCGCATTCTCGACGGTCAGCAACAGTTTCTCCGTGGAGATCGGTTTTTCCAGAAAATCGAGTGCGCCCAGCCGCGTCGCTCGCACTGCCATCTCGATGTGCGCCTGCCCCGACATCATCACGACCGGAGCCGACACTCCTTGCTGTTTCAGTTCTTCGAGCAAAGTGAGGCCGTCTTTGCCCGGCATCACGACATCGGAAAGAATCAAATCAAAATTCTGCGTCTTCGCCAGTTCCAGGGCTTTCCCCGCGTTGTCGCAGATCGTGGCCTCGTGTCCCGCCAGGCGGAAGGCCCGCGCCAGCGACGCCAGCGTGTTCGCTTCATCGTCCACAATCAGAAGATGCGCTTTGAGCGGCAATCGTCCTCCTCCATCGCTGTGCTTCGCAGTTCTTTTGTGTGACTTCGTGCCCTTCGTGGTCTAGGGTTTTCGATCTGCAGCCTGCTCCGATGCCGGGGCGCTGGGCAATTTGATCACGAACGTTGTCCCCGCGCCAGCTTCGCTTTGCACACTGATTCTCCCACCGTGATCGCTGACCACCGACTGCACGATCGCGAGCCCCAGCCCGGTTCCATGCTGCTTGCTGGTGTAATAGGGAGTAAAAATGCGCTCGCATTCTTCGGGAGTCAGCCCACAGCCGGTGTCGGCCACTTCGATGACCGTATGCCCGTCCTCACGCCTGCTGCGGAGGGTCAGCGTCCCTCCCTTCGGCATCGCATCCATGGCGTTCAAAACTAGATTCGAGATCGCTCGGTGCAGCAAATCGAGATCGGCTGCGATCGGGTTAAGGCTGTCATCCAATTCCAGCTTGCACGTAATCGGTTCGCGGCCGGGCGTCTGCAGTTGTGCCTGAAACAATTGCGCCACTCCGCGCAGGATTTCATTCATCTGCACTGCCTGTAACTGCGGATGCGGCATTTTCGAAAATTCACTGAAACGCCCGATGATTGCCTTCAAATTCGAAATCTCCGCCAGCAGCGTGCGCGAACTCTCGCGGAAGACTTCGTCGAACTGCTGCGGACTCTGCTCCCGTGCCCGCACCAGATTCTCCACCGTCAGTTGCAGTGGAAACAGCGGATTCTTCAGTTCATGCGCCAGGCGCCGCGCCAACTCCCGCCAGGCGGCAACTCTCTCGGCTTGCACCAGTCGCTCTTTTTGCGTGAGCAATTCAGCGGTCATGCGATTGAACGCTTCCGCCAGCTGTGAGACTTCATCGTCGCCCGTAACCTCCACCTGGGCGTTCCAGTTTCCGGCCGTCACCTCCTGCGCCGCATGCGCCAGTTGCTCAACTGGACGCGTCACCCTTGCCGCCGCCCAACTGCTGAACAGAATCGCGAGCACGATTCCGCCTCCGCCTACCAGCAGCGCCGACGCTCCGATGCGGCTCTTCAACTCCGCATACGACCGCCGCGACTGGCCGATCAAAAGAATTCCAAGCAGTGGCCGGTCCTTTCCTGCGCCGCGCAGCGGAATGGCATGAAACATCTCGTCGTCTGCCCGGTCCGACGACCACCGCACCACTGCTGCCGTTTCCTGGTTGTAGTGCTGCACTGCCTCAACCAGCGGGGCAAGCTTTTCCGCCGGATGCGCGGGGTCGGGCCCATTCATCACGCCAGGATCCAGTAGCAGATCGGAGGAAAAATGATCTCCGCGATTCTGGTAGAGCAGCGCCCGCATATCCGCAGGCAAGTCCAGAGCGGCAAGAAAAGCCTTGTCCAGCCGCCGCCCGCCGATCACATAGACGGCGTGCTCTCCGGCCCGCGCAGCGCGCACGGCGAATAACCCGAGAGCCGTGGAGTCCTGCAATTCTTCCTGCTTGAGGAACGCACCTTGCTCGCTCGACGCCGACAAGCTCTCAAACGCATTCTCCGGATAGCCGAACTTGGCCGGCCACTGTGCCGAGGAAATAATAGTGCCGTGCCCGTCCACGAATTCTAGAAAATCCAGCTGATAATTGTCGGCCATGGAACGCGCGAGATCGAAAGAAGCAGACGTATCGCCGCTCGAGTGCTCCATCGCAGCTGCCATGTGCATCACCGGCTCCGATGCGGCGATCGCCTGAATCCGCCGTACCGCTTCGTCGCCCTGCCGGCTGAATTCGCGCTGAAACTCGGCCAGCAGCGCCGCGGTGCGCTGCCCTTCGTTGGTTTCGAACGCCCGCCGCGTGAGCGCCAGCACCATCCCCGCCACTGTCGCCACCGACACGCAGATGGTCAGCGCAAACACGGCCAGCAGTTTGCGCCGGAAGATCATGGCTTACCGCTCCCCATCCAGGCGTCAGCCAGGTTCCAGGTTGCATCGGGCCGCAGGTTCCAGTTCTTCAAAGCTGCTCCTGCCGCTTCGTACACCGGAAGATGAAACAGCGGAATGATCCGCTGTGCGGCCAGTACCGCCTGCTCCGCCGCGTAAAGGTCTTCGATGGTACTGCCTCGACTCTTTCCCGGCGCTATTCCTGCCACTGCCTGCACGCCCGCTAACGCGACCCAGGGATCGGACGACGCCAGGGGGATTCGCATGAGCCGCAGGTCAGCCGTGGCTGTCGCTGTCGGCTGCAGCGACAGTCCTGCATCCTTCGCGTTCAACGAAATTCTCTCGGCCAGGAATCGAGCCACTTGATCGTTGCCGTCGTATCCCAGCGTCCAGGTCGCAACTTTGCGCACCTGATCCCGGTCGTGCCGCGCCCGCGGCAAGTCAGTACTGGTGGGGAAAACAAACCCATATCCGCTGATCCAGTTGGGCAGGATCCCGCCTGCCGGTTGTCCAGCGCCCTGCAGCAGCACGCTACGAATGGATCCGCGCTCTATGCTCAGGGCCAGCGCCTCCCGCAACAATTTGTCTTCCGGCGACTGCACATCGCGGGCGAAGACCAGCGCCAGCAGTTCCGCCGGAGCCGAATTCGCCAACCGCCGTCCTTCCGGCCAGGCGCGGTGCGCCTGGTCGGGCGCGACTTCGACAAGATCGTCTCTGCCCACATCCAACGCCATCAATTGCTCGCGATAACTCTTGCCGAGTTCGATCTCGACCCCTTCCAGAAACGGACGTCCGCGCCAATAGCCTTCTTCCGCACCTAGCGTCAATTTCTTGCCCGGCTGCCAATCCGCCAGGTGGAACGGCCCTGTTCCAACCGGCTTGCCGCCGGCATTCCGCTGCGCAATGGCATTCCGCGGCAGCGCCAACTCCGCCAGCATTTCAGGGTCAGCCGCATCGCGCTCGATCACCACCGAATCTCCGTCCGTAGATACATTCCAGGACGGATTCGCAGCCCGCAGGGAAACTGCGGCCGCCTCTGCGGTCAGAGCCGTACCGTCGTGAAACTTCACACCATGCCGCAGTCGCAACTGCCAGCGCTGGTTGCCAGCAGAGGCCTGCCACGACGTCGCCAACGCCGGATGAATACGCCCGCTGTCGTCCATCGTAACCAGGGTCTCAAACATCAGCAGCGTGATATTCCGCCGCGCGAACGAATCCGGCCCGGCATCCGCCGGATCGAGCGACCCGGGCGCGGCGCGCACGGCCACGTGCAGCGTTCCGCCATACTGCGGGCGGGTCTCTGCCCGTGCCGCGAGCGTGGCCAGCAGCACGCTACTGACTGCAAGACATCGCCAGTCGAAACGCTTCATAGTTTCCTGTTTCTCGATTCCTCACGACCGCAACCGCCGTATCGCCCTTGCTTTCGGTCCACAGCGCGGTAGTCTCTCCAGGCATTTCAATGGGCGCGCTGACAGCTGCCGGATCGCGATCCACGATTTCATAGGCGCGAACCGAATCTTCGGCGCCGTTGCCGGCATTCGTAGCGAGGATCTGCCAGCCCGCACCGCATGCTGTGCGAACCCCGGCGAGATCGTTCCCCCACTCGAGTTTCGCCGCCTGATCGCTGACCCCGTCCACCATGTGCACCTGGCCATCAATCGCCGCAAACAGCCAGAGTGTGTATTTGTCGCGCGGAAGCGGTGCCGCCGAGTAGAACTTTGGAACCGTCATGAACTTGCCAACTCCCGGCGTCAGCGCTCCCGTAAAGAAGTTGCGCGACGGCGCGAAGAAAGCCTTCATTTGTGGGATGGCGACAGAAACGCCGTTTGCCATGCCCGCACTCGGAAAAACCGACGGCGCACCTCCGCTCAGAGTCCCCGGCACCAGCGGCCATGGGTCGTCACTTTCGCGGCAATTCAGAGAAAGAGGCATCGCCGCCGTGCTTTGGCAAATCACTCCCGGCAGGTACGCGTCCAGCAGATGATCCCGCGCCGGAACCAGCCTTCCGCGCAAATCCCGCGGCCATGGCCGCGCATGGACGATCTCCAGCGCCTGTTCCAGTTGCCACTTTCCATTCTGCATCCGGTACAGCGAGACCTTTTCCGAATCGAGCACGGCGATGTGCGTCGGCGCCGTGTTTTCTTCCAGTACGACTACGTCGAGAATGGGATCTTCCTGTGCCCACAGCGGAATCTTGCGCAGGCTCAGCGGCACCGAGTCATGGGTAGTATTCGCACCCTGTGAGCGTGGCACCGATACCATGACCACGGCTGAGTCAGCCGAACCCTGGTGGATCTCCGCGACCCAAACGTAAGACGACGGGCTTTCCGACAGCGTGATCTTCACCGTTGCCGCCGCTTGCTCCGCTCTCACCAAGCGCAGCCCGAGGCCGTCCAGCGCACCGTGCAGGCCACCCTGAATGATGTCGCTGTCACGCTTGCTAAGCGACGAGCGATTCTCGACTGTCAGCGCCACCGCCCCCGGTCCCGTTACGGCTACGATCTTCCGCGCCAGTTGCTGCTCGGGGCCGCTCCAGTCGGCTGCGGACGCCGCGATTACCAGCGCGAACATTACAAGGAAGACTTGCCGGAGGCGGGGGTTGAGTGCCAGGCGCGAGGCGCGATTCACCGTATTCAAAATGACGTCCGGGATGGCCAAATTATAAACCGCTCTACGCATGAGCCCGGCCTCCTCCCCTGTACTGTTTGGACACCGCTAAGCTGCGGGTGCCCCATCCTTGCCGCGTTCTTTGCGGCAAGGATGGGGATTTGCAACTGGATTTACCGGGATCTACCTCTGCTCCTCCGCCGGAGTTCCCTGGCCGGGCAGATTCATGCTGCGCAGCACATCATTCATGAAGAATTTCCCGTCCGAGGGGACCATCATGATCTGCAGCTTGTCGGAAAGCCGCTCGGCCACGATTTTGTTGATCAGCAGCGGATTTTGCTTGAGAATCGCCGCCTCACTCGACAGCCGTTCAGCATCGGCCGCCGCCGTGACCCGAATCCGGTCCGCCTCGGCTTCGGCCAGCATCTTCCGCCGCTCGGTTTCCGCCTTGCTGTCAATCACCTTGGCCTGCGCCGCCGCTTCCGCATTCTGGATGGTTGCTTCCTTGCGCGCTTCCGCTTCCAGCTTGCTCTGCTGAATCTGCTTTTCCTTCAGTGGCAGCGTGTACTGCATCGCATCCGCTTCGCCCTTCGCCTGCAGGACGTGCACCTGCGCCTCGCCCTCCGCCTGCTTGATCTGCTGCACTTTCGTGGCTTCCGCTTCCAACTCCGCGATCTTCACTTCTTTCTGCTTCAGCTCAGTCTCCACGCCCATGCGGTCGTTTTCCTGCTCCTTCAGCAGCAGAGTCTCCAGGCCTTTGGCGTACTCCTCCGGCAAACGAATGTCCCGCAGCATTACTTCCTTCACCACAATTCCGTCCGCTCCCAGCTTTTGCGTGATCAAACCTGCTGCCCGCTGCCGCACTTCTTCGCGCTTCGCCGAAAACACGTCGCGCACGGTGTAATTCGGCACCAGTTCACGCCACACGCTGGCCACCACCGGGGGAACAATTTCCTTTTCCACCGGTCGCGGCAGGTTGCCCTGAATGTAATCCAGCCGCTTGGGATCGAGCCGGTACCGCACGGTGATCGCTAATCCCAGCGTGAGTCCTTCCTTGGCTTGGACGTCAAGCAGTTGCGATTTCGTCGCGACACTGGTCGCCGCGGTCTTTCCGTCTTCTGAGACTCCTGTGGTGAACACCTGATCGCGGGTGTCGAACAGCGCCACCTCCTCTACCAGCGGCATCACGAAATGCACCCCCGGATACAGCGTTCCCGGCACCGTGCCGCTGGTCTGGCTGATCCGCACCCCCGCCATGCCGCTCGGCACCACCACAATGCTGAAGGCCAGCAAAATCGGCCCCCAGGCCAGCAACCCCAGGGCCAGCGACGTCCGCCAGCGCCATTGCGGCATCGGCGGCAATGTCCCGGCGCCCGGCGTGGCCAGCGCCTTGCGATACAACAGTTCACGATAGAAGTCGTAACCCAAAATACTCAGAGCCGCGAGAATCATCCCGAGGCCGCCTGCAATCAGCAAATTCCTCAACGCCAGCATCTTCGTTCTCCTTAGTGAGTTCTCTGGTGGAACTCAATGTTCTGTTCTGCTTTTCACCGCAACCGCCTGCCGCGCCAGCCTGGCTGGTGCCAGCCTTGTTGGCGCAAAGAACAGACGGAACACTTGCCCGAAGATCAACTCCTCCGCCAGCAGGGCCACCGCCAGCGAAAAAATCAGGCCCGCCACCACCGCCATGAATGTGATCGCCATCTGCATAATTCCCTCCTCAAAACTGACCTCAGACCCGCACCCCTGTCCTCAGCTACTGGCCGGAAGCCTGATCCGGCTCCAGTTCCGCCACTTCTTCGTCTTCGCCGAATATCTGCGCAATCTGCTCGTCCCGCTCGTCACGAATCCGCACCACATCGCCGATCCGCAGCATGGTGAACATCTGCTCCACGTCGCGATTGCGCATCCTGATGCATCCGTGCGATGCCGCGTGCCCAATCGAGCGCGGCGCATTCGTTCCATGAATGCCATAGCTCTGCTGGCTCAGTCCGATCCAGCGCGTGCCCAGCGGATTGTCTTTACCGCTGGGAATCACTTTCCCGGGGTGGTAGTACGTGGGATGAGAAACGCGGCTGACGATCTGAAAGTCGCCCGTCGGGCTGGGACTCACTGCTGCACCTACGGCAACCGGAAACGTCGCGAGAACCTCGCCATCTTCCAGCACCGCCAGCTTTCTATCGAGAATGCTGATCAGCACCACGCGCGGGCTCCGAGCGGCGCCTACCGGCCTGGATGTTTGCGCGAGTGCTGCGACGCCAGGGGCCAGAGCCAGCGCCACAATAATGAAGAGTTTTGGGATCGTCCTCGCCTTGCCGTTTACCCGCTCCATCTCAGCCCCCGGTTCAACTTGCCGTATTCCAGAGGGCAGGGCGGGAGCCAAAGACTATCTATATGAAACTAAGGTGCTTAGGTGCTTAGACGGGCGAGGAATAAGTGTGGCCGCAACCACGCTGTGTCTGAATAAACACGGTATACGGAGAGGTCTGTGGGCAAACTGAGAGGTAGTTTGGGGGAACCGAAACGAGAAGAGCCTTCAAGCGCCCGGCTCCCGCCGTCTGGGGTAACGGCTTGTGGGGTTCTGTGGGTGGAGCCGGGCGATCCTAT
>Ga0209415_10019423_pt1 | contig 10641 bp, 1 predicted proteins | sample PeaSoiSIISIP2007_FD_187696 | JGI IMG/M metagenome (GOLD analysis project Ga0209415, IMG submission 187696) | Peat soil microbial communities from Weissenstadt, Germany - SII-SIP-2007 (SPAdes) (version 2) | ecosystem: Environmental > Terrestrial > Soil > Wetlands > Peat | place: Germany... | reverse complement strand
GCACCGCCTTTGAGCTGTAGCGATGCGTGCGCTGGTCACCGGCGCGAGCGGCTTCATCGGCGGGGTGCTGTGCGCGCGGCTGCTCGAGCAGGGCCACGAGGTGGCTGCGCTCGTGCGCCGCGCGGGCTCCGAGCCGGCGGGCACACGCGGCCTCGTCGGCGAGTTGAGCGACCGCGCCGCCCTGGGCGAGGCGCTGGCGAGCGCGCGCCCGGACTGCGTCTTCCACCTCGCCGCCGAGATCGCATCACAGCGCAGCGAGCGCAAGCTGCGGGAGGTCAACGTGGCCGGAACCGAGCGCCTGCTGGAGGCCTGTCTCGCGGGCGTCGGCGCGGACCCGGCCGCGGGGCCGCGGCTGGTGTTCGCCTCGACCGTCGTCACCGGCGACGCGCACGGGGCGCTGCTCACCGAGGAGGAGGAGCTGCCGGTGCAGACCCCATATGGACGCTCCAAGCAGGAGGGCGAGCGCCTCGCGCTGGGCTGCGGCCTGCCCGCGGTGGTCGTCCGGCCCTCGCACGTGTACGGGCCCGGCGGGGGGTACGCCAGCGAGCTGATCGCCCACCTGCGCCAGCCCGGCCCGCCATAAGGGAGCGCGCTCCATGCGGAAAGGTTCCGTCTGACGTTCCCGGATGTGGGCTAGTGCGGCAGGCATGTCAGCGTGGGCGGAAATCTCCAGGTCCGCGCTCAATTCTGGAAGAGTAGAACGGCGCAGCACGCCGGCCTCATCTTCGTGGAAGCCCGTGCGCAACGCATCGTGCCGAGCCACCAGGGTTACCCATGCGGTGACACAGGCTTCAGCCTGCCCAGGCACTGTCAGCGTCAACGCAAGATTGAAGCCGCGCGTATCGAGCCCGGCCTGCTGGGCAATCCAGAATTCGCGCTGGCCTTCGGTTGCCCGGTCCGACAAAACCGTTTGCGGAAGAGCCGCGTTGCCCAAGTGGCGAACCTGGTGAGCGAAGCCCCGTAGAGTCGGCTCCACGAACAGTGCACGGGCGGGGACGGGATGCCCGAGTGCCTTTTCGAGGCGGTGCGCCACCGCGATGGCCAGCAGGCTGTGACCGCCGAGGGCGAAGAAATTGTCATCGCGATGAATGGGGCCGCGGCCCAGCAACTCGCTCCACAAGCCGGCGATCTCCGCTTCCAAGAGGTCTTCGGGCGGAGACCCTTGGCCCATCGGCGAGCGTGCGGCCAGCAGCTTTTTCAGTGCGGCCTTGTCCACCTTGCCGGAATTCGATAGCGGAATATGGGGGACGGCGATTACTGTTGACGGGATCATATAGGCGGGCAGGCGGCCGGCCAGATAGTCGCGCCAGTATTTTTCCGCGGGGGCATCTTTTCCCGACAGGGGCCGGACGAAGGCCCAAAGGCTGGGGTTTCGTTTCGCATCGCCATCCACGAGCGCCACCGCTTGGGCGATATCGGGGTGACTGCAGAGGGCGTGTTCGATTTCTCCCAACTCGATGCGAATCCCGTTCAGCTTGATTTGGTCGTCCATGCGGCCGAGGATTTCCAGTTCGCCCGTAGCGCGCCAGCGGCCGAGATCGCCGGAACGGTAGCGCTGTTGTGGGGCAGGGCCATGCCCTGCACTGGGCAGCGCATGGCGCTGCCCCACATAGCCGCGGGCTAGGCCGGCACCGCCCAGCCAGACTTCACCGACCACTCCTGGGGGGACGGGGTTGCCCTGCGCGTCGCAAATATGGACGCTGGTATTAGGCAAGGGGCGGCCGCTCAAGAGGTTACCCTTGTCATCAGACGACAGCCTTCCCATCGTGCTGGTGATGGTGTTCTCGGTAGGACCATAGGCGTTGAAGTAGCGGAGGCGACCGGCATAGGCCTCGACATCCGCCGGAAACGGCGTCTCTCCTCCGGTAACCAGGATGCGCAGCGAAGGTAAGTCAGCGCCGTCGAAGAGCCGCAGATAAGTGGGCGTGATGTCGGCCACGGTCACGTTCAATTCGGTTAAGAAGGCGCGGAAACGGTTGGGAGAGCTGAGGACCGCATAAGGGATCGGGCAGAGCGCTGCGCCGTGGGCCAGGGGCAGTCCAATGTCCGACAGTGAGACATCGAAAGACGGCGACGCAAACATCAGGCTGCGGTCGTCGCGGGTCAGACCCAGGGTCTCGCCGGCACCCAACACCATGTTGACCAGCGCGTCATGGCCGATCAGCGTTCCCTTGGGCTGGCCCGTGGAGCCGGAGGTGTAAGTAATGTAGGCGATATCGCCGGCCCCACTGGGAGGCGGGCGATGGGCGTAGGCGCGCCGGAATTCGGCGTCCATCTCCTCCGGACGAAATACAAGAGACAGGTCGCGGGCCAACGCCGAGGGCACCGGAAGCCCGTCCAGCGCGATCAATAGGGCAATGCCGGTATCGCCTGCCATCCAGGCCAGGCGTTCCGGCGGCAGGTCGGCGGCCAGCGGCAGATAAGTCGCGCCGGCTTTCCAGATGCCCAGAACAGCTGCAGGCAGGTTGGCGGAGCGCTCCGTCAGAACCCCGACGGCGATGCCTGAAGCAGCACCGAGGAGCAGCAGGCCATGCGCGATAGCATTGGCCTCCTGTTCCAGCGCCCCATAAGTCGTGATGGCGGTTTCTGTGACGATGGCCGGGCGGTCGTACTGGTTCGGTGTGTCGAGAACCCGTTCGAACAACTCATGGAAGCGTAGCGGTGGGCGGGCAATCTTCGCCCCCTGCTCCCAGGCTTCCAACAGCGCCGCCTCGCGCGGCAGCAGCCCCGGCAGCGCCTCCTGCGCCCGCTGACGATCCTCCGCCAGCCACACCGCCCAACCGCTCAAGGCCTCGAACCAGCACATCGCCGTTTCCCGGCTGTAGAGAGTGGCGTTGGCCTGCCATTGCAGCACCAGGCTGCCATCCGCCTGGTCTTCGTGGATCAAGACCATGTCCTGTGTGGGCGAAGCATCCGTAAGTTCATAGGTGACGGTTCCCGCGCGGGTGAGGCGAAGCGATGCCGGGGCCGGGGGCGCTTGCGGGCTTTCGGTGACGGCTAGATCGAAAAGAGGATAGCGCGCGGGGAGGCGGAGATGGGGACGCTCGCTCCAGAAATCGTGATATATGCGTGCGAAGGGATAGCGCGCGTGCTGCAAACCCGCAGCTAGAGTCTGCTGGGTCTGGCGCAGCGCGGAGCCGAACGCGACATCGGGCGGCAAGTGGCAAGGCAGCGGCAGCATGTTGACGTAGTAGCCGACCACCCGCTCTTCAGCGGCGGTCTCTCGGACCGAAGCGGTGGTGCCGATGACGATGTCGGTTCGCGGCGCCCGCCGCTGCGCTTCCAACGCCAGCAGAGTCACCATAACAGCGTGCAGGCTGGCCTCATGTTCTCGGGCGAGGGCTTTCAAACCCTGGGCTGTGGAAGCGTCGAGGCACGTCTCGAAACGATGCATCCCCGTTTTCCCGGTGAGGGAGCGCGAGAAATCCAGCGGTCCTTCCTCGAAGGCCGAGTCCGGCTGACGGGAGAGAAGGTCACGCCAATAGCGGGCGTCGTGGGCGCAGGACGGTCCGGCCAGATAGGCTTGCTCGCGGGCGGCCGATTCCGCGAAATCGCAGGCAAGCGGGGGTAGCTCTTCACCACGCAAAAGCGCGCTCAACTCCTCGACAATGATTCCGAGGGATCGGCCGTCGCCCACAGAGTGATGCAGGGCCAGCCAGAACAGGTGCTCGCCGGAGTCCGCTACTTCGACCAATCCGGCCCGCCACAGCGGGGGCGCGACCATGACAAAGGGCTCACTCTGGCGATCGCGGACGAAGGACTGGGCCGCGGAAATATTGGGCAAGGTCGCGATTTCGAGAGCTGGTGTGGTGGGGCGGACCCCCTGGTCCGCGGCCGACGCCCCCGTCGGCCTGCTTCCGTTTTCAGCATGATCTCGTTGCTCCGGGAGCGGGACGAGGGCGTCCCGCGCGGACCAGGGGGTCCGCCCCACCAGTGCGCGGCGCAGGCGGCCGTCAGCGGCTTCGTGGAAATAGGTGCGCAAGGCGTCGTGCCGCACCACCAGACTCGCCCATGCCGCGTTCCAGCGCTCCAGGGAAGGCATCTTGCCCTCAATCTTGCGCAGCAAGGGGATGTTGAAGATGCTGGTGTCCAGCCCGGCCGCTTCGGCTACTCGGAATTCCCGCTGGCCTTCTGTGGCCAGATCGCTTCTGATGGAGACGGCGGGGTGGGCACTCGTGGTACCCAGTAGGCCGGTGATGCGTTGGGCGAAGCCGGCCGGAGTTGGCGCGGCAAAGAGTTCGCGCGCCGGAACCGGCCATCCTAACTCGCGCGACAACCGATGAACCATGGTGATCGCCAGCAGGCTGTTGCCGCCCAGAGCGAAGAAATTGTCGTCGCGTGAGACGTCGGCACCCAGCAGGTCGGCCCACGCGGCGGCGATCCGCATTTCCATCTCACCGCTCGCGGGAATTTTCACGGGGGCGTCGCCCCGTTCCCTGGGAGCGAGCAGCAAAACGTCGCGATCGATCTTCCCGGCGAAGGTCAACGGGATCGTGTCGACGGAAGTCACCGTAGCCGGGATCATGTATGGGGGCAGGCGCTCGCCCAGATAGCCGCGCCACTCCTCCTCCGTCGGCTTGGCGGTGGCGGGCCGAAGGCGCACGAATGCCCGCAGGACCTTGGTATCGTTAACACCCGCGTCCATCACGACAACGGTTTCGCCCACAGCAGGGTGGGAACGGAGCGCCATTTCGATCTCGGCCAGTTCCACACGCTGTCCGTGCAGTTTCACTTGGTGGTCAATGCGTCCCGCAAGTTCTAGGCGGCCATCTTCGGTCCAGCGGCCCAGATCGCCGGAGCGATAGAACCGCCCGTCCGGCGTCTCGACGAATTGGCGAGCCGTCAAATCCGGGTTGTTGAGGTAGCCGCGCGCCAGGCCCGCCCCGCCTAGCCAGAGTTCCCCCAACACTCCCGGCGGCAGCGAGTCGCCGTTTTCGCGGCGGATGGAAATCCGCGTATTGGGCAAGGGCCGTCCCACCGGCAACGGACGGCCGGCATCGGGATGCGGCGACATTCGCTCCGCGCATGTGAAGATGCAGGTCTCGGTGGGTCCATAAGCGTTCCACAAAGCGAGATGATTGGTGTGGTGTCTGGCGTCGTCATGGTTGGGCGCTTCGCCGCCGGTGATCAGGATGCGCAGTCCGTCGAAAGGTGTCTGCTGGCTGACGCGCAGATAGGAGGGGGCGTGGAAAGCCACGGTCACGCCGTACGATTTGTACCATTGCTTCAAGGCCCAGGGGTCGTCGCGCAAAGCCCGCGATATGGGCACGATGGCCATGCCGTGCAGCAGGGCGGCTCCTAGTTCCCAGAGAGACGCATCGAAGCCGGGAGTCGCGACCAGTGAGAAGCGATCGTCGGGTGTTAGACCGAATGTTTCCCCGCTCGCATAGGCGGCGTTGATCAGGCTGTCATGCTGGATCAGAACGCCTTTGGGCATTCCCGTCGTTCCCGAGGTGTAAATGATATAGGCCAGATCCTGGGATGTGCCGGCTATCGCGGATCGCGGGACGTGAGACCCGTTCCGGTCCCAGTCTTCGGGACCGACGATCGTCTTGACCGCCTTTGCCAGCGCTGGCGGCACCGCATGCCCATCGAGGACGATCAGTGTACTGGCTGCTGAATCCGCAGCCATGTAGGCCAGACGTTCCGCGGGCTGTTCCAGAGCCAGGGGCAAATATGCCGCTCCCGCCTTCCAGATTCCCAGAACGGTCGCGGGAAGATCGGCCGAACAATCCGTCAGCACGGCCACCGGCTCTTCGCGGGCGACGCCATGGTCGAGCAGGGCTTGGGCGATGCGGTTGGCTTGTTGCTCAAGCCCCGCATAGGTTTGTATGCCGGTTTCGGTGATGACGGCAGCCCGATTCGGGTGGCTGTCGGCCAGGTTTTCGAAGAGTTCATGGAAGCGCCTGGCTGGCCGGTCGCGTGCAGGCCCGGACTCCCATCGCGCCAGACATCGGGCTTCCCCGGGCAGGAGCGCCGGCAGCGGAGCATCGGCGCGGCCGATATCCTCGGCCAGCCAGCGCGCCCAGGACGCCAGTGAACTCAGCCATGCCTGCGCCGTGTTCCTGCTGTAGACATCGGGGTTATACGACAGAGCCAACTCCAGGCCGCCGCCGCCATTTTCCTCGACCGGCTCGTGGCTGAAAGCGAGATCGACACCCGCGGCGGGATGGGCCAGTTCGCCCGGTAGGCGCCTGGGCATCAGTGAAAAGCCTGGCTGGGCAGCGCATGGCGCTGCCCCACTGCCGGCCGTCAATGAGATGTCAAACAGTGAGGTGCGGGAGTGGGCGCGGGCATGGGGATGGCGGCGACGAAATTCGCGGTAGAGCAGACCGGAAGGATATCCGGCATGCTCCACAGTCTCCGCCAGGGCGGTCTGGGTGGAGCGTATTTGTGCCGCCAGCGATGGTCCGTTGTCGCCGTTCAGGATCAGGGGCAGCAGGTTCACAAAATAGCCCACGGCCCGTTCGGCTCCAGGGGGACGGACCGATATTCCGGTGCCGACGATCAAGTTATGACGGCCACCGCGCCGCCTGGCCTCCGCTCCCAGAAGCGTTAGCAGCAGGGCATGCAACCCCACCTGTTGCGTCTGGGCCAGGCGGGTCAGGGCGGCGACGGCGGCAGCATCCAGGCGCTCCACGATCAGGGCAGCAGGTTCTCCGCTGGGAGTGGCAGGCCGGCTATGGTCTGTGGTGAATTCGTGGAAGGCTTCGCCGCCGGCTTTGTCGGTCAAGGCGTCCAGCTTGTCGCGCCACCAGGCGCTGTCGCGCTGGGCAAGATCGGATGCCATGTAGTGCTGTTCGGCGTGACTGGCCTGCGCCGCGCCGTTGAGGGCCGGTGGCAGCGCGCCATCCAACAACAGAGAGTGCATCTCCTCCTGGATGATGCGGGCGGAAAAGCCGTCGGCCACCGCATGGTGCAAAGCAAACCAGAACAGCGTTTCGCCCCCGCCCTCTGTCATCTGCACCAGACCGGCACGAGCCAGCGGCGGTTCGGTGAGCACGAACGGGGCACGGGAATGCGCGGCAATGCGCTCCCGGGCATCGTTCAGCGAGTCGCAATAATCAAGGCTGAAGCGGACAGCCGGCGCGAGTTCCTCCGCTTCCACGGTGTGCCACAGCACTTTGTCATCGGCACCGGCAAAGAACGCGGTACGCAAGGCGGCGTGTCGCGCCACCAGCCGAGTCCACGCGGCTTGCCAGCGGGCCGGCTCGGGAACCGTCCCGCGCGCTTCCAGGACGCGAATGATCTCAGAGCCTCCGGTGGCGAGTCCCAGCTTCCAGGCGATCCAGAAATCTTCCTGTCCCGCAGTAGCGGCGTCCTGGCTTCGGTCGGGATGCTGGGCAACGGGCTTCTGCGCCGATGCCTCGGCGATCTTTCCAGCCAGAGCGGCAACCGTGGCGGCGACCAGGATGGTCTGGGCCGAGACGGCATAGCCCAGGGCATGCAAACGTTGGCTGATCGCGATGGACAGAAGGCTGGTGCCGCCCAAAGCATAAAAGTTGTCTTCCCGCATGATGGGGCGGAAACCCAGAATCTCTTCCCAGATTTCGGCGATGTGCACTTCCACCCCGCTTTGGGGCGGTGCGCCACGTTCCGCTCCGTTGCGGGACTGCGATGCCTCTTCAGCCAGTGCGAGCAGAGCCTGCCGGTCTGCTTTGCCGTAGGCGTTGACGGGTATTTTGGAAACGGTTGTCACCTGGGCCGGCAACATGTAAGTGGGCAGGGTCTTGGCCAGGAAGCGGTGCCAGTCTTCCAAGGAGACATGATTCGCCTCGCCGCTTTCTACGAAAGCAATCAAGCGCCCCTGATGCTGCATGGCGGCGGCGACCTTTACCGTGGCGTGCCGCATCAGGGTCTGTTCGATCTCCCCGAGTGAAACGGACTGCCCGGAAACCTTGATCAGGTCATCGACGCGTCCCAGGGGTTCCAGATCCCCGTCCTTGTTCCACCTTCCCAGGTCATAGGAGCGATAAGCTCGCCCGTAGGCCGTTTCGACGAAGCGCTCCGCTGTCAGGTCCGGCTGATTGAGATAGCCGCGAGCAACCCCTATACCCACCACATACACTTCCCCCACCTGCCCTACCGGGACTTCCTTGCCATCGCTGTCTAGCAGGTAGACGGCCGTGTTAGTGAAGGGCCGGCCGCTCGACAAGGGACCGTTGCCCTTCGGGTCGACGTGCAACATGCAGACGGTTCCGCAAGCCTCTGTTGCGCCCTGCATATTCCAGTAGTCCAGCTTCCGCGCATAGGCCCGCGCTTCGTCGGCGTTGGGACGTTCGCCCGTAGTGAGAAGGCAACGCAGACCGTCCGGCACGGCTCCGTGGAAGAGGCGCAGATAGGACGGCGTGAATATGGCGACGGTGACGCGATGGCGGGACATGGCAGCCAGGAGCCCGGCCGGATCGTCCATCAACGCGCGCGAAACCGGCACGAAGGCGGCGCCCGACAAAAGGGGAAGGCACAATTCGCGGAAACCCATGATGAAGCCGGGCGCCGTGGCCAACAGCATGCGGTCGTCCGGGCCGATGCCTTGGGTGCTGATATGGCCGTAAGCCAGGTTTACGCAGGCATCGTGCTGGAGCAGGACGCCCTTGGGCTGTCCCGTAGGCCCGGAGGCGAAAAGAATGGCGGCGAGATCGGTTGGCTGGCCCGGAGTGCCTGGCCTGCGGGCATCGGGGCGAAGGTCTTCGGGTCTGAGGTAGGGCGGACCCGCTGGTCCGCGGCCGACGCCCTCGTCGGCCTGTTCGGGGTCTGTAAAAGGCTGACGCGGGACGAGGGCGTCCCGCGCGGACCAGGGGGTCCGCCCTACCGGGTCCGTGTCGGCTAGCGCGGCCAGTAATTCGGCGGGCGGTTCCAGACCATCGAGCGCAATCAGGAATCGCATGCCCGATTGCGTGGCCATGCTGGCCAGGCGCTCCGGCGGCAGATCGGCGACCATCGGTACATATACTCCGCCGGCCTTGAGGATCGCCAAAAAAGCCACAGGCAACCACCCGGAACGTTCGGTAAGCACGCCAACTGGCTCTTCCGTCCTCGCCCCTTGCGCGAGCAGGGCGTGGGCCAGGGCGTTAGCCTGTTGGTCCAGCTCGGCATAGGTCACGGCGCCACGGTCGGAAACGATGGCAGGAGCGACCGGCTGCCGGTCGGCGAGAATCTCAAAGCACTCATGCACGCGCAACGCGGGCCAGACTCTAATCGGCCCGGCAGGGTTAATCAATGGCGAAACTCCTCACTGCCAGCCGCCTCCGAGGGAGACATACAGCGTGACGACGTTGGTCAATTCCTGGCGACGGATTTGTACCAGCTCGATTTCTGCGTCGAGCAATTGGCGTTCGGAATCGAGGTATTCCAGGTAACTGACAAGACCTCCACGGTATGCGAGATCGGCCAGATCCGCGCCCGCGCGCAGGCTTGCGACGAGGTCCTGCTGCTGGATCCACAACGCGGCCAGCGTGCGCGAGGCGGCCAGTGAGTCGGCCACTTCGCGGAAGGCCTTTTGCACGGTTTGCTGGTAGGCGAGCAGATCCTCCTGGCGGCGCGCCTCGGCGATGCGCACACCGGCCCGGATGGCTCCCGCGTGGAAGATCGGTAGACTTGCAGCCGGAGCGAACAACCATGTGCCACTGGTCGTATGGAACAGGTCGAGCAGCGCGGAACTTTCAAACCCAGTCGATGCCGTTAGCGAGATCGTGGGAAAGTACGCCGCTTTGGCCACGGCCACCAGGGCGTGATCGCCGATCAGTTGCTGCTCCGCCTGGCGGATATCAGGCCGGCGGTCGAGCAGGGTCGAGGGCAAGCCGGGAGGAAGCATGGGGAGGAGTCCCTGTTCGTTGAGCGAAAGACCGCGGGCCACCGGTCCTGGATTCCGGCCAAGCAGGATGCTGAGCTGGTTTTCGGCCTGCTCGCTTTCGAGTGCCAGCCGGGTGAGCGCCGTGCCCGCGCTTTTTACCAGCACCTCGGCTTGGCGAAGATCGATTTCGGAAGAATACCCGTTGTCCACGCGAAGCTGCACCAGTTCGAGCGAATCCTGGCGAAGCTTTAGATCCTTATTGGTAATCTCTTGTTCCAAATCCAGATCGCGCAACAGGAAGTAAGCGCCCACCACATCGCTTACCAGCGTTTCAAGGACCGCTCGCCGCGCCTGCTCGCTGGCAAGCAGGGCGGCCCGCGCGGCCGCGCTGGTGTTCCGGATGCGCCCCCAGAGGTCGAGTTCCCAACCCAGGCTGACGGTGAGGGTGGTGTTATCGATGTCGGCTTCGGGGGCTTGGAATTGCTGATTGCTGTAGCCTGCTTGTGCGTCGAGCGATGGGAAGCGGGCCGACCGCGAGACGGTCAGTTGCGCGCGGGCTTCCAACACGCGTGCGGCTGCAATTTGCGTGTCGAAGTTGTGGGCGAGCGCTTCCTGGATCAACATCGACAACTCCTCATCGTGGATGAGGTCGTGCCACTTGAGTTCGCCCATACTGGCGCGCTCCCCGCTGACGGCTGCGGTGGGCACATCTCCTCGGTAGCTTAACGGAACAGCGACATAGGGCCGCTGGTAGCGAGTGCCGGCGCAGCCGCCGAGTAGGAGTGCCGCGAAGAGTATGCTCGTGGTCAGACGCTTCACCGCGCCGCCCCTCGGGTGGATACCAGCTG
>Ga0209415_10019422_pt1 | contig 10641 bp, 9 predicted proteins | sample PeaSoiSIISIP2007_FD_187696 | JGI IMG/M metagenome (GOLD analysis project Ga0209415, IMG submission 187696) | Peat soil microbial communities from Weissenstadt, Germany - SII-SIP-2007 (SPAdes) (version 2) | ecosystem: Environmental > Terrestrial > Soil > Wetlands > Peat | place: Germany... | reverse complement strand
AAATCCACCCGCGCCGCCGCCCGCCATCTGAAAGATCTCTACAACCAGTTCGGCGACTGGTATCTCGCCATGGCCGCCTACAATTCCGGCCCCGGCACCGTGCAGGCCGCCGTGAAGCGCACCGGATACGCCGATTTCTGGGAACTTTACCGCCGCAACGTTCTGCCCAAGGAAACGCGCAACTACGTTCCCATCATTCTGGCCGTGACCATCATGACCAAGAATCCGTCGCAGTACGGCTTGGACTCGGTCGCGATGGATCGCCCCGCGGAATCCGATAAGGTCACCATCAACTATCCCGTGGACCTTCGGCTGGTGGCCGAGTGCGTGAACTCTACGCCGGATGAACTCCAGGATTTGAATCCCAGCCTGCTGCGCCTGACTACGCCGCGCGAGGGCAAATTTGATCTGCACCTGCCCGCCGGGACGAAGGACCAGTACGAAACCGCCATTGCCACAATTCCCGCCGACATGCGTTTGTGGTGGCGCTATCACACGGTTCATTCCAGCGACACGCTGGCAACCCTGGCCCGGACGTATCACACCACGGCCAAATCAATCTCCGAAGCCAATCATTTGGACGGCACGGAACTCGAGGCCGACGCCAAGCTGGTAATCCCGGTTGTGCCCGGCAAGCACTCGACCAGCGATACCGCGACCTACGCCCGCCGCATCACGCGCTACAAGGTTCATGCCGGAGACACGATCGAAACCGTTGCCGAGAACTTTGGGGTCTCGCCGCAAATGCTGCGCCGCTGGAACGGCATCCGCGGCAGCAGCCTCAGCGGACGCAGAATTCTTGCCCTGCACCTGCCGGTTTCGCCGAGCGCGCACAGTACCGAGGTGGCCTCGACGCGGGCTTCGTCTGGGACTACGTCACACGCCAGCAAGGCGAAACACCCGGCCACCGCTCCGGCGCCCGCGGAGACAGCCACCGTAAAGCCTCCGGCCACCAAGTCGGCACAGATCGAGCGAATCGAAACGGCGCAGGCCACGGTGGTGCACCACAAAGTGAAGTCCGGCGAAACCCTCTACTCGATCGCCAACCTCTACAAGACCACCGTCGCCGCCCTCAAACGCGACAACCGCAACGTCGCCGTCATTCGGCCCGGCATGATTCTGACCGTTCAATCCCCTCGCTAACCCTCGACAGTAATCGGCGCGCCAGTGCTTAGGGAGCCGGATTGCCTGTGATCAGGAAGACTTTGGCACGATACCTCCGCGCCACGTCGACTACGTGCGTCACATCGTTCCAAGGCACGGCATCGTCTCCACCGACGTAGACCAGCCAATCCTTCCGCCTTCCCAGTTCTTCCTTCAGTTCGCGGTCAAGGTCTTCCCAAGCGACCTGCCTGGAATTCACATATAGCTTGGGCTTTTGATTCGGGCCTGCGTCCTTCGCTCGCACGTTCAGGGGTTCGGTCCAGGTATCGCTTTTTGCGGTAACTTCTCCCGGCTTGAGCAGATGAACGGGCCAACCGTAGGATGTTCGCGTGGTGAACGCAGTGAGCAGCATCATCAGGATTGCCAGGGTCGCATAGATGATCGCGGCGGCCAGCCCGAATGCCGGCAAGCCAGAAATCGGACGCCGCAGCGGCATTGTCTGCGCCCATTGAAAGTTCTGGCCGACGCTTGCCGAATCGGTGAGGTTGATCCTCTTCTCCCGCTGAACCACCGCTCGAACCACCGGGACAAACACTAGCGAGCACAGGCCGAAGTACGCAGCCACGATCGCGGCCACCTGCAACGCGAATGCGCGGCTCTCGTAGTCGCCCGTGTTGGCGTTGACCTCCAGGTGCGGGTGGACGGCATCGAGACAGCGCAGATCCGACAGGACTTCCACGTCGAGTTCGTAAACACCCGGGCCCGCATGAAAGCTCGTCGCGTAAGCAGTCGGTTCCTCCTGACGGTCGACAACCCTGCCGTTCTGGTAAAGCACCCATCGCGACCGCAACCGAGGATACGGGGTGCACTGCCGGTCATCTTTCCACCACTCACCCGGACTGATCCACACCCAATAATCGGCTCTAAGATTCAGTCGGAACGGCCCCGTGCGGACGTGCCCGGCCGCCAGCGATATCGGCATGTTGACGGGAGAGACGGTGCGCGTGTTCATCCAGCGGTCGATTCCGGCGTAGCCGCTCACCCCGAGCACGATGAGCCCGAGACCGATGAGAGCCGTCGGTGGCACGCGGAAGCGCATGCTCTATTTAGACACCGGCGGCTTTCAAGGTGCGACGTACCCGAAGTCACCTGCTATTTTCCGTTTCGGGATCGTTTCGCAAGTTCCGTGCGTGAAATCACATCTTCGGTCCATCCCCGGCGCTACAATTGGCGGGTATTTTTGGGCCACTGCTCTATATCCATCTCAATTCACCTCTAAGGAGAACTCATGCGAATCACCAAACTGCTGGTCGTACTGCTCGTACTCGCGATTTCCGTTTCTCTGGCTCTGCCTGCGTTTGCGCAGGACAGCGCCGCCACCTACAAAACCAAGTGCGCCAGTTGTCATGGCCCGGACGGCGCGGGCAAGGTCGGTCCGGCCCTGAAGGGCACCAAGTTGACCGACGTCCAGATCAGCGACCTGCTGACCAAGGGCGACGACGCCAAGAAAGCGCCGCACAAGAAAGGTCTTGCCGGCCTTTCCGCCGACGATGCCAAGGCCCTGGCCACCTACGTAAAAGCCTTGAAATAGCAGGCGCCCGCAAGCCATCCCACCCGCGCCTCATGGATTGCAGAAATGCAGCCCGTGGGGCGTTTGTTTGTTGATGGTCTGAGGCCTTGGGTCTGAGGCCTTGGGTCTGAGCCTGACGTCCGACGCTCCGAAATCCGAGGCCCGCAGTCAATTTCTTTTTTCTTTCCTGCCCTTTTCCTCTTCCCTTTTCCCAGCCCGCTGTGATAACAGGATAGCGAGCAGTCTGTGTCGGCAGTCCTTGCAGGCTGCACCGAACGTCGTGCTATAATCGCGCGCCGTTCCAGCAGAAGGTTCCGGTGGTCTTTTAAATTCTTTTGTGCCCGCAGCCAGGGAGCCCCATTCGCACCCGGCCGCCACTGAATCAGGAGGAACAATGACGTTCGACGATCCCACTCTCTACGCGCGTGATGAAGAAGAAGAATTCGGCGACAGCGGCGCTTACAGCGAGTCGCTGGAAGAAGATTTCGAAGAGGAAGAGGAGGAAGAAGAATCCGGCCTGCCGGCTCCTGAAGCCATCGAGCCCGCACCCGTTCCCCCGCCTCCTGCGCCCAAGCCCAAGCCCGTGCCCCCGGCGCCGAGCGGTGGCGGCGGCAAGCCTAAAGCCAAAAAGAAACCAGCCAAGAAGAAACCGGCTGCGAAAAAGAAGGCGAAAAAGCCTGCTAAGAAGAAAGCCGCCAAGAAACCGGCGAAGAAGAAAGCTGCAAAAAAGCCTGCCAAGAAGGCCAAGAAGAAAGGCAAGAAGCGTCGTTAAGTCAGCGGCTGGCCACGACCGCCTCCCGCCCGCAAGTCATTCAGAACCGCGCCCTGACTGGGCGCGGTTTTTCTTGCCCCGTACCGTCCTGTACAATTCCCGCGACCGCCCGGGAAAGGCCTTCCATGCTAACCAAACGCCTCCTGCTGATGCTTCACGCCGCCTGCTTATTGTTATTGACCCTCGCATCCTTCGCTCAAACTTCGTCCGTCCCGAAGCCTCCCGATACTCCCAAGCGGCCCATTGCCGACGAATATTTTGGCGTCAAAGTCACTGACGACTACCGCTGGCTGGAAAACTGGGACGACCCCGCCGTGAAGCAGTGGAGCGCTGCGGAAAACGCGCGCACCCGCGAATATCTCGATCACCTGCCGGCCCGCGCCGCCATCAAAGATCGCCTGAAACAGCTCATCGGCGGCAGCTCCGCTTCGTATTCCAGTCTGCAATTCCGCGCCGGAATGTTGTTTGCCGAAAAATACCAGCCGCCCCAGCAGCAGCCTGTGCTGGTCGTCCTGCGCTCGGCCGACGACCCTGCCAGCGCGAAAATCATCTTCGACCCGAACACCGCGAGCGCCAAGGGTTCGGTCGCAATGGATTTCTACGTGCCCTCGTTCGGCGGCAAATACGTCGCCGCCGCGCTCTCGCAAAATGGATCGGAAGACGCCTCGGCGCACATCATTGACGTGGCCACGGGAAAGGAATTGTCCGACGTCGTCCCCCGCGTGAACTTCGCCACCGGCGGCGGCAGCATTGCGTGGAAGGCCGACAGCTCCGGCTTCTACTACACGCGCTATCCCCAGGGCAGCGAGCGTCCGCCCGAAGACGCCAACTTCTACCAGCAGGTCTACTTTCACAAGCTCGGCACGGACCCTAAACAGGACGCCTACGTCCTCGGCAAAGATTTTCCCCGCATCGCGGAAGTTCATCTCCTCGCCAGCGACGACGGCGAATGGCTGCTGGCCTCGGTGGGTAACGGCGATGGCGGCCAGTTCGCCCACTACCTGATGGATTCCGACGGCAAGTGGGCCCAGATCACGCACTTCGAAGACGGAATTGTTTCAGTGAAGTTTGGCGTGGATTCGGCGCTCTACCTGCTCTCGCGCAAAAACGCGCCGCGCGGCCAGATTCTGCGGTTGCCGCTCTCGCACCTCGATCTGGCGCAGGCCAAGGTCGTGGTTCCGCAGACTCCGGGCGGCACTAACGAAAGCGATCGCGCTTCAATCGAAGGTTTCATTCCCACCGTGGATCGTCTCTACGTGATCGACATTCTGGGTGGACCTTCGCGGGTCCGCGTCTTCGGACGAAAAACTTCGGAGCGTGGCCAGCGCGGCGCAGCGCCAACATTCGAACCCATGGGGGAAGTGCCGCTGCCGCCGATTTCCTCCGTCGGACAGATGATTCCGGCCGGCGGCGGCGATGTGCTGTTTCTTACTTCAACGTTTCTCAATCCTCCCGCCTGGTACCGCTTCGACGCCACCGAGGGAAAAGCGGTTCCCACGGCGCTGTTCCAGACTTCGCCGATCCACTTCGACGACGCCGAAGTGGTGCGCGACTTTGCCACCTCCAAAGACGGCACGCGCGTTCCCATCAACATCATCCGGCTAAAGACCACGAAGCTTGATGGCTCAAACCCGGTGCTGCTCAGCGGCTATGGCGGATACGGCATCAGCACCAAGCCGGGCTTCGTCGGCTCGTCCGCGCGCCTCTGGCTCGATCAGGGCGGCGTGCTGGTGCGCGCCAACCTGCGCGGCGGCGCTGAATACGGCGAGGAATGGCACCTGGCCGGTAACCTCACGCGCAAGCAGAACGTCTTCGATGACTTTCTGGCCTGCGCGCAATATCTGATTGACCAGAAATACACTTCGCCGGCTCACCTCGCGATTCTCGGCGGCAGCAACGGAGGTCTGCTGATGGGCGCGGCCTTCACCCAGCGTCCCGATCTGTTTCGCGCGGTCGTGTCATACGTCGGCATCTATGACATGCTGCGCGTCGAACTCGATCCCAACGGCGCGTTCAACGTCACCGAATTCGGCACCGTGAGAGATCCTGACCAGTTCAAGGCGCTCTACGCCTACTCGCCGTACCATCACGTGCAGGACGGCACGGCCTATCCCGCGATCCTGATGCCCACGGGAGAAAACGATCACCGCGTCAATCCCATGCAGTCTCGGAAGATGATCGCGCGCCTGCAGGCCGCCGACAGTTCCGGCCATCCCATCCTGCTGCGCACGTCATCCAGCGCCGGCCACGGCATCGGAACTTCACTCGATGAAGCCATCGAGCAGAACGCCGACGTTTACAGCTTTCTGTTTGATCAGCTGGGGATGCAGTTCAGCACGGCCGGAAGATGAACGTGAGCGGAAATATCCGGGCAACGCAAACTACTTCAGAAACTGGAATGAATCGCGTGCCTGCCCGAGGCAGCGATTGACTTCGACCCAGTCGGCCCTGGTGAGCTTTCTATCTGGAGGATCGACGTTGGCAGTCGCCACATTGATTCCCATCTGGTAGCACTTCCCTCGATGAAACGTGCGGTACACATGCCCACCCACACTTTGGTTCATTCCCGCTTCGCCAAATGCGAAAACGGCAAACGACACGCCATTAATCCTGGCGCGAGGACGCTTGACGAATATCTGATCCTCTGGCCCCGACATGCAGTCCTGCTCAGTCGCGACTTGGTTCACCATTTCCACGGAAAACGTGGCTGCTTCGAAGGCGCCAGTGTCAGTGAATTTACTCCTGGGATAAGCAAAGCAAGCAATTGCTGTATTGTCCTCGCCCGCTTCCGCATCGCACACTGGGTGATACGCGGCACAGTTTTCGGCGGGAATCCAATGATAACCACCGCCAGTTCCCTGCGCTTTCTGCTGACAGTGAATCAGCAGGCTTGAGTAGCGAAACGTGAACATGCCGTCAGGTGCGGTAAAGATCTCCGGGCTGAGATTTTGAGCCCATGATTTCGCTGCGCCGGCCATCAAAAAAAACGTGAACAGGCACACGAACATCGAGGCCAAGGTTTTTCCGAGGAGAGTACTCCCGTTTCTCGGACGCCGATACAGGATATTCATCATCAGCTGCACCTCTGGCCTCAGACAGCGCCCCTTGGGGGCCAAGGCAACCGGACTTACTGGTTAGGCGCTCAGTCGTCGTCGCCGCCGCTCGAACGTGGGCGGAAGCATGCGCCGCTCTGGTCGCAGCGCTACTTCTTCGCGCCCACCGCGCCCAGGCACTTGCCGTACAGCTCGAGCAGGTGGTCGGCGTATTCTTCCGGCTTGGCGGCGGAACCGGTGCCCTGAAATCCCACGCCCGACGAGGCGGTGCGGCCGTATCCCGTAGTCATGGCGATGAACTTCATCAGATCGAGTGCGATGTCTTCGTTGCGGCGCCCAGAGCCCGAGCCTGTGCCCGAAGCTTCTTCCATGAGTCCTTCTCCTGTTCCTCTTGCGGAAACGGCGGGTATCTCGTCGTCTTCGAAATCTTCGTCGTCGAGGAATGGCATGATGCCAGATTGCTCCGTCAGCGATGATAGCAGAGGACGGCTTCCGGCTTCTGGCCCTCGGCTTCCGCGCTGGATTGTCATCCTGAGCAAAGCGAAGGATGACAAGCAAGTGCGGAAGGCTGCCCGCTATCTCTTCACTTCGCTCATCAGGGCCAGCAGGTTCTCTTCGCTGTCGCGGAAGAAGGTCATCCACAAATCGTGGTCGGGCATGCGTGCCAGCATGTGGGGCTCGTCCTCAAAGCGCACGCCGGCTTGCTTCATGCGGGCATGCGCCGCCTGAATGTCAGGCACGGCGAAATACAGAATGGAGCTGGCGTGATCAAACTCCTGCTTTTCCGGGCGATCGAGCATCAGCCGGACTCCGCCGCAGTCGAAGAATGCCAGCCCCGGCGGCGCCTTGAACAACAGTTTGAGTCCCAGCACGTTTTCGTAGAACGCCGCCGCGCGCTCCACGTCGTAGGTGCGAATCTGGATTTGTCCGAGGCGCGTGATTGTGGTGTCCGCCGTGATTGCCGTCGTCGCTTCCGTCATGGGCTTGACCCCCTCCGTCATATTGATTAGCATAGCTAACTATATTCAGGATCACATGTCAACTGAAAAAAGTTCAACCGAAAAACGCGCGGCCGAAAAAAGTTCGGCCGAAAACAATACGCCGCAACCTGGCGGACTCCCACCGAGCCCCGACGCCACGGCCATCGCCGACCGGCTGCACTCGGCGGCGATTCACCTGCTGCGCCGGGTGCGAAAGCAGGACGTCGCCACCGGCGAAGGCCCGGCGCGTCTTTCGGCGCTCTCTGTGCTGGTTTTCGGCGGCCCAAAAACTCTGGGCGAACTGGCCGCCGCCGAGCAGGTCAAGCCGCCAACCATGAGCCGCATTGTGGCCGGCCTGCGCCGCAGCCGCCTGGTCACCATCACCGCCGACCCTCACGACGCCCGCCGCATGCGCATCCGCGCCACCGCCAAGGGCACGCGGCTCCTGCAGAAAGGACGCGAGATGCGCATCGCCTACCTCGCTTCTCATCTCGATACGCTCACCTCCGAAGAGTTGGCCAAGCTCGGTGAGGCTGTGGAAATCCTCAAAAGATTGCTGGAAATCTGGCGCTGATTTCCGTTTATCGGTAATCGAAGCGGGGGTACTATGGATAGATGAAAAGGCCCGCGCAATGCGGGATACTGATCAGTCTCGGGGTCTGGGTCGAAGTGTGCTGTGACAAGGTTGGCGGAGAACCGAGTCAGCCGCATTCCCGGTGAACTGCTCCCTGCGACACTATTTTCTTACAAAGCATTCCTGATGAAAGATACTGCAATGCCACGCACGCGCATCGTCGTGACCGTTGCCGGCCTGTTATGGCTGGCGCACGTCGGCGTGGTTATTTTCCTTGGGCCCAAAGGTCGCGGACCGCTTCTGTCGGACCTGATTCAGCTCACGCTGGGCGCAGTGCTTATCTACGCCATCGTCCAGGCCAGCCGCCGCTCAGAGGGCTTGGCCCTGTCCTTCTGGCGCCTGACCGCAGTGGCTTACGCGTTCTGGTTCGTGGCGCAGAGTCTGGGCGTCTACGCCGATCTGACCGCGTCTACCGCCGTATTATGGACGAACAATCTCCTGTTCTGTTTCTGGTTCGTTCCGCTGGCCATGGCCCTGTTTCTTGACCCGGACAGCGAAGCCGGAAAACTCGACGCTCTGGTAGCGCTGGACTTCGTGCAGGCCGTGCTGGTGTGCGTCGCGGCCTACGTGTATTTCTTCTATCTGCCCAAGGCAGAATCACCGGGCGAACTGGCGCACGAGGTTTGGGGGCCATATTTTGCCGGCTACTCCTTTGTGGCGGGCGCGTTTATTCTGCGCGCCGCCATCAGCCGGGTGCGCGACGTTCGCGTCCTGTTCGGGCGGATGGGAATCTTTCTCGCTCTTTCCGGGTGCGTGGATTGGTTGTACTACTACGGGCCGGGGCGAACCATGAACCCCGGCGCATGGTTCGATCTGCTGTGGAGCATTCTGCTGATCGTCCCCCTAGGGATTGCGACGACGTGGAAACAGGCTGCGGCGCCGGAACTTTCGTTCGAAACACCGCGGCGCGAGAAGCGCATCTACACCGAGATTTTCTTTCTGCTCTACCCGCTGCTGGTACTGTTCATGTCGTTGCGCATTGCGCGCGAGCGCCTGGGATTGGCCGCCGCGGTCGTGTTTCTGTCTTTCTTGTGCTCGAGCGCGCGCTTGCTGGTCACCCAGAACCGGCTGCTGGTGGCCAAAGAGGCGTTGCGCCGCGAGGCTTCCCGCGACGGCCTGACCAGCCTGTGGAACCGCAAGGCGATTCTGGCGATTCTGGAACGCGACCTGCTGCGCGCGGAGCGCGATCAGGAGCCTGTCGGCCTGATCATGATCGACGTCGATCACTTCAAGACCATCAACGACACTCGCGGACACGCTGCCGGCGACATGGTTCTGCGCATCATTGCCAGCGGCATCGCGGCGGTGGTCCGTCCCTACGACTCGGTGGGACGCTGCGGGGGCGAAGAATTCCTGATCGTCGCTCCTGCTTGCAACATGGCCGAGACGTGGGAACTCGCCGAGCGCGTGCGCAGCCACGTTGCCGGGTGCAGCATCATGGTGGGAGGGGCGAGCGTTCAGGTCAGTCTGAGCCTTGGCGTGGCCACCGGCCAGACTGCGTCCGCGATGGAGAAACTGCTGTATGCGGCCGACTCCGCCATGTACGCGGCCAAGAATGCCGGACGGAACCGCGTCGAGCCCACCCTCGGCCGCGCCGCCAGCGCCGGCCAAAGCCCGTCGTCCGCCCCCAACCGCGATTTCTGGCTGTAGCCCGTGTGGGGCGGACACTCTTGTCCGCCGCTTTTGACCTTGCGCGGCCTGCCATGATCAACTCAACATCAAGATCAACAGCAAGAGCAGCGGACAAGAGTGTCCGCCCCACACTGGCAACCCGAACAATAATTTCCTCAACTAAATATCAGGCTCGATTGTGAGCAATCGGACTCAGACCGATGGCCCGTTAGTTGCTATAGTCAGGTCTGGTTGCAGCGGATTCAGGCCCGCGCTGGGGCGGGAGCGGGGATTTCCGCCGGGCAAATTGCAATTATGATGAAACGAATTGCACTGGTCCGGGTGGTTTGCTTTTGCCTGTTGGCGGCATGCGGAGCGGTGTGCCAACGCGCATTGCCGGATGCTCCTTCGGCGCGGGATGTGCGCCCAGCAAATCCGTTTCAAGGAATCGGCGATGAAGGGCGCTTGCCTTTGACGGTGGGCGCAGTCTCGACCGTGCTAGTTGCGGCCGGAACCCACCCTGTACCCGAGACCCCCGGGATGCAGCCGAGCGCATCGAGGTTTTTTCAGCCGGTGCCCACTCAGGCCACCCAGAATGAGCCCGTCCCCTTGATTTTCAAGCGCCTGTATCCGTCGTTGCTGAATCCGAATTTGCGCTACCGGCCGTCGGTCAGCGACAGCCTGATGGGGCGCGCCAAAGACGCGGCTTCGAGTATTTTCGTTACCCGCAGCGAGGATGGAAAGCACCGGTTCAACACTTCCTATTTCCTGCGGGTGGCGACTTCGATTGCTGCCCAGAATGCCTCCCGCACCTATCGGCCACGCTCTCGTGTAACGCCACTCGGCGACTTCGGATCGACGGTCGGCAACGATGCCGGCATGAACCTCTGGCACGAGTTTGGACCTGCGGTACGGCA
>Ga0209415_10019420_pt1 | contig 10641 bp, 9 predicted proteins | sample PeaSoiSIISIP2007_FD_187696 | JGI IMG/M metagenome (GOLD analysis project Ga0209415, IMG submission 187696) | Peat soil microbial communities from Weissenstadt, Germany - SII-SIP-2007 (SPAdes) (version 2) | ecosystem: Environmental > Terrestrial > Soil > Wetlands > Peat | place: Germany... | reverse complement strand
CCGCCTGTTGGTGACCGACTGGTACTACTACGTGTTCCAGAAATGAACTGCTTAGTCAGTGGGGTATCTTGCGCCTAGTCCTCCATAGGGAGATTCCGGAAGATCAGAATCTGCGTCGCCAGTGGAATGCACTAGTGCTGCAGATGGCGCGACCGGAGGTTTTCTACACCTATGAGTGGGCATTGGCGGTAGATCGCGCCTATCGCGCCTCCATGCCGCCATTGTTGTTTCTCGCCTACGAGGACGATTCTCTCGTTGGCGTGGCAGCGCTAGCCACCGACAGCCTGCGCCGAAGGGCGTTCTTTCTAGCCAATACGACCGCTGACTACTGCGATTTTCTGTGCGCTCCGCGGTACTACTTGGAGTTTATGGATGCAGTCTTTGCCCAACTGCGCGGGCTGAACCTGGCAAACCTGCAACTGGCAAATCTGCCGGCTGACTCCCCGACAGCCACGGCGTTGGGAGACGTTGCCGCCCGTCACCGCTACTCTGTATTTTCGCGGCCGGCATATCGATGCGCCCAGGTTGTCCTTTCTTCCCCTGAACGCAGGGAGTCCGTCCTGCAGATAGTGCACGGCAGCCAAAAGTTGGCCCGCAGTTTCAAGGTAATGGCAAAAACGGCTCCCGTTACGCTCCGACATTTGAGATCGTGGGAACAAATCGAGAGCGCTTTCCCGCGATTTGCCGAAGCCCATGTTGCCCGCTTCCTGGCCACAGGACGGATCAGCAACTTGGCTCGGCCAGAACGACGGGTATTTCTCGCCGAGTTGGCTCGGCTGCTCTCGGTACCTGGGTGGGTCACGCTGAGTCATTTGCTCCTAGGCGACCGGCCGGTGGCTTGGAACTACGGTTTCCAATTTGCCGGGAGTTGGTTTTGGTATCAGCCTACGTTCGACAGCCGATGGCAGCCGCACTCTCCAGGGTTTTGCCTGCTGTGGAAAATTGTGGAAGAGGCCTGCGAGAACCCAGAAATCAATCTTGTGGACCTCGGCTTGGGAGCCGAAGGCTATAAAGAACAGATAGCGACCGGCGAGCGTCAGACCCTGTACGTCACTGCGTCTCGTTCATCGCTGGTGAGTGTTAAGGAGGCGGCACGCTACCACACGGCAGTAGCCGTGAGGTCAGTGCCGCACCTGGAACGGTCGGTGCGAAAAGCATTGCACTCTTTCTCTTCTTTGCGCAGCGGCTCCCAGGCCGGAGCCGCTTCAAGTTTATCCGGGCGATTGTTACGCTGGTGCGGCAGGGAGCTCTTGGATAGACGGGAGGTGTTTTTCTTCGAGTCGCCGCGGAATGGGGAAGTGGCGGTGGAGCCACTGGAGCAACATGCGCTCTCGCTCCAGCCGGTCAACCTGGAAACCCTTGCCGCGGTCGCCATGAATACGGACGATCAGGAGACTTTGGCGTACCTATTGCGGGCAGCCGGCAGATTGCGGGCAAAGTTCGGTCAGGCTTTCGCTCTGGTCGCCGAGGGGGGGGCGCCGGTACATCTCTGCTGGGTAGCTGACTTTAACAACTTCCACATGTCGGAACTCAACCACAAGCTCGTGGCCCCCTCGCTCGATTCGGTGCTGCTGTTCGATTGTTTCACGCCGGGCTCAGCCCGGGGCCGGGGCTACTATGGCATGGCAATTTCTGCCGTGGCTGAGCAGTTGCGCGCGGCGGGGAAACGGCCATGGATCTTCTCCAGTATTGCCAATGTTTCGTCCCTCCGCGGGATCGAGAAGACCAGGTTTGTGCGAAGATTCTCGTTGTGTCGCAGCCGCGTGCTTTTTATGGATAGGTCAGTCCGCTCACGGCTCCTGATAAGTGCGGAACCGCTTTCTGAGGTCCCTTCTGCGGGTTAGGATTCTGGGTTGGCTTTACTAAGGGAGAAATGGCGCCTGCGAATCTGATTCCGGACTTACAACCGAGCCCACCAGCCGAGCACAGATTTCGGCAACAGATGGGGCAGATATCCCGCCACTCGTCGGTGTTCTTCGCGGGCACCGTCTTCACAGCGGCGGCGGGGTACCTGTTCAAGGTCTACTTGGCGAGGTTTCTGGGTGCTGAAGCCCTGGGAATCTATACCTTGGGCATGACGCTCGTGGGCTTCCTGGGCGTTTTTAATGCGCTGGGACTCCCTCAAACAGCCGTGCGCTTTGTCTCCGCCTACACCGCTACTGGGAAAATGGAACTGCTGCGGGGGTTTATTGCCCATGGCATCTTGTTCCTGCTGGCCAGCAATCTGTTGCTGGGCGGGGGAATGTTGCTGGCTGGGCGATGGATTGCAGTGCACTTCTACCACACCCCGGCGCTGAGCCAATATTTGGGACTGTTCGCGCTCATCATGTTTTTGGGCGCGCTGACCACGTTTCTAGGCCAAGTGTTGGCGGGGTACAAGGACGTCGCGCGGCGGACAGTGATCACAAATTTCATCGGCACACCTTTAGTCATGGTCTTGACGATTGTACTGGTCACTTTGGGACTGGGGCTGTGGGGTTACATCTTTGCTCAGGTAGCAGCTCCGGTCGTGGTGCTTGTGCTGTTGGCGACTGCAGTCTGGAAGCTTACCCCCAAGGCGGCGCGATCTTTTTCCGGTCCGCTGCCGGGTCTGGAGAAACAAGTACTTTCATTTTCCACGGTGGCATTTGGCGTCAGTTTTCTGGAGTTCACCATGGGGCAGGCCGACAAGGTGCTAATCGGCTTTTATTTGAATGCCCGCGAAGTGGGTATTTATGCCGTCGCAGCGGCGCTGGTGGTTTTCGTCCCGATCATTCTGCAATCCGTTAACCAAATATTTTCGCCCACGATTTCTGACCTGCACGCGCGTGGGGATTCACAATTGCTTAGCCGAATCTTTCAAACCCTAACCAAGTGGATCCTGGGGCTTACGCTTCCGCTGGCCGGCGTGATGATACTTTTTTCGCGCCCCTTGATGCGGATTTTTGGCCACGATTTCGAGGCGGGCTGGCCGATTCTGGTCATTGGAACTCTGGGGCAGCTGGTAAACTGCGGAGTTGGCTCGGTGGGCTATCTCTTGCTCATGTCCGGCAGGGAACGCCGCTTAATTAGGATCCAAACGGTGATGGCGGCAGCGATGATCGCGCTCAATCTCTTGTTGATTCCGCGGTGGGGCATTATTGGCGCGGCGGTGGCCGCGGCCGTCACGAATTTGGCCTCGAACCTCTGGTACCTGAAAGAGGTCCATGCCACGATGGGATTGTTCCCCTATACGCGCAGCTATATCAGGCTGGCGCCTCCGATTGCCGCTATGGCGCTGGTATTGTGGTTGCTGCGCGCCGGGTTCGGCGGACTTCGACCGGAATGGGTTGTGATAGGCCTCGCCCTGGTGCTGGGCTACCTGTCATTTGTAGCCGTCGCACTCCTGGTCGGCCTGGGCGCAGACGATCGCCTGATTGCCCGAGCCATCTGGGAAAGGCTGCACGGCGTATATCGGAAGATCGAGGTGGGCTTGTGATGGCGGAAGGTACACGCGATGTGAAGCTGGCCTCCTCACTTTGCGATGCGGCGGAAGAGAAGTTCGGCGCGCGTTTTGGCGGGCTCGAACCCTTTCTGAATTCTGTATTGCGGGAATTGGTGCGCGACGATTCCGCTCAAATGGATGAGAACGAACAGCGCATCGTGGAAGAAAGGCTCAGGGATCTGGGCTACATCTAGCTGCGGTTCTGTGTTCCCTACACCGGCATGTCCTTCACTGAAACGCCGAGCCAAGTCCAAGACATCGGCCGGGACCGCTTCTATCCCTCGCTTACGAATCCCAATTGGTTGGTGTTACGGAAGCGTCGAGAACTGTTCAAGCGCTGGCTCGGTGGGTTGCCGCAGCAGAATCTCAGCGTGCTTGATGTGGGTGGCCGTATTCAGCCTTATCGCTGTTTGCTGGGGGATCGATGTAACAGGTATGTAGCTGTTGATTTGCGCACGACTCCGCTTGTGAACGTCATCGCGAAGGGACAGCAACTACCCTTCGGAGATGCCAGTTTCGATCTGGTTTTCTGCACTCAAGTGCTGGAATATGTGGCTGAGCCACAGCTTGTTGTCAATGAGATTCATCGTGCTCTTAAGGAGGGCGGCTTTCTCTTGGTCAGCGTTCCCGCGGTATTTCCTCGGGACAGCGATATCGAGTACTGGCGCTTTCTGCCCTCCGCATTGGGACATTTACTGGCTGGTTTCTCGCACGTTGACCTGGCGTCGGAAGGAAACAGCTTGACCGGCCTCATTCGTACCCTGAGCGTTTGCCTGGTTATGTTCGCCAGGCCCCTGTTACTCGGCAAAATTCTTTCTTTCACTGTTGTTCCAGTGCTAAACATTCTGGGAGCTTTGCTGGAAGTCCTGATCCCGGTTAGCGACGATCGTTTCACGGCAAATTTTAGCGCTCTCGCTCGTAAGTGAGAATAGTAAAGTGGGGTAGAGCGCGTCCCTGCTTCGTCGGCTGCGATGCTTCGTTGCTGAGTACCTCACGTTCCGGTACAATTCCGGCTAATCCACTGAACTATGACCCTTGGTGGCTTGGGATAAACGTGAGTTCCACACTCATTGCGGCACCAGCTCGCCTAACTGACTCGGAACTCCGTGATTTGCTGCTCCTATACCGTCGTCAGAACTGGGCGGGGATCCAAACGCCGCAGTGGCAGGAACGAATTGTTGACGGCATTCTGAACGACGATGGGCAGGCTGTGTTCGAACCGCTCGCAAGTTTCTGGCACTCCTCGCCTGCCAGCCGAGTGCTCGATATTGGTTCCGGGGTTGGTTCCTTTGTGGTGGCCTGCCGTCGGCGAGGTCTAGCTGCTTTCGGTATCGAACCGGACCGGATCGGTCGAGGAGCTGGTCTTACCGCAATCCAGATCGCACGGCGCCGCACTCAGGATTCGGTGTTTGTCGCTGCCGTGGGTGAGCGTTTGCCCTTCCCCGATTGCAGCTTCGATCTCGTCTGCATGAATCAAGTGATGGAGCACGTCGGCAATCAGATTGACGTGCTGCGCGAAGCGGTCCGTGTCTTGCGACCGGGTGGTGTGCTCTACCTGGCCAGTCCAAACTATCTCCGGTTCTATGAGCCGCACTACAAGATATTCTGGATTCCGTTGTTGCCTAAATGGCTCGGCACTCGGTACTTAAGAGTCCGGGGACGCGATCCCATCTTGCTTCACCAGCTCACGTACACGACAAATGTAAGCTTGCGGGCGCTTTTTCGGGAATTCGGCGCTGACCTTAGAGTCATTGATCCACACCGAGAGCAGTTTCTGAGCAAGTGTGAGCATGGTGGTTTTCTGAGCAAGCGGGCACAATTGGCGAGCAGACTGATGAGGATGCCGGTGATCGGTCCTATCGTGAGACGGGCCGCTTTGTGGTTCCTGAGCGCAACGGAAGGAGGGTGCGAGCTGTTGGCCATCCGCAATCCAGGCGCTTTGAATCCCTCATGTTGAACCTGGCTGGTCGGCTGTGGCACCGGCACCGATTACAGGGTTCCCACGCTTTCTGCTCCCGCCCCTTGGTCCTTCTGCAGAGCGACGATTGGGGCCGGGTCGGTGTGCGGGACGAAGAAGGCGCCGAACTGCTTCGGGCTGGCGGAGTGAGCCTCGGCGAGCGTCCTTATGACTTCTACACCCTCGAAACGGCCGACGATGTCATTGCACTCCGTAATTTGCTGAAAGGTCATCGCGACTCGACCGGCCGGTGCGCCTGCCTGGTCATGAATTTTGTCATGGCCAACCTGGACTTTGCCAAAATGGCGGCAGGTGGCTTTCAGCAAATTCAGCTGCTGGCCCTGACGGAGGGCCTGCCCGGTAAGTGGAGTCGCCCAGGCTTATTCAATGCTTACCGCCAAGGAGTCGCTGACGGAGTCTTTTACCCCGCGCTGCACGGCCTCACCCATTTTTGCCGAGTGCCCGTCGAAGATGCAATGACTCGAGACGGCAAGCGGCGCGAACTGCTTCGCACTCTTTGGAAAGCAGAGACTCCGTACATCCATTGGCGGATGCCCTGGGTGGGCTATGAATACTGCAATCCCGCAAAACCCCGGCAGGGTTTTCTGACGGCGGAAATGCAAAGCGGCATGGTCCAGGAGGCGGCAAGCCTTTTTGCCGCCTTTTTTGGCGTGCCTCCAGTCTCGGCCTGTGCCCCAGGGTATCGTGCCAACCATGATACCCATGCCGCATGGTCCAAATGCGGTGTGCGGGTGGCCCAAAACGGCAGCGGCACGTCGCTGCCGCCGCACATCGATGATTGCGGGATCCTGAACCTGCAGCGGACAATTGATTTCGAACCTGGCGTGCAGGAATTGCCGCTCGAAACCTACATGCAGCTTGCCGAAGACAGTTTCGCGCGAGGTGTGCCCGCCATCATTTCCGTGCACGCCATCAATTTCCATTCGTCGCTAAAGGATTTTCGCGGATCCACGCTTCGCGCTCTGGATCGTTTCCTCTCGGCGCTGGAGAGGAAATATCCCGATCTTCTATATGTACACGATGGTGACATGTATGAAATTGTCACCCAAGGCAGGTTCAGGTCCGCCAATGGCGTGGTTTCTGTTGCCATTCAACAACGAGACGGTACGAAGTCCCGTGCCTCCGCCTGGAGTGCGAAATAGATGGGGACGCCACAATCGCTGGTGCTGATGACGGTGGATTGCATGCGGGCTGACCATGCCAGCTTTCTCGGCTATGATCGCCCAACCACTCCCTTTCTTGCGACGCTGGCTGCCGAGAGTCTGGTCTTTCGCAATGCGATCGTAAGCGGCGCCCCAACCTACTATTCCTTTCCGTCCATGGTGGCGTCGCGGCACCCCCTGGCGTTGGGGCGTGATGTTGTCGGTCTGGCTCCGGAAGAGCCTACCATCGCGACGGCTCTTGCGGAGTCCGGCTATGCCACCGCGGCTTTTGTCGCGGGCAATCCTTACTTAACTCCCCGTTTCGGATATGACACCGGATTTGACGTCTTCCGCGATTTCTTGGCTGCCGGGGAGGGTCCTATTCCGGACGGTTTAGACACTCCCAGCGGCATGGGAAACGCCAGATCCGTTAGCCGCATCAACCGCAGTCTGGCAGAGCTTGCTCATAAGCTCGGTTCCCTGGGTTCGCTGTACGACGAGCTTTATTTCCGGTATTGCCAGCGAGTTGTAGCGTCGACTCCGCAGACTTTGGATGAGTTGCGCCGCTTTCCTGCCGCTGACGTGATTGTAGATCAGGCGTGCGAATGGCTCGCGGGAGTTGCGGGCAGGCCATTCTTCCTGTGGTTGCATTTCATGGACCCACACTCCCCATACTATCCACCGCAGGAGGCGTTAAACCTGCTGGGCTATAGCCACGTGGATGCTTCCCAGGCCAGATACCTGAATTCCTACTGGAACCGGGGCGACCTAGGTCCGAACCGTTTGCGGCGCCACCGTGAAGAGGTAATCAGGCTGTACGACGCCGGTATCCGCTGGACCGATGCGCAAGCTGCCAGACTGGTGGATGTACTTCGCCAGCGCGGCGTTTGGGAAAACTGCGTGCTAGCCTTCACCGCCGATCATGGTGAAGAATTCCTCGACCACGGCGATCGCTACCATGCTCCACGGAAAGTCACTGAAGAGTTGGTCCACGTACCGCTATTGATCCGAGTATCTGGCATCAGCCGGACAGAACCGGTCAACCTACCCTTCAGCCTTCTTGATCTGGCTCCCACGCTCTTGGAAGTTGTGGATGCCCAGGTGCCCGGAAGTTTTCGCGGAAGCGGCCGCTGGGCGCAGCTGCAGAACGGCTTGAGTTGGGAGCAGCCGGCAATCATCGAGTGTGTGACCGGTTGCACCAATCCATTTCGCATGGATAAGCGCTTGGGTGCGCGGATTCTCGGCGTTCGTGAAGGACGCTACAAACTTGTGATCGACTTCGGCAATTCGAGCGAAGCCTTTTTCGACTTAGAGAGCGACCCCGCCGAACTACGGCCTTTGCCTCCCGACGCCGAAAAGCCAGTGCGCCGCCGCTTGCTGGAGCGGGCCCGCCACCATCTCGCGAGTTCCTTGCAGTCACGCGACCCAGATGCCCGGCTGGCTGCGCGCCTCCGTGATCTTCGGCTAGAATGGGCCAACTAGCTACTGCGATTTCCACCCGGCATGTCGTCATTCACACCACTCGCAACGCGGCTATCTAACGAAACTCGCATGAGAAGGATTCGCGTATTGGTGGACAGCCATGCCGATGAGGGCCTTACTAACGCGCAGATGAGCAACGCTCGTGAGATCGTTCGGCGATTGAATTCCGAGCGATTCGAAATTAGCATCTTTCACCGGGGCGCGGCAGATCCGCGGCTGGTTCAGCGCCCTAACACTCGGCTCGTCCAATTGCCCCAGCGCCGACAGACGGTCACAGTCCTGCGTGAGTTCTTGTGGGGGAAGCATGACATTCTTTTTTACTTGAAAGTTTCTCCCGCCGCGAGGTTGTATCTGTCCCTTCGCGGTATTTTGCGGGACAGGCGCCCGATTGTTGGCACGATCGAGTCCCAGTGTGACTTCCGCAACGAGCCCACAATCAAACCGGAGGACGTACGCTACTGGGAACACACGATCTTGCGCTGCGATTATTTGTTCAGTAATTCCCACTCGGTGAAGAAAAGCCTGCAAACCGAGTACGGGGCCTCCAGTGAGGTTGTGCCCACAGGCGTTGATGCACAGGTCTTTACTCCGGATTGGAAGCGGCCGCCGAATGCGCGCCCGCGAGTGCTTTTCGTGGGATCGCTGCGTCCCTTTAAAGGGCCACAACTCCTGCTGCAGGCGGCACCTCGTTTTCCGGATGCCGATTTTGTCGTCGTTGGAGATGGGATGCTGGCTTCGGAACTTGCAAAGTGTGTGGAGCGAGAGCGGCTTGCGAATGTCCGGCTCACGGGCAGCTTGGAGGCGAACCGCCTGCGCGAGGAATATCAGCGGGCCGACGTGTTTCTTTTTCCCTCGCGCTGGGAGGGCTCACCCAAGGTCATTCTGGAAGCTGCTGCTTGTGGCTTGCCGGTGATTGCTCGCAAGGATTACGAACCAGAGACTGTAATCGATGGCCAGACGGGCTATGTCGTGGCCTCTGATGACGAGGTATTTGTCCGCCTGGGTGAACTGCTCCGTCGACCGGAGCTTCGACGGAGTCTCGGACAAGCTGGCCGAAAGCACGCTGAGCGATTCGACTGGGACCAGATCGTGCGGCGCTGGGAGGAAATTTTTCTCTCGCTGATGTCGCAGAGGGCGGATCATCGCGTACCATGAGGCTCGCTTGCCTTCCATGTCAGCAGACCTGAGGACTCCCGCCGCCGAAGCGCTGCACGTGCTGACGCTGACTCCTTTCTACCCCAATCTGGAAAATGATGCCCAAGGCTGTTTTGTCGCCGAGCCTTTGCCCTGGATCGAGCAATTGGGAGTCGTGAACTCGGTGATTGCGGTGCGGCCCTTTTATCACGGACGTGTGCGGCCTAGCCAAGCCGCAGTACCGGCAAGGTGGAGTCACTTCGTTTCGCTGCCGGGAAATTTCGGCCTGTCGAGCTCAGGGGCTTTCTTGTTTGCCAGTATTCTGACCCGGGTGCGCCGTCTACATCGCCTGAATCCGGTTCACGTGATTCACTCGCATTCGGCGCTGCCATGCGGCCATGCCGCCGCCCTCCTGAGCCGGGAACTACACATTCCTTTCGTTGTGACCGTCCACGGCTTGGATGCATATTCCACCTACCAGATGCGGGGACGAGTGAGAGAGTGGAGAAAGCGCGTGTCGCAGATGGTGTACCGGTCGGCTTCGCGGGTGATCTGCGTCAGCAACAAGGTTCAGGAGCAAGTCCTACAAGGCTTGACAGTTCCTGCGAAAACCGTGGTTGTGTACAACGGCGTAGATCCGCAAATATTTGCTCCTGCGGACGGCGGGGGCGACTCCTCCGGCACCATCCTGAGCGTTGGCGGCTTCACTCCAATCAAGGGGCAAGACTCGTTGTTGCGAGCCTTTGCCGCCATCCATTGGCGCTTTCCGAATATTTCCTGTGAGTTGATCGGTGAGGGACCGGAGCGTTCCCGTGTGGGCGCGTTGGCGGTCGATCTCGGGATGGCTGGCAAGGTCCAGTTTAGGGGACGCCAAACTCGAAGCCAAGTTGCCGAGGCGATGCGGCGCTGCACTTTTTTTGCGTTGCCCAGCCGCTACGAAGGTTTGGGTTGTGTTTACCTAGAGGCGATGTCGACGGAGAAGGCCGTGATCGCATGTTGGGGGCAGGGCATTGATGAGGTCGTTCAGCATGCGGAGAATGGCTGGCTGGTTGACCCCGATGATCTGCCCGGACTCAGCAACGCGCTTTCGGAGTTGCTGGCGAACCCAGGGCTTCGGCGGCATATAGGGACCGCGGCGCGCCAAACAATCCTGCAGAACTTCACCCTGGCCCACCAAGCGGCACGGCTGGTCCAGCTTTACGGGGAGTGTCGCGCATGAGACACCGCCTGGTACTTTTGACCGAGATCATCGCACCCTATCGGATTCCGGTTTTCAACGTGTTGGCGCAACACCCGGAAATTGATCTGCACGTCATCTTCCTGGCGGAAACCGATCCCACCCTGCGCGATTGGTTGGTCTACAGGGACGAGATTCACTTTTCCTATCAGATTCTTCCCTCATGGAGGCGAAAGATTGGCAGGCTTAATCTTCTGCTCCACTG
>Ga0209415_10019419_pt1 | contig 10643 bp, 9 predicted proteins | sample PeaSoiSIISIP2007_FD_187696 | JGI IMG/M metagenome (GOLD analysis project Ga0209415, IMG submission 187696) | Peat soil microbial communities from Weissenstadt, Germany - SII-SIP-2007 (SPAdes) (version 2) | ecosystem: Environmental > Terrestrial > Soil > Wetlands > Peat | place: Germany... | reverse complement strand
TTGTCTTCATCGAGCAGGATCTTCTCCATCAGTTCGCGCGAACCATTGTCGCCGGCAGCCACGCTGGCCTTGATCCCTTCGTTCAGGCGTTTCACCGCCGTATATTCGAGCTGCAAATCGTTCTCCAGTTGCTGCTTCACGGTTTGCCCGATATTGATCTTGAAGTAGTCAGTCATGTTGGGAGCGCCGTCGAGGTAGAGGATGCGCTCCATCAGAATTTCGGCGTGCTGCATTTCTTCAATGGATTCCTTGCGGATCTGCTTCGCCATCCGTTCATAGCCCCAGTTCTCGCACATCTCGGCGTGCAGAAAATACTGGTTGATGGCCGTGAGCTCGGCTTTGAGCACTTCGTTCAGAATGGCAATGATCTTTGCGTCGCCTTTCATAGTTTGCCTCTCTTCTTTCTCTCTTCTTTTTTGCAGCGCGGAATTCGACAGACGAAGTTCTCAGTTCCCAGGTGAAAACTTGTACCTGAGACTGAAAACTGGAACAGAGAATTGTACTAGAAGAGGAGAATCAGGAACGGGAACCCGACGCCGCGGCCGTGGCGCTGGGCGTTTCCGGCGCTGCCGGAAGGCCGTTGGTTGGTGCGACGGGCTTGGCTGGAGCCGTGCCCTCAACTACGCGATGATTCAGGCAGTAGAGCGCGAGTTCCAAACGGTCGGCTACTCCCAGCTTGTCGTAAACCTTGCGCAGATAGTTCTTGACGACCTGCTCGGTGGTGCCGACTCTCAGAGCGATTTCTTTGTTTTTCATTCCCTGCGTGACACAGGAGACGATGAGCGACTCTTTGGGCGTGAGCGACACTTTAGCGCGCGAACCTGTCGGACGCACCCCTTGCGTGCGATAAGCCTGCATCACCCATCCGATCGCGCGGCTGTCGAGCCAAGGTTCTCCCTGAGCGACTTTGCGCAGACATTCCACCAGCATTTCCGGCTCTATTTCGCGCGAAACGATGGCATGAGCGCCGCGCCGGAACATTTCCAACGTCATCTCCTGGTCAGGCTCCTGCAGCACGACGACCAAACGGCAGCTCGCGTTTTGCCGGAGAAGATCGGAAACTGCATCGGCTGGATTCGGAGACAGGAGCGCTTCGAAGATCACAACGTCAGCCGAAAATTTTTGGATGGCGGTAACGGTCTGATCGAAACTCTCGGCTTGACCGACAACCCGTATGTCGTCTTCGAGCGCGAAGATCTTGCGCAACCCGGCGCGGAATATGGCTTGGGTATCCGCCACAATCACGCGGATCGTGCCTTTGCCGTCGTCAGGCTGAAAGCCTTCGCCTGATTCGACGCCGACTGGATTGCTGCCCGAAGTGCTGACCGACGTGCTACCCATCCGTCCTCTTTTCGCGCCCTACCAAGCGCGACTGCTCTTTCCACTTCTGTCCAGCAGAACAACGCAAACTATTTGCGCTCAAAACGGTATTCATCGATGACCACGCCGACTCCACGCCGCCCACCATCTTCAAAACTGCGCACCACCCGCCCGCGACAGTCCACTTGCACATCGGCTTCTGCGCCCACGACATCGGCGGGAAGAGAGAGCGTAAAATCGACCGCGGAACCAACCGGCACGTCGGCATCCATGCGGAACAGGACGCCATTGGCGGAAATGTTCTCGGTTTCGACCGACTTTAACGCCACTGCCGCGCCCGCAACTCCAGACTGGCTGACTGCCGACTTCAATGCGACCGGCAGTTTAATCGGGAAGCGCGGCGCGCCTTGTACGTCCGCATAACTTCTTCGACTCTTGCTGACATCAGCAGCGGTTCCCTTAGCGGCTTCAGACACGTTTGCGACGACCTTCCTTCCGGTTCGTGCCGTGCACCACTCCGATTGAGCATGTGCACATTTCAGGGCGAGATTACACCCCGGCAGGGGACGATGAAAAGTTACGGAAGTCATGGAACAAAGGCAGCGAAATGTCGGTGGTACAGGGACTTAGGGGCGTAGCGAAGGTTTACGTGCGGCCAACGCTGCAACAGTCTGCGCGAAACTTTAGCCCTTAGCGCTTAGCTGTTAGTTTTGAACTCGGCCAGGATATGTCCGCGATTGGCACCCATTGGAAATGGCTCGATGCTCAAAACCTGGTTGCCTCCGTAAAATTGAATGCCCTTACTTTCATAGCTGGCACCACCATGTCGAACGATTCCTCTCCGCAAGCGCGAACCGGAACGCTCATCGTTTCCACATTCGACAACATCGAAATCAGGCTTTCGTTGAACCGGAAATTGCGCAGACCGCACTGCACTTTACCGTTCTCTACCAGAAAGGTCCCGTCGCGGGTCATGCCGGTCACGATCTTTTCGTAGGGATCAACTTCGCGGATGTACCACAGTCGCGTCACCAGCACGCCGCGCTCGGTGGAGGCGACCATCTCTTCAACAGTTGCCAGCTTTTCTGGCGCGCCGAAAACAATGTTCAGCGGCATCTCTCCCATCTCGTTCGGCAAGGGGAACCCATGCCCGGTGGGTTCGATGACGCCAACCTTCGCCGCATTCTCGGAATTCTTCATCTTCCGCGCCGTGGCGCGCGCATACACCACGCGCGTGACCACGCCGTTTTCGACCAACTGCACGCGCTGGCGCCGCATGCCCTCGCCGTCGAAGGGCGAACCCGCTTGCAGAGGGTGCGCGGCGTCATCGCAGATGTTGATGTTCTCACCGAACAGTTTCGAGCCGATGCGTTCGTTTAGAAACGAGCGTTGGTCGAGAATCGCGACGCCGCTGTAATCCCAGAACATGAAGCCAACAATGTCGAGAACAGCAGCCGGTTCGAGAATGACCGTGTACTTCCCCGGCGGAATCTCCCGCGGATGGGCGGACTCGACCGCCTTTTGCGCCGCCGTCTCCGCCAGGCGCGCGGGATCGAGGTTCCTGACGTCGGGCGAATTCAGTTTCTGCCAGCCGGAAGAATCCTCGGCCAGCATAGAAATCGAAATCTCAGCCAGCGTCTGGCGATGCCAATTTGCCAGACCGTGCGAATTGAAGATTCCTTCCCGGGATTCGGAGTTCGAGTAGATGCCCGCCGTCGTCAGCTTGTGCTGCCCGGCGATGGCGACGACACTCTTGACCACCTCGGCACGATCGGCTGGCGTGATTGCCGCAGTCCCCTCAAAAAACCGCGTGGCGCGGACACTCTTGTCCGCGGACTGCTCCCCGAAATTTGCCTCTTCCGTCGTCGGCATCGGCAGCAAGTCTGGATCCGGTTCTTGCACACGAGCGAGACTCTCCGACCCAGCAACGACGCGCCGAAGGCTCTCGTCGTCAAACTGATTGGTGGTGGCGCGCGCTGTGCGTCCGGCAAAATTTGTGCGGATCGAAACGACGGAGTTCTCTTCCTCCACATTTTGATGAATGGTGTTGTTCGCGAATCGGGTCAGGGCGAAGCGGGAGCCGGTAAAGATGGCTTCGACCTCGTCGGCGGAGGAAAAGCGGCGAATTCGGTCGAAGATGTCGGCGGCTTGTTCCTTGGTTAACATTCCTGATTTTCCCGTAGAGACGCGGCTCGCCGCGTCTCGCTCGCCGCCTAAGACCGGGCAAGCCCCGTCTCTACGAATACGCCGAGCCAACCCGAATGTTTCGAAAACGCGCCGGGCTTGCGCCGTGTCCCGTGCCCACGACCTGCTGCGGCTGACCCTTGCCGCAGTTGGGAGTTCCCCACAGCGCCCATTCGTCGCGCGAGCAGATCGCGTCCATCGAGTTCCAAAACTCGGTCGTGATGCCCGAGTACGAAGGGTTTTTCAACATCCGCACGCGCCTCCCGTGTTTGATCTCCCACGCGATTTCGCATCCGAACTGAAAGTTGTAGCGCTTGTCGTCAATCGACCAGGATTTGTTGGTCTCCATGTAGATGCCATCGTCGGTCGCAGATATGAGCTGCACCAACGTCAGGGGGTTCTCACCCGGCAGAATGCTGACGTTGGTCATGCGAATCATGGGCAGCCGGTTCCAACCTTCGGCACGCAACGTTCCGCCTGATCGCGCAGCGCCGATGGTGTGGGCGGTCTCGCGCGAACTCAGATAGCCGGTGAAGCGTCCCTGCGTGATAATTGGCGTCGACTGTGCGGCTACACCTTCGTCGTCGTAAGCGAAGGTGCCGAGGCCCGGTCCGTGTTCCTGCCGCGCGTCAGCCACGACGTTGACCAGTTCGCTGCCGTAGCGCAGCTTTCCGAGCTTTTCGAGCGTGAGAAACGATGTGCCCGCGAAATTCGCTTCCATGCCGAGCACTCGATCGAGCTCAATCGGATGACCGATGGATTCGTGAATCTGCAAGCCCAATTGCGAGCCGTCCAGAATAATCGTGGTTGCGCCCTCGGGGCATTGATCGGCGTGGTGCAGCGCGATCGCTTCTTCCGCCACACGGCGTGCATTCTCGACCAACTTCATTTCTTCGATCTGTTCGTAGCCGCGATTCTGCCATTGCCCACCGAACGAGTTTGGATAGGACCGCTTCTGAATCTCGGAACCGGCAAACGCATACGCGGTATAACCAGCGCCAGTCGAATATTTTGTCTGATGAATGCGAGCGCCCTCGGAAGACAGAAACCATGATTCTTCGCGCTGGAAGTTCATGCCGGTTTCGGCGAGCGTAACGCCGGGGACGGCGCGCATCTCGGCGTCAACTTTCAACAACAGATCGAGATTCTGTTCCACCGAAGTGGTGAACGGATCGACTTTATAGGGCGTCGTCCACTCCGCTACTGCCGCAGGTTCGGGAGCCAGTCGAACGTCTTCGCGTTTCACCTGCGCCGAGGCTCGCGCAATTTCAACCGCTCGCACAGCAGCGCCTTCCACGGCGGCGCGGCTTAAATCCGCGGACGCAGCGAATCCCCACGCACCTTCGCAGATTGCGCGCACGCCGATGCCGAGCGACTCCGATTCCGAGGCATGCCCCATTCGTCCGTTCTTCGTGGTCAGCGAGCGGTTGCGGATCGCGACCACGCGCGCGTCAGCGTAAGTCACTCCACGCACGGTAGTGGCATCCAGAGCCAGTTGGCCAGTGGTCTTCATTTGCTGATTTAACGTATCACGAGAGGCGATCAGATCTCAGGATCACAGGATCAGATGTAAGTTAGTAGCTGGCAGTCAGTGCACACCGGGTGCGGCCACTGCCAGCGGAGCTCTGTTGCGCGCAACGTCGATCAAGAAGCGACCCGCCTGGAGATGGCCTCCGCCCTCATCCTTCGAGTCGTCATTGTTCGAGGCGCCGGGATCGGTCCACAGTCCGCTCATCTCCACCTTGTCTGAAGCCGACGCCACCTTGGTAGGCTCGCGCCGCTGCTTATCGACGTAAGCCTTGATCACCTGGGTCGCCAGCCGCGCCGCGAGCTTGCCGTGCTCGCCGCCTTCGAACAGCACGCACACGATGATGTCGGGATTGCGCCGGGGTGTGAATCCGACAAACCAGCCGTTTTGTGCGAAATCAGCATTGTTCTGGTGCTTCGCGCGCAGAGCGAGCGAAACGATCTGCGCCGATCCAGTCTTGCCGGCGATGTCGATTCCCGGAATATGCGCGGACGGAGCCGTCCCTTCCGGTAACAGCACGCGGCTCATCGCATCTGTGATCGTGTTCCATCCCGTCGGATCAATCGGAACTTCTTTCACTTCCGTGTAGTGCGTGGTCTCTACGAACCCCGGCGGCAAGTTCGTCGGATTGATGACGTGCGGAACGACCATGCGTCCATCCATCGAGATGGCTCCAACTGCGCGCATCAACTGCACGGGAGTAATCGCCACCGCCCCTTGGCCGATGCCGACCGAAATCGTTTCTCCCGCAAACCACTTCTGTTTGAAGTTGCGGATCTTCCATTCTTCTGAGGGCATCACGCCGCTGACTTCGTTGGGCAGGTCGATACCGGTCTTCTGCCCCAACCCAAAAGCGGTCGCCCATTTTGCGATGCGGTCGATGCCGAGTTTTTCCGCCAGCGTGTAGAAAAAGACGTCGCAGGACTGGTAGATCGCTTTCGGAAAATCGACCGGGCCGTGGCCGCCTTTCACCCAGCATCCGAAGCGTCGGCCATAGAAAGTTGCGCCCCCGGTGCAGTTTACGTGGAGGGTCTGGGCAATCCCTTCCTGCCATCCGGCAGTTGCCATAATGATCTTGAAAGTCGAGCCGGGCGCGAGCTGGGCCTGAATCGCTTTGTTCAGCAGCGGCTTGTCGGGATCGTTGACCAGCTTGTCCCACTCGTCCCGTGAGATCTTCACCGCAAAATCGTTGGGATCGAAGGTGGGACGGCTCACCATCGCCAGAATCTCGCCGGTATGCGGGTCCATGGCCACGATCGCGCCGTTCTTCCCTTCAATCGCTTGTTCCGCTGCGATCTGCAGATCGAGATCCACCGTCAGTTTGAGCTGCTTGCCGGGCTCGGCGGGCGTCTCGTCGAGCCGCCCCATTTCCCGCCCGTGGCTATCGACAATCGCGCGCCGCGATCCGTTCTTGCCCATCAGGATGTTGTTGTACTGCTTCTCGACCCCACTCACGCCGACGACGTCGCCGGGGTTGTAGAGTTCGAACTGCGGCTGGTTGAGCATGTCTTCGGTCACTTCGCCGACATAGCCGATCAAGTGCGCCATGAAACCGTTGCGCGGGTAGAGGCGGCGATGCGCCATGATGGTTTCAAGTTCGGGCAACTCGTTCTTGTGCGCGGCGATGAATGCCAGTTCGTCGGGTGTGATGTCGTCCTTCAGGAACATCGGTTGGTACTGCGGCATCGAAGAGACGCGCCGTATGCGCTGGCGGACCTCGTCGGGATTCAAGTGCAGGCCCTTGGCAATGGCGTCGGCGTCCGCTTTCAGATCGCGGGTAGAGTCCCGCAGCAGAAGCGCGGAAAATGAGGGGTAGTTGTCGACAATGGTCCGGCCTTCGCGATCCAGGATTTTGCCGCGCGGCGCGAGAATGGGCACATTGCGAACGTAATTCTGCTCCGCCAGTTGCGCGTAATGGCCGCTTGCCATCACCTGCAATCGCCACAACCCGTATGCCAGCAGCAAAAAAATGAACAGTACGACATACTGCACAGCGGTGAGGCGAAGCGCGGAAACTTTTTCTTCGCGGCCGAACATTTGTCCTCTGCTACAGTCCTCAGTTCCTTTAAGTCTCAGTTTCCTCCGGAGGCAAGGAAGCCCCAGCCGGAATCAAAATCGGCGATTGCCATGGCCGTGGAAACTTACGGGAAAAGTTAACTATATTCTAACTCCTGACCTGTCTTGCCCGGAATATTGCCCCTGAAACGAAAGTTTTTTCAGTCGAACCTGGGAGTTGCGGTAAATCATCTTAGGGTTAGGGCAATCCATGCCAGACAATCCTTGCAACAGCGTCAGGGGGCCATGTCCGAACGGGAATTGAAGTTGTCACCCCCATGGGCAACAATGCCCTTTAGACTCACGTCTGACTAAGTTCCGACCAAGGAATCAATGCGGATTCGCAGTTTCATCATCGCGTACGCGCTTGTGCTTGCAATCTTGCTGTTCGCCGATCGCCGCCCAGGTTCTACGCAGCAGGATCACTATTCGCACGTCGTGGACCTGACCGCTGGGCAAACCGCGATGGCACCGCACACTTCAGCGTCGGAATCCAGGACACACATTATTGCTCCGGCTGCGCTCATCCCCGGGACTTGGACTGCCGGGCAAATTCCGCCGGAGAGGCTCATCGCTCCACTGGTGGTTATGGACTTGAATGCCGCCAGCGCGGTGATCGACGGCTCGGGTCAGATTTCTTTGGACGATATCGCAGCGTGGGAATCGCGCAACGGCATGATCCCTCAAGGCGCGGTAGTCGCCATTCGCAGCGTGGGCGCGTCCGATAATTTGTCCACAGCGACGTTGACTTCGTTTCCCATCGCGCATGACGCGGCGATGTTCCTGATCGACGCTCGCGACACCATCGGCTTTGTCGTCGAGACGCCCGTAAATTTGACTTCCGACCGCACGCTGGCGCAGCAACTCGCCCTCCACGGAAACTATGTGGTGGAAGGAGCCGAGCGCTTTACATCGCTGCCTGCGACTGGCTCGCTCATCATCGTCGCCCCGGCAAAGGACAAGAAGCCGGGCGCAGCGCCGGTCCGCATCCTCGCAATGGTGAGATAGTGGGTCTTAGCTCGTGGCTCTTAGCGAGCATGTGCCGGTCCCACTTTTTTCTGCACCACAGATCGCCTCGGAATCATCTACGTCTCTGAAAAGGAGGCTTCATGCCTGATCCACGCTATCCGATTGGAAAATTCGCTTATGGCGGCCCGCTTACCACAGAACAAAAACAGCAATGCCTCGCCGACATCGAGCAGACTCCCGCCCGGCTGCGTGCCGCCCTCCGCGGGCTTTCCGACGGGAAACTGGATACTCCGTACCGCGATGGCGGCTGGACGCTGCGCCAAGTGGCCCATCACGTTCCCGACAGCCACATGAACTCCTACATTCGTTGCAAGCTGGCGCTCACCGAAGACGAGCCTAGTATCAAGCCGTATATGGAAAATCTGTGGGCCGAGTTGCCTGAGGCGAAGCACGCGCCGATTGAAATGTCGCTGGCCTTGCTCGATTCCCTGCACCAGCGCTGGATGCTAATGCTCCGAGAATTAACCGACGCACAATGGAAGCGCACCTTTCGTCATCCTGAATTGGGCCCGATGTCCATGGAAAAAAATCTCGCTCTCTACTCCTGGCATGGACGGCATCACGTGGCCCATGTCACGAGCTTGCGCGAAAGGATGGGATGGTAGGAAACCGCAGAGTGGTTGCTCGTAGCTCGCAGCCGTAGCTCGCAGTTGCTCTTACGGCAAGCCGGCCTTCCACGCCAGATAACTGGCTGCCTCCCGCATTACCGCTACGAAGCGCTCCCGCAAAGAGTGCGGACGCGACTCCGGCCTAGGCGCCAGTTCTACTTGCACGCCTTCGTGCTCGAGCAGGGCTCGAATGCGGAATACGTGATAGGCATCGCTGACTGCAATGCAGCTGTGCATGCCGTTCGCGCGCATGATGTTGGCTACCCGCGCTGCCGACTGAGCCGTGTCGGAGCCTTGCGTTTCCGCGATCAGATCCTGCTCCGGTACGCCACGCCGCAGAAAATAATCTCTGCCGACGCCACCCTCGCTGAAATCCGGATCCTGCCCCGCTCCGCCGGTCGTGATCACCACGGGCGCCATTCCCCTCTGAAATAATTCGTAACCGTGATCGAGCCGCGCCTTGTACACCGGCGAAGGATGTCCCGCGTACTCGGCAGCTCCGAAAATTGCGATGACATCGGCCTTTTTCGTGGGTGTTTCCGCGGCGGCGCGCACGATGCGCGATCCGGTAACCCCGAAAAATAGAACCAGAGCCCCCAAAAGGGCTAGCAAGATCAGGGGCCAGGGACGCATCAATATGGAGCCGAGTTTCAAGGTTTCAAGGTTTCACAGTCTCAAGGTGGATCCGTCGGAGGGCCAATCAGAGTGTCCATTCAAGGATCGCAAACTTGCCACTTTGAAACTCTGAACCCTGCTTATGACAACGCTTCGACAATATCCTTCGTGGGAATCGCGCCTTCGCGCAGAATCTGCCAGGTACCATCCTGCTTAAAGTGCACGATCGTCGAGGAAACCGTCCGCGGAGACCTCCCCCCGTCGACGATCAGCGTGATGCGGCCCTCCAGTTGCCCCTGCACCTCCTCCGCGGTCGTGCATTCCGCAGCGCCGCTCAGGTTGGCCGAGGTTGCCGTGATCGGAATTTTTGCCGCCCGCACCACCGCCAGCGGGATTTCGGACGCCGGCACGCGCAGCGCCACGTTGCCCGTGTTCGCGGTGACCTTCAGCGGCAGATGCGAGGCTGCCGGCACAATCATGGTCAGCGGTCCCGGCCAGAAACGCCGCGCCAGAAGATGGAAATCGTCCGGCAAGGGACGCGCAAATTCTTCCGCCTGGTCCACGTTCTCGATCAGCAGCGAGAGTGGCTTGTGTCGCAGACGCGATTTGATCTCATAAACGCGCTCGACCGCGCGCAGGTTGAAGGGGTCCGCCGCCAGACCATAGAACGTGTCGGTCGGCATGCCCAGCACCTGACCGGCTTGAATCTGCTCTGCCGCATACTTGATTAACGAAGGTTCAGGCGTCTCAGCATGAATTTTCAGGATTTCCGCGCGCACTATGGTCCCTTCCCGATTGTCGGCTTAAACAATGAAATGTACCATACATCCTGACTTTGGAACCAACCTATGAAGCAAGACGCGAAGGCCGCTCGAACTCGCAATCAGGCGGACTGTTTGCGCCCCATTGCCGGCCGGCACAACCAGAGGTTGAAGGAACTGCGGCAGGCGTTCCGGCGCGCCGAATTGACTGCACAAGGTGAGTGTGCCATTGAGGGCGTCAAACTGCTGGAAGAAGCATTGCGCAGCGGCCAGCATCTGGAGAGCGTATTTTTCAGCGAATCGGCGCGCCCTCTGGCCGAAAAGCTTCTTCCCCAGATCAATGCCCGTACGGAAACGCTCGTCTTGCCGAATGCTCTTTTCAATTCGATCGTGCCGAGCGACGCACCGCAGGGCGTGGCGGCGCTGCTGAAGTTGCGGACTTTCTCTGCCGCGCAACTGCTCGCTCGTTCGAGTGACGGTCCTTTCGTCGTGGCCGCGGGCCTGCAAGACCCGGGCAACCTGGGCACGATTCTGCGCTCCGCC
>Ga0209415_10019418_pt1 | contig 10643 bp, 8 predicted proteins | sample PeaSoiSIISIP2007_FD_187696 | JGI IMG/M metagenome (GOLD analysis project Ga0209415, IMG submission 187696) | Peat soil microbial communities from Weissenstadt, Germany - SII-SIP-2007 (SPAdes) (version 2) | ecosystem: Environmental > Terrestrial > Soil > Wetlands > Peat | place: Germany... | reverse complement strand
CGTACAGGGTGGCGCCCCAGGTGTACTTGGGGTCGGGCGGCTCGCCCCAGGTGCGGTGCTGCCACACCACTTTCAGGTCGTCGTATTCAAACGTGGCGAGCTGCGTATCGGCGATATTGGCCTTGCTGCTCTTGTCTACCAGAATGCCGCCCGACGAGGAAATGCGCTTGGGCCAGCCCAGGTCGAGCATCCAGCGGGTCATGTCGAACATGTGGACGCACATGTCGCCCATGATGCCGTTGCCGTACTCCATGAAGGCCCGCCAACCGCGCGGATGCACCCATTGGTTGTAAGGGCGCATGGGAGCGGGGCCGGTCCACGTCTCGTAGTCCAGGTTGGGCGGCGGCGCGGTGTCCGGCGGATTGCCGCTGGCGCGCATGTGGTAATAGCAATAGATCTCGACCAGCCCGACCTTGCCGAGCTTGCCTTCCTTGACCACCTGTTCGCGCGCCTCGACCAAATGCGGCGTGCTGCGGCGCTGCGTGCCGATCTGCACCACCCGCCCGTATTTGCGGGCCGCCGCCAGCATAGCCTGGCCTTCCATCACGTCCGTGCTGATGGGCTTCTGGCAGTACACGTCGGCGCCGGATTTCACGGCCTCGATCATGGCCAGCGCGTGCCAGTGATCGGGCGTGCCCACGTGCACGATGTCGAGATCCTTCTCGGCCAGCATTTTGCGGTAATCGGAATAAATGCGCGGGCGTTTCTTGGACCGCTGGCGCGTGGCCGTCATGTCGGCCGCATCGGAAACCATGTTGCGGTCCACGTCGCACAGGGAGACCACCTCCACGGGCGCCACCTGGATGAGGCGGAAAAGGTCGCTCTTGGCGTACCAGCCCGTGCCGATCACACCCACGCGCAAGGGCTTCTGGCCGGAGGATTGTTCCCCCAGCCCGGAAGCCGCGAAAGTCAGGCCGGCCGCGCCGGCGCGAAGAAATTGACGACGATTCATGTCCGCCTCCCCACTGGTGCCATACTGAAATTTACCAGTTATGAGCCTACGACTACAGGGTATTTTCCCACCAATTGCGACTCCGTTCGACCACGCCGGCAATCTCTACGCCAGCAAGGTGCAGCACAACGTCGAAAAGTGGAACCGGACCTCGCTTTCCGGGTACGTGGTGATGGGGTCGACCGGGGAGAGCGTCCACCTCACGGCCGAAGAGAAGGTCGCCATGTGGGAACTGGTAGCGCAGCACGCCGCGCCGGAAAAACTGCTGATCGCCGGCACCGGCGTGGAGAGCGTGCGCGAAACTGTGTGCCTCACCAATCGCGCCGCCGAATTGGGATACAAAGCCGCCATGGTGCGCACGCCGCATTATTATAAGAACCTCATCCAGCGCGCGGACGCCCAGGCGCTCTACTACCGCGCGGTGGCCGACCAGTCGCGCATCCCGCTAATCATCTACAACTGGCCGCAGGCCACCGGCGTGGATATCCCGGTGGAAGCGGTGGTGCAGATTTCCGAACACCCCAATGTGATCGCCATCAAGGAGAGTTCCGGGAATCTCGAGAAGGTGATGCAGTTGATCCGCGAGGTGAAGCACGGGTTTCAGGTGCTGGTGGGGTCGGCGCCGACCTTGTGGCCGTCGCTGCTGATGGGCGCGTGCGGCGCGATCTTGGCCTACGCCAACGCTGCCCCCTATTCCACCATCGCCATCTGGGAGGCCTACCGCACGCGCGAGGAGGCCGCCGGATTGGACTGGCAGAACCGCATCGGCCGCGCCGCCGCCCTGGTGACCACCAAGTACGGCGTGCCCGGGTTGAAGTATGCCATGGACCTCAACGGCTACTATGGCGGCCCTCCGCGGCTGCCGCTGACGGTTCCTACGGCCGCGGCCAAGGCGGAAATCGAAGAGGCCTTCAAAGACTTGAAGGGGTGAGGTCGATTCGAGGGCCTTGAGGAACTTGGATGAGCTGAAGACGTGGCGCAGAGACTCGAGTCTCGACCCTGCAGCCTGAGAGGCGCCTGAGAGGCTGCGCCACGGAGCCGCTCACGCATATTCCACGACTTCAGGAGGTCGGAGTCTCGACGGCCCCGAGGGTGCCCCGGCACGAGTGCCAGCGCCACGTCGCCACGAAGTTATTTTTGCGTGGTCCCTAATGGCGCATGGCTCCGCGCGACCGCTGGATCGGCTGGAGCGACCCAGTGCGACAGTCGAACCTCCCCCTGGTAGTCAATCAAAGTCGTTTCCTGATTCTCCCTTGGGTCCGGATTCCCCACCTCGCCAGTCATATCCTGCTCGCGTGGCCAGACAGTTGCCGGCCAACTGGCAGGCCCACCACGGTGTCGTACCCGTGCTGCTGGAAACCCTGGTGGATCCGGCGCGCTACCGGGGCATCTGTTATCGCGCCGCCAACTGGATCACGGTCGGGCTGACCCAGGGGCGCGCTCGCATGGATCGTTGGGGCCGCGCACAGGGCATCCCTAAACAGATCTTCTTATATCCCCTCCACTGCCGCTGGCGCCAGCGGTTATGCACCCCACCCTCTCCGGAGTCACTGACATGAACCCGTCGCCTGAGTCCCGCATCCCCACCCGCCTTCCGGCAGGTTCACCACCGAAAGGCCCCCCAGCCTGTTAGCCTGCTTTCTCGATATCGTCGCGGACTGGGAGGCGTTGTTTCCCCAACCCCGTACCTACCTCAAGCGCAGAAGCAGCGTGTGGAACAGGCGCTGAACGAGTATCGAAGCACGGTATTGCGATCGCTCGAAGAGACCGAGAATGCCCTGGTGGCTTACGGCCATGAAAAGGATCGCCAGGATAAGCTGGTAGCGGCCGTGGAAGCCAGCCGCCAGGCGACCATGCTGGCCAACGAGGTTTATACGCGGGGACTCTCGGACTTCCTCGGCGTCCTCGACGCGCAACGCCAGCAGCTCGCGGCGGAGGACGATCTGGCGCGCAGCGACACGGACGCGATCACGGACCTGATCGCCCTGTATAAGGCGCTGGGCGGCGGGTGGGAATACGCACCGCCCCAATGAGAGAGGCTCTGACGTTCTGACGTGGCGCAAGCTCTCAGCTTGCCGGCTCGGCACTCCTGCCGAGCCTTGCGCCCGTGTGTGCCAGAGCGCCCTTAGGAGTCGGGGGTGCCCTCTGCGCCCAAGCGGACACGAGTGCCAGCGCCACGCCTTCAGCGAACCCGTTCCAATATCTCGGGCTTCGCCGTGACGCCCTCAGGCTCAGGGGCCGGCTCGGCGGCCGTCACGGGAGGTTGACCCGAAGCCACACTCCCGGCCGGCACCGGGATGGTCTGTTCGGCGGCGGCCACCGTGGGATACCGCGTGAAGACATCCTCTATTTTGCAAATGCGGAAGAGCTCCCAGACGCGGTCGTTCAGGCCGGCCAGGAGCAGGCGCCGGCAGGTCCGCTCGAAGGATACGTACATCCCGATCAGCACTCCCAGCCCGCTGGAGTCTACGTAGCGGACGCGGCTCATATCGATCACCAGGGTGGCGGGCTCATCCCTGCGCGTGAAATCGCGGAGACCAAACGCCGTCTCCGCATTCAAGACGCCCTCGAGCACCATGATCTTCTCGGCAGGGCGCGCACCGTCCAAGACTTTGATCTGGAGTTTATCGTCGGCCATAGCACTCTGGAGTGTATCACCGCGGGTTGGGCGCCGGATCGTGGAAGCCGGATCGTGGAAGAGAATGGACGGCGCGCCGCGCGGCGTGCGACACCCCCCGCGTGTCCCGCTGCCGCTGCCGCGCCGATTCTCGCCGCATCGCGCTTGAGCGGCGCTGGCGGCGGCCTTCGCGAGCAGGGCCATGACCTTCGCCGGTCGAGGCGGCGCGGGAGGGCGCATGGCCCTTCCCGGCGGCGAGTGCAGCGGCCGGCGGACCGGCACGCCTCCTGAAGGGACGCGGGATACGTGACGGTCAGGTGGACGCCGGCGCCGTGTTCGCGGGGCCGGTGTTGTTGAGAAACTGGGGGATGTATTGCTGCATCTCCGCCACGGTATAGCCGTGCGTGAACATGTTCGCCAGGTCGGCCGGGTTGATCGTCTGGCCATTGGGCAGATTCACGTAGTATTGCGGCTGGTTCGTGGTGAAGCCGCCCGCCAGCGATCCTGCGGCCCATGAGGGAGGCGTGGTGGTGACCTGGCCGCCCAGCGCCTGGGCCACTTGCTGGGCCAGCGATAGCGTGGACCAGTTGCGCGGGTTCAGCGGCGTGACCGATCCATCCGGGTTGGTTTCCGTGGCGTTCAGGAATGGGTTAGCAAACGGGCTGTTGACCGCGCCGGTCTGCAGGTCAAAGCTGCTCAGCCACTGCTGCCAGTTGTTCATGCCCGATGAGGCGCTGGCAGAAGCGGCGGCCGAAGCGCTCGACGGCGCGGCAGTCCCGGTTCGGGCGGCGCCCGCGGACGATGCCGGCGGCGAAGCCGCTGGCGGCTTCACGAAGACCGACCCTCCGGGCAGAGTGGCTCTGGGGTTTGCGATGCTTTGGCGCGCCGGGACCGGCGATGGCGCCTTCCCGGACGCCGCGGACGCAGCAGCGATTACGTCACCGAAGGATTTTTGAGCTACCGTGGTTCTACTCCGCGGAGATTGCTGCGCCATGCCCGCGCCGGGAACCGCTCCGGTATTGAGCGACAGGTTATGTACCATCGCTTCTCCGAAAAGCACGTCGCTCTCCAAAGCTCGATCGGTTGTAACCAACGGCAAAGCCTGACCTGTACCAATGCTCTCGAGACCGAAAGCGCGGCACGATCTTGACACGGGCGAAGCCGGCGACACTTTTTTGGCGGAGGCGCAGCCAAGCGCACAACCGGCGCACAGCCTAAGGCGCACAGCCTGGGAGGCGCGCGCAAGTTACCGCACGTGTTTCGCGGCCGGGTTGCGATCCCCGGCGAATTTCTGCTGATGCCAGTATGGGTAAGGCAGCGGCCGGGCGCTCACTTCATCCAGACGTTCCACCTCCGCGTCCGTGAGCGTCCAGTTCGCGGTGGCGAGGTTGTCGCGCAGTTGCCGCTCATTGCGGGCCCCGATGATGACGGTGTCCACCCCGGGTTTGCGCATGACCCAGTTCAGCGCGACCTGCGGGACCGAAACTTCACGCCGGGCGGCGATTTCAGAGAGGGCGTCCACAATCCTGTAGAGCCGCTCCTCATCGATTGCGCCGGGCGCGTCCAGACTGTTCAGGCGCGACTCGGCAGGCTTCGTCTGGCCGCGGCCGAATTTGCCGGACAAGAGGCCGAATTGCAGGGGACTCCAGGCCATAATGCCGGTCCGCTGATCCAGGCCCGCCGGCACCAGTTCATGTTCGGCGTCGCGGGCCAGCAGCGAATAATTGATCTGCTGCGAGATATAGCGCGGAATCCCCAGCCGCTCGGAGATGGAATGGGCTTTCATGAGTTGCCAGCCCGAGTAGTTGGAGCAACCGGCGTAGCGGATCTTACCGGCGCGGATCAGATCCTCGAAAGCGCGCAGCGTCTCGTCGAGGGGAGTCAGGGAGTCGAAGTTGTGAGCCTGGTAGAGATCGATGTAATCGGTTCCCAGGCGGCGGAGACTCGCGTCGCAGGCTTCCAAAATGTGGCCGCGCGACAGGCCGGCTTTGTTGCTGCCTGGCTCGAGTCGAACGAAGACCTTGGTCGCCAGGACGATGTCTTTGCGGCGCGGGCCCAGCGCCTGGCCGAGCACTTCCTCCGATTTGCCAAACGAGTAAATGTCGGCCGTGTCGAACAGGTTGACGCCTGCTTCGATACAGATTTCAATCTGGCGCCGCGCCTCCTCCGCTTGCACGTTGCCGATGGCGGCGAACCGTCCTTCACCGCCCAGCGTCATGGTGCCGAAGCTCAGCACCGAAACTTCCAGACCGCTCGCACCTAATAGTCGGTATTCCATGTTTGCTCCATAGATCAGGATACTCGCTGCGGCGTCAGTTGGGGAATCGGACCCCCCTAACCCCGACAGCCGGAACCAAAGGAAACCGTGTCCTTGACGCGGAGGCGCGGAGCACGCGGAGGAAGACGCGGAGAGAAAACCAAGAGAAAGTCAAAACCTGAGATAACGGAGCGAGCGGAGTTACTCGGGACTGTCGTTCGGAGAATCGGCCTCCGACGGGAAAGCGGGACGAGGGCGTCCCGCGCGGACCAGGGGGTCCGCCCCACCGACCCGGCCAAGTTGCGTTTACCTGGGTCGATCAGATACCCATCTCGATTCTTTCTCACGACCGCGGAGCACGCGGAGGAAGACGCGGAGCCTTGGCCACGGTGCCCGTGGCGGAATGAGAAGGGAAACTTGGCGGGAGGCGGCCGTGGCGCCGGCTGAAAGCCAAGCGCTTTCGCCTGCTTCTCCGCCGCTCCGTTCCCTCAGGTTTGACTTTCTCTTGTTTGTCTCCGCGCTGGTCTCCGTTCCGGAGTTTACCTGCTACGGGCGTCTCCGCGGTGAGCTCGGTTTTTCCTCACCCCTCGAAGATCGCGCCGTTGGCCGCCAGGGCGCCGATCGCGGTCTCATCCAGCCCCAGCAGTTCCCTGAGCGCACTCCGCGTGTGCTGGCCCAATAAAGGCGCGGGCGCTCCCGGCCCGCCGGGCGTCTCCGAGAGCTTCACCGGAGTCCCCGTGACCCGGTGCGCGCCGGCGGTAGGATGATCCAGCGTCGGGAACATCCGCCGTACTTCACATTGCGGATCCTCCACCACTTCCTGGAAGTTTCGCACCGGCGATGCCGGAATGCCCGCCGCTTGCAGCCTCTCCATCCACTCTCCCGCGGGCCGCTGCCGGAACACCTCGTCCAGAAGCGGCTCCAGCGTCCCGCGATTTCGAATGCGCGCCGCGTTCGTTTCGTAGTCCGGATGTTTTTCCAGTTCCTGCCGTTCGATGACGCCGCAGAAAGCCGACCAGAGCTTCTCGCTCCCTACCGCGATTCCGATGGCGCGGTCCTTCGTGTGGAAGACGCGGTAGGGGACGACCGTGGGAAACGCCGTTCCCATCGGCCGCGGAACGATGCCCGACCCCAGATGCCCCATGTAGTTCGAAGTCATCGTGGAGATCATGCAGTCGAGCATCGAAACGTCCACCAACTGTCCTTTCCCGGTAGACTCCCGGGCGCCGAGCGCCAGCAGAATCCCCATCGCCGCGAAGAGCCCCGCCGTGACATCGGTCACCCCATAGCCGCAGCGCACCGACTCGCCCTCTGCGGTGCCCGTGATGCTCAGCAGCCCGCTCGAGCCCTGCATGACCAGGTCCATCGCCGCTTCATCGCGAGCCGGCCCCTCCTGCCCGTATCCCGAGATCGAGCAATACACCAGCCGCGGGTTGCGCTCGCGCAATCGCTCGTATCCCAGCCCCAGCCGGTCCATGGTGCCGGGGCGGAAGTTCTCGATCGCCACGTCCATCCTCTCGATCACACGCAGACACAGCTCCAGGCCCTCGGGCTTCTTCAGGTCGATCGAGATGCCGCGCTTGCCTCGGTTCAGCCCGAGGAAGAAGCTCGCTTCGCCGCCCGCGAACGGCGGCCCCCAGCCCCGTCCCATATCGCCCGACCGGGCCTCCAGCTTATAGACCTCGGCCCCATAGTCCGCGAGCAGCAGGGTGCAGTAAGGCCCAGCCAGGGCGTGTGAAAAGTCCAGGACTCGAATACCTTCGAGAGGTTGCATCGGATCTCCCTTCCCATTCTGCCAGCTTGGTGGGGCGGACCCCCTGGTCCGCGCAACGGAGTGGTCCGCGCGGGACGCCACGGACGCTCCTGGAGTTTGTACATTTTCGGTGCGGAGAGTGGGGGGCGGGCAATCCTGCCCGCCGCCGCCTTCAGGCGGCGTGGCCGCTACCCGTTACTCGTCGCGCGCGACCACGGAAAATCCGGTAGTGCGCCAAAAGTGCGTGACAGAAGTAGTATCCGACTGCACGATGCGGCAATCGCCATTTCTGAGAAGGGCTGCGTAGGCAGTTGTCCAAAATGCGATAAACCATTTCACTATTTCATTCGACAAGTATACGCAAACGACGCCGATGGTACTCGCTACGATTGTGAAGTGGTAAGAGCCGTGAGACTAGGTACGAGGCTTGGCGGTGAAGGATACGATCCATTTTTGTTGGTTTCGAGAGAGGCTGACGGAAGAGAAACAGTCTGGCCGCAGTTTTGGGCACGTGGTCAATACCTTTACGGTCAGTTCTCTCCTCCCGTTCTTAGGTAGCGGGCGGCAGATTCAGCCGCTTCTCGATTTCGAGCAACCGCGCTTCCAGCAATGCCTGGCGCCGTTGCAGCCCGGTGATGGCCGCCTCCTGCGTGTCCACCCGCGCCTGAATCGTTTGCCCCAACGTATAGATGGCTTTCAGTAATTCCGTCTGCGTGTCGCGGTAGCCCTCTTCGAGCGAGGCCGCCATCTCATCGAGGCGCTGCATCAGCCTGATTTGGACGCCGTCGATCTTGGCGTCGAGGGCGTCCACTTTGGCGTCGAGCGCGTCCAGCCTGGTCCTGGATTCATCGTCCATAAGAAGTTTCCTTGCTTCCTTCCAACCCATTATACGAGATGACCGATTAGCGCCTCCGCGAACGTTGAACCAAGATCACCGCCACTGATGGCGCGGTGCAGGATGGCGATGCGGTCCTGGTGGCGGGCAAGAGTTATCTGTCCTGCTTCCCCACTTCACCTCGGGCGACATGACTACAGGTCTATAGCAAGTCCGACGTACTGAAGAAGAATCGCAGCTCCGTCTCCGCTCTTGTCTGTTGCAGAATGGGATCGCCTTTTTGCCGGTCTGCGTCAACAATCAGTAGGTCTCTCTCAAGATACGAAAGTTGGACCAGCCTGATCGACGCACTTGCGCAGACGCGATGGTTGGGGAGACTGCCACTGAGCCGCAAGATGGCAAAGAGGGGTTGGCCGACCACCGGATAGTGGGGTAAGGGTTGGTAGAATGCCATCCTGTTAATCAATTCGTGGACGCTATAGGGAGGAATTCTCGCCAAAAAGCGAAGCCCGCCGCCTGAAGGCGGCGGCGGGAAGGACTGCCCGCCTTTTCGTACCGCAAATGTAGTTCTAAACCGGCCAATTTCAAAAATAAACTGGCCATTCCACGGACGTGATTCCAAGGCGGCCATCTATTGCTGAAGGAGTCATTTTTCTTCCGCTGAGGCTTCCTCAATGTGAGGCGTGGCACCTGATCTGGGCCCTGTGCCTATTGATCGCGGATAACGTGCACCTTGGCGGGAATTCGATTCTGCGGACACGGAAAAGCGTAGTGCCGGCGAGATGCTGTAACATTAGTGGGGCGCCCTCCAGGCAGCCCACCAAGCCTTCGCCGGAACAGTGGTCAAAATTGGCCGGATAGGTACAAACTCCAGCGCGTCCGCCACGGACGCTGCCGCAAGCGGTACTAGCCGTTCGTCCTGGTGCTCCCTGGCATCATTCCTGATAAAGTTGGCTTGATGTTGCTGTTCCACTTTTTGCTGATTGCGGCGCTTCCCGGCGCGGAGCTGCCGCAATGGCGCGAGACCACCATTACCAAGGCCCTGACGATGGGCTATCAGCTTGTGGTTGCCGACCTCAACCGCGACGGCCGGCCCGACTTGATCGTGGTGGACGAACGCGGTACCGAGCTGGCCTGGCTCGAGAATCCCACCTGGGAGCGCCACGTAATCGTCAAGGACGTGCCCCGCACCATCAATCTCGACGTCTACGATTACGATGGCGACGGCATCCCCGAAATCGCCATGGGGCACAACTTCGAAACCGTTCCCGAAAAGAGCATCGGCAATGTGCTCATCCTCAAGAGCGGTCCCGACCCGCGGCAGCCCTGGACGGCGCGCGAGATCGACCGCATTCCCACGGTCCACCGCCTGCGCTGGATCGACCTCGACGGCCATGGCAAAAAGGTGCTGCTGGTCGCGCCCATGATCGGCCTACAGGCCCATCCGCCGGACTACGCGGACAACGTGCCGGTCTACCTTTACCGCCCCGGCGTGTGGAAGCGCGAGTTGTACACCAGCCAGCCTCGCGGCATTCTCCACAGCATCACGCCGGTCCGTTGGCAGGGGCGCGGCGAGCAACTCATGACGGCCGACTTTCTCGGCATCCGCCTGTTTCTGCCCAAGGGGCCGGTGGAGATTTCCAAAGGAGACCCGCGGCCCTGCCCGCAATGCGGCTCGAGCGAGATCAAGATCGGCCACCTGGGCAAGCGCCGCTTCATCGCCGCCATCGAGCCCTGGCACGGCAACCAGGTGGTGGTTTACACCGAGGAAGGGCGGACGTGGAAACGCCACGTGCTTGAGGATGCGATGGTCAACGGCCACGCGCTGGCGGTCGGCGATCTGAACGGAGACGGCCGCGACGAGATCGTCGCCGGGTTCCGCGGCGAAGGATTCCAGCTCTACATTTTCACCGCTGACGACGACACCGGCGCGCGGTGGACGCGCCACGTTCTCGACCCCGGCGGCATGGCGGCCGCCGACTGCAAGATCGCGGATTTCCACGGTGATGGCCGCCCCGCCATCGCGTGTGTGGGCGCGTCCACCGCGAACGTGAAACTCTACAGCCCCGAGACAGGACCAGCGCCACCAGCGCCTCACCGTTAGGCTTGCCAGGACCAAGGGTCGACAGGGCCGGGGCTATTTTTTACTTTTTCTGTATTACAGTAGCTCCATTTCTTTCCTCCTTGAGAAGATTTTCTTTAAGCGGCTGGGGCCGCCGCTTGCTGAAC